>OGMB01000145.1_pt1 | contig 41781 bp, 36 predicted proteins | sample 1573001 | NCBI WGS metagenome assembly OGMB01 (sample SAMEA2581921, study PRJEB24529) | metagenome | biome: Human gut stool | place: China | collected 2011
AGGAGATCCTCGAGGGCAAGGGCTACGAGGTCACCATCGTCGACGGCAACAACGACCAGGCTAAGCAGAACGAGCAGATCAACACCTTCATCACCCAGGGCGTTGACGCACTGATCATCAACCCCGTTATGACCTCCGCTGCCGACCAGATTATCTCCACCGTCAAGGGTGCCGATGTTCCCACCGTCCTGATCAACCGTGAGCCCACCGCCGATCAGATGTCCGCTTATGACAAGCTGGTCTACGTCGGCTGCGACGCTGCTCAGTCCGGCACCTTCCAGGGCGAGCTGATCCTCGACACCGAGAACAAGGGCGACATCAACGGCGACGGCAAGGTTTCCTACATCATGATCCAGGGCGACCCCGAGAATATCGATGCTCAGCTGCGTACCGAGTACTCCGTCAAGGCTCTGACCGATGCCGGCGTTGAGGTTGAGCAGCTTGACCTGCAGCGCGGTGACTGGGACCGTAACAAGGGCCAGGAGATCTGCCAGAACGACCTTGCCAAGTACGGCGATCAGATCGAAGTTGTTTTCTGCAACAACGATGATATGGCTATCGGTGCTCTGCAGGCCATTCAGGCTGCAGGCCGTACCGTCAACAAGGACATCTACCTCGTCGGTGTTGACGCTCTGGACGCTGCCAAGAACGAAGTTGCCAACGGCAACATGACCGGTACCGTTCTGAACGACGCTAAGGGTCAGGCTACGCAGGCTGTTGCTTCCATGGAGGAGCTGCTGGGCGGCAAGACCTTCGAGGCCGACCACCAGAGCGTCTACGTTGACTACGTCAAGGTCACTCCTGACAACGTCAAGGACTTCCAGTAATTTAAAAAAAGCCACAGCTTAAACCAGAACAACCGGGGTGCGTGTGCGCAGGCGCACGCACCCTTTTTTCGTGAAAAGGTTACAAAAGATTAAAGGGGGCCAGCGAATTGTCAGAGTACCGCTTGGAGATGTGTGATGTCGTCAAGACGTTCCCCGGCGTCAAGGCACTGAATCACGCACAGCTGAAATTGAAACCCGGCACCGTCCATGCGCTGATGGGAGAAAACGGTGCCGGAAAGTCAACCCTGATCAAGGTACTGACAGGTGTCTACAGCAAAGATGAAGGTCAGATCTTCATCGACGGCAATGACAAAGCCGTATCCATTCACTCTCCGCAGGAGGCACAGAAGCTGGGCATCAGTACGGTATATCAGGAGATTACACTCTGCCCGAATCTGTCCGTGGCGGAGAACATGTACATAGGACGTTCCAATAAGATCTATCAGAACTGGAAAAAAATGAATGAGGACGCAGACAAGATCTTACAGAATCTGGATATCCCCGCGGAAGCGTCCCAGCAGCTGGCAAGCTGTTCCATCGCCGTACAGCAGATGGTAGCCATTGCCAGAGCTGTAGATATGGATTGTAAAGTACTGATCCTGGATGAGCCGACCTCCTCTCTGGATGAGCAGGAAGTGACAAAGCTCTTCGGCCTGATGCGCGATCTGAAGGCCAGAGGCGTGGGTATCATCTTCGTAACCCATTTCCTGGATCAGGTATATGAAGTGTGTGACAAGATCACTGTTATGCGTGACGGCAGTCTGGTAGGTGAATATGCCATCAAGGATCTGCCCAGAGTACAACTGGTATCCAAAATGTTGGGTAAGGAACTGGATGACCTGTCCGATATCAAAGGCGAGCAGCCCACGGAACAGAAGACGGAGAACGGAGAACCCTTATTTGAGACCAAAGATCTGTGCAGCGATGCCGGAATCAAACCCTTTGACTTCTATATTAAGAAGGGCGAGGTCAATGGATTTACGGGACTGCTGGGATCTGGCCGAAGTGAGTGCGTCCGCGCTATTTTCGGTGCTGACCGTGTCATCGGCGGTACGGTGAAAAAGAACGGCAAGCAGGTCAAGATCAATAAGCCTCTGGATGCTATGCGTTGTGGAATCGGCTATCTGCCGGAGGATCGTAAGCGTGACGGTATCGTAGGTGACTTGTCCGTAAGAGAGAATATTATCCTGGCATTACAGGTACTTCGTGGATTCTTCCACCCTATTTCCAAGGCGGAAGCTAATAAATTTGCAGACGAATACATCAAACTGCTGGATATCAAGACGGCATCGGCCGAGACACCCATCAAGTCGCTGTCCGGCGGTAATCAGCAGAAGGTAATCTTAGCCAGATGGCTTCTGACCCATCCGGAATATCTGATTCTGGATGAGCCCACCAGAGGTATCGATGTCGGTACCAAGGTGGATATCCAGAAGCTGGTACTGAAGCTGGCAAGTGAAGGCATGAGCGTGACCTTCATCTCTTCCGAGACCGACGAGATGCTCCGTACCTGCTCCCGACTGGTAGTCATGAGAGACCGCAAGGTGGTAGGAGAATTGTCCGGAGAAGATCTGACCCAGACCAAGATTATGAGTACGATTGCCGGAGGTGAAAGTAAGCATGAGTAATGAAAAGAAAGTAGAAAAAGGTAATAAAAATTTCCTGAGCGGATTGTTCCGGCAGCAGATTTTCATTCCCATTGCAGCCCTGATAATCCTGGCAGTATTCAATCTGATCGTAGACCCCAGTTTCTTCAAGATCACACTGGGATATAACAGCGCAGGAGATCCGGTATTGTCCGGTTACCTGATGACGATCCTGGACTACGGTTCCGAACTGGCTATTTTAGCCATTGGCATGACACTGGTCACTGCAGCTTCCGGCGGACAGGATATCAGCGTGGGCGCTGCCATTGCCATCGCAGGCAGCGTGATCTTAAGAGTCCTGTGTGGTACCAATTCCAGACCGGATACCCTGCAGGCTCCCATTATCGTAGCATTCCTGGTGGCATGTGTGGCAGCGATGCTGTTCGGCGCCTTTAACGGTGTGCTGGTAGCATATTTCAAGATCCAGCCCATGGTAGCGACCCTGATCCTCTATACGGCAGGCCGTTCCATTGCCGCATGGATCAACAACAACGAACTTCCTATCGTAAGTGATCCTACCTTCAGTTATTTCGGCGGATTTATCCCCGGGATCCCCATTCCCACACCGTTCTTCATTGCAGCGGTCTGTGTACTGGTGATCTTCCTGGTATTGAAGTTCACAACACTGGGACTTTACACCCAGTCTGTTGGTATCAATGAGAATTCCTCCAAGTTAAACGGACTGAATCCCACATTTATCAAGTTCCTGACCTTTGTGATCCTGGGACTGTGTGTAGCGGTAGCAGCACTGATCAAAGTAAGCCGTCTGTCCTCCATCAACTACTCCGTTATTGCAAAGGATATCGAGATGGATGCCATCCTGGCAGTAGCTCTGGGAGGTAACTCTTTAAGCGGTGGTAAGTTCAACATGGCAGCTTCCATTCTGGGTGCTTATGTCATCCAGTTCCTGACTACCACCTTGTACAAATTCGACGTACAGTCCGATGCACTTCCTGCTTACAAGGCGGTAGTGGTTATCCTGTTGGTAGTCTTAAGTACTCCCAAGGTAAGAGAATGGCTGTCCGCTTTCGGCAAGAAGCTGAAGCAGGGCAAGGCTGTAAAGGAGGTTGGCTGATATGGGTAAGAAGTTAAAAAATATGACAGATACCAATCTGCTGCTGACCATCACGATCGTAGTATTCTTCGTAATGTATATCGGAGCCATCGTGTTCCAGGGAAAAGGCTTCTTAAAACCTCAGACATTTTTCAACATTCTGAACGCTAACGCAGCACTGATCATTCTGTCCTGCGGCATGAGTTTAGTCATGATTACCGGTGGAATCGATATTTCCGTCGGCGGTGTGGTGGCACTGGTCAGCATGAGCTGCGCCGTATATCTGGACTTCGGCGGCGGTAATGTATTTGTATCCATGTTACTGGCAGTAGCCATTGGTCTTGCTTTCGGTATCGTACAGGGCTTCCTGGTAGCATACCTGGATATCCAGCCCTTTATCGTGACCCTGGCGGGTATGTTCTTCGCCAGAGGTATGACAACGATCGTAAATACCAAACCTTTCAACGTGGCCAACGAAAGTTTCACTGCTTTGAAGGAAACCCGTGTGATCGTTCCAGGAATGGGCTCCGTGAACAAACTGGGCAATTACGTCAATGCTTATGTGGAGATCGGTGTGATTGTGGCGCTTTTAGTAGTCATTCTGATGTTTATCATGCTTCGCTGGACCAAGATGGGCCGCAGCTTCTATGCGGTAGGCGGTAACAATCAGAGCGCGCTGATGTTAGGTATCAATGTGAAGAGAACCAAGTTCATGTCCCATCTGCTCTGCGGACTGTTGGCAGGTATCGGCGGCTATGTGTACTTCCTGCATGTAGGAAGCGGATCTGCTTCTCATGCCAGCGGCATGGAGATGAACGCCATTGCATCCTCCATCATCGGCGGTACGATGCTGACTGGTGGTGTCGGCAATATCATCGGAACTTTCTTCGGTGTATTGTCCCTGAGCACCATCCAGAATATCGTATCCAGTGCAGGTCTGGATCAGGCATGGTGGACCGGTATCACCATTGCAGCTATGCTGTGTCTGTTCCTGGTAGTACAGAGTGTGGTCATCGCAAGAAAAAAGAAAATGCTGCAGAACAAATAAAAGCAGCTGAAAATAGGGAGGAGCGGAAAGAGCGTGGCTGGTGTGCAGTCACACTCTTTTTCCGCTAGTAAAAGGAATCCACCGAATATCAGGGGGTAGAAGTTATGAAAAAAACGAAGGTAAAAAAGCAGAAAACTCTGAAAAAGCAGGGATGCAGCCTGTTCCTGTTGTTGATGCTGCTGGCACTGGCACCGGTAGTTTTGGCAACAGTGATCCTCAGTACCACATCTTTACGTCTGACCAGAACGAATCTGGAAGGCAGTGTGCAGACCACACTGCATGTAACTGCGGATAATCTGGCAAAATACTGTAAGGAAAATGAGATCACGGCAATGAATGCCAGCGGTTATTATGAGTACCTGGACAGCCTGAAGGAAGAAGGCCTGGAGATGGCCATTCTTGCAGACGGCATTCCGGCTACCACATCTATTAAAAATGAAAATGACTATCGTATCCGTGAAATCCCCATGGATCAGGATCTTGGGACGGAGGGATATTATGATAAAAATGTAGTGATTGAGGGAAATACTTATTATGGTTATTATATCCCGATTATGAATAACGGACAGATCACTGCAGTGGCTTTTGCGGCGGAACGGAAAAATGAGATCACCGATGCCCTGTGGGAGATCGAGGTTGTATTCATGGTCTGCGCAGTGGGCATGGTGATCCTGTTTGGTGTTATCTGCTTTTTCCTGAGCAGAGCACTGTCGGGCAAGATGAAAGAGACCGGCAGCAGGGTGGATGCCCTGGCGGAAGGTGATCTGAGTGCCAGAAAAGAATCCGACAGTATTGTCCGGGAGATCCGTAATCTGTTACAGAATACCTCACAGATGCAGCGGAATCTGGCACAGGTCATCGGCGGTGTACAGGAGGTATCCGGAGAACTTCTAAACAGTGTACGGCAGGTGGCAGAGGGAAGCGATGCCACCACAGAACAGGCTGGACAGATCAGTCAGGCGATGGAGCAGCTGTCTTCCGCAGCGGAGGAAATGGCGGAAAATGTGCAGAATATCAGTGACCGTATGGATGAGATCGGAGAGGCGGTCAATGACATCAGTGTCAGTGCCGGACAGCTGCAGAAGGATTCGGAAGAAATACAGGACAACAGCAAAAAGGCGGGGGAAGGCATGGAAAAGATCATGACCGGCAGCAATCGTTCTGTGGAATCCGTGAATACCATTACAGCGAAGATTCATGAGACCAACGATTATATCGAAAAGATCGATGAGGCGGTAGCTCTGATCTTCTCCATTTCCGGACAGACCAATCTGTTAAGTCTGAATGCCTCCATCGAGGCCGCCAGAGCCGGAGAGGCGGGCAGAGGCTTTGCCGTGGTGGCGGAAGAGATCCGCAAACTGTCGGAGCAGAGCGCTGCCGGTGCCGAGCAGATCAAAAATCTGGCCCAGGGCATTATGGAGAAATCCGGTGAGACTGTGGAACAGGCGGATGTGGTAAAGAATATCATCCGGGAGGAACAGGATCACATTATTGCAACCAGAGAGCAGTATCAGCAGTTAGAGCAAAGTATCAGACATTCTGCGGAAGAGATCCGCAAGATCGCCGGAGAGACCGGACGTCTGTCACAGCAGAAAGAGGATATTCTGGGCAATATCGGCAGCCTCAGTGCTATCAGTGAGGAAAATGCTGCCAACAACCAGCAGGTGAATGCAAACATTGAGGAAATCCTGACACAGATACAGACAGTGGGCGCAAACTGTGATAAAATGAAACAGATCTCCGGGGAACTGGAGAGCTCTGTGGCGTATTTTCATACAGAGAAAGAACCTGCCGGAAAATGAGAGAATGACAGAGCGATTTCCGGGCGGGAAGTATGACAGAACAGGATGACATTACAGATATGAAGAAATGCAGAACAGGAAGACGATGGATGGCGGGTCTGCTGCTGGGGCTGGGAATCCTGCTTGCAGGATGCGGCGACAGACAAAGCACTGCGGAGGATATTGCAACACCAGAGGATACACAGACAGACCGTATTGTGGTGGGATTTTCCCAGGTGGGAGCGGAATCCGACTGGCGCAGTGCCAACACGGAGTCCATGAAAAGTACCTTTACAAAAGAGGCCGGGTACGACCTGATCTTCGAGGATGGTCAGCAGAAGCAGGCCAACCAGATCCGGGCCATCCGAACCTTTATCCAGCAGGAGGTGGACTACATCGTGCTGGCACCGGTGACGGAGACCGGATGGGACACGGTGCTCAGGGAAGCAAAGGATGCCGGGATCCCTGTGGTCATCGTGGACCGTAAGGTGGATGTGGAGGATGACAGTCTGTTCACCTGCTTCGTGGGTTCGGACTTTGAACTGGAAGGCCTGAAAATGTCGGAGTGGCTGAATTCCTTTTCCATCAGCAAGGGAATTGCACCGGAGGATCTTCATATTGTAAATATTCAGGGAAATATCGGAGCTTCCGCCCAGATCGGACGTACCAGAGGATTGGAGCAGGGCGCGGCAAAATACGGTTGGGATCTGTTAGACCAGGTATCGGGAGAATTTACCCAGGCCAAGGGGAAGGAAGTCATGGAAGCTTTCCTGAAAAAATACGACAATATCAATGTGGTCTATTGCGAAAACGACAATGAGGCCTTTGGCGCCATGGAAGCGATCCGGGCGGCGGGGAAAAGGGTCGGCAGCAATCTGGCGGCAGGAGATATTATGATATTGTCTTTTGATGGTGTCAGCACAGAATCCATGGACTGCGTGCTGAAGGATGAGATCACCTGCATCGGAGAATGCAATCCACTGCATGGCCCCAGGGTGGAGGCTTTGATCCAGATCCTGGAAGAGGGCAGGACACCGGAAAAATTTTCTTATGTGGAAGAAGGATTGTATGCCCACGACGATACGGTGACCGCCGTGACGGTGGGAGACAAGACCTACCGGGTACGGCGGGTAGATGATGAGATCCGCAACGAAAATGCATATTGACAGATTTTGTGACGATTCGGACGTTCCCCTGCAGGCGGTCCGGATCGTTACTTTTTTTCCATGAGGGCTAAAGTAATTGCAAATCCGTCCGATACATATTGTGAAACATCAAAAGACATTCGGGAAGGAGGAGTCGATATGCGTATTGAAGCGTATACACAGGTACAGCAGCTGTATCAGTCACAGAAGGTCAGCAGGACTCAGAAGACTCAGACAGCGTCACACACGGACAGACTGCAGATCAGCAGCCAGGGCAAGGATTTCCAGACCGCTAAGGCAGCAGTGGCAGCAGCACCTGACATCAGGGAAGAGTTAACGGCTCCCATTAAAGCAAGAATCCAGAACGGTACTTATGGAGTGGATAATGCAAGCTTTGCGGAGAAGCTGCTTCAAAAGCAGGAAGAAATGAGGTAGTTCCTTGGCTAGTTTAATGGAAAACCTGATAGATGTACTGGACAGAGAGAGTACAGAGTACGAAGCTCTGCTTCAGCTATCACAGCGCAAGACACCGATTATTGCAGGCGGTGATCTTGCAGAGTTACAAAAGATCACGGACGAGGAGCAGGAGCTGGTCAGCAGGATCCACAATCTGGACAAGCAGAGAGCGGGAGTGACTGCGGACATAGCCGATGTATTGAACAGGGATGTTAACGACTTGAAATTGCCGAATCTGATCACTATGTTATCTGCACGGCCTGCGGAACAGCAGGCACTGGCGGATTCCCACGACAGATTACAGGCAGCGGTCCGGGGACTGAAGCGCGTGAACGAGCAGAACAGTGAACTGTTAAACAGCGCGTTGGAGATGGTGGAGTTCGAGATGAATCTCCTCCAGGCATCCAAGGCTGCACCCGAGACAGCGAATTACAACCGGGGAGCTTACAATGCGGGTGATACCATGGGCGTCATTGACCATGGATTCGATGCCAAGCAGTAAGACCGGATCCCGGGGATCTGAGGATCCCCTGATACAGAGGTGAAAGTTTATGCCATTAATGGGTAGTTTATATATAGGTTCGTCCGGATTACAGACAAGTCAGAATGCGCTGAATACCACAGCGCATAATCTTTCTAATGTGGACACCACCGGCTATACCAGACAACAGGTACAGCAGTCTAACAGAGCTTATGTCACATTATCGACAGACCCTAAGTCTATTTCCAACAAACAGACAGGTCTGGGTGTCACATATTCCCGCGTAAAACAGGTCAGAGATTATTTCCTGGACAAGACATACCGCAAGGAATCCGGACGCAGTATGTTCTATGAAGTGTCCACAGAAGTCATGGAAGAGGTAGAGAGCCAGCTGGGAGAATTGAACGGCGAGGCATTCCAGACCACCATGACAGACTTCTGGACCGCCATTCAGGAGCTTTCCAAGGATCCCAGCAGTTCCGTAACGCAGGGACTGATCGTACAGAGAGCCAATGAATTCGTGCAGAGAGCCGGCGCAGTATATGATGGCTTAAGTTCCTACCAGAACAACCTGAATACACAGATCAAACAGAATGTAGATAAGATCAATAAATATGGCAACCAGTTATTAACGCTGAACGATCAGATCCGTGCCATTGAGAGTGGCGGCATTGAACATGCCAACGACCTGAGAGACGCGAGAAATCAGATTCTGGATGAACTGGCAGAGCTGACCAACATGACCTTTTCCGAAGATCGATACGGCAGTGTATCCGTACAGATCGAGGGCGTGGATTTCGTAAAGGACGGAACCTGTTATGAGATCGCTCTGAAGACGGATGAAGCCACCGGCTTCTACACTCCGTTCTGGCCGCAGGATGCCACCTACACCGTAAGAGCTGACGGCACCAGAGATTATAATATTGACGGCGCAGAGGTATTTGATCTCTCCGTGGAGATTTCTTCCGACCTGAACACAGATATCGGCGGCCTGAAGGCAATGCTTCTGGCCAGAGGTGATCACAGAGCCAATTATACAGATCTGGCGGAAGGAAAATACGACAGTGTCTCCCAGTCCGTTGTCATGAATATTCAGGGTGAGTTCGACCAGATGATCCACAATGTGGTGACGAAGGTGAACGATATTCTGGCGAAGGCTGCAGGAGTACAGACCGGAGATCTGAAACTTGCAGATGGTACTACACGCTCCAATGTCCGCTATTGTGTCTCGGATCCGAATGGCTATATGCGCATGGAGGATGGCAGTCCCATCCAGCTGTTTACCAAGGTCACAACGGATGGCTATGAGAAGGTGATCGGAGAAGACGGTGTAACAGAGTATTGGATTATGAAGGATGAAGATCCGGACAGCCCTGAGAGCCTGTATACCATCGGCAATCTTCAGGTAAATCCGGCGCTGACGAAGGAGCCTTCCAAGCTTGGATTCCGTTTGGCAGACGGTTCCGAGGATAAGGAGACCGCAGATGCTTTGAAAGCGGCATTTACCGAGGAAGCCTACACGCTGAATCCTAATGTACAGAAAAAGACTACTTTTGTAGATTACTATACCGACCTGGTATCGCAGGTATCCAATTCCGGCTATGTATTCCGGAGTATTTATGAGAATCAGGTCAGCACCGTGGAAGCTACACAGAGCGCCAGAGAACAGGTTATCGGTGTATCCACGGACGAGGAACTGTCCAATATGATCAAGTTCCAGAACGCATACAACGCATCCAGCCGTTATATCAACGTGATCAGCGAGATGCTGGAGCATATTATTTCCACGCTGGGTGTTTAATGCGTAAGAACCAAGGAGGTAAGAGATGCCCTCACAATTTTTTGGATTAAATATTGCATATACAGGACTTCTGGCCAGCAATGCCGCCATGAATACCACTTCCAATAATATCGCCAACGTTCAGACGGAAGGCTACAGCAGACAGCAGGTAACACAGCAGGCATCCAATGCCCTGCGTGTATTCCAGACCTACGGCTGTGCCGGTGCCGGTGTAGAGACACTGGCCATTGAGCGTATCCGGGATGAATTCTATGACGGAAGATTCTGGGACAACAACGCACAGCTGGGTGAGTACGATATGAAGCAGTACTACATGCAGCAGCTGGAGACCTATTTTGACGATGACGGCAAGAGTACCGGATTCAAGACTATCTTCGATCAGCTGATGATCACCGGTATGCAGGCTCTTTTAAAAGATCCCAACAGTGCCACAGCCAAATCCCAGTTCGTAGGCTATGCCGGAGCACTGACTGAGTATTTCAACGGTATGGCGGGCAATCTGGAAAAAGTACAGAAGGATATCAACCAGGAGATCAAACTGAAGGTGGATCAGATCAATTCCCTTGCCGGTGAGATCGCCTCCCTGAATAAACAGATCAACACCATTGAACTGGCCGGAACAAAGGCCAATGAGCTGCGTGACCGCAGGACCCTGCTGATCGATGAATTATCCAAGATCGTGGATGTGGAAGTCAAGGAGACTCCGATCATCGATGCCAACAACGAGAACCGTGAGACCGGAGCCAACAGATATATGGTCAAGATCGCAGGCGGACAGATGCTGGTGGACGGCAGTGATTATAACGGTCTGGAATGCGTGGCGAGAACTTCCTACGAGAAGGTCAATCAGACAGATATTGACGGTCTCTATGATGTTTACTGGGCGGACGGACAGACGTTTAATCTGTACAACGCGTCTATGGGTGGAGATCTGGCCGGATTGATACAGATGCGTGACGGCAACAACGGAGAGAATTTCACCGGAGAGATCACTGCCACCGGTACGACAACGGATGCAGACGGCAAGACCCATGATACCGTAACCGTAAAAGTAACCAAGGCTTATCTGCAGGATCTGAATAAATGTAATCTGTCGGATCAGGGCGGCGTGATCGATCTGGGCAATCAGGAATTCTATTATGATTCCTGGGAATATACCTGTGAATATGATGCCAACGGAAATCCGACTTATACATATACATTTACTTTATCGGACAGTGAGAAGAATCCCCGGGGAATTACCAATGACCGTGTAGGGAAAAAGGCAGAGATCGGTACCGACCTGTCCTATCAGGGCATCCCTTATTACATGAACCAGATGAATGAGTGGATCCGTACCTTCTCTCAGAAATTCAACGATATTCTCACCTCCGGCTACAGCGGAAACGGGGATCCCGGCGTGAAGATGTTCACCGGTAATAAAGCTACCGGCGGTGAGCAGTTCCTGCTGGATGACGCAGCCAAGAGATATGACAAGCAGGAGAAGAAAAACAGTAAAGTTACGGTAAAAGTCAACGATGATAGCTACTATCGTCTGACAGCGAAGAATTTCGATATTCTGGATGCCATGGAGCAGGATCCCAGCCTGATGGCAAACCGAAAAAATGCATCTGACGGCGTGGAACAGAATGACCTGTTGAACGATCTGAAGAATCTTGCCACAGATAAGAGCAAGATGAGCTTCCGCGGATGTAATGCTTCCGAATTTTTACAGTGTATCTTATCGGATGTGGCATTAAATGCTTCCAGAGCCAATACCTTCTATGCAAGCTTTAAAGACATTTCCAATACCATCGACAACCAGAGAATCTCCATCTCCGGTGTGGATGAGGATGAAGAAGCTGTGAATCTGGTAAAATACCAGAATGGATATAATCTGGCATCCAAGATGATCCAGACACTGACGGAGATTTATGACAGACTGATTCTGGAGACCGGAGTCTAAACTAGAAAGGAGGCAGCTATTCGGATTCCCACATATGTTCGCAAAAACGCACGTATCCGTGCTTTCTCGCTGCTACGCAGCTAATTTTGCTCACGTGTGTGGTGACTCTATTCGAGTCACCATTCGAATCAGAAAACTGTTACTTATATGCAAGCATAACGTACCAGTTATTCTGATTTTTAGAATCCTGAATAGTTACGGAGAAAATGAGAATTACGAACAAGATCATGCAGCGTAATAATCTGTCCAATATCAATACGAACAAAGTATATCAGGATAAGCTGAGCACCCAGATGTCTACCCAGAAGAAGGTCAGCCGTCCTTCCGATGATCCTGTGGTATCCATCCGTGCCTTGCGTCTACGCAGCAATGTGACCGAGGTGACGCAGTATTACAGCAAGAACATTCCGGATGCGGAGAGCTGGCTGGACGTAACCGAGGATGCACTGAAGAACCTGACAGAGATCATCACGAATATGATCAAACAGTGCACCAAGGCATCTAACGGAGATCTGAAATCCGCGGACCGCCAGATCATTCTGGAGCAGCTGAAGGCACTGGGAGATGAAGTGTACAGCACCGGCGATGCAGACTATGCGGGCCGTTATGTGTTTACCGGATATCGTACCGATACTTCTCTGAGTTTTGATAAAGAATACAATACGAAATATGAGATCACCGAGCAGCTGGACAACAGCTCCATCACACAGCTGACGAAGGTGAATACCGGAAAACTGCTGGATATTACGGCGAATAACTATAATGATCAGAATCAGGACTACAAGGATATTACGGAAAATTCAGTCAGCTCCATAGATGTGTATCGTATCCGGCTGGCTTATGATGACTGTAAAGAGGGGGGCAATGTCAAGATCAAATTCGGTACCACCGAACTGTCTAAAGCGGATGGTACCATTAGAGCGACAACATCTACCGCGAATCCCGATCCATATACAGCCATCGAAAATTATCCGAATGGTGCAATCTATGTGGCAGATACCGGAGAACTGCTGATTGGAAAAGACCTTTACAATCAAATGATGGCCTGCAAGGATGATCCTGCAACTTCCGATAAAAATGAAGGTGAGATTCAGATAACTTATGAAAAGGATCACTGGGTCAAGGGTGATCTGAGACCTGAGCATTATTTTGCATGTACCAGTACCGATGCAGACGGAAAAGTAACGGATTATAACAAGTCCTATCTTGACGGCAAGAGCGAAAAACAGGTCATCGAATATGATGTAGGCTTCAACCAGACCATTCAGGTGAATTCCACTGCAGATGAGTGCTTCCAGCACGGTATCGGACGTACGGTGGACGATCTGGTACAGGCCATGCAGGATGTGGTGGATCTGGAGAATGTGAAGACCAAGATCGAGGGACTGCAGGAGACTGCTACCGGTACGGATGCAGAGACCCTGACGAAGCAGATGGAAGCAGTAGAAAAAGCACTGACTCTGGCAAAGGACAAATGCCAGAAGATGTTCGAAAGCGGCATTACTACGTTCCAGGGATATCTGGATGATGCCAACCTGTGCGTTACCAACTGCGGTACCAGAAGCAGCAAACTGGAACTGATCGATAACCGCATGAAGAGCCAGAAGACCACCTTTGAGACCTTAAAGAGTGAAAACGAGGATATCGATGTTACCGAGACCGCCATTGATCTGAAGAGTGCGGAAATGACCTATGAAGCGGCACTGATGGCTACCGGTAAAGTAATGCAGACCACACTGTTGAATTTCATCTAGAACAACAGGTTACGGAAAGGCGTAGGTATTTTATGAAGATCAATACAAAATTTTTTGGAGAAGTTGAGATTGCGGATGACAAGATCATCACTTTTGACAAAGGTATTATCGGATTCCCGGAACTGAAGCATTTTACCATGCTCCACGATGAGGAGAAGGGCAGCAACGTAGGAATCCGCTATTTACAGTCTCTGGAAGAACCCGGATTCGCCATGCCGGTCATGGATCCGCTGCTGGTCAATCCTCAGTATGATCCGGAAGTGGATGACGAACTGCTCACTAGTGTAGGCAATCTGACTCCGGAGAACATTCTGGTCATGGTTACTGTGACTGTGCCTGCTGATCTGACGAAGATGACGGTGAACCTGCAGGGTCCCTTTGTGATCAACGTGGAAGAACGCAAGGCCTGCCAGATCATCCTTGAGGGAGATAAATACCCGGTAAAATATCCGGTATACGACATCCTGAAATCCGGAAAGGCGGGTGAGTAAGATGCTGGCATTGTCCCGTAAGAAGAACGAAGCAATCGTCATCAACAACGATATCGAGATCACTGTTCTGGAGGTCAAAGGTGATCAGGTCAAGATCGGCATCACCGCACCCAAGGAAGTGCCCATCTACCGCAAGGAAGTCTACCTCCAGATCCAGGAGGCCAACAAGGCCGCTGTGGATGCCGAAGGTATGGCAGCACTGAAGAACCTGTTGGGGTAAAACAAAGAAAATAATGGAAATGACACAGACTCCGGAGTATGCAATCCGGAGTTTTTTCTGAATACGCATATTGAAAAAAGAGGGCACAATTTCCCAAAATTATAAAAATACATTGAAAGGACTTAGATATAATAGTATAATTTGAAAAAAGAGGGCACAATGTTCTCAAAATATCAAAGTGGAGAAAAACATGGAAATAAAAAGAGACTTATATCTGCAAAGAATAGTAGATAGAATGCATAATGGAATGATAAAGGTTATTACGGGAATAAGACGTTCCGGCAAATCATATCTGTTGTTTACCATATTTAAAAACTATCTTATATCCCAAAATGTTCCGGAAGATCATATTATTGCGATAGAACTGGATATGTTGGAAAATAAAAGGTATAGAGATCCCTATGTAATATTGGATTATATTAAAAGCCGGATAACAGATGAAAAAGATTACTATATTTTCCTTGATGAAGTCCAACTCCTGGAAGAGTTCGAGGAGGTTCTGAATTCTCTTCTTCATATAAAAAATGCAGATATTTATGTAACGGGAAGCAACTCTAAATTTTTGTCAAAAGATATTATCACCGAGTTCAGAGGGCGTGGAGATGAAATACATGTTTTTCCGGTCAGTTTTAAGGAATATATGGATGTATTCGATGGTGATAAATATGAAGGATGGAGTTCTTATGTTAATTTTGGTGGGCTTCCGTTAACCATTACGATGAATACAGATGAGCAGAGAATGGAATATCTTACCGGATTGTTTGAAGAGACATACATTAAAGATATTATTGAACGTAATCATATAGAAAAAATTCAGGAAATAAACGACTTGATTAATATACTGGCATCAGGAATCGGTTCACTGACAAATGCATCGAAAATAGAAGCTACATTTAAAAGTGTGATTCAGTCAGATATCAGCCTGAATACCATTCGGAGCTACATTGAGTACCTTAAGGATGCCTTTATTGTAAGCGAGGCCAATCGATATGATGTAAAAGGAAGAAAATATATTGGAACTCCACTGAAATATTATTTTGAAGACGTAGGTCTCAGAAATGCCAGACTTGGATTCAGACAGACAGAAGAGACTCATATTATGGAGAACATCATTTATAATGAACTCCGGGTTCGGGGATTTCATGTGGATGTTGGTGTGGTTATGAAACGGAACAGAACCAAAGAGGGAGTGCAGGAAAAAAAACAACTGGAAATTGATTTCGTAGCAAATAAGGGAAGCAAACGATATTATATTCAATCAGCATTCAGTCTTCCGGATGATGAGAAGAGAATGCAGGAAAAGGCATCCCTGATAAATGTAGGTGATTCATTTAAAAAGATTATCATTGTAAAAGATATTATTAAACCATGGAATGATGATGACGGAATATTGACAATGAGTATTTTTGATTTTCTGTTGAATGAAAATAGTCTGGACTTATAGTTTTTAGGACAGTAGATTCCATACAAAGCATAAATAAAGAGGGATTACGTGTGTTTCATATTATAGATGAACGTTTTTTTGTACCGTTGGCATCTCCGAATAAATTAGTATATTGGGAATGTATCTGCAAGTTATTTTCCGTCATGGATCATCAGCTTTCCTTTGGAGTGGACAGAGATGTTGTGGTGGAGGAACTGCAATATTATTTTGAACAGACCCAGGCAGCGGATTTTGATGAAGAAGAATTCCAGGGAAAAAATGCAAGAGATAAGGCAAACTGGATGTTGCGAAAACTGGAAAATTATGGATGGATAGACATCGAGACAGATAAAAGTTATGTACAAAGAGTTAATTTTAAGGAATATGCCGTCAAGATTATAAAGACATTGTTGGAAATTGCAGAAGGTAAGCAAATCGAATATCAGGGATATATTTACACTATATATAGCCTGGTGCGAGGTACAACGGACAATCCGGGAATCGTTCTTTTGTCAATTGTGGAAAATACAGATATGTTGATTACCGGTCTGAAAAACCTGAGTTCCGGAATCAAGCATTATATTGATGAACTGACAAAGTATAAGACTCCGGCGGAAATTATGGATGTTTTATTCAACGATTACATAGAAAATATTGTAGACAAAGCATATCATCGATTGCTCACTTCAGATAATGTCTCTAAATTCCGACCGGAGATTATAGAGAGACTGGAAAGTAAAAGCCATAGTAAGGCTTATGTGGAAAAAGCAGGTGCGGAACTGGCTTCCATTCGGGAAATTGCGCCGGAAGAAGCAGAAGAACTGGTCTATCATTATATTCATCAGGTCATAGATGCTTTTCAGAATATGGATGAAATCCTGGCAGAAATCAATCGTAAAAATACGCAATATCAGAGGGCAGCTATCAATCGTGCCAAGTTTTATCTGATTGGCGGCGAGGATGTCAGGGGGCAGATCAAGGATATTCTTTCTGAAATGAATGAGAAAATCAATCGGGAAAACATGGATCTTGGTGGAATTTACAGGATTGAATTTTTGGATGATCTGATCCGGATATACAGTTCAGCAGTTATAGATGAGAAATCTTTTTATACTCCGATTGAAGGAAAGAAAACATTTGAACCGGAAATAATCCAACAGGAGGAACCGGACACTGAACTCAGGAATGAGAAGAAAAGGAAAATGCTTGAAAAGCTGGCAAGAGTCCTGAACCCGGAGAAAATAGATGGATATGTAGAAAAACAGCTTGGAGAAAGACCGGAAATGTTAGCTTCGGAGTTACCGTTAGATACTACGGATGATTTCGTGAAGATGATTTATGTTCGATTGTACGGTCAGAGAAAAAACATGAAGTATGTAGTGAGTGTAAGAGAGACCATACAGAAGGAAGGTTACCAATTTACGGATTTTACAATACGAAAGAAGGTACAAAAGTAGGATGGATATTTTAAACGGAATGTTGCAGAAAGACAGGGATAATTTCTCACGGATATGTAACCGGCTGCTAAGTTCCTGCTTTTTATGTAAAAGAAATGAAACAACCAGATTAGATTATTATTTTGTAACAAAATACAAGGAAAAATTTGCGGAATGTTTTGCACTATTGGGCTACCGTTTGGAAATTAATGAAGAATATGGTGTGGTTCAGTTAACCAATCCACAAAACTATAACCGCTACAATATGAAACTGTTTGAATCGGTTCTCTTGTTAATTCTCAGAATTTTATATGATGAAAAGAGAAGGGAACTTTCTACTACAGAGGAAGTAATTGTAAATGTGGGGGATATTCATGAAAAATTCTTAAGCCTGAAGATCAGAGAGAAAATGATAGACAAGACAACTTTTCGCAATGCAATCAGTACATTGAAAAGGTTTCAGATCATAGAGATATTGGATACCAGCCTTACGGAGGAAGAATCCCGGATTATTATCTTTGACTCTATTCTGATGGCTGTTCGCGTGGAAGATATTAAGGCAGCTTATGAAAAGCTGGAAATTTACAAAAGAGGAGGAAAAAACAGTGAAGAAACTGACGAGAGTGAAATTGATTAACTGGCATCGCTTTGTTAATGCAACAATAGATCTTGAAAAATCTACACTGATTTCCGGAGAAAACGGAGCTGGAAAATCCACTCTTTTGGACGCTATTCAGTTCGTGATTATTTGTTCAACCAATTATTTTAATAAGGCAGCTCATGAAAACGGGAAAAGAAAACTGACCGGGTATATTCGCTGTAAGACCGGAAGAGAAAATAAACCTTATGAACGGACAGGAGAGATCAGTGCACATGTTGCACTGGAATTTTATGAAGAGAAAAAGGATAAATATTTTGTGATCGGTGCCGTGGTAGACTCTGCTTCGGAGGGACAGGAAAAAACGGCAAGATATTTGATGGACGGAGTACGATTCGAGGACTCTATGTTTTTTCAAGGAAAAGCGCCAAAGTCTATCAATCAGTTTCGGACAATGAATAGTTCTAAAATAAAACAATGGTGTACTACAGATAAAGAAGCAAGATCAATGATCAAAAACCGCTTTGGACGAATCGAAGATAAATTTTTCCGGCTGATTCCCAAGGCTCTGGCTTTTCGACCGATTGATGATATTAAAGATTTTGTGTATTCCTATGTATTGGATGAGAAGGAAGTCAATATTGATGTATTACGTGAAAATGTCCGGACTTATCAAGATTTACAGCGTACACTGGAAAACGTAAAAATTCGTATCGAGAGGTTGGAAAAAATCAATTCCTTACATGCCCAGGCAGCGGATGGATTACAGAAGGATAAGCAATATGGATATTATCTTGCGAGAGTAGAAGCGGATCTTATCCTGGAAGAAATAGAAAAGATGCAGGCTGAGATACAGACGGATACTTTGCGGTTGGAAGAACAAAACGGTCAGATCCAGACTGTGAAAAAAGAACAGATGGAAAAACAACAGATCAGAGATGATTTGCGTGCGGAACTTGCAACAGATAAAGATTTTCTGGCAAAAGACGAACAGGAGAAGCGACTGCAGTTATTGGAGAACAGAAAGACAGATTTGCTGAAGGAGCGGGAAAGCCTTCAGGAAAGCATGGACTCTGCCAGAATGCAGTTGAAAAAATTGCTGGAAGTAAAGGATGTGGACACATCTATAAAACTTTATTATCGAAACTTGTGCATGCCAGACAATGATATGAATCTGGCGCAGACAAAGGACACACTTTTGCAGGCTATTTCCTACAAAAATCTAATGCGAAATAAAGTGCTACAGAAAAAAGCAGAGACGATAGCAAAGGAAGCCGAAATCAGCGATGAAAAGCAGGAACTGGACAAGAAAATTGAACAGTTAATGAAGAAAAAATTTTCGTATTCTGAAGATGTAGAACGTGTAAGAATGGAAATTAAGGAAGAGTTTCAACGTATCGGACGGACTCCGGAACCGCGTATTTTATGTGAAATGTTGGAGATTACAGATGGATCCTGGAGAAATGCTGTGGAAGGTTATTTAAACACGCAGAGATTTTATATTCTGGTGGAGCCTGAAAATTTTGATATTGCATTGGGAATTTATGACAGGCTTCGAAAAGAGAAAAAAGCATATGGAGTAGGCCTTATTAACACACAGAATCTGGAAGAATATGATACCGCACCGGAAGGATCTCTGGCTACCGTAGTGTCTTCCAAAAATAAATACGCAAAACGTTATGTCAATATGATTCTCGGAAAAGTTCATATGTGTGAGCATTATCGGGAACTAAAAACTTATAGGATCTCAATCACAAGAGAGTGCATGAAGTATCAGAACAACGTAGCGAGTGCTATTAAACCATCCGTTTTTGAAACACCATACATTGGACAGAATGCCATAAAGGTACAACTGGAACAGGCAAAACAGAGGCGGGAGGAATTGAAGCAACAGCTGGCGGACTTGAAAAGCAGGCTGAAACAACTGGAATATGTACTGGAGCCACTGAATACGGATCAGGATACAGATATTAAGTACCGTTTGGACGTTATTGGTGATTTGCGGCAGGTTTCTCTGGAAATTGACAAATGCAAAGAAAACATTGCTACATTGAAGAAAAATTCCAATATGATCATGAAACAGCTGCAATTGTCTACTTTGGAAAAAATGTTAGAGGAACTGACGGTAAAAAGGAGTAATTTAGACAGAACTGCCGGTAAGACGGAGGAAAGAATCAGCCTGACAAAACAGAAAATTGCAGAGAATCAGGCAAATCATGTAGAAAAAGCACTATTTTATGAAAAACTTGGGGCAGACGATGCAGATTTATTGCCAATCTGGAGACAGGAATATGAGAAACAGACAGAGGGTAAGTCTTATGCACAGTTCAGAGATAATTATTTGCGAAGGAGAAAAGCAAACCAGACACTGATTGATAAGGCAACGGACTCTATGAAAGAGGTAATGAGGGAATATAAAACAGCGCATGATTTTGGTGCACCTGCTTCGATGGAAGGATATCGGGATTTTGAAGCGGAGTATTTGAAACTGAAAAATTCAGAATTGCTGCAGTATGAGGATAAGGTGGAGACGGCCAGAAGTGCAGCGGAAGAAGAATTCAGAGAGCAGTTTTTGTCTAAGCTACAGGAAAATATGAAGACAGCCCAGTCTGAATTTAAGGAATTAAACAAGGCATTGAATGATATTACGTTCAGCAATGAAAAGTATGAATTCCTGTATATGCCGAGTAAGAAATACCGTCAATATTATGAAATGATCATGGATGATTTTAATGCGATGCAGGGAGAGTCTATTTTCAGTGGACTGTTTCATGAGAATCATAAGGTAGTGATAGAAGAACTGTTCGAACGGCTGGCACTTGATAATGACAATAGTACAAAAGCACTGGATGAATTTACGGATTATCGTACTTATATGGATTATGATATACGCATTATACACAGCGATGGAAACTATTCCTTATATTCAAAGGTGTGTGAGGAAAAGAGCGGTGGTGAGACACAGACACCTTTTTACGTCACCGTAGCGGCATCTTTTGTCCAGCTGTATAAGAACAATATTGGCGGAGAGGCAGTGGGACTTGTGCTTTTTGATGAAGCGTTTAATAATATGGATGATGAAAGAATAGGCGGAGTTCTGGAATTTTTGCGGCGGTTGCCGCTACAGATATTGATTGCTGCACCACCGGATAAAATACAGTATATCAGTCCCTTTGTGGAGGAGACATTACTTGTAATGACAGATGAAAAAATCAGTTATGCAGAGAGGTATGTAAATGGTACAGTATGACAGAATGGTTTTAAATCATTTGCTGGATACCTATGAAAACAGTCTGTTGTCAATTGGAGAGAACAGGAGAAAGATACAGATAGAGTTTCGTTTTACGAGAACATCTATACCGGCATATTATGATGAGAGTTCATCAGAATATGAAAAAATTCATATTTTGATGAGTGCACTGGAAAATAAAAATATGATAACTGTAATCTGGAAGGACCATAAGCAGGGACATTTCATACAAAAGGTTCGGATGAATGCGGATCAAATTGATGTAATTTACCGGTATACAGGAAGAAAACCAAAGCATGGTCTGGAGGAAGAAAACAGAGTCTTTCTTCAAAAATATCTGAATGAAGATGCTCCGGTCACGGTAAGTTTTGTAGGATATCTGTTGGAACGACTGGAAAACCACAAGTCGGTAAAAGAATACATAACATTGGAAAATCTGCAGGAAACAGAAAAATTTCTTCGTGCATGTGTATCTGTAGAACAAAATAAAACACCTTGTTATATCAGAGAGTTCTCCATTCAACATTTTCAGGATTCTAAATATTTTGAACAGATAGAAAGCAGGATTATCAGAGTGTTTCGGCAGTTCGATGAGGAATATAAGGAAATGGATGCAGTGGAACTATTGGCGGAATATGGAATTTATCAAACCCCTGATTTTGTGTATTTTAAGGGAGATGTGCGCCTGCTGGTGGAAGGGGAGGAGATGAATTTGTCCCTTTTAAAGCAGGGAATTGGAATTTCGGGAGAGGATATTGAAAACATTCGTTTCTCGGATTTCAGCAGAATACAGAAGGTAATAACTGTTGAAAACCTTACTTCTTTTTTCAGATACCATGAGGAAAACAGCCTCCTTGTTTACCTGGGAGGATACCATAACAGGGTACGAAGAAAACTGCTCCAAAAGATTTATGATGCAATTCCTGCTGCAAAATATTATCATTTTGGGGACATAGATGCCGGAGGATTCCTTATTTTTCTGGATTTACGTAAAAAAACAGAAATTCCATTTGAAAGCTTCCGCATGGATCTGGATACGCTGAAACAATATTCACAATATGGAAAAAAATTGACAGAAACAGATAAAAAACGTCTGGAGAAATTAGAAGAAGAAAAGGAATTCAGCGAGGTTATCCGGTATATGCTGGAGAAAAATATAAAATTAGAGCAGGAATGCATTATTGAATAGATGGTGTCGTGAAATTTTTGCAGCACCTATTAATTTTTCAGGAGAATTTACCGATACCATTTTTAGAAAACAAAGGTCGTGCGCCCACGGAAGGCGCTTTCATATCACACGGAGGTGACCATTATGACCATAGAACCGATTTCCAGTGTCATGACAGTGCAGGCACAGAACACAGCCGCTGCCAGGAACACTGCGACAAAAGTAACTACAGAGGAGAATCCCTCAGAATACAATCCTGCCAATGTAAAAGCAGCAGATAAACTTGACCAGACCACCGCAGTTGTTGAAAATGCGCAGAGCAAGGATCAGAATAATACTTCTGCCGATGCTAATAGCGAACAGCAACAGCAGGTGACTAACGAGCAGATCAAGAAAGCAGTAGAGAAGCTGAATAAGAACATGATGTCCCATTCAGAAGCTGTTTTCGGTATTCATGAGGCGACAAACCGCATAACGATCAAAATCATAGACAAGGATACCAAGAAAGTCATCAAAGAGCTTCCACCTGAGAAGACTTTGGACATGATCGCCAAAGTATGGGAGATGGCAGGCATCCTGGTGGATGAGAAGAGATAGGAGGATACCAATATGGCATCATCAACAATGAGATTATCCGGACTGATCTCCGGTATGGACACAGAGAGCATTATCCAGCAGCTGGTGTCTGCGAAGCAGACCAAGGTGGACGATGCGAAAAAGGCACAGACCAAACAGGAATGGAAGCAGACCGCATGGAAAGAGCTGAATACCAAGATTAAAAATCTGCAGTCCAAGTTTGTTAATAATATGCGTTTTGAATCCGCATATAGCAAGAGAGTGACCAAAGTATCCGACAGCAATGCAGTCAGTGTCATCACCGGTGATGGCGCAATGACCGGTGTACAGAACCTCAAGGTATCACAGCTGGCCAAGACCGCCTATATGACCGGCGGCAAGCTGACCTTGAAGGATAATGTCACTGCGGATACCAAGCTGAATGCATTGACAAAATTGTCTGATCTGGGGATCAAGGGCAGTGATGGCAGCACCGTGGCCGGCATTACCACCGGAGACGATACAACGCTTAAAATCCAGAGCGGTGATACAAGCGTAGACCTGAATATTACCAAAGATACCACGATCTCTGATGTACTGTCCAAATTGAAGGAAGCCGGACTGAATGCAAACTTCGATACCACCCAGCAGAGATTCTATATCAGTGCAAAGGACTCCGGCGATGCCGGTAATTTCTCTATTACGGCAACCGGAACCGGTGCCGATGACCTGCTGAAGGGGCTGGGTATTACAGATGCCAACTATATCAAAGGGCAGGATTCTGTGATCACACTGAACAACACAGAGTATACCAGCAACTCCAATGTATTTTCCATCAATGGACTGACCATTACGGCACTGAAAGAGACCGGAGCAGATGAAGAGATCACCCTGACCACACAGGATGACGTAGATGGTATCTACGATATGATCAAGAGCTTCCTGAAGGAATATAATACCCTGATCAACGAGATGGACAAGCTTTATAATGCGGATTCCGCCAGAGGATATGAGCCTCTGACCGACGATGAGAAGGATGCCATGTCCGATACCGAAGTAGAGAAGTATGAGACCAAGATTAAGGATGCCCTGCTCCGCAGAGACAGCAATCTGTCTACCGTAAGCTCTGCCTTAAAAGAAATCATGGCAGGCAGTGTGGAAGTAAACGGCAAGAACATGTATCTCAGCGATTTCGGTATTGAGACTTTGAGCTACTTTACCGCAGCGGAGAATGAGAAGAATGCCTACCACATTGATGGAGATGCAGATGACTCCAGCACCTCCGGTAATGCAGACAAGCTTAAGAGCATGATCAGCAGTGATCCCGATACGGTCGTAAGCTTTTTCTCTGGAATGTTCAAGAATTTATATACTAAAATGAGTGATCTCTCCAAGTCTGTAGAAGGTTATCGTACCTACGGTAATTTTTATGATGACAAAAAGATGAAATCGGATTATGATGATTATACAAGCAAGATCAAAGACTTGGAAGATAAGCTGAACGATTATGAAGACAAGTGGTATTCCAAGTTCTCCAAAATGGAGACGGCACTGGCAAAGCTGCAGAGCAATTCCAGCGCGGTGACCAGCTTGTTAGGAGGATCATGATATGGCATTACCCGGTGCTTATGCACAGTATAATAACAGCAAGGTTCTGACGGCTTCTCCGGCAGAACTGACATTGATGCTCTATGACGGAGCTATCAAGTTCTGCAATATTGCAGAGATGGCTGTGGAGAAATCCGATGTACCCAAGGCACATGAAAATATCCGCAAGGTGCAGAATATCATTGGATATCTGCATTCCACCCTGGACATGAAATACGAAGTCTCCAAGGACTTTGACAACATCTACACTTATCTCGAGAGACGTCTGGTAGAAGCCAATGTCAAAAAAGATAAGGAAATCCTCGAAGAGATCAATACCCACCTGCACGCTATCCGTGACAACTGGAAAGAAGTCATGAAGGCGGGAGCAAAGAAAGGAAATGACTGATGGAGAATCAGCTTACCATTTTGTCAGAGAGCCTGGACAAGAAGCTGGAAGTATTACAGAAGATCCGGGAATATAACAAACGTCAGGAAGAAATCTTTTCCGCGGAAGAGGTGGATATGAGCCTGTTCGACGATGCTGTGGAGGAAAAACAGCGGCTTATTGATGAGGTGGTTCATCTGGATGAAGGCTTTGAAATCATGTATGAGAAGCTGGCGAAAGAGCTCGAAGGCAACAGAGAACGCTACGCAGCACAGATCCGGGAACTTCAGAAGAAGGTCAGCAAAGTGACCGAACTCAGCGTGTCCGTACAGGCACAGGAGGCTCGGAACAAAAAGCTGATCGAGAGCTATTTTGCGAAGGAACGTGCCGGAATCGGCCAGAGACGCAAGAGTGCCAAGAGCGCCTTTGACTACTACAAGAGCATGAGCGGCGCCGGATATGTACCGCCCCAGATGTACGACAATAAACAATAAATACAACGGATAAAGGGAAGCAGATAGAGATATCGGCTTCCCTTTTTTATGACGGAATCAATGTGATAGAATAAAAATGTGGTTTCGGCTAAAATATAATCAGAGTATAGATTAGCCAGAAAATGCTTGATATTTTAAAATAATCCGGCTAAAATATAATCATAAAAAAGATTAGCCGAAAGAGGGACTTTTATGAGTTATATCAAAAGAAATCTGGAGAATGTAGTAAGACAGGTAACCAGGGAATATCCGGTACTCCTGGTAACGGGACCGAGACAGGTAGGAAAGACGACAATGCTCCAAAAACTGATGGAGGGAACGGAGCGGGGATATGTAACACTGGATGATTTAAACGAAAGAAATATTGCAAAGACCGATCCGGAACTGTTTCTGCAACTGCATAAACCACCTGTATTGATTGATGAGGTTCAATATGCACCGGAACTGTTTACTTATATCAAGATAAATGTAGATAAAAACCATGAGCCGGGAGCATTTTGGCTTACGGGATCACAGGTGTTCAAATTGATGCAGGGAGTACAGGAGTCACTGGCAGGAAGAGTGGCAGTACTTTCACTTACATCCCTGTCACAGGCAGAGATATCCGGAGGAACGATGAAACCGTTTACGGTAGATCTGGAGGATTTAAACGAGAGGCAGAAAGAGAGAGAGCAAGCTGATACAAGAGGGATCTTTGAACGGATTTATCAAGGCTCCATGCCTGCGATCATAAGCGGTATTAACAGTAACAGTCAGCTTTTTTACAGCAGTTATCTGTCTACTTATATTGAGCGGGATGTAAGAGAATTATCGGATGCCATAGATTCGCTTAAGTTCCTTCGGTTTATTACTGCGGTGGCAGCAAGATGTGGGCAGATGGTTAATGCAGCAGAGATTGCCAGAGATGCAGATATCAATCAGACGCAGGCGAAGGATTGGCTGACAATTCTGGAAACGCTGGGAATTATTTTTTATCTTCATCCGTATTCTAATAATTTGTTGAAGCGCCTTGTGAAAACGCCCAAACTGTATTTCTACGATACGGGTCTGGTGTGTTACCTGACGAAATGGAGTAGTGCGGAAACGTTAGAATGCGGTGCTATGAACGGAGCCATTTTGGAAAATTACGTGGTCGCGGAAATTCGGAAAACCTACCTGAATTGTGGAAAAGAGCCGTATTTGTACTATTATCGTGATAAAGATGCCAGGGAGATTGATATTGTCCTGGAACATGATGGAATATTGAATCCGATTGAGATTAAGAAAACTGCAAATCCCGGAACAGAGCTGGTAAAGGTATTTGAATTACTCGACAAGGCATCAACGCCTCGTGCGAAGGGCGCAGTTATCTGCATGAAACCGGGACTTAGTGCGATTGACAGAGACAATTATATCGTACCAGTCTGGATAATCTAAAATACAGTCCCTGCCTGAATATCAGACAGGGACCTATAATTTCAAAAATGTTTTTGCGCATACGCCTTTGTCCCTAAATTTCCCTTACAAATTTCCACTTGTACAAGATGAATATTTGAAACAGCAAGAAATTCTTAGATCCCCGTTGTAGCATGAAATAAGCCGGAGATGTAAAAATTTCAAGAGTAACTTCCGCTTGAGAATTTGCCGAAGTAACTTCAGCTTTAGGGATAGATCGACCGGAATTTACTTTGGCAATTGAGGGGATTAATGCCCAGGCAGGACAATCCATGCTGACCCAGGCCAATCAGAGTAGTCAGAGCGTACTGCACAAATTATGATTGATTTATCGGTAACAATATGCTATTGTAAATTCACAGAATATCAATTCTGGCAGACAGACCAAATCTTAATTCAAATCAAAAAATTTTTAGGTGTATCACCATTGATTTCACTGGATGAGAAGGTAATAGAATGATAAAAATACTTTCTGATTGGAAAGAGTAATACTGAAAGGAAAACATATGAGTGAAGTAAAAGTAGTAAGAGATGAACAAGGTAATGCTATTGTTATAATACCGGATATTATATTTTGGAATAAACAGGACATTGACTGGGATGCAGTAAAAGAATACCTAAAGAAGTACCTTGGTGAAATAATTGAGAATAAACAAACGAAAGAAAAAATAGAAATAGGAACTAAATTCGCAGATGAGTATACGGGCTCAAAGTATTCAGAACATATAAGGGGAGCACGGGCAAAAGCCAAGGCAAATGCAGCACAAGGAATCCGAGAACTGGTAGAATCAGCTGCCAATAAAATACATAGTGAAAATAAGAAGAGTAAACATAAGAAAGACGCAAAAGGTGGCTGGAACTATTATACGGTCAGATTTGCGCTACCAGTTTATGATAACAATAGAAAGACAGAAGAATATAATGTTTACATGGGGAGGCTGGTAGTAAATAGGACACAAGACGGAAAATTGTATTTATATGATTTGGTGGAAATAAAAAAGGAAGCAAGTACCCCACTCAAGAATACATAGTAAACAAGTGGTAAAAAACTGCTTCCTTTTTATATAATATATCTTAGTAAAATAAAAAAGTCAACATTTTTTGCAAAAAGGGGTTAAGTTTCCAAAAACCTCTCCGATATACTTATCAAGTAAAGCAAATAAAACAATTGCTTACCTAACCATTCTTCTGAATTAAAGGTTTCGCACGCCCAAGAGACGGAAGACAATGGCGATGAAAGTGACAGGATGTGCGAACTTGAAACTGACATTGCCAAAGCAAATAACGTAGCGCAGGGAAGCGCTCGTCAATTCAAGGAGGAATATATTATGGTAGTACAACACAATCTTACCGCTATGAACTCTAACAGAATGTTAGGTTTGACTCAGAGCTCTCAGGCAAAGTCAACTGAGAAGCTGTCTTCCGGTTACAAGATCAACCGTGCAGCAGATGATGCAGCAGGATTATCCATCAGTGAAAAAATGAGAAAGCAGATCAGAGGACTGACACAGGCTTCCGCTAACGCAGAAGACGGTATCTCCACTGTACAGACCGCTGAAGGTGCACTGAACGAAGTTCAGGACATGTTGCAGAGAATGAACGAGCTGGCTGTTAAGGCTTCCAACGGAACCAATTCCGAGAACGATAGAACTTATATCCAGAACGAAATCGATCAGCTGACCACCGAAATCGATCGTGTTGCTGAGACAACCAAGTTTAACGAGACCTACCTGTTAAAGGGTGACAAGGATGCAGTTAAGGGTTACAGCTATTCTTATGGTACTGATACGAAGGCGGGTGCTACATTTGCTACGGGAAAAAATTCTACAGTGACTGGATCCAACACAGGCGCAAAAATCACTGTTAGTGCAGCCACACCTGCTGATGATAAGGCAGCTGCATTGCAGAACGATTTGTTAAAAGCACTGCAGAAGAGCGGTGCCAAAGTAACAATCGCTGCTGGCGCTGATGGCACATCTGCTGCTAATGTTGCAATTACCGTTGAAGGTTATGACGTTGCTTCTGATGGTAAGGTATCTAAGGATGGTGTTGACACTGGAATTAAATTGACAGCTTCTGCAGGAAACAACAATTCTACTGGTACAGTAGCACTGTCTGATACGTTAACTTTGGATTCTAAGGCAGTTACAGCTGCTGCAAAAGGAGCACATGCAGCTTTCTATGACAAAGATGGTAATAAGATTTCAGAGAATGCATTGAGCAATTACTTCACAAGCACTACTGCAGGAAATAATATCAATACCACAAAGCTGAAGGATAAGACACTGTATGATGCTTTTGGCAATACAGTTACGCCTGTAGCTGCTAACATTCAGTCCGCTCAGGATCAGGTTGGTAGTTTGAAACTGTCTTTGCATGTTGGAGCTGATGCTACTTCCAACAACAAGATTGAATTGAATCTGGATGCAATGTCCGCTAAGGGACTTGGCGTAAACGGCTTAAGAGTAGATGGTGCTACTTCTACTAATGCGGATAACGCTATCGAGACCATTAAGGAAGCTATCCAGAAGGTATCTACTCAGAGATCTGCTCTCGGTGCTGTTCAGAACAGACTTGAGCATACCATCAACAACTTGGATAACGTTGTAGAGAACACCACAAGTGCTGAATCTGCTATCCGTGATACAGATATGGCTACTGAGATGGTTAAGTACTCCAACAACAACATCCTGTCTCAGGCAGGTCAGGCAATGTTGGCTCAGGCTAACCAGTCCAACCAGGGCGTACTGTCTCTGTTACAGTAATCAAACAGTTAGAGCATCTAACATAGCAATAAGAAGAGGGCTCGGCTTTGCAGCCGGGCTCTTTTCTCTATGTAAAATGTAAAGCGGAAAGGATTCCAGACATGAACAAGGAACATATCTTATTATCCATTTCCATGTTGATCTCAGGAAGAGACGAGATGGAGAAAAGCCTGAACTCACTTCTTTATTTCAAAAATGCATTTCCTACGGAAATCATATTAGTAGATACCGGATGCAATGAAAAGCAACGTGCACTGGCAGAACAATATGCGGATAAAATCATTAACTTCACATGGTGTAATGATTTTGGAGCAGCCAGAAATGCCGGATTAAAGGAAGCGCAAGGCGAATGGTTCATGTATCTGGATGATGATGAATGGTTTGATGATCCGCAGGAGATTATCAAATTCTTTATAACAGGAGAATATCAGAAATATAATTCGGCATCCTATATTGTAAGAAATTATATGGATCCGAATGGAAATAATTATATTGATTCTTATCCATCCAGAATGGTTAAACTAAATTCTTCTATTCACTTTGTGGGGAGAATCCATGAATTTCTAGCCCCGTTTTGTGAACCCAGAAAAGAGTTCAACGACTTTGTGCATCATTATGGATATGTGTACAAGAATGAACAGGAACATGTAAAACATGTATGGAGAAACATTGAGCCATTATTGGTAATTCGGAAAGAGTATCCCGGAGATCCCAGATGGATCATGCAGTTAGATCAGGAGTATTTTTCTGCATGTGATTATGAAAAAGTGATTACGACAAGCATTGAGGGATTGGAAGAGTGGAGAAAATATAAGAAAAATCTGACCTACATGCCTATCCATATTGGAGCGATTTATGCGTATCTTTTATTGGCATTTGAGAATCTGGAAAGATATCAAGAGGAAAAAAAATGGTTGAGACAGGCCTTTTCAGAACCACTAAATCAATTGGATACCATGGAGGTATGTATTGCTTTTTATAATATGATGGGAGCGCGAGTATATGGTAATCTGAGTGATGATTTATGTATTACATATTATAAAAAATACAAAGATTGTTATGATAAATTAAAGAGTAATAGAACGGCAATGGAAACTAAAACAGCAGGAGTAGTTACCAGTATATTTGGTAATGCATATTTTGCAGAAACATTTATGATGTGTTTACCTATATTCATGAAACGAAAAAAATGGAAAATAATTCAAGAGAATATTTTAATAGTAGACTGGAAGCAAATAGAAAGCTTTTCGAATGATATTAAGAATAAAAAAGTATTAGAAACAATGTGTACAACGGAATATCATGGATTATACACGGAGTTAGCAGAGAAAATGCTGGGGGACGGCAATTATTTTCATACTCTATATCCTACAATACAAGCGTTGCAGAAAGAGTATGAATTGGAAGGAAAAAAGGACGAAATCCATAACTTACACCACATTGTAGCAACGTTACCAAGTAAGCATTTTTATATTATTGCATCGAAAATTTTATGGAAAAATGCTCAAAAAGAAAGTGGAATAGAAGAATGTTATGAGGAATTATTCCTTAAATATGCAGATAACATATTGGAAATAGAGGATAGTATCTGGGATATAGCAGAAGAAAGAAAAATAGAAATAGAACCGTTTTTTATGCAATTGGATTACCGTACCTGGCGCAGAACACTGGAAAGTATGGAACATTGGGGATCCGGTGAAGACTGGGATAAATGGAATTCCAGAATCCGGGAATGGAAAAGTGGAGAAGACATTCGGTATGATCTCTTTGATATAAAGTATATGGGAAGCAATCTGGCAAAGATAACGAAGAAGACAGAAAGTTTGCCAGCGCTTGAGAATCAGCTTTGGACATATGCGGATATGGTATATGAATTCTACCAGCCTTATTACAGGGAAGATGTGTTGCAAGAGAACTCCATTGGACTCCCAGACGAGCTTCAGTTGGCATTGGAGTTAAGAGAATTGCGATATTATCGCAATTCCGGACAGGAACGAAATGCCCTGGAAACCATGAAGAAATGTCTGGGAGTTTATCCGAAGCTAGATAAGACCATGCTTGTCTATGCGGAGATGCTTCGGGATGAAATGAAAAAACAGTCTGTAGAAGCGGATGAGGCTAAGAAAGAGCTATTACAGATGGCTTTTACTTTGAAAGAAATGGCTAAATACCAATTGGCGCAGGGAAATATAGATGTTGCCAAGCAGATACTGTTGCAGACACAGCAGTATGTTCCTGAGGATGAAGAGATAAGGAATATACTTGAAAAATTAAATGGCTGAGGGCTTCAGTGCTTTGGTAAGTTTTGATAAGCCTGATAACTGCCCAAGAACAACTAAACATTTTTATATTCTGATCCGATAAAGTAGATAATAGAATAGACAAGCAAGGAAGCTGATAATCAGAAAGGATTCTGAAAGAATAGGATGATATAAGGAAATCGGCTTCGACCGATTTCCTTTTTTATATGGAAAAAGGAATTATACAAAATATGTACAGAGGAGAAAATTAAAAGATGAAGGATAGAATGGAATGCAGAAAAAGTGTTTGTGGATTATGAAACACTTGTAGATATTGTAAATGTTTATATAGAAACTGATAAAAATGATGAGTATTTAGATATGGTAAATACCCTATTAAAAAATGAAAAACTTGTTAAAACAGTTATTGAAAATAAACGAAAAGAGAACCCCCAATTATTAAGAGATACTGACGATAAATGGAAAAAGGTATATACAAATCATTGGTATTTTAAGTATTTGAGAGTATGGTCAGGGCAGACACAGCAGGAAAAAGAAGATTATATAAGGTTGTGGGATAGTCCGCAATATGCCTTGGCTCGAAGCATTGATTTAGAATTATGGAACATTGCTGATAAAAATGGAATAGATATTGAAAAAGTATTAAAAGAGATTCCTTTTTATAAGTGGAAAGAGTCTGCAAAGGCTGTTTGTGAGACAATGAAATGGAGTGATTTCCAAACAATTAATGTACGAATAGAACTAATGGATTCAAAAAATGAAAATGTGTTATGGTGGAAACTTAACTATTTGCAACGAACTTTTTCGGAAATTGATATAAGAACGGAGTACGTAAAAATAAACATCAATGATTTGAGAGAATTATTAAAGAAGTATGTAGCAATTTGTAAAGAATTGTTTGGAAGATTATATAGAAAGGAACTGCTTGAAGAAAAAACTCCATTATTACCGTTAGAGTGTCAGATAATGTTTTTATTGACTGATCTATTTATGTATGAAGAAAAAAGGACTTTTCTTCTATGGTAAAAAATCTTAAGAATCTTCAAGAGTTGTGCTCAGATTTTGCACCGCTTGTAAAATATTATTTGATATATACCGAGGAAATGATTGATTCTCAACGGGTAGAGTAAAAAAAGCGGCGAACGAACTTCAAACAATGGCTTATATAATGAAGGGAAAAATTGAGGAGCTTATTGGAATGGGGAGATATCAGGAAGCGTATTCGATTATTCAACAGGTGAGACAATTAGTACCAGACAATTTAGAAATAAAAGAACTAGAAAGGATGTTAAAGGTGTCTCTAAAAGTGGAACTTGCTGATTGATATACGAACCTTATGGATAAATACTATAAAGTCGAGGTAGAACAATAGAATGACGAAGTGCGAAAGAAATATGAAAAGAGATGAGGAAAAAAAGAGTTATGTAGAATTGAATTCGGATACTATATATGTTTATGTTCAAACATATCAGCTGGCAACGAATTATTTAATAAGGGCATTGGAAAGTATAAAGAAACAGACATACTCTAACTTTAGATGCATAGTCTATGATAATTGTTCTGGTGCGGAAGTTCGAAATAAGCTTCAAGAATATGTGAAAAGAGACCAACGCTTTTCGTTGACATATTTTGATAAGACAGAGGGGCATGTTATTATGTGGGAGTATGGAATTCCGGAGATTTTACATATGGCTGGTGCTAGGGGAGGATTTTTCAGTATAGTAGATGCCGACGATGAATTGAAACCGGATTGCTTTGAAAAAATGGTCACTTATATGAAAAAAAATGATTTGGATATGGTTGCAAGCGGATCTGTTTTTATTGAAGCGGATACGATGAAAATAAACGGTATCAGAAGTATACGGTCAGAAACTGTTTTGGAAGGAAATTTATTTGAACAAAAATTCCCTGAGTATTATCAAATAATGAGGACACATTGGGGAAAATTATATAAAATTGATGTAATTAAAAGGATGAATTTATCCAACCTCAATGTTGTACCTTATGGTGCAGATACATTGTTTGTCAGAGAAGCATTACTTAAGTCTAAAAGAGTTGGAATATTACCAGAGGCACTTTATAAGTATTATATTTATCCAGGGACAAGAACATATAATCTGAAACAAGGGAGACTGAATGCACCTAAGGTGTTACTAGAGAGAGACCTTTCTTTCATTGTGCAGAAATGTGGAACCATATCTAATAATACGATATCATGGCTTATAAATGTGTATCTTCAGGAAAATATGGATGCTTTTGAACTGGTTGTAAATGGCGAAAAAGATTGTCGGCAAAAGATTGAAGAAATATATTCTGTTCTTTCAGCTGTCCCTTGCCGTATGGCAATAAGGCTTGGTGCCAGAGGATGCTATACATATCTTTGTGATTGGTTGCTTCATCAAAGGATATTGGAAAGTGAGGAAACGTTTAACAAATGTTGTGAAATTTTTGGAATTTTATGTACTATTCCAGGTAAAATCCCAAATGGTGGAAATGCAGACCGCTTTAAATTTTTAGTTAAATTGTATGATTTTTGGGACGAGTGGGATAGTAAGCAAATGGTAGAAAAAGAAATTGTAAATTGTGCGAGCAATAGTCTGTTGCTACAAAATTGCGATTTCTATTATTGTAAATATAATGTGGATATTGTGGAGAATTTGTTAAGGGAAAATTACGTCGAAGCATATAAGAAAATAAAAGAAGTAATACAGAAAAAGGACTATTTTCAGAAACAGTTTATTAAGAAAAATATAGAATTGGGACAAAATGTTGCAGCTATTTTGCAGGATGAAACAGAATTCATTTATATGAATAAGAGAAACATTGAGTTGTCGATGAACGACGATATGGCTAAAACTTTGAGTGAAGTAAATGAGTGGCTTCAAATATTGCCAGAGGATGAGGAGTTTTTAAGAATCAGGCAACAAATTGTAGAAAAATTGTAAGAGTAACTTCCACTCGGAGTCAAAGGCTACATTAGCCTTGAGGATAGAGCGACTGGCATTCATTTTGAAAATTGAGTAGGTTAAGAATTTTTATCTGATGCCGATATAATATTTATACGATTAATAAAGTATAGGGGAAGAAATGTACTTTATTAATCAATCTGTATGGATGACGGATTATAAGATGCATGGAAGCATTATAAAGAGGTTGGAAATAAAAGGCTGCCATGGAATGGTAGCCTTTTTGTAGTTTATGTGCTATTGGTGCACTCTAATGGGTGAAAGTTACAAATACGCCTAGATAACAAGGAAGTATATAGCTGAACAGCGAGGGCGTCCATCGTGAGGTGGAATCACAAGGAAGCGGTAAGCAAAGCTCCGGATCGATGAACAGAAATCACATATAAAGCTAGATTTCGTTTGGTAAGTCTGCTATAAAAAGATGAACTGCAAAGTTACCGTTTGTAGGAACAGAGTTAATGTGGTGAGTAGATGTAGAAAAAGAGTGCACACCTTTGGCGTGGAGGTCTTACAGATGTTTCATTAACAACAGCTGTAAGGTGGAGAAACTCAGCCAGCTTATTGAATGAAGAGGAAGTCAAAGGCGCCTTGAGCCGTTGTCAGGTACCAAAGGTTTATACCTAGCGTCTCAATCTCCTCTTGCTAAGGATGATGGCGACTTTTTAGAGGAAGGGAAAATATGAGAGTAGTTGCATTAATACCTATCAAACTTGGAAGTGTAAGAATACCAGGGAAAAATATTAAACCATTTTTTGATGGTACACCGTTGATGCATTTTATTCAGCGAACATGTTTAGAGGCCTCGAATATTGATGAAGTATATGTATATTGTTCGGATGACGCTGTGAAAAAATATATATTGTCAGGAGTGAAGTATTTAAAACGACCGAAATATTTAGATGGTGATAATATAAATGCCAATGACTTTATTCGTGAATTTATTAACACTGTGGATGCTGATATATATGTAAATGCTCATACGACGTCTCCTTTTGCTAAAACGGAAACAATAGAAGAATTAGTGGATAGGGTCGCTAGTGGAGAATATGATTCTGCTTTTTGTGCCGAAGCAATTAAAACGTTTATGTGGGAAAATAATAAACCACTCAATTTTGATCCGGATAATTTCCCAAGAACACAAGATCTTCCGCTTATTTATGGAGAAACATCTATAGCATATGTGTTTACTAAGGAAAGTTTCATAAAACATAATCGCAGATTGGGGACAAAACCTTTTGTAAAGGAAGTTGGTAAGATTGAGGCAATGGATATTGATTATCCAGAGGATTTTGAAATATGTAATGCTATTTATAAGGAGTTAATAAAGAAATGAGTGTAATGATAACAGATTGTACGATTCGTGATGGTGGATATCTGCTAAACAAAAATTCAAATCCTGAATTTGTTAAAGGCGTAATTAAAGGCTTAGTGGACTCAGGTATTGATTTTATAGAGACGGGCTTTCTTCAAACAGTAGTAAATGGAGAAACTATTGTATATCATAATTCAGAGGATGTAATCAAATATCTTCCTTCAAGAAAAAAGAAAACGGAATATTTGGGATTTTGCGATAACAGCAGGTATAATTTGAATGATTTGGATAATTGTTCAGGTAAATCATTTATGTGGATTCGTATATCGTTTGCGCAACATGAAATTGATGAAGCGTTAGATTTTTGTGCAGGGGCTATGAAAAAAGGATATTTAGTGCAGTTTAATCCAATGGATTCACTTTCGTATTCAGACGAAGCCAGAGAACAGCTGATTGAAAAAGTTAATATAATTCAACCCGCATCCTTTTCGATAGTAGATACTTTTGGCGCAATGGATATGCTGGATCTGGTACATATTTTTAAACAGGTAGATACTTTACTTAATAAGAATATAAAAATAGGCTTGCATGCACATGATAATTTAGGACTGTCATGTGCATTGGCTGAAAGAATGATAGAATTATCAGAAAAAAGTGAAAGAGATATTATAGTTGATGGTTCGCTATTTGGAATGGGTAGAGGAGCCGGAAATGCAAAAACAGAATTGTTGGTAAGTTATATTAATAAATATTGTGGTGGAAAATATAATTTGAAGGTATTGCTTGAAACAATAGATAAGTATATCACACCATTGTTGACGCAAATACATTGGGGATATGATTTGCCAATGTATTTGTGTGGAGCGAAACATTCACATGTAGATAATGTATATCATTTGAAAGAGGTATATGGTTGTAGTGCAAATGAGATATATGAAATTATGGAAAGATTAACTCCGCAACAAAGAACAAGATATGGAAAAGGCTATTCAAAAACAGATTTTTCAATACTCGACAAAGCTTATAAAGCTTATAAAAACAGTGAGGATTAAGAAAATGAACTGTGCAGAATATTTAGTGGATTTTCTGATTAAAAAGGGTATAACAGATGTTTTTGGCTTTTCAGGAGGATATATAGTTCCTTTTATGGATGCATTGTACAATAGAAAACAAGAAATAAAAGTACATGTTTGCTATAATGAACAAGGTTGTGCATATGCTGCGGATGGCTTTGCAAGAGTGAGTGGAAAGCTTGGAGTGTATTTTACAACATCTGGACCAGGAGCAGTGAATGCTTTTGGGGGATTAGCAGATGCGTGGTTTGATGGTGCGCCACTTTTGGCCATCAGTGGGAATGTTCCAACTACAGAACAGAAAGGATATTCAGGGGTAAGGCAGGTAGGATTTCAAGAAATGGATATTGTTTCGATGACAAAACATATAACAAAATATTCAGTCTCGCCTAATAATTCAGAAGCATTTCCTGAAATCATAATAAGAGCATATAATTTGGCAACAACAGGTAGAATGGGGGGAGTTGTAATTGATTTTCCATATGACATCCAAAAAACCAGTATTGGTAGTAGGTAATGGCGCACGTGCAGCAGGAGCTTCTGAATTGATATATAAATTTATTAAACGTACGCATATTCCAGTTCTTACGACAATGAATACAGTAGATATGGTTCAGGGCGAGTTCAAAATTGGCTTTATTGGTACTTATGGTAATCGCATATCATATATGATATTGAATGAATGTGATTTGATAATATCAGTTGGAGCACGGCTAGGACTTAGACAGATAGGACATATTCCAGAGCTGTTTGCACCTAAAGCGAGGCTTATTAGATGTGATGTAGATCAGTATGAATTAGCTAGACAGATAAAAGATGATGAAGAAAAGTATAATTTAGATGCTGGTTATTTTATGAATCTTTTACTGGAAGAAAATGTTCCTGATTACTCAGATTGGTGGAACAGCTGCATGAAAGCAAAGAAATTACTTGGTGATTGTGATGATACAGAAGGTAATAAAGTTATAAAAAAAATAGCACAGGTTTTACCTGAAAATCCAATTGTTACAGTTGATATCGGTCAAAATGTATGTTGGACGGCACAATCACTTCGACTTAAGGGAACAGATGGAAGAATTATTATAGGAGGTGGTTATGGCGCAATGGGGGTTGGCTTGCCGTATGCTATAGGAGCTTCAATTAGCAAAGGAAATGGTGTTACATATTGCATAACTGGTGACGGTGGTTTGCAAATGAATATTCAAGAGTTAGAAAGTGTAAGACGCGAAAAACTTCCGATAAAAATATTGGTTATAAATAATCGTGAGCTTGGAAAAATAAGTGAAATTCAACATATGGCATACAATAATCGATATTGTATTACAACTTCTGAGAGTGGATATACAGTTCCGGATTTTGTTAAAATTGCAAATGCGTATGGAATAAAAGCAGCAAAACTTGATAGTTATTTAGAAATTGATAATTACAGAGAATGGCTAACAGATAATGAACCTTGCCTTTTGAATATTATGCTTACTCCAGGAACTTCCCTAATTCCAAAGGTAAAATGGGAGACATGTACAATAAAGCCTGATTTAGATGCTGAATTATTAGATAAAGTAAATAGATTGTTACAAAAATAAAATAAAGAAGAAATTTAAATGAATGTTGAAGCAGATGAAAAAACAGCATAGATAAATTATTAAAGGGTGGATTTTAATTTTTGAAGGAACAATGCAAAACATGATAAAATTTTTAGTGATGGATGTTGATGGTACACTTACTGATGGAAAAATATATATGGGACAGAATGGAGAAGTCTTTAAAGCGTTTGATGTTAAAGATGGATTTGGAATAAAAGATATTTTACAAGAAATAAATATTTCCCCTATTATTATTACAGCACGATATAGTGATATTTTAATAAGACGGTGTGAGGAATTAGGAATCAAATATGTATTTCAAGGAGAAAGAGATAAACTAAAGAAACTTAATCAATTTATTATAGAAAAATCTAAGGTTGACAATTATAGATATGAGTTATCTGAAATAGCATATATAGGTGATGATATTTTGGACTTACAGTGTATGCTTCCAATAAAAAATAATGGTGGAATAGTTGGGTGCCCTAAAGATGCCGTAAAAGAGGTTATAAAAATAGCAACGTTTATATCGTCTAGAAATGGTGGAGATGGTGCTGTGAGAGAGTTTATAGAATATTTAAGAATTATAAATAATAAAAAAACATATATTTAAAATCTAAATCTTAGAATTAATTAACGGCTGCTTAATAACAAAAAATACGCATAAATCACTTGAAGATACTGAGGTTTCCACTCAAGAGTAGTATAATAAATGCAGAGAAAATATATAAATTGCTATAAAAACTTTGCATTTGGGGGAAAACTCATGTATAAATTCGAACGGTATCGTCAGCTTGGACTTGCAGATTTCAATCAGCCTGTCGGGTTAAAAATGAATCCGGGAAACCGCTGGGTTAAGAAATTGGAAACGATTCCGTGGGACGCCATTGAGGGAAAGTATGCAAAACTGTTTCCGAGTAAAACCGGAATGCCCGAAAGGATTATCTGAAACTGGCCAAGTGTAAAAAACGTACTCGGTCTGATTACCAGCAACTGAATGAGACGACGAGAAACTCCATAGCGCTGTCAGTCATAGCAATGAATGTGGATCGAATAAATAGATCCCTTTTGCGCTTATTTTCCGATATCGTTTTTTCAAGGTGCAAACAGCATGAATTCATGCTGTTTAATATACAAAACAACAACGCAGATAAATTAGCGTGTTGTTAAGCAACCATTACATAGGAAAGAAAGTAAAATTCATGGAAGAAAAAATACTAGTAACTCAACCATCTATGCCGTCATATGAAGAGTATATTGAGGCAATTAGACCATTATGGGACTCTCATTGGATTACTAATATGGGAGATTATCATCAAAAATTGGAAAATGAACTGAAAAAGTATTTAGATGTGCCGGAATTATCATTAATGGTAAATGGACATATGGCATTAGAATTGGCAATACAGGCTTTTAATTTTCCAGAAGATGCAGAGATTATAACGACACCATTTACATTTATATCTACAACACATGCAATTGTAAGAAATGGTTTAAAACCAGTATTCTGCGATATCAAACCTAGTGATGGAACGATTGACGAGTCTAAAATTGAAGAATTGATTACAAAAAAAACAGTTGCAATACTTCCAGTACATGTGTATGGAAATGTATGTAATGTTGAAGAAATTCAGAAGATTGCAAACAAATATGGTTTAAAGATTATATATGATGCAGCGCATGCTTTTGGTGTAAAATACAAAGGAAAGGGAATTGGTAACTATGGTGATGCGTCAATATTTAGTTTCCATGCTACAAAGGTATTTAATACAATAGAAGGAGGAGCAGTGGCATTTTCAGATTCTAAAATGTACGATAAACTATATAATCTGAAAAATTTTGGGATTCGTGGTGAAGAATTAGTTGCCGAAATAGGTACTAATGCTAAAATGAATGAATTTTGTGCAATAATGGGATTATGTAATTTAAAAAATATAAACACAGCAATTAGTGCAAGAAAAAAACTATGCGAAATTTATAATAATAATATTTGTGAAATAGATGGAATTGGATTATTTGATGATAATGTATATACAACAAAAAATTATGCATATTACCCTATTATTGTAACAGATGAATATAAGTTCAATAGGAATGAATTATATAATTTCCTACATAAAAAAGGCATATATACAAGAAAATATTTTTATCCACTTACACTTGAACAAAAGTGTTATAAAAACAAGTATGAAGAACATAATTTGAATATAGCAAAAAGGTTGGCTGAAAGAATAATGGTATTACCCTTATACGAAGATTTAAGTGAAAAAGAAGTAACATATGTTATTAAAAATTTAAGAGGATAGCAATGAGCAAATCAATATTATTATTGCCGGGAACTAAATGGCAAGTGGAATTGGCAAAAACAATAAAAAAATTAGGATATACATTATATGTGGTTGATCCTTCAAAAACTTGTTCTTGTGAACAATATGCTGATATATTTCTCAATGTAGATATTTATGATCAAGTGTCAATTGATGATTTTATAAAACAACATCCAATAGATGGCGTAATATCTGATGAATGTGATATTGCAACTCCGATAGTTACAAGAATAGGACAAAAATTCAACTTACAGAACATTGGATATGAGATGTCAAGATTATATACTGATAAGTATGCTATGCGGGAGTTTTGCAAAAAAAATAAGATGCTATATCCAGAGTATAAAATGTGTAGAACAATACAGGAATTAAAGGCGCTTTATAATGATATAGGAGAGAAAATAATAATAAAACCATTAGATAGTAATGCTAGTAAAGGAGTATTTACTATAAAGGAAGAGAAAGATATAGATAAGCATTTTTATGAATGTATAAAATATTCAAGGATAGAA
>OGMB01000148.1_pt1 | contig 41467 bp, 26 predicted proteins | sample 1573001 | NCBI WGS metagenome assembly OGMB01 (sample SAMEA2581921, study PRJEB24529) | metagenome | biome: Human gut stool | place: China | collected 2011
ACCTTGACATTTGGGAAGGCGAATATACCTACAGATGTATACTGACTAACGATTACAAGTCGAGTGCAAGAGACATCGTGGAATTCTACAATCTTCGTGGTGGCAAGGAACGCATCTTCGATGACATGAACAATGGCTTTGGCTGGAATCGATTGCCAAAATCGTTCATGGCACAGAATACTGTATTCCTGCTTATGACAGCTCTCATCAGAAACTTCTACAAAGCTATTATGCAGAGATTGAAAACCCATGAATTTGGATTGCGTGCCACCAGCAGAATCAAGACCTTTGTTTTCAAGTTCATCTCTGTTCCTGCGAAATGGATTAAGACATCACGTAGGCATGTATTGAACATTTACTCAGACAACAATGCTTATGCCAACCTGTTCAAGACAGACTTTGGTTAAAGACCATGCTTTTCTGGTTAAACCAGCGTATTACCTCAAGTCGCTTTATGGGGTAAGGGGATTTTGTGTCTGCGACATTTCTGTTGTGCAAGAAATATGTACAATAAAATGAATTTTGTCGCTTTGCAAGCAAAATCCCACTAAACCCTATAGGTTGCGGATTTGAGGATTTTTTAATTCTTGATTCCATTTCAATAGTTTTTTATACTCTTTCCTGGTAATTCTCATGAAGCTACCATGCTGAGGAGCCGTAACTCCCTTGACATCCACAGGATCAGAGAAATTGCGGAGATACTTATCTGCCTTGCAGATACGGTAATGCTTAGGATGGTCGCTATACTGGATGTAAGTCACACGCCAGGTATCATCACCGATAAGCTGGAAGGCAAACTTCCCTCTGTCAGTTTACTTCCCTCGAAACTTACGAAGTCGTCATCGACAGGAGCGCCCCAACCATGGGTGAGATACTTGCTGGTAGCGGTGAAGATACCACTCTTTCCACCCTCTTTCTTGATGAGCATGTGGTAGAGACCATCGCTCTTCAGGAAATCGATACCATAGTTGTCCTATTTGTGACTCTTGCGCACGCACATATCGGTGGTAACCATGATGTATCCTTTACCATTATGCATACGGGTGATGTAGGCATCGCGGGTACCGCCTTCGATGCGGGCATGCTCTTCTGGATTGAAGATAGGATTGCCGCTATTGATGTCCTGATAGTTGTAACCATCACGGGAAATAGCGTAGGCTGTCCACTCCCCCTTATCGCTCATATGACAATAGAGATAACCATAATTTCCCTTTACAAGATTCTGTGCAGTCATTGGCATAGAGGCTGCCAACGCCAAGTGAATAGCTGATAATTTCTTTTTCTTTGTGCTGTTATTTCCTTAGTTTAATTATTATTAGCTGAAGTTTTTGAGTGCAAATTTATACTTTATATTTGGGAATGCCAAATTATTAAGGGAAATATGGGGAGAATTCACAAATAATGGTCTTTTTTATTGATTATTATTCATGGGACAGGCGATGGAATCGCCTGGAACGGGGGCAGAAGGGGGCGGAACAGAAGACAAAGGAGAGGGAGGAAAGAAAAAGGGAGGAAAACCTCATCACTGAGGTCAACCTCCCTACACTTATAGTTAAAAATAACCGATTTATTTGTTCAGGAACTTATCTACCTGAGCAGCAATCTTTCTGCCGCTTGCCATGGCGCGTACTACCAGAGAGGCACCGCTTGCTGCATCGCCTGCCACGAAAACATTCTCGGCAAATTCAGGCTGCTGTGGCTTCAGAAAGCCCATTGCTAGGAATACAGCCTCAGCCTTGATTATTTCTGGCTCACCAGCCTCTACCATCAACGGACGACCACCCTCTGGGTTTGGCTTCCAATCGATAGGCTGAACCTTCACACCCGTCAACTTTCCATTCTTGCCGAGGAACTCCAATGAGTTGATGTTCCAGCGACGTGTACATCCTTCCTCATGACTGGATGTAGTCTTCAGTGTGCGAGGCCAGTTTGGCCAAGGATTCTTAGGATCCTCAGGACCCTCTACTGGCTTAGGCATGATCTCAATCTGAGTTACACTCTTGCAACCCTGACGATGAGCCGTACCGATACAGTCGGAACCTGTATCACCACCACCGATAACCAAGACATCCTTGCCCTTGCAGTTGACCAGTTCATCCTTAGAGAACTCCATGCCAGCAAGGATTCGGTTCTGCTGAGAGAGGAGTTCGAGGGCGAAATAAACACCCTTCAATTCTCGTCCTGGAATCTTCAGGTCGCGGGCTGTAGGAGTACCCGTAGATACCACGTAGGAATCAAAGTCCTCTGGCAACTTGGTGACATCTATCTGCTGATTGTATTTGAACTCGATGCCCTCCTCTTCGAGAAGACGAAGACGGCGGTCGATGATGCTCTTGTTGAGTTTGAAGTTAGGAATACCATAACGCAACAGGCCACCGGCATTCTCACGTGCCTCGAACACTGTTACCTTATATCCCTTGTGGTTCAACTGGTTGGCAGCTACCAGTCCCGCAGGACCGGCACCGATGACAGCCACCGTCTTGCCATTACGCTCCGGAATCTCAACATGCACATAATCCTCAGAGAAGGCGTGCTCCACGATGGCACACTCATCCTCACGGTTGGTGGTTGGCTCATGATCCATGAGATTCAACACACAAGCCTTCTCGCAGAGTGCAGGACAGATGCGTCCTGTGAACTCCGGGAAGTCGTTGGTGGAATTGAGGAGACGGTAAGCCTGCTCCCAGTCGCCCTTGTAGAGGGCATCATTCCACTCCGGTGCCTTGTTGCCCAGCGGACAAGCCCAGTGGCAGAAAGGCACGCCACAATCCATGCAACGTGAAGCCTGCTGTCGGCGGTCGTTGCTATTCAATGTCTGTTCTACCTCGCTGAAGTCGAGGATTCTATCGTGAATTGGTCTATAACCTGCTTCCTTACGAGGTATAGTCAAAAATGCTTTTGGATTTCCCATCGTTATATTCAGTTTATAATTTATAGTTTATAGTTTATAGAGGCTAACGCCCTTGAGCACGGAAGTCCCTATCAACTATAAACTATTAACTATTAATAATCTCGCTGCATATCCGCAATCTTCTGCTGCAACTTCTTTACCTGCTCCTCCTGGAGAACTCGCTTGTACTCGATTGGCACTACCTGGATGAAATCCTCTACGTAGTGGTTCCAGTCGTCGAGCATGGTACGGGCGAGCTTACTGCCAGTGTAGAGATAATGCTGACGGATCAGTTCGTGCAACTCCTTGCGATAGGTGCTGTCCTCCACGAGGTTAATCTCCACCATATCCATGTTACAGAAGTAATCGAAGTTGTGGTTCTTATCCCATACGTAGGCAACACCACCACTCATACCAGCGGCGAAGTTACGGCCGGTTTCACCGAGCACTACTACTCTACCGCCCGTCATGTACTCGCAGCAGTGGTCGCCAGCACCCTCAATCACGGCGATGGCACCGGAGTTACGAACACCGAAGCGCTCGCCTACCTTACCATTGATATACAACTCACCGCTTGTGGCACCATACAAACCAGTGTTACCGGCGATGATGTTATCCTCAGCAGAGAAGTTGCTGCGGATAGGAGGAAGGATGGAAACACGACCTCCTGAAAGTCCCTTGGCGAAATAGTCATTGGTCTCACCTTCGAGCTTGAAATCCACTCCCTTAACCAAGAAGGCACCGAAACTCTGACCTGCAGACCCCTTGAACTTCACGTTCACGGTCTTGTCTGGAAGACCAGCCTCACCATATTTCTCGGCAACCATACCGCTCAGCATCACACCGGCAGCACGATCTGTATTCTTGATGGCAAAATCGAGATTCACCTCTTCCTGGTTCTCGATGGCACGCTGTGCACCACGAATCAACTGCTGATCGAGTACATTGTCGAGGTCATGAATCTGCTCGGTAGTATGATAGAGCGAGCAATGACCTGTCTCACGATGCAAGAGACGAGAGAAATCGAGCAAGTCGGCCTTCTCCTTGATGCTCTTGGCCACCTCTGGCTCTACGGCATCCGAGCCCTCGGTAGGAACAATCTCCTCATCCTTTTTGCGGATGATGAGCTCGGTATGACCGATGATATCGTTCAATGAGGTGTAACCCATCTCTGCCAGATACTCACGAACCTCCTCAGCGAGGAAGCGGAAGTAGTTGATAAGATACTTGTAGCTGCCACGGAAGTGCGCACGGAGCTTAGGATCCTGTGTAGCAACACCCATAGGACAGGTATTCAAGTTACACTTACGCATCATGACACAACCCAATACGATGAGGGCTGCCGTACCGAAACTGAATTCCTCAGCACCGAGCAAAGCCATCAGGATGATGTCACGACCGCTCTTCAACTGACCATCCACCTGCAGGCGAACCTGGCCGCGAAGACCGTTCTTCACCAGTGTCTGCTGGGTTTCAGAAAGTCCGATTTCAGGAGAGATACCAGCGAAACGCATACTTGATGCAGGGCTGGCACCTGTACCACCCTCAGCACCAGAGATAACGATGAGGTCGGCCTTTGCCTTAGCCACACCGGCAGCGATGGTACCCACACCACTCTCAGCAACCAACTTCACAGAGATAGCCGCCTTAGGGTTTACGTTCTTGAGGTCGAAGATGAGCTGAGCCAAATCCTCGATACTGTAGATATCGTGATGAGGTGGAGGAGAAATCAAGCTGATGCCAGGGATAGAGTGACGGGTCTTGGCGATGACCTCGTTAACCTTGAAGCCAGGCAACTGACCACCCTCACCCGGTTTAGCACCCTGTGCCACCTTGATCTGGATTTCCTCTGCATTTACCAAATATTCAGTAGTCACACCGAATCGACCGGAAGCCACCTGCTTGGTCTTGCTTGAGAGGCTGATGCCATCCTGTGTAGAATGGAATCGCTCGTTATCCTCACCACCTTCACCGGTATTGCTTCGGGCACCGAGGGCGTTCATGGCGAGTGCCATTGCCTCGTGAGCCTCTTTGGAGAGGGCACCGAAACTCATCGCACCGGTAACGAAGTGCTTCACGATTTCCTCTACCGGCTCCACCTTATCTATAGAGATAGGATTCTTGCGGAAGCTGAAGAAGTCGCGGATGAAGATAGGCTCCTGCTTATCGTCAACGAGATGTGTATATTTCTTGAAGAGATCATAATCGCCCTTGCGGGTTGCGAGCTGCAGGGTGGCGATGGTCTCTGGGTTCCAAGCGTGCTTGATACCGTCCTTGCGGTAGTGGAACTGTCCCATACTTGGCAGGAACTCGAGCTTCTTGGTCTCGAATGCCTTGTCGTGCAGGCGGATGGCATCACGGGCGATGGTCTCGAGTCCGATACCGCCGATGGTGCTCACCTCTGTTCCGAAGTAGCTCTTCAGAAGGCTCTCGCTCAAACCGATGCTCTCGAAGATCTTGGCACCACGATAGCTTCGGATGGTAGAGATACCCATCTTAGCCATAATCTTGAACAAGCCCTTCTTCACAGCCTTGATGTAGTTCTGCTCGGCTGTATGGTAATCCTCCTGAATCTTTCCCTTCTTTACAAGGTCGTCGAGGATGGCGTATGTCAAGTATGGACAGAGGGCTGATGCACCGTAACCCAACAGGAGGGCTGCATGCATTACCTCACGAATCTCACCGCTCTCTACGATGAGGGCTGTCTGCACACGCTTGCCGGCATCAATCAGATAATGATGTACGGCACTCACAGCAAGCAGAGATGGAATGGCGGCATGAGTTTCATCCACGCCACGGTCGCTCAAGATGATGTAGTTGTAGCCATCATCCACGCTCTGGGCAGCCTGCTTGCAGAGTTCATCCAAAGCCTCGTGCAGTCCTTCTTCGCCCTTGGCGGTTTCGAAGAGCATGTGGAGTTTTACTGTATTAAATCCCTTGTAGCGGATATTCTGAAGGATATCCAGCTGGGTATTGGTCAGGATAGGATGTGGCAGACGAACCATCTTGCAGTTGCTCTCGTCTGGGTTCAGAATGCCGGAACCTACACGGCCGATATACTCGGTAAGACTCATCACGAGGTTCTCACGGATAGAGTCGATAGCAGGGTTGGTAACCTGAGCAAACTGCTGACGGAAATAGTTGAAGAAAATCTGTGGCTGGTCAGAAAGCACAGCAAGCGGAGTATCATTACCCATAGAAGCAGTAGGTTCCTGACCCTTGGTAGCCATTGGGATGATAGTACCGTCGATATCTTCCTCGCCAAAACCGAATTCCAATTCCTTGCGAGTGAGGTTGTCCACACCATTTTCCACCTTTCGACCACTGTGAAGTTTCTCCAGTTCAATACGGTTGGTGTTCAACCACTGGCGATATGGATGCTGGGCAGCCAGGCGCTCCTTGATTTCACCATCATAATAGATTTTGCCTTCCTGGGTATCAATCAAGAGGATCTTACCAGGCTGCAGACGACCCTTCTCGGCAATCTCAGTAGGATCGAAATCCATCACACCTACTTCAGATGCGACTACCATCATATCGTTCTTGGTGATGGTATAGCGTGCAGGGCGCAGACCATTTCTATCGAGCATACCACCGGCATAACGGCCATCGCTGAAGAGCAGGGCGGCAGGACCATCCCATGGCTCCATCAGGATAGAGTGGTACTCATAGAATGCCTTCAGATCCTCAGAGATAGGGTTCTTGTCGTTGAAGCTCTCAGGCACCATCACAGCCATGGCATGAGGCAATGACAGGCCGCTCATCACGAAGAACTCAAATACATTGTCGAGGCTGGCAGAGTCACTCATATCAGGCTGGACGATAGGAGAAATCTCACGGATATCGCCCAAAGCCTCGCTGCTCAACACACTCTCACGAGCCTTCATCCAGGCACGGTTACCACGGATGGTGTTAATCTCACCATTGTGGGCAAGGAGACGGAATGGCTGAGCCAGACTCCATGTTGGGAAGGTGTTGGTAGAGAAGCGGGAGTGAACTAGAGCCAGACCGCTTGTGAAATAATTATTGGTCAAGTCAGGATAATATTGGCGCAACTGGAGGCTGCTCAACATACCCTTATATACGATGTTCGAATTAGACAACGAACAAATATAGAAATCAGGATCACTGACACGTTTCTCAATACGTTTACGGATAAGATAGAGGGTGCGCTCAAAGACAGGCACCTTATCATCTGTAACACCTGTGATAAACACCTGTTTGATAGCTGGTTCGTTACTCAAAGCAGCCTCACCCAAACAATCAGGGTTAGTAGGCACATTGCGGAGATGCATCAGCTGCAATCCCTCGCGTTCAATTTCCTCAATCATGATAGAGAGAATATCCTGCTGTTTCTTCTCATCCTTAGGCAAGAAGACGAGACCCGTACCATATTTACCTTTTTCTGGCACTGGGATACCCTGAAGAAGAATAAACTCATGTGGAATCTGGAGCATGATACCGGCACCATCACCCGTCTTGTTATCGGCACCCTCTGCACCACGATGACGCATGTTCTCGAGTACCTTCAAGGCGTTATCAACCAGCTCATGACTCTTGTTACCGTGGATATTCACCACCATACCTACGCCACACGCATCGTGCTCATAGGCTGAACTGTACAATCCTTTTTCCATTTCTTGTTCGTTTTATATCGGTTATTTCTAACTATTTTTATTACTTAAATATGAAGTACAAAGTGATTCTTCACTCTTCACTTATTTATACGCCTGTTCGTGAACTCCCGCCACGGCTCTGCCGCTAGGGTCGTTCTGGTTCTTGAATGAGGCATCCCAGGCAAGGGCTTCGGCTGTAGAACATGCTACGCTAGGCACACTAGGTACGCTCTTGGCAGCGCTGTCGCTTGGGAAATGCTCGGCGAAGATAGAACGATAATAATACTCCTCCTTATTCTGTGGAGGGTTGATAGGGAATCGCTCAGCAGCATGCGCCATCTGCTCATCGCTGACGGCAGATGCGGTAATCTGCTTCAGGGTATCAATCCATGAATAGCCCACACCATCGGAGAACTGTTCCTTCTGTCGCCATGCCACTTCTTCTGGAAGCAAATCGGCAAATGCCTCACGAACCACCTTTTTCTCGATGGTCTTATCCGGACACATCTTCAAAACCGGGTTCATACCCATCGCTACATCCAGGAACTCCTTGTCGAGGAAAGGCACACGGCCCTCGATGCCCCATGCAGCCAAACTCTTGTTGGCTCTCAGACAATCGTAGAGATAGAGTTTACCCAACTTTCGTACGGTTTCCTCATGGAATGCCTTGGCATCCGGTGCTTTATGGAAATAGAGATAACCTCCGAATACCTCGTCGGCACCCTCACCGGAAAGCACCATCTTGATACCCATGCTTCGGATGACTCTCGCTAAAAGATACATCGGGGTAGATGCACGCACAGTGGTAACATCATAGGTCTCGATGAAATAGATGACATCACGGATAGCATCCAGACCTTCCTGAATGGTATAGTTGATTTCGTGATGCACAGTTCCGATGTGTTCGGCAACCAAACGTGCCTTTGCCAGATCAGGCGCACCCTTCAAACCAACAGCGAAGGAGTGCAGACGTGGCCAATATGCCTTGGTCTCTCCCCCATTCTCTACACGGGTAGAAGAATACTTCTCAGCTACAGCAGAGATGACAGAAGAATCAAGACCACCACTGAGAAGGACACCGTAAGGTACATCGCTCATCAACTGGCGTTTGACAGAAGCTTCGAGAGCATCATGGATTTCCTTTACCGCAGCTTTCTCCTGAGGTTCAGCATCCTTCAGCTGTTCTTCAGCCTTCTTGGCATCATCTATCTGATATTTTTTCTGCATGGCAGCATACTCAAACCAATCGCGTGTATAGTAACGCTTCATGCCAGGGTTCTTGCTATAATAATAATGGCCCGGGAGGAATGGCTCGTAGTGGTCGCACTGACCTTCCAGAGCCTTCAACTCGCTTGCCACCAGCACTTTTCCATCCTTATCATAACCAATATAAAGAGGAATAACACCGATAGGGTCGCGGGCGATGAGAAACTCATCACGTTCGGCATCGTAAAGGGCGAAGGCAAAAATACCGTTCAGCTCTTCAAGCATCTTGGAGATACGGGCGTGGAGCGCATCCTCACCTTTATATATTAAGGAATCAAAGTCGGAATCTGCTCGCATCTCACGATAGAGAGAAAGAATCACCTCACAGTCGGAACCGGTCTGATACTGGTATTTGCCGGCAAAACGAGCACGGATGTCCTGATGATTATAAATCTCACCGTTTACGGCAAGCACCTGTTTTTTGTCTGGTGCAAACAAAGGTTGGCGACCACTTTCAGGGTCTACAATACTCAGACGCTCATGTGCCAGGATAGCTGAACCACCACAGTAGATTCCACTCCAGTCTGGTCCGCGATGGCGAATCTTCTGGCTCATACGAAGCGCTTGCTGTCGCAATTCAGGAGTCTGCTCCTGAATATTGAAGATAGATACGATTCCACACATAAATCTTTTCCTTTCTTTTCTTTTACGGTTATTTTTAACTCTTGTTCTCTCTTATTCACCTTGGCATGTCCAATCCATTCTTTTAGGAGCAAACCAAGCAAAAGCAAAGTTTAAAATTACTTTTTGCTATGTTTCGGTTGCAAAATTACAACTTTTTGTCAGAATAGAGAAAAGAATAGTAGCATTTTGTCTTTACTTTATCATAATAATAACATATTAACGCATATTAGATTAAAATATATGATAAACTGAAAAGAAAAATATACTATTTAATTACAATCTGTAAAATACAATCATTTTTAAGATAAACAAAGCGTATCCAGGGCATATTATACGCTCATAGATATGCAACAAAGCATCCAGGGCATTATACACAGTTTCTTACCCCCATATCATACAAAGAAATGCCGATAGCTCTTTGACGGAACTATCGGCATTTAAAATAAAAACTTAAACCTACCAACGTAAGATTATATCGAAAAACCTAAGAGCCTATTATGGCTGCAAGGTAAAACCTACTACCAGGTAAGCTTTTTCGGTGCTAGGGTTAGCAGCTACCTGAGCGAAGACTGGAACAGAGAAAGAATCTGTAATCTTCAAATCCTTGGTAGCTTTAAGTGAAACATTGGTAACTGCAAAACCATTGGCATCACCATAGAAAGATGTTGCAAATGGAACTGCGCCTATACTTGCTGCCCAATCACAACCGCCCAACTTGAATGGGGCTGTAGCCTCAACATATGAAGAATAAGCACGGTCACCATCCTTATTTAATCCATCATTGCCTGCAAAGTTGGTGTACCAGTTCAAGGCAACTGGACCAAAGTCATAACCTACGTTTGCCTCAAACACATGAGAAGTTTCATGTGCCTTATAGGCGAAATACTTCTCGTTAGGAGAGTTGAACCAGTAATCGGTTACACCGATATGGAAGCCACCGGTTTCATAAGCCAAGGTAAGGTCAAATTCCTTAGTGTCGTCTGGTTTAGAGACACCTACACTTCCCCAAGCTGTCAGAGACAAGCCCTTGTAACCAATACAGAGTGTTGGCTGCAAAGAGACTTCTCCCAGTGACTGACCACGCCAGTAATACTGGTTTACAACATCTGCAGCGATGGTAGTTTCAACCTCATCCTGAGCAGAAGCTGCAGGAGCAAAAGCAACCAAACCGAGTGCAAGGGCACCCATCTTCTTTATATCAAAAATCTTCTTCATATTCTCTCTTTTTAATGTGATACTTCTTTGTTTTTTAAAGTTTCGGCAGCAAAGGTACTGCAAATCGAAGACAACACAAAATAAATTGCGATTTATTTATATTGTTGAGATGCAGCGTACATTATTCAATGGCACTAATAAAACTCTGCTCGCCAAAACTTCTGCTGAAAAATCTTTCTCGCTCGTTATATGAAAGCATCTTTAGTTGTAGCAACTCTCACCATGCTCGTAGATATCGAGACCTTCTTCCTCGATTCGCTTATCAACACGGAGACCAGCAATCTTCTTGATACCCCAGAAAAGGATGATACCTGTTACGGCTGCCCAAAGGTCGATGCAGAGGATACCGAAGCACTGAGCACCGAAGAATCCGAAGCCACCACCATAGAAGGCGCCACCATCAAGGGCGAAAAGACCAGTCATCAAGGTACCGAAGATACCGCATACACCATGAACTGAACTTGCACCAACAGGATCATCAATATGAAGCTTGGTATCAATGAACTCGATAGAGAATACCAAGATGATACCTGCCAAGAGACCGATGATGGCAGAACCCAATGGACTAACCAAGTCGCAACCAGCGGTGATAGCTACCAAACCAGCCAGAATACCGTTCAATGTCAATGAGAACGAAGGTTTGCCATACTTAATCCAAGAGGTGAACATAGTACCGAGACCACCACAAACGGCAGCCAAGTTGGTTGTCAGGAATACGTGACTGATAGCAACACGGTTAACCTCACCAGAAGCAGCAAGCTGAGAACCAGGGTTGAAACCGAACCAGCCGAACCAGAGGATGAATACGCCCAGGGCAGCAGCCATGAGGTTGTGACCAGGGATAGCCGTACTCTTGCTGTTGCGATACTTACCCAGACGAGGACCTAAGCAGATAGCACCAACCAAGGCAAGTACACCACCAACACTATGTACGATGGCAGAACCTGCGAAATCATGGAAGGCTGCACCGAAGGTGTTCATCATGAACGAACCTGCCTCGCTGTTGCAAAGCCAACCGCCACCCCATGTCCAGTGACCCTCTACAGGATAGATAATCAATGAAATGAAGAATGAGTAAACGCAGTACATGGAGAACTTGGTACGTTCTGCCATAGCACCTGAAACGATGGTAGCACTAGTAGCGCAGAATACGGTTTCAAACATTAGGAAGCCTTCAGTAGGAAGACCGGCTGCATTTGTATAGAAAGACAAATCCCCGAAGTTAGGCATACCGATGAAACCGGCGCCATCGCTACCAAACATAAATCCGAAACCTACGAACCAGAAGAGAACGGAACCGATCATAAAATCGACAAAGTTCTTAAACAAGATGTTCGCTGTATTTTTACTACGGGTAAAGCCCGCCTCGCAGAGGGCAAATCCCGGCTGCATGAAAAAGACCAACATGGCTGCCAAGAGCATCCATACGGTATCTACTGAAATTCCTAAATCCTGTACACTCATAATCTATTTACTGTTTAGTGTGTAGTGTTTAATGTTTAATTGGCATGCGCCCTCACTACACAAGATTCATAAAATTTTAAGAAAACGTTTAATGTTAGCCATCAAAGCCGTGCTTATGCTACCCCCTCTAAGTAAACATTAAGCACTAAACATTAAACACTAATCACTATTTCTCCTGCTCAGCATTATAGAGAGCGATGTCGCCTCTTTCACCTGTACGGATTCTTACGGTATCCTCGACAGGAATTACAAAGATTCGACCATCACCAATCTCGCCTGTACGGGCAGCCTCCTGGATGGCATTAATCGTTTTCTCTACATTCTTGTCGCGCACGACAACATTCAGCAACACTCGCTCAATACTGCTGGTATCATACATGACACCACGGTAGATTCGAGCCTGTCTCATCTTGCCCTCTCCTCTTACATCGTAGTAAGAGAACCACTCGATGTCGGCGGCAAGCAAAGCTTCTTTTACATCCTCAAACTTAGTCTTACGGATGATTGCTTCAATCTTTTTCATGTTAATTTCTCCTATTAATTAATTTACATTTTGTTTGTTTTCTGGTGCAAAGGTACGACATTTTGTTTAATATTTCACAATATTACTTACCTTTTGGTATTAATATTTTCATTTAGTTATTATTTTGCATAGTTCTTTTTAAAATACGGAACAAAATGAAAGCAAATTACACATTATTCGTTTCATTTTGAAACAAGCAATAAAAAAGCCGCTTGAAAGGCCTAAATGCCCCCTCAAGCGACAAACCTAAAGACAAACTCTCAACCCTAAAACTAGGGTCACTTTATTATTTACTGAACTTTCGCATATCAGGAAGTTCAGTTAAATATATTAATAAGGTATTACAATGGTTTGTACTCCACGAAAGCCTCCATGGCCTCATAGCATGCCAGCCCCAACTGGTCGTAGAGCGATGCAGTAGCACGGTTACGGTCCTCGGCTCTCTGCCAGAACAGGCGCTCATCATTACCCAAGAAAGGAGCACTCTCCATCTGCGACTGATGCTTGAGAATAGAGTTACGTTTTGCCCGCAACTCCTCAGGGCTCAATGGAACACACATTTCGATATTCTCAATCTCCCATTCTGCCCAGGCACCACGATACATCCAGATGCGACAGTCCTTCAACCATTCTGCACCCGCTTTCTTCTCTTCGTCGATAGCTGCCAGAACGGCATCAGTACACTTCTTGTGGGTTCCGTGAGGGTCAGCAAGGTCGCCGGCAACATAAATCTGATGTGGCTGCACCTTCTGCAACAGAGCTCTCACTACCTCTACATCCTTCTCGGTCATTGGCAACTTTTCTATCTTGCCGCTCTCATAGAATGGCAGGTCGAGGAAGTGGACATGGTCAAGCGGAATTTCATTATAAGTACAAGCGATACGAGCCTCACCACGGCGGATCAATCCCTTGATGGTCAGGATATCTCGTGTATCGAAGTCACTCTCCTTCTTCTTGGCAAAGAAGGTCTTGATTTCCTTATATTTATTAGAGATGATGCTGTCTTTTGAGTCTGCAAAAAGCTGGTTGAAACCATTGATAAAGTGCATGAATCTTGTTACTTCCTCATCACCCACAGCAATGTTTCCTGATGTTTCGTAAGCTACATGCACATCGTGGTTCTGCTGTACCAGTCGGCGGATGGTTCCTCCCATAGAGATAACATCATCATCTGGGTGTGGAGAGAATACGATAACCTTCTTAGGGAATGGAGTTGCACGCTCTGGGCGATAGGTATCATCGGCATTCGGCTTACCACCTGGCCATCCGGTAATGGTATGCTGCAAATCATTGAAAATCTTGATATTGGCATTATAGGCTGAACCATAGAGAGCCAGAAGTTCGCTCAGTCCGTTCTCATTATAATCCTTATTGGTCAACTTCAGGATAGGCTTACCGAGTTTCTGGCAGAGCCATACCAGTGCCGAACGCACCAGTTTATCACTCCACTGGCATGAAGTTACGAGCCATGGATGCTCGATACGCGTCAGATGGTGAGCAGCACCCAGGTCGATGACAACATGAGCATTCGGATGAGTCTGAAGGAATGATGCCGGCAGGGTATCTGTGATAGAGTTCTCCACCACCTTCTGCATAATCTCTGCCTTCTCTTCGCCCCAGGCTGTCAGATAGATGCTCTTGGCTGAGAGTAAGGTAGCGATCCCCATGGTGAGCGAACATGGAGGAATGGTTTCCTTGGTCTGCTCACTGTTCTCCATCTCTTCGCGAGAGGTATTGCCGATGAGGATGATACGGGTCATCGACTGGATGCCCGAACCTGGCTCGTTGGCTGCAATATTACCCGAACGGCCTACACCGATGAGGGCTACATCAAGACCGCCAAAGGTCTTGATACGCTGCTCATAAAGACGGCAACTGTCCTGTACGGCATCCTGTGCCACAAAACCATCCAGTGTAAAGATGTTCTGCTCAGCCACATCCACATGATTAAGGAAACGATCCTTCAACTGGTTGATGGTACGGAGAGAGCTGTCCTTCTGGAGCGGATAATATTCGTATGCATTGAATACAACAACATTGCGGAAGCTCAGGGTCTTCTCGTTGTAACGGCGAACGAGTTCATCGTATACAGAATAGAGAGAAGAACCGGTGCCCAGCGCCATCACATAGAATTTGCCTTCCTGCTGTGCCGTCTTGATACCAGTTTCTATTTTATCAGCTACATGACTGGCACCTTCTGCCATAGAGGCAAAGATATCTGTATGAATCTTCTCCATTCTGGAGATTTCAGAGTATTCTACAGTCGTCTTTGGCTTGTAGAACTCTACAGGTACTTTATTGAGTACGATTTGTGAACTAAGATTGAGTCTCATATCTTTATCTATATTTACTGAGCCCACTTTAAAAAGGGGCATATTTTGAATCCAGCATGACCAGTGTGGTCATTCTGAGTGAAACATAGCAATTGGCTCCGCAGGTGAATATCTTTCGAGAAATCGCTTTGAAAGAGCCGAAAGCTTCTCTGACAGACCCGAAAAGGGCAAATATCGATCTTTGAAGCACGACTTCCTAACTGCATTGAGGGAGCCGTGAATATATCTAACTGAGGATTCGGATCTTTCTTTTTAAACATAGTCATTCTGTTTGATGGTGTAAAGATACGAAAAATATTCCAGATTACGGCATAAATCAGAGATTATTTTCGTGAAATATAAACATTTTAAACAGGCCTTACTTTTTAAAGTGGGCTTTTTCCTGGTTATTCGTTAGAAAAAGTATAATCTATAACCAAAATACTTGGAAAAAAGTCAGAAATATCGTACCTTTGCAGGCAAAAAGCAATTTTACGAATATGAAAAGAATCAAAATGCCACTCTTGGCAAGAATCATCATTGCCATCCTGTTGGGTGTAATCTTCGGCAATTTCTTCAATGAAGTGGCCGTCAGAGCGTTTCTCACCTTCAACGGCATCTTCAGCCAGTTTCTGGGCTTTATGATACCGCTCATCATCATCGGTCTCGTTACGCCAGCCATTGCCGACATCGGTCACGGAGCCGGAAAACTCCTCCTTGCCACTGTGGGCATCGCCTTTGCCGACACCATCCTGGCGGGTCTTCTTGCCTATGGCACAGGCTCGGCACTCTTTCCTAACATGATTGCCAATTCTACCCATGTGGCAGTAGATAAAGTGGAAGAACTCAAACCCTTCTTCGAAATCAAGATACCTGCCATGGTAGATGTGATGAGTGCTCTCGTTTTCTCGTTCATTGCCGGACTGGGCATTGCCCACAAAGGCAGCCGCACCATGCAGAACGTTTTTCAGGAATTCAAGGAAATCGTATCAGGTATCATTGCCAAAGTCATCATTCCCCTACTGCCCCTTTATATCTTCGGCATCTTCCTGGGCATGACTTTCTCCGGCGAAGCCTACCACATTCTGCTGGTCTTCGCACAGATTATCCTCGTGATTCTCGTACTTCATATCGTCATCTTACTTTACGAATATCTGTTGGCTGGCGGCTTGTCCCACAAGAATCCTTTTAAGCTGTTATTCAACATGTTGCCATCCTACTTCACGGCACTTGGCACATCATCATCAGCAGCCACCATTCCGGTAACTCTGAAGCAGACCTTGAAAAACGGCGTCACCGATGGCATTGCCGGATTCACCATTCCGCTCTGTGCCACCATCCATCTCTCGGGATCAATGATGAAGATTACCTGTTGTGCGCTCACCATCTGTCTCATCAATGGTATGCCGTGCAATCTCCCCCTCTTCCTCAACTTCATCTTCGTGCTTGCCATCTGCATGGTAGCAGCTCCGGGAGTTCCGGGAGGAGCCGTCATGGCAGCGCTAGGTCCGCTAGCCTCAGTTTTAGGTTTCAATGCTGATATGCAAGCACTTATGATAGCCCTCTATATTGCGATGGACAGTTTCGGCACCGCCTGCAATGTAACCGGCGATGGCGCCATTGCTATAGTCGTGGATAATATATTCAGAAAGGATAAATAAAAAATAAAGAGGTGTGTCATAAGTCCATGACACACCTTTTTTTTTCAAAAAGCCACAATAGATACCATCTATCAACTTATAGCCAGAATCTTTCGTTTATCTATAATAAAAGTATTATCTTTGCAGCCGAAATCAAAATTACAAATAAGAAAATAAAAAAAAAAAAGAGAAAAATGACAATGGAAACAAGAAAAGAAATAGCAGCAGAAAAGAAACGTTGTGGCTCACATAATTGCACACAGGCTGTGCTCTGCACCTACCACGACTTCACCGGTATGGACGAGGAAACCATCAAGAACGCTGGCAATGCCTTTGCTGCAGGTATGGGTAACATGGAGGGAACCTGCGGAGCCCTCGTTGGCGCTGGCATCGTACTTGGACTCGCAACACAAGACAAGGCGAAGTCTATCAAGGGCATGAGAATGATAATGGATAAGTTTAAGCAACGCAATGGTGCCACACAATGCAAACTGCTGAAAGGTGTGGGCACAGGCAAGGTGCTTCGCGAGTGTCCGCTCTGCGTGGCTGATGCATCTGAATTTCTGGAAGAGATACTGGAAAAAGAAGGTATTCAGAAGTAAGTAACAATATGGCTAAGTATAAAGCAATTAACGAGCAAAACCGCTGCGTGGCATGTGGTGTTTGCGTGAAAGTATGTCCTAAGGATGCCATCAGCATCTACAAGGGATGCTATGCCCAGATAGATGAGGAGAAGTGCATAGGCTGCGGCATCTGCGAGAAAAACTGTCCGGCAGGAGTAATCCATAAAGTTTTAAGACAACCCGTTTAATTTCATCAAATTGATTCGCATGGCAAAACAGAAAAATAAGAAATGGAGTGATTACCTGTGGCTCGTATCTGCCACCTATTTCATCCTTGGATTCTTCAATATCGTGTTCGCATGGCTCGGAGTCATCTGTTTTCTGATTCCGCTGCTCATGGCCATATTCGGAGGTGGAAAGGGATATTGCAACAACTATTGTGGACGAGGACAACTCTTCCTGCAAATAGGAAACACCCTGGGATGGTCGCGCAAGAAGGCGGCACCAAGATGGTTCTCGTCTAAATGGTTCCGCCATGGCTTCCTCCTGTTCTTCATGTTCTTCTTCATACAGATGATCATCCTCACCACAATGGTGGCAAAGGGCACAGAAGATCTCCATCAGACCATCCACCTGCTATGGACCTTCAACGTGCCATGGCATTGGGCTTACCCGGTAGAGATTGAGCCATGGAAGGCGCAGTTTGCCTTCGGTCTCTACGGCATCATGCTCACCTCGCTGATTGTGGGCGTTCTGCTCACCATTATCTATCGTCCAAGAACCTGGTGCGTGTTCTGTCCTATGGGCAACATGACACAGCTGATATGTAAACTCAAAGCAAGATAAATTAAAGCAAGATAACTCAAAGCAAAATGAATCTGCAACAACTCAAATATATCGTAGCAATCAACCGCTTTCGCAACTTTGCGAAGGCGGCAGACTCGTGCAATATTTCCCAACCCACACTCAGCGCCATGCTGCTGAAGTTAGAAGAAGAACTCGATGTGCGCATCTTCGACCGCACCAACAAACAGGTAACACCAACGAGTGCAGGAGAGAAAATCATCCTTCAAGCTAAAAAGACACTTTTGGAGCTAGAGAAAATCACAGAACTCGTGGCTGAAGAAAAGAACCAGATTGGCAAATCTCTGTCTCTCTCCGTAGGTCCCTCCATTGCTCCTTACATTCTTCCCAAATTCATCAAGCATTACAGAAAAGATTATCCTGAAGTAAACCTCTCTATTCAAGAGATGAAATCAGAAGAAATGTTTCATGTTTTGCAAGATGGAGAAATAGATGCTGGCATTGCCATTTCAGACCTGCCTCGTAAAGGAATACTTGAGATTCCGCTTTACACAGAACGCTTTTATGTATATTTATCGGAAGACTGCTGGCGCAAGCTGCCCGTGTTCAAGCCAGAGAATCTGGAACATGAGAACATGTGGATTATGAAAGAAGCACAATGCCTTCGCGATAGTGCCTTCTCCTTCTGTAAAGCAAGGAGCAAAGGGCACCACATCTATGAGTCAGGCAGCATAGAAACTTTAATTCGCATCGTGGATGAGAACGGCGGGTTCACCATCATTCCAGAGATGCACCTCGAATTCCTAAATGAAGCACAACGCAAGAATGTAAGAAAGATAGAAGGAGATTATCTTTCCCAGAGACGCATCTCCCTATACATTAGGGAAGACTATATCAAAGAACGGATGCTTAATACCATCATCAACAGCATGAAAGAATTTATGCCAGCGCAGATGATGAATGAAGGCAACTGGAAATATGGGATAAGACTGTAAAACTGGAGACTCCAGTTTTACAGTAAACTTGAAAATTTAGAACTTAATCCAGGTCAGCTTCTTCCAAATTCCCTCGAAAGGACCATGGGAGTGATACTTGAGCCAGAGGTTGGAGAAGAGGCATTGCACTACCACCATGGCAATACCCACAAAGAAGGCATAGGTGATGCCGAGTTTCGTCTGGAGATTGAAGCCATAATAAGCAAACAGTCCACAACCGATGATAGACTGGAGAAAGTAGTTGGTCAAACTCATCTTGCCAAACTGGCGCAGGAACGACAATCCCTTTCTGAACCATTCCTTTCCGTACCACAACAATACGAATCCTGATACTACAAACGAGAGGATGAAGAAGTTGTAGATAGGATAAAGCCAATTGTTCCATGTTTCCATGTGGCGCACATCAGCTATGCCTCCCACAATCAATACCAGGATGGAAACCGCCAGCACCTTCTTCCACAAAGCCAGGTTGTTGTTCTCATTGTAGAACCAACGCTTTCTACCCACCAGCATTCCGAGTACGAAAAGGCAGATGGTCTGCGTATGTCTTCCCTTCATCAGGCACCAGTAATAGGTAGCCACCTGTCCGTATCGCAGGTTGCCATAAGCATTCTCCAGGAAACTGCCGTGCTGATGACCATGATACATGTTTCCATACACCTCTCCCAACGACGATGCATCTACCTGCCATCCGGTAATGAGGGAGTAGATTTCTATCGGCTGAATAAAGAGAAAGGCAACCACCCACCAGAGCCATTTGGTAGGAAGATAACTCAATGGGATGAGAACCAATCCATAGATGGCATAGGAGAAGAGGATGTCGCCATCAAAGAAGGCGGTGTTCACGATACCGAGCATTGCCAGGAGGAACATTCGCCAGGCGAATCTTCCAGAAAAGCAATTTCCCCGCTGCTGCTGGTTATCATTCATAATAAAGAAGCTCAATCCGAAGAGCAGGGCAAAGATGCCATACATCTTTCCCGACAGCAGCAAAGCCAGCACATCTGCCATCCAATCATCACAACCCAGCGTATAAGCATGCGCTATGCTTCCATCGTACATATTGAAATGCTCCACGGAGTGATAGAGAATAATACCTGCTACGGCCAATCCTCGCAAGGCATCAGCCACATCAATACGGCTGTTTTTCAATCCTAATGTCTTGTAAAAATTCATTTTAATATTGTATGTTAGTTATTATGAGTTGGCAAAGGTATAACATTTTATTGGAAAAAGCGAATTATCCTCAATGTATAACAAATATTAAGTTTTAATAGAAAAAGAGAAAAAGTCTGTCTTTTCCTTGGTTATTCGTTAGAAAAAGTGTATCTTTGCTCCGCTATTCGTCAGAAAAAGCGTGAAGTTCATATGATTATTCGTCAGAAAAAGTGCGGAATTCATACGATTATTCGTTAGAAAAAGTGTAAATCATGGAAAGAAGCATCTATAACAAACTCGTAGAATGGAAGAACAAGCAAAACCATAAACCTCTGATTCTCAACGGAGCAAGACAAGTAGGCAAGACCTATATCCTGCAAGAATTTGGAAAAAGAGAATATAAAAAACTTGCATTCTTCAGTCTCGACAGAAATCAGAAGGCAGCAGAAGTGTTTGAAAAAGGCGGCACAACAGCTGATATACTGATGGCACTCTCCGCCATCAGCCAGGTAGATATTACCCCCAACGATACACTTATGGTACTCGATGAGATACAAGATTGTCCTAAAGCATTAGAAACTTTAAAGTTCTTTTGCGAGGATGCTCCTGATATTCATATCATCGCGGCAGGATCCCTGCTGGGAATATCACTCCATAGCGGGGTATCATATCCAGTAGGAAAAGTAGAAGAGCTGCGCCTCTACCCGATGAACTTCATCGAATTCCTCGATGCCATGGGAAAAGCGAAACTGGCAAGCATCCTGAAAGAAGGAAATTGGAACGTCATCAATTTACTGGAAACAGAATTGATCAGCCTGCTGCGACAATATTATTATGTAGGAGGAATGCCAGCCGCCATACTCGCCCATGTAGAGCAGAAGGGACTACAGGAAGTCCGTTCCATCCAAAAGCAGATTATACAAGACTATCGCCTAGATTTCTCGAAGCACGCACCAGATAGAGAAGTGCCTCGCATTAATATGGTGTGGGACAGTATCCCTGCCCAACTTGCCAAAGAGAACAAGAAGTTCATCTATGGAGCCGTGAAGAAAAGTGCCAGAGCCGCAGATTTCGAACTGGCCATCCAATGGCTGATAGATGCAGGACTGGCATATAAGGTTCAGAGAGTCAATACCCCACGCCTCCCTTTCAAATTCTATGAAGACCTGAACGCCTTCAAACTCTTCATGCTCGATGTGGGACTGATGGGAGCGATGGCAGAGACTTCAGCAGAATCGATGCTGGTGGGCGATGGCATTTTCTCTGAATATAAAGGTGCCTTTACAGAACTATATGTCTTCACCCAGCTGAAAAGCCAGGATATTCCATTATACTATCATGCTGTGGATAACTCCACAATAGAGATTGATTTCCTGACCCAATGGCACGACAGGGTTATACCGATAGAAGTAAAGGCAGAGGTGAACGTTAAGGCGAAATCTCTCAGAACATTCATCACCAACAATCCGCAACTGAAGGGACTTCGCTACTCCATGCTTCCCTATAAGGATCAAGACTGGATGATCAACGTTCCGCTCTATGCCTGCCTGACACCATTTGACAAATCATTCTGATGCCTTTTAATAAAAGCTTCGATTCTGACATTTCCGTCAGAATCGAAGTGAAAGCCAATCATCGAACTTCACGTTCTGGAAGGTATGGATGCCCAGTTTCTCGGCAGCCTCACAGTTTTCCTTCAGATCATCGATGAAGAGGGTTTCATCGGGATGGATGGTCGCCTGCCTGATTACCTCCTCATAGATGTGGGCATCAGGTTTTGCCAAATGCATTCGCTGAGAGAGGAAACAGTGCTCGAAATAATCCTCTACCCCATGGTTCTGATAAAGAAAGAGATGCTCCACGCAATAATCCCAATGAATATCAATGGTATTGCTCAAGAGGAAGAGACGATAACCAGCCTTCTTCAACTGCAGGAGTCGCTTCTTTTTCTCATCAGGAATCTCCACCAGCATCTTGTTGGCAGCATCGATGATTTCTTCATTCGTCACATCAGCTCCTGTCAACTCACGGGCTGCATCGCAGAATGCTTCGGTGGTAATCATTCCCACACCCAGTTTGCTCATCAGCTTCATCCCTTCACTCTCGGGATTCGGATTAGCCAGTTCCCCCATTCCTATCGCCTTGAAAGCCCCGATGCATCCTTCCGGATTGAGCTTCACCAGGACATTACCCAAATCAAATATGATATTCTTGTATTGCATAATCTATACCTTATTTTAAATTTCACTTTTAATCTTTAGTCAGATACTTACTGCAAAAGTACTGTAAATTCGGGAGAGAACAAATGATTTCAAGAAGTTATAACAAGAATATAACATTTATTAGTAAAAGAGGAAAGCCTATGTATGAGAAATGTTTTTCTAAAACTATTGCCACTATTGCCACGCTTCAAGTTAACCAATTGGTTTTTAGCTATTTAAGCGTGGCAATAAGGGCATTTTCTATTATCACCTATTGCCACCTATTGCCACACTCGGGCGAAAAACGAGGGATTCTCAGCGAAAAAGCAGAGGAATACTTATTGTTTTCGCAGAAAAACATTAAAAAAGTGAAGAAAAAGGCATGCGGTTTCGAACATTTTTTGTATTTTTGCAACCAACAGGAAAAATTCCTGCCGATTCCACCTAGAAGCTTGCGACTCCTGTGAAACCACTTTATACACATTTAACCCAAAAACCAATGACACAAGCAGATTTAGTCAGACTCTACTTCAACAAAGAAAATGCTTACAACTCATGGGACTATTGCTTCAACCAGCAATGTCCACTGGCTCTGGAATGTGCACACTATCTGTCCGTAACCTACAAAAAACCGGAACAGACCAAAGGCTACGCCATCTATCCCGATGCCTACCACGACAACAAGTGCGAACATTTCCTGCAGCTACAGATGATGAAAATGGCATACGGCTTTATGAATATTCTTGAAGAACTGAAGCGTAAAGACGAAGCCAGTTTCAGAGTACACATGACTTCCTACTTCGGAAGCAAGACTTCATATTATCGCTATAAATTAGGACAGACAGGACTCGTGTCTGAACAGCAGCAGTACGTGCTGAAATGGTGCCAGCAACATGGATACACCAACATGAGGTTCGACCGCTATGCAGAAGAGGTCAACTATTAACAGCCGCACGCCGATAAAGATTTTAACCCACGTACATGGTCACTCGTACCCGTGTACATGAGTATCCGTACCCATGTACACGGGTACGGATGACCAACACGATGAGCACGGATGACCGAGACGACGGGCACGAGTGCCCGGCATAGTCGGGCACCCGTGCCCAACGCCTTGGGCAAAGCTGGGCAAAACCATCGACAAACCTAAGTATCACCCTATCAACAAATTAGCAGAAATATGAAGTTTACTATTACAAGAATCAACAAGCAGAACAAGTTGATGGTCAGTTCGAAAACCATAGAACGGTTTCTGGAGCGCATCGCTAAAGATGATGCCAAGCTGAGTGTCACCAATTTCAGAATGAGTGTGCCGCTCATGGAGGCCGACTACCAGTACTACAAAGGCATCAAGGAATGGCAGCACGTTTATCCAGCCGCAGAATTCAACAAGGATGAAAGCGGCAATCTCGTCTTCCAGAAATCAAACGGGCTGGTGATGCTCCACTTCATCAACCTCATGTCGGAGCAGGAAAAAGATGCCGTCAAGAAGACGGTCAGTCTGCTGCCGATGACCTTCGCTGCCTTCGAAGGAGCCGACGGCAGAAGCCTCATCGTGCTCGTAAGCATCTGCAACGAAGAAGGAAAAATCCCGACAAAAGAAGCCGACGCCGACTTACTCTACCAGTCTGCCTACGAACAGGTAAAAACACTCTACCAGTCGCAGGTACAGGCAGCCATCAAACCCGAAAAACCATCATTGTCATCCAACTTCATGCTTACGCTGGATGCCTCTCCTTATTATAACAGCAAGGCAGTGGCGATGCGCATCTCCCAAAATATGAAGAAGGTAGCCTCAGCCCCTAAGAATGTAGACGATCTGAAGACATACGATGACTATGAATTCCTCTACCGCAAGGCAGCAGAAGAGACGAAGGAAGAGATGAAAAAAGCCAACATCTCATGGCAGAACGATGAAGACCGGTTCCTTGCCGGTTTCTCAGCCATCGCTATTAAGCTCTGCAACATGGGCCTCAGCGAAGAAGAAGCTTTCATCCATATCCGCCGCAACAACTGGGGACATGTGACAGAAGAGAAACTCCGCCAGATAGTGGGCACCGCTTACGATACCCATTCCAAAGACAGGAAGACGGAGAAATCAGCCTCAGGCAGAAAAGGCCGTGCCGAAATTCTACAGATGATCAGATACCTGGAGAGCCGGTACCAGTTCCGTTACAATACCGTGATGAAATATACCGAATACCGCCCGAACAATTCATGGGTTGGCGATTTCAGACCGGTGGATGCCCGTGTGCAGAAAAGCATGACGCTGGATGTTCAGATAGCCGACATCCACGTAAGCATCAAGGATGTAAGGAATTTTCTAGAGTCAGACCGCATCAGAAACTACAGTCCAATAGAGTCTTATCTCTATGACTGTCTGGGAAAATGGGACGGCAAGGACCGCATCCGTGCCCTGGCACGAACCGTACCCACCAACAATCCTCATTGGGAAGACTGGTTTTACACCTGGTTTCTGGGAATGGTTGACCAGTGGCGCGGCATGTATCGCCGTCAATATGGCAACAGTACCATGCCGCTGCTCATTTCCAAGCAAGGTTACAACAAGAGCACCTTCTGTCGCCGTCTGATACCTACCGAATTATCGTGGGGCTTTACCGACAATATGATTCTGTCAGAAAAGCGTCAGGTATTGCAGGCGATGTCACAATTTCTGCTCATCAATCTCGATGAGTTCAATCAGATTTCACCACAGGTGCAGCAGGGATTTCTGAAGAATCTGCTGCAGTTGCCAACGGTAAAAATCAAGCCGCCATACGGAAGTCATGTCGAGGAGTTCCCTCGTCTCGCCTCCTTCATCGCCACGAGCAACATGACGGATATCCTCACCGACCCATCCGGCAACCGCCGTTTCCTGGGAGTAGAACTGACGGGGCCTATCGATGTGAGTGGCAGACTGAACTATGAGCAGCTTTATGCGCAGGCGATGCAAGCTTTGGAGCGTGGCGAAAAATCCTATTTCGACGCCAAGGAAACCGCCATCATCATGCAATATAACAGACAATTTGAGCAGATTTCCCCTATCAAGCAATGTTTTCTGCAGGTTTTCGAGCCTGCAAGTACCCCGGAAAATGGCGAATATCTGATGGCAGCCGCCATTTTCGATATTTTGAAGCAGAAATTCGGCTCTTCTCTCCAGGTTTCGAGTATACAGAAATTGGGCAGAGAGCTTCAGAATATAGAAGGTTTGAAGAACCGGAGAACAAGATTTGGTACTGAGTATCTGGTAGTTAGAAAATAACCTGCTCACTTTCCATCTCATTTCCTCATAAAAAGAGTGTGGCAATGCGTGGCATTAGGTGGCAACAGAAATACCGCTTACTGCCACGCATTATTCACTTATAATCAGAGAGTTAAATGCATTGGTGATAGATGTGGCAATAGAAACAGAAAAACATTTCTTATTCGTTATGACGTACAACCAATGTAAGATGGACAAAAAATCATTAATAGAAAATGTCTATAACAAAGTGGGTGACTGCGCCACAAGGCTATGGCGACTTTTGTCCTTTGGGGAATAATGCCCCACAGAGATAATAACATTGAGATTATAGTATTTCACCTCATTACTCTGCGTTTTCCCCTCTAAAGCACCATATTGAGTGGTTGTTCGGAAATTCCGAACAACCACTTTTTGCTTTACCAATTACATGTATTAATTATTATGCCGAAATCATGAACTTCATTATGCGACTTCATCTACTTCATTTCACGAGTTCATCTACTTCATTGAGTTGACACATACGGCTGCGGTGGCTGAAGGAGACGACTGAGTTAGCTGAAGAAGTCGAATGCAGTGGCTGAAGGAGTCGAATGCGGTGGCTGAAGGAGACGAATGCGATAGCTGAAGGAGTCGAATGCGATAGCTGAAGGAGTCGAATGCGATAGCTGAAGGAGTCAAATGCGATAGCTGAAGGAGTCGAATGCGATGGCTGAAGGAGTCGAATGCGATGGCTGAAGGAGTCGAATGCAGTGACCGGAGGAGACGGAACATGAACCTTTGAATCGTTTTTTTACACGATACCCCACAGAGATAATAACCTCAAGATTGTAGTATTTCACATCTTTGCTCTGCGTTTTTCCCACTAAACCAGTTAGCACTTATAGCATTATTCCTCCATCTCAAAATCCAAGCCTAATTGACTTGCCGATTCCTTGATGCTCTTAAATGTTGGCGAGTTTTCTGTCAATGGATTTTGCTCAGTACTCTTGGCAGTAAATTTGACCTCAATCTCCAAATTGTTCTTCTTCAATGTAGTTATGAAACTCGGAAAGAGTTGAACCCAATTCTCCATAGGAACACTACCACTAATGGTAACCTTGCTATATGTTTTTACTTCATTTTCTGAAGAATCAGAATTTAAAGGATTAGTAGTTTCATTACCTGATGTTCCCCATGAAGAACCAGAACCGCCAAAGACACCAGTTGAACAAGATATGCCTCCACAAAATTCCGTTCCTGCCGCAGAAGATGATGCTGTTTCTGTGCTTGACTCAGGCTTCATTACTATCGAAGGATCAAGTAACCAAAGATCCTCCCAACTACACTCCAACATGAAAGGAACTTCCTCATTATGATAAATCTTAGTATACTTGCCTTTAATACCCACACCAACATTAAACAAACCTTCTTGGCAGTATTTGTTCACTGTATTTCTAATGGCATCCCTACTTGCTATCATTGGCTTGTCGTCAAATCGCAAGAAAGTCTCGTAGAGATCCTGCACATTAATAGGACGTTCAATCTCCGGCAACAGATTATTACCATAAAGCTTGGCTCTACCAATGGATTTGAGAATCCATTCTTCCTGTTCCAATTCGCCCATCATATTCTGACGAACTTGCGAAGAGAAATCCATAGCATAAGCCTTCATTTCATAATACTCAACACCATTCTTTACACTGCTCTTAGCTACAATATTATAAGCTCTGATTAATGCAGAATCCACTTGTCTATCATACTCTTTCTTGCGACTTTGGATATCTTGTTTTTGGTCTGCCTCTAATCTTCCAGCATACTCTTCCAGAATCTTATTGCAAGCCAACAAATCACAATATTGATTATTCAAAGCTGCCCTACCAGCTTCTGAACAAACCAAATAGAAGATGGTATTACGATAGATTCTATCGCTATTACCTTTCTTTCTAGCAATCTGGTTGATTGCATGTTCAAGCGAAGACGATTTACCACTTGTCGGTTGGGCATAACTAGGCGACATAATAACCAATGTAAGAGACTTTTGTTCCGGAACATCTCCTGTAGGAGCAACCAAGACATTCAATCCCTTACCTTGAATATAGTTAGCAGATATTTGTAGCCTCTTGAGTATCTCAGCCTCTACATCAGCATCCTTTATCTCTGCCTTAGCTTGTTGTAGAAGGATGTTAACGTTTGCTTTAGATTCAAACCAATAGCTAGCTTCTCCCACCTTGGAAGTATGCAAATAATGTGCACGCTGTTCCAACTTATTGAGTGCACCATCCACATCGTTATGATTGAAAGTCCTCGGACGAAGCAAGCAAAGTTTAAGTTCCTTGATACTTAATCCTTTTTGCTTGACGCCCACTGATGCCATCAATAAGGTGGTAGCAATGCCTTGGGTAAGCCGATACTGACAAAGATTGCTTTGTGGATCCATCTCGTCCACAATACGAGCATTACTGGATGTACCATATACATCAGCTGTCATCACACTATCCCAGTTGCTTCCCATCAAATTGGTGATTGTACCTGTAAGAGAATTCAAATTCTCCAAATAGACATCCGAAGTATGAATCAATGCCTGTGGTCCATTCAAAGAATCTTTTCTTTTCCAAAGATCCTGCACAATAGAAGCCAAAAGACGAAGCACACCACGAGTTCGCTGAAACTTACTGTCACTACCCCAACGATTACGGAACATATCTATCAGTTCTGGATGGAAAGGGTAAGACTTCTTGATTTTATTGGCATATTCCAACTTATCGCAGCGTTCCGGCAAATCTGTACGACGGTTGTGATACATATCCTTATATCGCTTAGCAACCAAATCCACAACCTGTTCGTCATTGATTTGATCAAACAACCTTCGACGAATCACCTCATAAACTTCCTCATCATCGACAGGTTTTACACCTGTACCAATTCTTACAATACGATCATGTAAAGCATCAAGTACCTTCTGACCTAATTCTGAGTTTGCCATTTCAGACTTACTGGCAGGTAAAGTAGCAATTAAGACACAACGAGGCACACTGGATACCACCTGAGTCAATGTCTGCATAAAACTGACTGTTTGGTCATAAAGATAACCATCCCTTCCCTTTTTACTTGCAGCCTTTACACAATAATCGGCAAGCTCATCTATCAAGATTAATGAAGTCTTGGCTTCTATTAGGATAGGCTTGAAGATTGGAGCACTAGGCGCAATACGATCTTCATCATTACGACGCACTTGCTCATAACCTTTCACTCCACCCAACTGATAGGCAATCTCACCCCATAGAGTATGAATCGTTATACCTTCTTCCGTTGTTCTACCCTGCACAATATCATTCGTATCATTGGTAAACACCGCTACCTTGGCATTTTCAAACTGCGGTTGTGCATCAGCAGGAAGGATGTTGGCACAAGATTCCATCTGCAAAAGTTGAGAACCACATTTTATAATATGGTAAAGAGATATCAAGGTATGGGTTTTACCACCACCAAAACCAGTCTGCAAAGAAATGACACGATTTTCTGTCTCCATTCCATTTAACGCAGTTACCACTCGTTTCGTGATGTCTCTCAATCCTGCAGTTACATAGGTCTTCTTAAAGAACGTAACAGGGTCACGATAAACTTCCGGTCCCACTCCCATTACCACATCATTCAGATTAGCCGCAAATACGGATTCATCCAATTTACCCGAACGAATATCGAAATGGGGGATACAATTTTGAAACCAAGGACGCAATGGCGAACCATCATCTAAGATATGGACGTTAGCTGGCGATGAAGTTACTGTGGTTACAGGTATACTTGGAGCTACGGCAGCAGGAGTATAAGTCTGCTTATCACGAAGACGCTCCACCTCCTTACGAAGATCAGGCATACCAAGTATATTAGCCACTTGCTTCATATTACTAAAGGTACGCTCTATCTCATCCTCAGTAATTGGAGCAAAATGCTGACACTTATTACGCACCCCTTTGATTTCACTCAAACAGGTTTCTATGCTATAGGTTTTAGCCTTGTCTCCACCTATATCTTTTGTCAGTTCTTCTCTAAACTTATTTGGCAAGAATGTCAAATTATTATAGTCGATGAGAAGTTCAGGTTCAGTACCTTGTCGCTGTCCATCATTCCATGTTTTCTGGAAGGTTGGGGTTAATCTTTTAAAGAACACACCCTCCCATGGCTCGCTAGGGAAATAACGAGTAATCAGGCTAACCGTATATGGGCGCATCGCTTCAAGGAAGACACCCAACGCCTCATGTATATTCTCTGTCTTCATTGTTTCTATATTTTAAAATTATAACACTTACTTAAAAATCAAGACTTGCTTCATAATGTGTCTGCTGCTTGTGGCAGTTCTGACGCAAATCTTCTGCATTTTGCAATAAACCTTGTACATCCTTTAGGTCATCACAAGCTGGCAGCAATTCCTTTAATGTAGCAAGGAGTCGCCAAAAAGGAGAACTACTCTCCGGTGCTATATTAGCCACAAACTTAAGGATACTCTGCCTATTACCTTCTCTCCAAAGCAAGATGGCTCGGTGAGCCTGATCTATAAGCGAATCATTTGGACGAGTTCCATCCTGAGCATAGTTAAGATGTTCAACAGCCATAGCTATATGCATTTTCTTTCCTTCGAGAATCAATAAATGCTTATGTTTGATATCATTGATATCTACATTTACTCCTACACGGGTAAACTTGGTAGCATCATCATAATCAGTCTCACCTGCTCCATTCATTTGCAACCACCCAACATAGAATTTGGTATAATCATCACCCTGCACTCCAGCAAGTAACGCATCAAAGGCTGCATTTCGTGCCATCTCCAAAAGTTCACCAACAGAAACCTCACTACCATCAGCTTTCTCAACTATCTTATAGCGACCAAACTCACTCACTGCCTGTCCAAAACAGGCGGTCAATAAGTCGGCACCTCGGAAACCTAACTCATAGAGAGATTCCACCTCTTCCTTTACCTTTGCCTCAATATCTCGCTTCACCTCTTTATATTCACCAAAGCCTCGGCGCTCAGATGGACGACAAGCAACAGTTACAGAAGATTCGAGAGCAGCGCCAGCCAAACCCAAACTGCGATTAGCCATTTCAGTATCCATTGGCCAAGAACCTGTAATATTCATTCTAGCACCAAGAATTGAATTACAAAGCGTAGTCCAGGCTTCTGTACTTTGATGCGCAAACATAATACTGACAATATCCGAAGTTTGATATTCGATGGCTCCAAATATTTCAGTCAATTTATGTTCGAAATGCTGTTTAGCCTCAGCCTCACTATTGTGATGGTGATGTTTCAACGCAGTACATTCATCAGCCTTAGGTGTTTGAGGAGTTGAAAAGTTCAACGGATAAACATCGCTAAGAGTTCTCTTCATCCACACATAGAAGAAATCAGAAATATCTGCATAAGCGATAGCATCATAGTAAGGAGGATCAGTTACTACTGCTGTAAGTTCATTTTCAGCGAACTGATTTCTTTCACCACTTGACGCATTGGCAAAATTTGCAGAAATATCACCACCACTTTCCGAATCAAGATAGCGCAAAATCCAATCCAACTGATTTGTCGCACTACCAGAACTAGAGCAAAAAGGATTCGATTCTGGATAATCATATACCATTGCAATTGCCTGACGACTAAAAGGATGTTCTACGGTTTCACGGCCATTATGCCATCTACCTAAAGAGGTATTAGCAACAGCTATTCTATCAATCCAAAGAGCTAAATAAGTAAATAAAGAGTTATTGTAATCAGAACTGTCTAATTGCTGCTTTAATTCAGAAAATTCAGATATGAAGGTTTGAATCAAATGCAACTGACGATTTGAAAACATCTGATACCATTTATCTATTCCCCAACCTCTACTACTTATCAAATCAGTTTGCTTGGTCATCTTTTCCGTAGGACTTTTAGACAAGTCTAAGGATGGCTGATATAAGCAAAAAGTTGGAATTACATATTGCTTACCTTCCTTTGACTCTGTTATCAAAGCTATAAAACGTTGTTTCAATCCATACTCACATGCCTGTTCCTTAACTATTTTAGACGTAGTAACACAACCACAGCAAGGACAAACTAAATTACCTTTATTATTCCATCCTGGCATTATTTTATCATCATACTTCCCTTCCTTAATTTCAAATTGAATATCAGTACCATTGATAATCGGATTGAGATACACTTTCTTTCTACTAGTATTCGCCAAATAGAACTGCTTCAACAATGGCACTTCTGCACCACAGCTAGGATTTGAGCACTTTGCCGTTCTTGCCCAATAATAAGCTATAGGCTTGTTGCCACTTTCATCAGCAGGATAAAGATACCCTACTTCCTTTTCTGTCATTTCTAGCAATTCTTTAGCATAGTACTCCACATCCCAACTCAATCTGTTCGGGATGTGATAAGCTCCAGTCTTAGTATCTTGAACGATATTTCTTCCGCTCTCTTGTGCCATTTTAATACCTCTGTCCCCATACTTAGCCTTAAACTCAGCTTCACTATAAACAATAGGTTTACCATATTTCTGAGGAAACTCGGCAGAACCACGCTCGATGATATGCGCCACTGGGTTGATGTCATTACCATAGCTGCGACACCCTAGGCGTGCCGCCTCCAAAGGAATGGCTCCACCACCCGCAAATGGATCAAAAACCGAAGGCATCTCATTTTGGAAATGAGCAATGGCATCTTGCAAATTCTTTTCCAATTTTGCCACTTCTGGAGTTTCCTGATGTCTATCTGCTACTCCATAAAGCGCATCCTCAGCCTCAGCAATAGCATCAAAAGATGCATCAAACCGGTGATGCAAACTCTCATAACCTAATTCTGGCTCACGCTCGGCATGATAAGCCACATAGATTAACTCACGCGCCATACGAAGAATCTTCTTATTGTTCTTGTTTTCCCATTTGATAAGTGAACCATCAGAGAGTTGCTCCTTAGGTGGTGTACTCTTACCTGCCAACATGTTCTGCTGGCATTTATCAGAGAATTTACCGATGAACATCATCAATCGGTTACGAAGATTGTCTTCCATCGGATCAACAATGGAAGTATATGGAATATCCTTATAAGGCATATAGACATCTATCGGCAACATGCCATCCATTCGTGGTCCCAATATCAATTCCACTGCATCACGAAAAGCCTGCGGACAAAGAGGGTCCAACGGGTCGGGAACCAGACTGGCAAAAACGATGGCACGGCAAACTGGCAGTGGGCGGCGCGCCCACCACAAATGCAAAGTGGAGATGTGTCCATGACGGATGGACTTATCTCTCACACTTTCTGCAGAAATCTCCTTGATAGGCAAGGCTACCTCTATTAATTTCTTTGCTTTCATAAGCTATATTTTGCTCCTTTCTATCATTCTTACTTTTTCTTTATTTTTCTAGATGTTACTTTGTCTCATGCGCTTGCCATTCGGCAAGAGGAAGAAAGAACTGCACACCCTTGGTCTTACGCTCAAAGTTCATAGCCTGCGCAGGATTGCATATCAAATGCAACTGAGGTTTGGCAGCACAATCGGTAACGATATAAAGCCAGGCTCTATCACCCAACTGGGCAAGACGATTCATCTCATTCTCACTGAGCATTACGCCATCTGTACCACTTCTACCCTTTACTTCAATATATCGTTTGGAACCATCAGCAGCCATACTTCTAATATCATACCCCACATTGTCGGCTGAAACATCAGAAGGATTACGTCCCTGCTGTTGCTCATACTCCATTACCATTTGCATCGCAATATGCTCTACCTCATCATCACGACTCATGCCGAAACTCTGCTTATACTCTATCTGATTAAGAGGCACTACATAGGCACATCCCAACACCTTAGGTTCGACAGCATTCAGTTCAACACTTTGGTTCATTTCCTCCAAACGTTCTTCTTGGCGATGCTTCAGCTCAGCAAGACGCTGTTCCTTAGTTTGTAACTTCACCTGCGTTTTCTCATCTTCAGAAATTAACACCTTGCCTTGCAGTTCATTGATTTCACACTGAACGTCCAATATGACTTGTTCAAAAGCATCCTTAAGATAAGAAAGGCGACTTTCATTATCCTCATTTACCCGTTGTGCCGTTTCCGCAAGCAGCGGTTCCGTCTGATTCTCAAAAGCCCAGACAATCACTCCATCTTCGTTAGAAGGTGCTGGTGGCGTAATTTCCTTCGCAAAAGCAACAGGCGGACAGAGGTCGAGAAGTTTGGCAGGAGACGTACATTCAAAACTTCCATCTACTCTTTGGCAGACTAGACTCAACAATTCGTTGACTATATTCGGATTACCATCTTGCGTTTGTCTATTGTCAACAATCTGATTCTTTACATAGTAAGCGAAATACGGATACTTGTCTTCTGGGGAGACCAATACCGTACCCTTAAGCATTTCGTCTCGATAACAATCTCTAACACAACCAATAAGGCTATCAAAAAGGGCGTTTCCCGGATTGATATAATGCGCCTTACCATATTGAGCATTGGTACGTTCATATTCCAAATAAAGATGCTTATCGAAGAAGAAATAAAGAGACTTCAAATTCTCCGCAAAGATACGATGTTCATCTTTCAATCGCTTCACTAAGATTTCCGGAATCTGCATAATCAGATAAATACCTTCTGACACCTCGCAATATTCACCACCTAAATATCGGAATGCACGTTCAAAGAACTGCTTGATGTAAATAGGTTGCAAACGACGTTCGTCACTATCTTCTTTTAAAAGTCTGGCATCATGATAATCTACAGAAATATGAGCTATCGAAGAATCCTGTTCATCAATAGAACGACGGAAAAGGTCGGTGAGTTCCTTGTCGTCCTTGTCAATAAAGCGATCCAAATCACTTTCCCTTCCATCCAGGACTGAACAGATGATACTATCAAGCGATACACCTTTCAAGACATCTTGAATGACATCATACACACGATCATCTCCCAACTGCTCCCGAATGATATCGAGTTTATTGAGCACTTTCTTCAAAACCTGACCTTCACGAGTATTGCTTGCCACCATATTGAACACGATGACATCAGACTTCTGACCATAGCGATGGATTCGACCCATACGCTGCTCCAACCTATTCGGATTCCACGGGATATCCCAGTTTATCAACAATCTACAGAATTGAAGGTTGATACCCTCACCAGCCGCATCAGTACAAATGAGAATCTGTACATCAGGTGTCATAAACCGGCATTGCGCTTCTCGACGTTCATCTACCGTCATTCCACCATGGATGGTAGCTACAGTATACCCATTGTTGCTAAGACGCTCTTGAAGATAGAGTAACGTATCTTTATGCTCAGTGAAGATAACTAGTTTCTCACCATCAACCACGCCCTGCGAAGTCAGCAAAAGCTTGAGTTCCCGATATTTCTGCTCCTCTTTTTGCTGATTGAAAAGAGTATTTGCCATTTCATAGAGACTTTTCACTTCAGCTGCTTCTTGTTTGATTTCCGCTATGCTCTTGGAAGTAGTGAACAGTTTCAACTTCTTTGGATCTGCCATGATATTGTCAAGAACATCACGCTCATCATCGTCCAACTCATCTAATTCATCCAGATTATCCAAATCCAATACATCCAACTTAGGACGCTGTTTCCAAAGCGAAGGATTCCTGTCGAGGTCATCAGCAAGCCCCTGCAAAGCAAGCCAACGCTTATGAAGTGTATTGCGAATGGCATAAATAGAGCTAACCAATCGGCGCTGCATTACCTGCAAAGCAAGAGAAACATGGATATTCTTTGTCTCTGCAGCCTGCTCTTTACGAACAGTCAAGTATTCGGTCACTGCATCATAAAGACGTTTCTCTTCTTGGGTGAGATTATACGACACAGTCTTGGTATATCGGTCTTTATAAAGAGGATTGCCATCCCAATCCTTCATGTCTTCTTTCAAGCGACGGATAAAGAACTTATTACTTCCATCTTGGCTCAACTCCCGTACACGTTCTGCCGCCAAATCATCTGTAGCAAAAATATCTTCATCCAACAACTGCATCAAGAGTTTGAAAGTATCCTTTCTGCCTCGATGCGGTGTTGCTGTCAGCAAAAGTAGATGCTCACATTGCTTAGAAAGCACATGAGCAGCCTCATATCGCTTACTCCGATAAGTTTTAATGCCGTACTCATAAGCTGAGAGTTTATGAGCCTCATCAAAAACAATGATGTCCCAAGATGTTTGAGAAAGTACATTAAGTACATCTTCCCTACTGATGAAATCGATAGATGCAACCACGTGATTGGATGTTTGGAAGACAGTAGGTTCTGAAGAGAAGACCTCGCGATTTACAAGTTTGAATGGAATATTAAACTTAACCCCCATCTCGTCTTCTTGCCATTGTTTGGTCAAACCACCAGGAGTAACTATCAGAATACGCTCTACAATGCGGCGCATCAAGAGTTCTTTCAAGAGCAAACCAGTCATAATGGTTTTACCAGCACCCGTATCATCAGCAAGAAGAAAACGGATACGTGGCTGCGGAAGCAAAAACTTATAAACCGCTTCTACCTGATGAGGCAAAGGATCGACTACACTACAGTTAATAGCAAAAAGAGGATCAAACTGATATGCGGAATTGATGCGTTCAGCCTCTGCAAAAAGAATAAACTTATCGGGATTACCAGAAAAGTTAAAGACACCATTGGAAGCTACTACTTGCAACTTTTCTATCTGCTCAAGATTCAATATTTTGGAACTCTGCTTACGAGAGTTTACGCCAGTAAAGCTCAAAGAAAATTTTGAGCCCAACTTCTTAATTTTGTCAATTATGACGGCTTCGGAAGTTGATAGGTTCTTGATAATGTTGCCTTCTTCTATCATCGTTTTTAATGCTAGCTCTAATAGTTTTCCTGTACGGTTACATCCGCACCGTTATTTTTCCGGCATTGCTAACTCCCTAACGCTAACACCTTACTATTATCAATGAAGAACCTATCAAATAAGAAACGGCGTAGGAGTTCCATCACATGTATTTACTCTTGTAGATTTGAGGCCCTAGGATAGCCCATTTACACCAAGAGTACAAAGTGACAGAAGCCTACGCCGCCATGGTATATATAGATATAGCACTTAGTGCACCCCTTCGAACCGAAAGGGTACACCTCGTGCTGCATATATACGGATATGCATAGGCGTTCACATCTGTATCCCTCTGAGTGTAAATGAAATTTCCTAGGTTCCAAATCTATCAGAAGAAAACGCAGTAAACGTCTTTCTCATAAAATAGTGCCAACCTTAGGACTTAGTAGCCAGCATCTCAATGCCAGCCATCCAAGGATGACGTTGCAAAGTTACGGAAAAGATTCGATATTACCAAAAAGAAGAAAGAGTTTTTGTGTATAATGACACAAAAACTCTTCATTCTTTCTTTTAATAGTTATAAAAGACTCGGATATTTACACCGACAATTAGAGGGATTTACACCGACATGAACCTTGCCTTCATACCTTATAATACCTGTTATTTTCATTACCGCCAAATCATTTCTCCGTTCTTAAAGTCTCCGACATGGTTACCGACAAAGTCTCCGACATTTATTGTCGGTAACCAACTTCCCATAAAACGATAACATATTGGTTTTCAATTATTTTTCTTTCCGACATATTTCCGACATGTCTCCGACATTTTTCTCCGACATATACATCAGCATTACCGCCACTATTACCGCCACATTACCGCCAAAACAATATTTGCACCGACATTTTACACCGACATTTACACCGACAAAATAGCATCAACCTTCTGCGTTCACAGACCAGCAGCTAATTTGATTACTTTCGCAAAATTATCCCAAAAGGGATAAGAACAGAAGAAAAGAGGATTACACATTATTATATATAGGAATTCTTAGGGAAAATGGTGGGCATAACATTATTGAATATCAACAACTTAAAAGTTTTATTGTGCAAGTTGAGGCAATTTCATTGTGCAAGTTGAGGCAATTTCATTGTGCAAGTTGAGGCATTTTCATTGTGCAAGTTGAGGATTTATCGTAAAAAAAATGGTGTTTCATTCCTCAAAATGAAACACCATTGACCTAAATTTTATGCTGATAATCGAATTTCGCAATTAGTTGCTATAAGCACTCTCACCATGCTCGTAGATGTCGAGACCTTCCTCCTCTACTCGCTTGTCAACACGTACACCTACACTCTTATCTACTACCTTGAAGATAATGTAGGTAACTACAACGCTGTAGATGATGCTTACCACTGTGGCTACCACCTGAATCCAGAGCTGATGCCAGTCGCCATAGAGGGCACCCTGTACACCTTCGGATCCTGTTACATACTGAGTGGCGAAAACACCGGTGAGGATAGATCCCAGAATACCACCCATACCATGAACACCAAAGGCATCGAGAGCATCATCATACTTGAACTTCTCCTTTACTACCGCTACCATGAAGAAGCAGACGATGGTGGAAATGATACCGATGCAGAAAGCTCCGAAAATATCGGTACTGCCGGCTGCAGGAGTGATGGCTACCAGTCCGGCTACAGCACCGGTACAAGCACCTACCGTAGTTGGCTTCTTGTTCACAATCCAGTCGATGAGCATCCAGGTAGTAGCTGCTGCAGCTGTGGCTACATGGGTTACGAGGAAGGCATTGGCTGCCAGACCATCAGCTGCCAATCCGCTACCGGCATTGAAACCGAACCATCCCAACCAGAGGAATGACATACCCATGAACACGAAGGTGATGTTGTGAGGTGTGATAGGATGACCTGCACGGTAATCATCTCGCTTGCCTACACAGAGTGCCATGACCAGAGCGGCTACACCGGCATTGATATGAACCACGGTACCACCCGCAAAGTCGATGGCTCCCATCTCCTGCAGGAAACCGCCACCCCATACCCAGTGGGCCATAGGAAGATAAGCGATGATAACCCAGAGAATGGTGAAAAGTACATAACCGCTGAACTTCACACGCTCGGCAAAAGCACCGAGAATCAAGGCTGGAGTAATGAGGGCGAACATGCACTGGAACATTGCAAAGGTGAGTTCCGGAATGCCTGTTGGCATGATGGCATCCAAGCCGATGCCGTGGAGGAAACATTTATCGAAACCACCTATGACGCAAGCCAGAGGATTGCCCGAATCAGCATATTCTGTAGAGAAAGCCCAGGAATAACCGAAGGCTACCCATATCAGACTGACTACTGCCACAATGAATACCGTCTGCATCAGGATGCTGAGAATATTCTTCTGGCGCACCAAACCACCATAAAAAAGTGCTATACCCGGGATTGACATCAAGAGCACCAAGATGGTTGCCATGATCATCCACGCTGTGTTACCCGTATCAAGTGTCGTCAATAATAAACTGCTCATAAAAATATCTTATAGTTAAATTAGAATACAATATTATAATATAGCCTCTCAAATATAAACTTCAATACTAATCATAAAGTTCAATGTTCAAACCTCAAAATTCAAAGTATCTTTATTCCTCTTTCTCAGCATTATACAATGCAATGTCACCACGTTCGCCGGTTCTGATTCTTACCGTATCGAGTACAGGAATCACGAAGATTCTGCCGTCTCCGACTTCACCGGTCTGGGCAGCGCCCTGGATGGCGGCGATGGTAGGTTCCACGTTCTTGTCACGAACCACGATGTTCAGGAGCACACGCTCGATGCTGCTGGTATCATACATCACACCACGGTAAATGCGAGCCTGGCGCATTTTACCCTCACCTCTTACATTATAATAAGAGAACCACTCGATGTCTGCTGCTAAAAGCGCCTTCTTGACATCCTCGAATCTAGACTTGCGGATAATTGCCTCAATCTTCTTCATAATCCTTTAATAATTAATAATGTGTTAATACTTCTATTGATTGTCTCTTTTCGAAAACGGACCTTCATTGGTGTTATTAAAACCAAGTCTTTCTTTTACATTATGTTCGTTTTCGGCTGCAAAATTAATACATTTTGTCAGCATTTTAAAGGAAATAAAAACATTTCGATTTTACTTTTTGTCGAACATTTTAAATTTATCGAGGCTTATCATATTCTCCTTACAATTTGTAAGGCAAAAAGTATTTTTATAACACAAATTGTAAGATTGCGAAAAATAATCAAGATTTCTGTATTTATTTTCTTGCATATCTCAACAAATCGTCGTACCTTTGCAACCGAAATCAAACAAATAGTCATCGAAATATTCGAAAGACTAGCAAAAAGTCAAATCTCAAAAGAGATAAGACACGAGAGATAAAAGAAGAGTATTCAAACATAAAGAACAACGCAGATGAAAGAAACAGTTCATTTTACAAAGATGCAGGGAGCGGGTAACGATTATATATATGTAGATACCCAACAATACGATATCCCTGACCCAGAGAAGGCGGCCATTGCCTGGAGTGCTTATCACACGGGCATAGGAAGCGACGGACTGGTTCTCATCGGAAAGCCGCACGACGGCAGAAGAGCAGATTATTCGATGCGTATCTTCAACGCCGATGGTTCAGAAGCGATGATGTGCGGCAATGCAAGCCGATGCATCGGTAAGTATCTTTACGAAAAAGGATTGACCCGAAAGGACACCATCCGACTGGAAACACTTTCGGGTATCAAGATATTGAAACTTCATCTTCAGGATAATAAAGAAGTTGTGGAATCGGTAACAGTAGACATGCTGAAACCCAAGCTTGAAAATCCCGAGCAATTCATAGGCCCTTCGGTGCTCGAAGCTGACGGCAGAAAATTTGAAGGCACCTATGTTTGCATGGGTAATCCGCATTTCGTTACCTTCGTGGATGACATCGACACCATCGACATCGCCCACTATGGTAAAATCCTGGAAAGAGACAAGGCATTTCCCCAGAGATGCAACATAGAATTTTCACAAGTAACTGACACAGACGCCATAAGGACACGAGTTTGGGAAAGGGGAAGCGGAATAACAATGGCTTGCGGAACAGGAGCCTGTGCCACAGCCGTAGCCGCAGCCCTTACCAAGCGTACTGGCAGAAAAAGCAGTATCGTGATGGATGGCGGAACACTGGAAATAGAATATAGCGAGGCTGATGATCATGTTTACATGACAGGGCCTGCAGCCTTCTCATTCGAAGGAGAAATTGAATTATAAATAAGAGCAAACTTAAATAACAAATGGTCAATAATGACCACAAATAAAAGGAGAAATAAAATATGGCATTAGTTAATGAACATTTCCTGAAGTTGGCCAACAACTACTTGTTTGCCGACATCGCAAAGAAGGTGAACGCCTACAAGATTGCACATCCAAAGCAGCGTGTAATCAGTCTGGGCATCGGTGATGTAACCCAGCCTCTCTGCCCTGCCGTCATCAAGGCGATGCACAAGGCTGTAGACGAGATGGCTGAGCAGGCTTCTTTCAGAGGCTACGGTCCGGAGCGAGGCTACGACTTCCTCCGAGAGGCTATCATCAAGAACGACTTCCTGCCACGTGGCATTCATCTTGACGCCAACGAGGTATTCGTAAACGATGGAGCCAAGAGTGATACGGGAAATATCCAGGAGATTTTGAGATGGGATAACAACATCGGCGTTACCGACCCGATTTATCCGGTTTATATAGACTCTAACGTGATGATAGGTAGAGCGGGAATCTTCGAGAACGGCAAGTGGAGCAATGTAACCTACATGCCTTGCGATGAGAGCGACGACTTCATCCCTCAGATTCCAGACCACCGTGTGGACATGATTTATCTCTGTTATCCAAACAACCCTACGGGTACGGTCATCTCGAAAGAAGAACTCAGAAAATGGGTAAACTATGCTATCAAGAACGAGAGCATCATCCTCTATGATGCAGCCTACGAGGCATATATCACCGACCCATCAATTCCTCATTCTATCTACGAGATTCGTGGAGCCAGAAAGGTAGCGATAGAATTCCACAGTTATTCGAAGACTGCCGGATTCACCGGTGTGCGTTGTGGTTACACCATCGTTCCTAAGG
>OGMB01000153.1_pt1 | contig 41172 bp, 38 predicted proteins | sample 1573001 | NCBI WGS metagenome assembly OGMB01 (sample SAMEA2581921, study PRJEB24529) | metagenome | biome: Human gut stool | place: China | collected 2011
TAGGTTGCACGGCCGGTATCATGTAACATAGCATGTTCCGGTCCGATCCCCGGATAGTCAAGTCCTGCAGAAATTGAATAAACCGGAGCAATCTGTCCGTATTTGTCCTGACAGAAATATGACTTCATGCCGTGGAAAATACCAAGACGACCTGTATTTACTGTAGCTGCAGTCTCAAAGGTATCTATTCCTCTTCCTGCGGCCTCGCAGCCGATGAGCTCTACGCCCTCATCCTCTATGAAGTTGTAAAAGCTTCCGATGGCATTTGAGCCGCCGCCCACACATGCGATAACCGCATCAGGCAGTCTGTGCTCCTTTTCAAGCATCTGCTCCTTGATTTCCTTTGAGATAACCGCCTGGAAATCTCTTACGATGGTAGGGAACGGATGTGGTCCCATAACTGAGCCCAGGCAGTAATGTGTGTCCGAAATTCTCTTGGTCCACTCTCTCATTGCCTCCGATACGGCATCCTTTAATGTGGCTGTGCCTGATGTAACCGGGATAACCTCTGCTCCGAGCAGACGCATGCGGTATACATTGAGCGCCTGACGCTTTGTGTCCTCCTCGCCCATGAATACAACACATTCCATACCAATAAGGGCTGCGGCCGTTGCTGTTGCCACGCCGTGCTGACCGGCTCCGGTCTCAGCTATCAGGCGGGTTTTGCCCATTTTCTTTGCAAGAAGTGCCTGCCCTAATACGTTGTTGATCTTGTGGGCTCCTGTATGGTTTAAATCCTCTCTTTTAAGGTATATTTTTGCTCCACCGAGATCCTTTGTCATCTTTTCTGCGTAGTACAGTCTCGACGGTCTTCCTGCATAATCATTAAGAAGCTCTGTGAGCTCTCTGTTAAATTCAGGATCGTTTTTGTAATGATTGTATGCTTCTTCTAATTCTTTAACGGCATTCATGAGGGTTTCAGGAATGTACTGACCTCCGTGAATACCAAATCTTCCGTTTGGATTTGTCATGATGTTTTCCCTTCTGATGTATATATGGTATCTATGTGATATTGTTTAATGATATTATGAAATCCGCTATCAGCCTGCTCTTAATTCATCAAGCTTAGCTTTTTTGTCGTCCGCTCTCATCAGCGTCTCTCCGATAAGCACTGCGTCAGCTCCGATTTCACGTATTGCCCTGATATCGTCTGTGCTCTTTACACCGCTTTCCGATACAAATATGATGTCATCGGGAATCAGGTCGCGCAGCTTTTTGCTGTTAGCTGTATCAACTGTAAAATCCTTCAGATTGCGGTTGTTGACACCTATTATTCTGGCACCGGCTCTTACCGCCATCCCTGCCTCTTTTTCATTGTGTATCTCTACAAGGGCGCTTATGCCAAGGCTGTCGCAGATTTTTATGTATTCACCAAGCTGTTCCTCTGACAGTATGGAGCAGATTAAAAGTACCGCAGCGGCACCGAGTGTCTTTGCCTGATATATCTGATATTCATCAACCGTAAAATCTTTTCGGATGCACGGAATCGAAACCGTTTTTGCAATCTCCTTAAGATACTCATCCGAGCCTAAAAACCACTTCGGCTCTGTCAGTACCGAGATGCAATCCGCACCTGCCGCCTCGTATTCCCTTGCGATTTCAAGATATCTGAAATCCGGCTCTATAAGCCCCTTTGACGGCGAAGCCTTCTTGCACTCGCATATGAAGCTCAAGCCATCCTTTTTGAGTGCTTTTTCAAATACAAAATCACAAAGCTTTTCGTTTTTCGTCTGAATCGTCAGCTGGCTGTATTGAAAGCTTGTCCTGTCACGGCTAAATTCGGTGGTGCGACGGGTAACTACAATGCGCATCATGTAGCTTATCCCGAATATGACTGGAAAGAATTCGGTAATAAGTTTGTAGCAGGAAAGCTGGGATTGGAACGTGAGGAATATACTACTCAGATTTCTAATTATGATAATCTGGGAGCCATCTTTGATGCCATGAAGCGCATCAATACCATTATGATTGACATGAACCGCGACTTTTGGCAGTACATCTCTATGGAGTACTTCAAACAGAAGATTAAAGCGGGCGAAGTCGGTTCCAGCGCTATGCCGCACAAAGTAAACCCCATCGACTTCGAAAATGCAGAGGGTAACCTGGGGATGGCAAATGCTATTCTGGAGCATCTTTCTTCTAAGTTGCCTGTTTCCCGCTTGCAACGTGACTTGACAGACTCTACTGTGTTGCGTAACGTCGGTGTACCTTTCGGTCACATTGTGATTGCTATCCAAAGTTCGTTGAAAGGTCTGCGCAAACTGTTGCTGAATGAGAAAGCAATCTATGCCGACTTGGATAATTGTTGGAGTGTGGTGGCGGAAGCTATCCAGACAATTCTGCGCCGCGAAGCCTATCCTCATCCGTATGAGGCATTGAAAGCTTTGACCCGTACAAACCAAGCTATCACAGAAGGGGCTATTAAAGAATTCATAGAAACACTAAATGTAAGCGAAGATATTAAAAAGGAACTGCGAGTGATTACACCGCATAATTATACAGGTATTTAAAAAATAGTTAGTTAGATTTTAATCCAAAAAGCCCGAGAGGGCGTTATACATTAATTAAAAAATAAAAGGAAAACCATGAGTACAGAAAATGAAAGCAGACAAGAAGGTGCTGCAAACGAAGAAAACCAGAATGTAAGCCGTGATGGTGGTTATAAGTCTTATAACAGAGACAGTAATTACAACAGATACAACAACGACGGCGAACAGCGTCCTTACCGTCCTCGTACGAACAGCTATAATCGCGAAGGTGGAGACCGTCCCTACCGTTCTTCTTATAACAACGGTGACCGTCCTTCCTATAATCGCTATAACAATAACGGAGACCGTCCGCAACGTCCCCGCTTTAATCCTAACAGTGAGGATGGAGGAGACCAACGTTCATACCGTCCTCGTACAAATTATAATCGTGAAGGTGGCGAGCAGCGTCCGTATACTCCGCGCCCTCGTTTTAATAATAGTGAGGAAGGTGGTGAGCGTCAATATCGTCCCCGCACAAACTATAATCGCGAAGGGGGTGAGCAGCGTCCTTATACTCCGCGTCCCCGTTTTAACAGCGGTGAAGGTGGTGAACAGCGTTCTTACACTCCGCGTCCTCGTACCGGCGGTTATAATCAAGGCGGCGACCGTCCTTATCGTCCTCGTACCGGTGGTTATCAAGGTGGTGGATACAATCGTCCCTATCGCCCCCGTACGGCTGATTATAACCCGAATGCAAAGTATAGTCTGAAGAAACAGATTGAATATAAAGATATATTGACCGATCCAAATGAGCCGATTCGTCTGAACAAGTTCTTGGCTAATGCAGGTATATGTTCCCGTCGTGAGGCTGATGAGTTTATTACAGCAGGTGTAGTCAGTGTAAATGGTGAAGTGGTAACCGAATTAGGTACTAAAATCAAGCGTACTGACGAAGTGAAGTTCCATGACGAACCGGTAAGTATTGAACGCAAAACTTATATTTTGTTGAATAAACCGAAGGATTGTGTGACTACTTCTGATGATCCTCAGGAACGTAAGACTGTAATGGATTTTGTGAAAGGTGCTTGTAAGGAGCGTATTTATCCAGTTGGGCGTTTGGATCGTAATACTACCGGTGTATTACTGTTAACTAACGATGGTGATTTGGCTTCCAAGCTGACTCATCCTAAGTATTTGAAGAAGAAGATTTATCATGTATATTGTGATAAGAATGTAACCAAGGCAGATCTTGACCAGATTGCAGCAGGTGTGACATTGGATGATGGAGAGATCCATGCAGATGCCATCAGCTATGCATCGGAAACAGACAAATCACAAGTCGGTATTGAAATCCATTCCGGAAAGAACCGTATTGTGCGTCGTATTTTTGAATCCTTGGGATATAAGGTAATCAAGCTGGACCGCGTTTATTTTGCTGGCCTGACTAAAAAAGGTTTGCGTCGCGGTGACTGGCGTTACCTGACGGAACAAGAAGTGAACATGCTCCGCATGGGCTCATTTGAATAATAAACAATAAAGAGACAAAACAATGGAAAAAATTAGTAGAACAAAGATTGTTGACCTGCTGAAGTGCCGTGATTTTGGTGCGATGGTCAATGTAAAAGGTTGGGTTCGTACCCGCCGCGGTAGCAAACAGGTAAATTTTATCGCCCTGAATGACGGTTCTACAATAAATAATGTGCAGATTGTTGTTGATTTGGCAAACTTTGACGAAGAAATGTTGAAGCAGATCACCACCGGTGCATGTATCAGTGTGAACGGTGAGTTGACCGAATCCATTGGCTCTGGTCAGGCTGCCGAAGTTCAAGCGCGTGGAATCGAAGTATTAGGTACTTGTGATAATACTTATCCGTTACAGAAGAAAGGTCATACGATGGAGTTTCTTCGTGAGATCGCTCATTTGCGTCCCCGTACCAATACATTTGGAGCTGTATTCCGCATCCGCCACAACATGGCTATCGCTATCCATAAGTTCTTCCATGAACGTGGTTTCTTCTATTTTCATACACCTATTATCACAGCATCCGATTGTGAAGGTGCGGGACAGATGTTCCAGGTTACTACCAAGAATCTTTATGATTTGAAGAAAGATGAAAACGGAGCGATTATTTATGATGATGATTTCTTTGGCAAACAAGCCAGTTTGACGGTTTCCGGACAGTTGGAAGGTGAATTGGCTGCTACTGCTTTGGGGGCTATTTATACATTTGGACCTACATTCCGTGCGGAGAACTCCAATACGCCGCGTCACTTGGCCGAGTTTTGGATGATTGAACCTGAGGTTGCGTTCAATGATATTACTGATAATATGGATTTGGCCGAAGACTTTATTAAATATTGTGTACAGTGGGCGCTTGACAACTGCTATGATGATGTGAAGTTCTTGAACGATATGTTCGATAAAGGATTGATAGAACGTTTGCAGGGCGTGCTGAAGGAAGAATTTGTCCGTCTGCCTTATACGGAAGGTATCAAGATACTGGAGGAAGCTGTAGTAAAAGGTCATAAATTTGAATTCCCGGTATATTGGGGAGTAGACTTAGCCTCTGAACACGAACGTTATTTGGTGGAAGAGCACTTTAAACGTCCTGTAATCCTGACAGACTATCCGAAAGAAATCAAAGCATTCTATATGAAGCAGAATGAGGATGGCAAGACTGTCCGTGCAATGGATGTCTTATTTCCGAAGATTGGCGAGATAATAGGTGGTTCTGAACGTGAGGCTGATTATGACAAACTGATGACCCGTATCCAGGAATTGGAAATTCCGATGAAGGATATGTGGTGGTATCTGGATACCCGTAAGTTTGGTTCATGCCCTCATTCTGGTTTTGGACTTGGTTTTGAGCGGCTGTTGCTGTTTGTTACCGGTATGACCAATATTCGTGATGTGATACCTTTCCCACGTACTCCGCGTAATGCTGAATTCTAATTGTTGGAAATAATAATTCAAAAAATCCTGCCCTATAACATAGAGCAGGATTTTTTTTGTATTTAACTGTAAAAAAGTTATTTAAAAAGCAGGAAGTTTGAAAAAAATTTCTAATTTTGTATATCCACATTACGCAATTTGTTAACTAAATATATACAACTATGAAACGGAAAAAATTATTCCTACTGATGATAGCATTCTTGCTTATCGGTACTTCGCGTGTAGTGGGACAGGAAAAATCGGATGTAACCCCTGTCAACTTGAAAGGAATTTGGCAGATGTGCTTTTATGTATCAGGGACTCCTCAGGTACCGGGTGAGTTGAAACCAAGTAATTCTTTTAAAATTTTGTCTGATGACGGCAAGTTTACCAATATGACCATGATTCCTAATCATGGAGCTATTATTATTGGTTCTGGTACCTATCGGCAGACTGCTCCTAATGCTTATACAGAGCATGTGGAGAAAAACTTGCATCTTCCACAATTGGTAGGTGTGGATAATATTTTGGAATTTGAGATGAAGGGGGGCGATGTCATGGTACTGAAGTTTTTTGTGAAAACGGATAAGGATGGAAATGAAATCAATTCCTGGTATTATGAAACTTGGAAACGAGTGAAAATGCCTCCTGTTTATCCAAAGGATTTGGTCAGATAAGTTTGAATCTTTGTTTATAAACAAAGGATAGTCATTGGGGAGGGGCTGCTCTTTCATTTTTTGAAAGCGTGGTCCCTATCTATATGGTGGGATATGTGTCTTGTTTATATGATTACTTGTTTGGATACTTAAATGAAAGGTGTCTATGTATTAATTGTTTCCAATAAAATGATGTAGTGAGTAACTGTTACCTGTTTGCAGGTTGCTTAAATATACGGTAAAATTCCTGTAATCTCTTCTTAATTTGCACAGAATTTCAAAAAATGTGCTATTCTTCATCACTTTTATGCCTTTTCGAGAACAAAAATTGGAAATAATCGTTAACTTTGTCGCCAATAACAGAAATAGAAAAGGAGATTAATGTCTAAACTTTATATAATAGCGGGGTGTAACGGAGCTGGTAAAACGACTGCTTCGTATACGGTATTACCCGAAATTTTAGAGTGCCGTGAATTTGTCAATGCCGATGAAATCGCCAAGGGACTTTCTCCTTTTAACCCCTCAAGTGTAGCAATCGAAGCGGGACGACTGATGCTGAAACGCATCGGAGAACTGTTGTCAGCCGGAGTCAGTTTTTCTGTTGAAACTACATTGTCTACCCGTTCTTATATCAATCTTATCCAGCAGGCACAAAATCAAGGATATAGTGTCAGCCTTATTTATTTTTGGCTGAATTCGCCTGAATTGGCTATAGAGCGAGTGAAACAGCGTGTTGCCAATGGAGGGCATGATGTGCCTGCTCCCATTATCCGTCGTCGTTATCGTTCGGGGTTGGAAAACTTTTTCCGTATTTATATGCCTTGCGTGGATTATTGGATGCTTGCGGACAATAGCTGCACACCGCGTGTTATTGTGGCGGACGCCTTCCGTTTGGGAGATGAGGCCCATATCTATAATCAAGAACTTTTTACTAAAATCAGAAGTTATGTCAACTGAAGAAGAATATAAGGAATTAAGTGCGAAGTTGCGTTATGGTTTAGAACTAGCGGAACAGCGGTTGATAGAGGAAACTGCACGGCGCGAAGGGACACTGTGTTATGGTCGTCCCGATGGAAAAGTAGTCCGGATCTCAGCAACTGAACTTTTAAAGCTTCGTCAGTCCAGTGGAAACAATGCGGCATCTGTGGCTGTGTGTACTTGCTCTGAGATGGAGAGTGGCTGGAATCGTTGAAAATATATGAATAACTGTATATGTATAGGGAAGAATCAAAATTTCTTCCCTATGTTTTTACTCCGTTATTCAAAGCCTAGATGTGGTTGTATCAGCCTTTTGTATGCAAAAAGCAGGAGGAAAAAATATCTTAATTTGTTTGTCAGTTCAAAGAAAAGCCGTACCTTTGCAAGCCGATTATTATCAAAAGTTTATAAAGAATTAATTCTTAGCGTGTTAATAGTTCTTTGTCCGGGAACGGTTAGAAACGCTGGGAAGAATTGTTTTTTAGTAGTTAACATTTAAAAAAGAATTTAAGAGTGGATACTTTAAGTTACAAGACCATTTCTGCAAACAAAGAAACAGCTCATAAAGAATGGGTTGTTGTCGACGCAACCGATCAGGTCGTAGGCCGTCTCGGTTCGAAAGTTGCGAAACTGTTGAGAGGAAAGTACAAACCAGACTTTACCCCTCATGCTGACTGCGGTGATAATGTTATTATCATTAATGCAGACAAAGTGAAATTTACCGGAAACAAGTGGAACGACAAGGTTTACTTGCGCTATACAGGTTATCCCGGTGGTCAGAGAGAAATGACTCCTGCCCAGTTGATGAAGAAACCTAACGGTGAAGAAAAACTGTTGAAGAGAGTAGTAAAGGGTATGCTTCCTAAAAATCGTCTGGGAGCACAGTTGCTGGGCAATTTGTATGTTTACGCTGGTAGTGAACACAAACATGAGGCTCAGACTCCGAAATCAATTGATATAAACTCACTTAAATAATAAAGAATGGAAGTAGTAAATGCATTAGGCAGACGTAAACGCGCCGTAGCACGCGTGTTCGTAAGCGAAGGTACAGGAAAGATTACTATTAACAAGAGAGACCTTGCACAGTACTTTCCATCAACTATTCTTCAGTATGTAGTAAAACAGCCTTTGAACAAGCTGGAGGCTGCTGAAAAATATGATATCAAAGTAAATCTTTACGGTGGTGGTTTTACAGGACAGTCACAGGCTTTGCGTCTGGCTATCGCTCGTGCGCTGGTTAAAATCAACCCTGAAGATAAAACGGCTCTTCGTTCAGAAGGCTTCATGACACGTGACTCTCGTTCTGTAGAACGTAAGAAACCGGGTCAGCCCAAAGCACGTCGTAGATTCCAGTTCAGTAAACGTTAATATCCGGTTTTACTTGGAACTGGTTAAGAAGCGTTTAGTATCTAAACCAGCGGGACTCTACTTGGTAGCGGACTACCCGATGGTTGGTTGAGATAAACAAAAAAGAAAGTAAACGATTTAAAGAATAACAAAATGTCTAGAACTAATTTCGATACATTATTGGAAGCCGGTTGCCACTTCGGACACCTTAAGAGAAAGTGGAATCCCTCAATGGCTCCTTATATTTTCATGGAACGCAATGGTATCCATATCATTGACCTCCATAAAACAGTTGCTAAAGTAGATGAAGCTGCTGATGCACTGAAACAAATCGCAAAATCAGGTAAGAAAGTCCTGTTTGTTGCTACTAAGAAACAAGCTAAACAAGTAGTAGCTGAGAAAGCTGCTTCTGTAAATATGCCTTATGTAATCGAGCGTTGGCCGGGTGGTATGTTGACTAACTTCCCGACTATCCGTAAGGCTGTGAAGAAAATGGCTACTATCGATAAGTTGACCAACGATGGTACTTATTCAAACCTTTCTAAGAGAGAAGTTCTGCAAATCTCTCGTCAGCGTGCTAAATTGGAGAAGAACTTAGGCTCTATCGCTGATTTGACTCGTTTGCCGTCAGCACTGTTCGTTATCGATGTGTTGAAAGAAAACATTGCAGTTCGTGAAGCTAACCGCTTGGGTATCCCTGTATTTGCTATCGTTGATACAAATTCAGATCCTTCAAACGTAGACTTCGTGATTCCTGCAAACGATGACGCTACTAAGTCTGTAGAAGTGATCTTGGATGCTTGTTGTGGCGCTATCGCTGAAGGCTTGGAAGAAAGAAAAGCTGAAAAAGTAGATATGGAAGCTGCCGGTGAAAATGCTCCTAAGGGTGCTGGTAAGAAGAAAAATACCAAGGCTCGTATGGATAAAGCCGAAGAAGAAGCTATCAATGCTGCTAAGGCTGCCGCTTTCTTGAAAGAAGACGAAGAAGCTTAATAGTATAAATTGAGAGTTGAGAATTGAAAATTGGGAAAGGGGCAGATTATGCTGTTAATTCTCAATTCTCAATTTTCAATTCTCAATTCTGTTTTAAAGATATTACTAACAATTAAAAAATAAAGGAATATTATGGCTGTAACTATGGCTGAAATAACCAAGCTTCGTAAGATTAGTGGAGCTGGTATGATGGATTGCAAGAACGCCTTGACTGAAGCAAACGGCGATATCGATAAAGCAATGGAAATTATCCGTAAAAAAGGACAGGCTGTTGCTGCAAAACGTTCTGACCGTGAAGCATCTGAAGGTTGTGTGCTGGCAAAAAAGGATGGCGAATTTGCTGCTATCATCGCTTTGAAATGCGAAACCGACTTCGTTGCTAAAAACGCTGATTTCATAGCTTTGACTCAAGCTATTCTGGATGCTGCTGTTGCCAACAGATGCAAGACTTTGGAAGAAGTAAAGGCTTTGCCTATGGGTAACGGTACTGTACAGGATGCAGTAACAGACCGTAGCGGTATCACTGGTGAAAAAATGGAATTGGATGGCTACAATGTGGTTGAAGGTGCTTATACTTCTATTTATAACCACCAGGGAAATAACCAGCTTTGTACTATTGTTGCAATGAATAAAGAAGCTGAAGCTGCCGCTCACGGAGTTGCTATGCAGATTGCCGCTATGAATCCTATTGCAATTGATGAAGCCGGTGTTCCTGAATCTGTAAAAGAAGCTGAAATACAGGTAGCTATTGATAAAACTAAGAAAGAACAAGTAGACAAGGCTGTTGAAGTTGCTTTGAAGAAGGCTGGTATCAACCCTGCACATGTAGACAGCGAAGAGCACATGGAAAGTAACAAGGCTAAGGGCTGGATTACTGACGAAGATATTGCCAAAGCTAAGGAAATCATTGCTACTGTTTCTGCTGAAAAAGCTGCCAACTTGCCGCAACAGATGATTGAAAACATTGCTAAAGGTCGTCTGGGTAAGTTCTTGAAGGAAGTTTGCTTGCTGAACCAGGAGGATATCATGGATGGTAAGAAGACTGTAAGAGAAGTGTTGAAGGAAGCTGATCCTGAATTGCAGATCGTTGCTTTCAAACGTTTCACTTTACGTGCTGAATAAGATTTCCGCAATTATAGAATGGGGGACTGTGTGACAACAGTCCCTTTCTTTTTTCCGGTTATTTGGTCTGGGTATATCCTTCAGCTTTCAATAACTCGATGACCCGTTGCTTGAACTCTCCTTGAATAAGGATCTCCCCGTCTTTTGCTGAACCGCCTACCCCACATTTGCTTTTCAATAATCTACCCAACTCTTTCAGGTCATTTTCTGTTCCGATGAACCCGTTGATTAATGTCACGGTTTTGCCACCCCGTCCTTTTTTTTCTATATTGACACGGAGCTTTTGTTGTTTTTTATCTAATGTTTTAGTCTCTTCCTTTTCAACGTTTTCATACTTGAAATCAGGATTTGTGGAATAAACCACATTCAGACGTTCTTTCCAATCGTTATTTTTCATGTGAATTTTGCTTAAATGAATACTCAAAGATAAGACTTTTTTTATACTCTATCCGTCAATGTAACAAATAAAAGTGTACTTTTGCAAATTACCTAATGATAATACCTAAAGAAAAAGATGGATATACGTATGCATAAATTCTCGGATAAAGTGCCTGAGCCGACTTTGCGCAGACTTCCGTGGTATCTTTCGAATGTGAAACTGATGAAAGAACAGGGAGAAACGTACGTGTCTTCTACCCAAATATCCAAGCAAATCAATGTAGATGCTTCCCAAATAGCGAAAGATCTTTCTTATGTAAATATATCCGGCCGTACACGTGTGGGGTATGAGATTGATGCGTTGATAGAGGTGCTGGAGCGTTTCTTGGGATTTACCAAAATGCATAAAGCTTTTTTGTTTGGTGTCGGTAGTTTGGGAGGTGCTTTATTGCGCGACTCGGGGCTGCATCATTTTGGATTAGAGATAGTAGGTGCGTTTGATATTAATCCCGGATTGGTCGGGAAGGAAATAAATGGAATTCCTATTTATCATTCGGATGAATTTGAGATAAAAATGAAATCCTGTGATGTGAATATCGGGGTATTGACTGTGCCTATTAATATAGCACAGGAGATAACAGATAAAATGATAGCGGGTGGCATTAAGGCTGTTTGGAACTTTACACCGTTCCGTATTCGTGTACCGGAAAATATTGTGGTGCAGAATACATCACTTTATGCTCATCTGGCTGTAATGTTTAACAGATTAAATGTAATTCAAGAATAATAATATGAAGATTATAGCCGTAGGAATGAACTACGTTGCACATTGCCACGAGTTACATGCTGATGAAAAATTACCGGAAGAACCGGTTATTTTTATGAAACCGGATTCGGCTCTGCTGAAAGACAGCAAGCCGTTTTTTATTCCTGATTTTTCTCAGCAGGTGGATTATGAGACAGAATTGGTAGTACGTATTAATCGTTTGGGAAAGAATATTGCTCCGCGTTTTGCCAGTCGGTATTATGATGCGGTGACGGTAGGAATAGATTTTACGGCACGTGACCTTCAGCGGCAGTTTCGGGAGGAAGGTAAGCCTTGGGAGCTGTGTAAAGGGTTTGATAGCTCGGCTGCCATAGGTGATTTTGTGCCGGTAGACAGATTTAAGGATATACAGAATTTAAACTTTCATTTGGATATAGATGGAAAAACGGTGCAGAGAGGTAACACTGCAGATATGTTGTTTAAGGTGGATGAGATAATTGCATACGTTAGTCGGTTTTTTACATTAAAGATTGGAGATTTGCTCTATACGGGGACTCCTGTGGGAGTAGGGCCAGTCGGCATAGGACAGCATTTGCAGGGGTATTTGGAAGGTGAGAAATTATTAGATTTTTATGTAAGATGAAAATAAGAGTAGGATTTGGATTTGATGTGCACCAACTGGTAAGCGGTCGTGAATTATGGCTTGGAGGAATAAAATTTGAACATGAATTGGGGCTATTGGGACACTCGGATGCCGATGTGTTGATTCATGCCATTTGTGACGCTTTGCTGGGAGCTGCCAATATGCGTGATATAGGTTATCATTTTCCTGATACTGCGGGTGAATTCAAGAATATTGATAGCAAGATTTTATTGGCTGAAACGGTGGACCTGATTGCTGCAAAAGGATATAAAGTAGGTAATGTGGACGCAACGATTTGTGCTGAACGTCCTAAATTGAAAGCGCGGATTCCGGAAATGCAGTTGGTGCTTGCTCATTTGATGAGGATTGATGTGGATGATGTTTCCGTAAAGGCTACCACTACAGAGAAGCTGGGATTCACGGGCAGGGAGGAAGGTATTTCTGCTTACGCCACTGTATTGATAGAGAAAGCGGAATGATTTGTTGCGCTTTATTGGGAAATATCTTCTGGCAAGATCTTGCTGGAAGATTATAGGATAAGGCCGAATGCTAGTAATACGCCGAATAGCAGCATATTGCGGGAGGTTTCTCCCAATATGCTGTTTAATTCTTTTCCCCTGTTGATTTTTACCATTCTTTGCCATGCCATGAAGTGAGGTAACAGATAAATTTGGGGTAATAATGCAGCCCAAATGTGCCCGGTCGGGATAAACAATAAACAAAGCCATGCGGCAGCCAATCCCAAAAATAAGTATAATTGTTGCCCTGCATTGGCTCCCCAGCGTACTACGATTGTTTTCTTTCCGCTTTTTGCATCTTGATCGCGGTCACGGTAATTATTCACCATCAACAAGGTATCTATAATCAGTCCGCAAGCTAGAGAGGCGAGTGTCACATTCCAAGTCCAGTCACGGCACATCACATAGTAAGTGCAGCCTACCGGTACAAATCCGAAAAAGACAATGACAAGTATGTCTCCCCATCCGTGATAAGCTAGCGGATAAGGTCCTGCTGTATAAAGAAAAGCGAATAAAATACATAAAATTCCCACTGGAATCATTTCAATCCCTCCATAAGCTAATAGGCATAACCCTGCTAAACAAGCTGTTGCTGTGGTCAGGGCGATTCCCTTTCTCATGGCGTTCAGTGTGATCCATCCTTGCGCGCAGGCACGTTCAGGACCCAAACGGTCTTCACGGTCACTGCCTTTCAGGTAATCAAAGTAATCATTAATGAAGTTGGCGTCTATCTGCATCAGAAAAGCGAAGGCAAAGCAAAGCAATGCTGGTGTCATTTGGAAGCAGCTGTCTGCATAGGCCAAGGCACATCCCAGTAAAACCGGAGTGGCGGCTCCTGCCAATGTTTTAGGACGGGCGGCTAGAAGCCATGCTTTTATTGAGTTAACTTGAACAATTTCCATTTCTATTTATAATTAAGGTTGTGCAAAGATAAAACAATTAATTCTGTATCTTTGTCTCCAAATAGAAAGGATTATGAAGAAACAGTTTCTTTTTTTGCTTTTAGCGGTTATTCTTTTGTCTTCTTGCGCCACAGCTACTTTGTCCGAGTTTCCGGGGGTAGGGCGTGTGAAGCAATATGATTTTTATAGTTATGATATTCCACCCGCTTTTGACGGTTTTCGGATAGGGTTTGCTTCGGATTTTCATTATGAGAGTCGCTTTAAGAGGAGTGAATTGAACAGCGCGGTGCGGGCATTAAAGTCAATGCATGCCGATGTCTTGCTGTTGGGTGGAGATTATCGTGGCAAGAAAGGTGGAAATCTGGATACTTTGTTCACCGCCTTGAGCAGAGTTTATACGCCTTACGGAACATTTGCTGTGATGGGAAATCATGATTATGGCTATTGTTATTCCGAAGTGGTGGAGGCCATGCAAAAGAATCATGTGCGGTTGATGGAACATAAAAGCTATAAGTTGATGAAAGATGGTCAGCATATTATAGTAAGCGGTGTACGCAATCCGTTTGATTTAAAAAGGAATGGTGACTCTCCATCCCAGCATTTTCCAGCGGATGATTTTATTATATTGCTCACGCATACTCCCGATTATGCAGAAGATACCGATGTGTCGAATGCCAATTTGGTGTTAGCGGGGCATACTCATGGCGGGCAGGTGAGCTTGTTTAAAAAATATTCTCCGGTAAAGCACTCCATTTATGGAAACCGTTTTTTGACTGGTTGGAAAGAGAATAGTAAAGGTACTCCGATTATTATAACCAATGGATTGGGTACTTCGCGCGTTGACGTCCGTTTATTTACTCCCAGCGAAGTTGTTCTGGTAGTCTTGCATCGTGTTGAAAAGCAGAAAGAATAGACTGTTTGTCCGTTAATAATGTACAGGGTGTCCATAATCGGACACCCTTTTTTATGTTTACTTATTGATACTTAGTGGATTAATTTCGTGGCATGTGCTTTGCACTTTATAAAGTGAAGCGGCTCAAGAAAAAAAACGGATCATGTTGCAACGTTTTGAGAGTCATTTGCGTCTTATAAATAAAGACACAAATAAACACGAATTATAAACATTAAAAATAAGACATTATGAAAACTACAATGCTCACTAAAGCCATGATGGCAGTTCTTTTTGCAATGACAAGTGTATTAACGCTGAATGCAGTCGAGCCTGTGAAAATTACAAATGAAGAGGTGGAAAATGGTCGGGTGTCGGCTAAGGTCGTTTATGAACAGGAAGGTACTTTCCTGACTCCGGAGTATCGTTTTGAGTTCAGATACAACGATAAGGGACAAATCATAGAGAAGAAAAGTATGAAATGGAATGGCACGGATTGGATAAATTATTATTGTATGGAAGTTACGTACACAGACACAGAAGCGCATATTGATTATTCTTTGTGGAACAAGAATAAAAAAGCGTTTATCCCTACGCAGAAATATGTATATACGTTAGATGAAGCTGGGAAGTTTTTGGCGTGGCACTCATATAAAAAGGATACGACAGGCTGGGAGTTGGACGGATTGATAAATAGTAAGGTACTGCTGGCAAAGCGTTAATGGAGTGCGTCCTTTGAATTTTAGATTAAATAATTGATGTGTTTTTCCCCGGGGAATTTGGATTGTATCCTCCCGGGGATTTTTATTTTTTCAGTCGTTCATATACTGCCGGATGCAGGAAATATCGTATATCTCGTCCTTCCGCCAGTGCCTGTCTGATAAAAGTAGAACTGACTTCCAATAACGGAGTATCGGCTAATTGCACGGAAGGAGGAAGGGTTGTTGGATCAATAGTGAAATTCGGACGGGGATAGATCATTACATGATGATTCTTTAAAATCTCCTCTGCTTTGTACCAACGGGGGAATAGAAGCCAGTTGTCCGCCCCAATGATAAGGGTGAATTCCCGGTTGGGATAGGCTTTGTGTAAAGCATCCAATGTGTGTATAGTATAGGAAGGACGAGGCAGGTGGAATTCGAAGTCGGAAGCCCGGAATTTGGGATAATCCGCAATGGCCAGTTTTACCAGTTCCAATCGCAGATTATCATCCCATAAATCCGTTTGTTGCTTTAATGGATTGTGAGGAGAGACGAGAAACCATATTTCATCCAGTCCATTATATTCACATAAATAATTGGCAAGTGCCAGATGGCCCATGTGGATAGGATTGAATGAGCCGCCGAAAATACCAGTCTTTATCTTACTCTTTTCCATTTATTGTAATTCCATACTTGTCCTACAGTGACAATACCCATTGCTATGGCAATAATGTATTGCTCCATTGCCATTGCAATGATGCCCACAGCCAAAGCTATAAAACCAATGAGGATACAAAGTATCGACATTCTTTGGGCCAGTTTTTTCGGATCTTTGATCATCGTCTTATTGTTCAATAAAGTTTCTAATAACTTTCAGTGCTTCCGCCTTTGCCTTCTCCAAATCGTCATTTACTATCACGGTATCGAATTTATCGGCGAACCCCAATTCAAATTCTGCTTTTGCGATTCGGCTTTCAATTACTTCGGGGGCATCAGTACCACGGCCTTGCAGGCGTTTACGGAGTTCTTCTACACTGGGTGGTTGAATGAAAACAGACAATGCGCGGCTGCCATAATATTTTTTGATATTACATCCGCCTACCACATCTACGTCAAAAATCACATTTTGTCCGGCTTCCAATTGTTTTTCCACTTGTGCTTTCAAGGTTCCGTAGAAACGGTTTTCGTATACTTCTTCGTATTCCAGAAATTCATCATTGGCAATGCGTTGTTTGAATTCCTCAGGAGATAGGAAGAAATATTCCACACCATGCCGTTCTTTTCCGCGAGGAGGGCGGCTGGTGGCAGAAATAGAGAAAGACAGGTTCAGGTTTTGTGTCAACAGATAGTTGATAATGGTTGATTTGCCTGAACCCGAGGGGGCTGAAAAAATGATAAGTTTTCCTGTTGCCATATCTTGATTCTTTGCTTATGAGAATGGTGTCCGGTATGTGAACCGGTTACATTACATTTAACACCTGTTCTTTGATTTGTTCCAGTTCGTCCTTCATCTGCACTACGATGTTTTGCATTTCGGCATGATTGGATTTGCTGCCAGTCGTATTGATTTCGCGTCCCATTTCCTGTGCTATGAAACCAAGTTTTTTTCCTTGTCCATGACCGCCTGCCATGGTTTCACGGAAATATCTCAAGTGATTGCTCAGTCGTTGTTTCTCTTCGTTAATATCTAATTTTTCAATGTAATAAATCAATTCTTGCTCCAGGCGGTTTTTATCATAATCCACACTGATGGTCTTTTCCAAAGCATCTGTAATGCGTTCACGTATCTTGGCTACACGTTCTGTTTCGTAGGGCTCGATGGACTTTAACAAACTCTCGATGTTATCAATCTTTTCGTTGAATTTCTTTTCCAAGGCGGTTCCTTCCTGTTTGCGGAAATCTACCAAATGGTTGATGGCCTCTTCCACTACCCGGCGGACTACCTCCCATTCGTCTTCCGAAAGTTCTTGTACATCGGCTTTGGTCAGTACGTCAGGCATTCGTAGAAGGGTTGCAAACCAATCTTCGGGCATTGGTATATGGGTCATTTCGGAAATAGATTTTATCTGATTGTAGTAGTTTTCTACAAGGGCGGCGTTAATGGGAGTGGCTGTATCCGAAACGTCTTTCTCTATCCACAGGCTGAAATCAACTTTACCGCGTTCCAATGATTTGGAAATCATATTGCGGATTTCCATTTCTTTTTCACGGTATAAAGGAGCGATCCGTGTAGACAAGTCCATTGCTTTACTATTTAAAGACTTGATCTCTACGTTAATTTTTTTTTCTCCGAATATAGCGGTTGCTTTACCGTATCCGGTCATTGACTGTATCATAACTAATATGTTTTTTTGCAAAAGTAATCTTTTTATGGAAATGAAGTATAAATAAAAGTGTATATTTGCAGATTATATTATATAAGTAGAGCATTATGTCGTGTATTTTGCATATTGAAACTTCAACAGAGGCCTGCTCTGTTGCCGTCAGTGAGGATGGATTGGCGGTGTTCTCCAAAGAGGATTTGAAAGGACCTTCACACGCCGTGCAGCTGGGCGTATTTGTAGATGAGGCTTTGTCGTTTGTCGACAGTCATGGTATGCCGTTGGATGCAGTGGCTGTGAGTTGCGGGCCCGGCTCGTACACAGGGCTGCGTATTGGTGTTTCTATGGCGAAGGGTATTTGCTATGGACGTAATTTGCCACTTATCGGTCTGCCGACATTGGAGGTGTTGTGTGTGCCGGTGTTGTTACATCATGATTTGCCTGAGGATGCCTTGCTCTGTCCTATGATAGACGCACGTCGCATGGAAGTCTATGCAGCTGTTTATGACCGCGCATTGGGCGTGAAAAGGGAAATTGCCGCCGATATTGTTGATGAGCATTCCTATTTGGAGTTTCTGAATGAACATCCGGTCTATTTTTTTGGTAACGGTGCAGCCAAATGCCGTGGGCAGATTACTCATCCCAATGCTCATTTTATTGATGACATCCGTCCGTTAGGTAAATGGATGTTCCCATTGGCAGAAAAGGAAATGGTAAGGCAGAACTTTAAGGATGTGGCTTATTTTGAGCCTTTCTATTTGAAAGAGTTTGTAGCTTCCAAACCCAAAAAGCTTTTGTAACAGCCGATGAACAAATTAGTGCATAAATCATAAATTTTAAATATATGGAGTATAATACTCAACAACGAACTTTACCCCTTCCTGAATATGGCAGAAGTGTGCAGAACATGGTAGACCACGCCTTGACCATCGAGGACAGAGCTGAGCGCCAACGTTGTGCGAATACGATTATCAACATTATGGGCGGTATGTTTCCGCATTTGCGGGATGTGCCCGATTTCAAACATAAATTATGGGATCATTTGGCTATTATGGCCGATTTTAAGCTGGATATTGATTATCCGTATGAAATTGTGAAGAAAGAAAGCCTGGAGGTGAAACCCGATATGTTGCCTTATCCGCATAATGGAATCCGTTACCGTCATTATGGACGTATTTTGGAGAACATGATTAAAAAGGCAGTGGACTATCCGGAAGGTGAGGAGAAGAAGCAGCTGATCAGCCTGATTGCAAACCACATGAAGAAATGTTTCCTGAACTGGAACAAAGACGGGGTGGAGGATCAGAAAATCTTGGATGATCTTCGCGATTACTCTAAGGGAATGATTAATCTGACCCCTGAAGACCTGCATTTGAATGAACAACAACGTGTTTATGTTCCACGCAGGCCGCAACAGAACAACAATCAGCGCAGACCGCAACAAAACAACAACCAAAGAAAGAAATATTAATTCCTAAAAAATGATACCATGGCTTCGTTTGTAATTGAAGGAGGACATAAATTGCACGGCGAAATACACCCGCAAGGTGCTAAAAATGAAGTGTTACAGATCCTTTGTGCCACTCTGTTGACCTCGGAAGAAGTGACAGTAACTAATATTCCGGACATTCTGGATGTGAACAATCTGATTCAGTTGTTACGTGATATGGGTGTCAAGGTATCAAAAACAGGGATTGATTCGTATACATTTAAGGCTGACACTGTGGATTTGAACTACTTGGAGAGTGATGAATTCTTAAAGAAATGTTCCAGTCTGCGTGGATCAGTCATGTTGGTTGGTCCGTTGGTTGCCCGTTTTGGAAAGGCTTTGATTTCAAAGCCGGGCGGTGACAAGATTGGCCGTCGGCGTTTGGACACTCACTTTATCGGTATTCAGAAACTGGGAGCCTGTTTTAATTATGATGAGGAACGAAGTGTTTTCAGTATTTGCGCAGAGCATTTGGAAGGTACTTATATGTTGCTGGATGAAGCTTCGGTTACCGGTACGGCTAATATTGTGATGGCTTCTGTCCTGGCGAAGGGCAAAACGACCATTTACAACGCAGCTTGTGAACCTTATCTGCAACAACTTTGTCGTATGTTGAACCGCATGGGGGCGAAGATTTCCGGTATTGCATCTAATTTGCTGACTATTGAAGGAGTGGAAAGTCTGCATGGCTGTACGCATCGGGTGTTGCCTGATATGATTGAAGTAGGTAGTTTTATCGGAATGGCAGCTATGACAGGAAGTGAGCTTACCATTAAGAATGTATCACATGAAAATTTGGGCATTATTCCAGAAAGTTTTCGTCGTTTAGGTATTAAAGTGGAACAGCGGGGGGATGATCTATTTATCCCCGAGCAGGAACATTATCAGATCGAATCGTTTATTGATGGCTCTATTATGACCATAGCAGATGCTCCCTGGCCGGGGCTGACTCCCGACTTGCTCAGTGTGGTACTGGTGGTGGCTACACAGGCGAAAGGCAGTGTACTGATTCATCAGAAGATGTTTGAAAGCCGCCTGTTCTTTGTGGACAAGCTCATAGATATGGGAGCACAGATTATATTATGTGACCCTCATCGTGCCGTTGTGATAGGGCATGACCGTAATTTCCAGCTTCGCGCCGGAAATATGATTTCACCCGATATCCGTGCCGGTATCGCTTTGCTGATAGCGGCAATGAGTGCCGACGGTATAAGCCGCATACACAATATAGAGCAGATAGACCGGGGATATCAGAATATAGACCAGCGTTTGAATGCGCTTGGCGCACGTATTACTAGAATTTAGAGAAATCAATCATGATTAAAAAAGATGAAGTTTTCAAGATTGGTATATTCAACAAGCCGCATGGAGTAAAAGGAGAAATCTCATTCACTTTTACGGATGATATTTTTGACCGTGTGGAATGTGAGTATCTGGTCTGTTTGTTAGACGGTATATTCGTGCCTTTCTTTATTGAAGAGTATCGTTTTCGTTCAGATACCACTGCTTTAGTCAAACTGGAAGGGGTGGATACCTCGGAAAAGGCCCGTATGTTTACGAATGTAGAGGTCTATTTCCCGAAGAAATATGTCGGTGAGGAGGAAGATTCGGATGATATACCTACCTGGAACTATTTTATTGGCTTTAAGGTGGAAGATGTGAATCATGGTGAGTTGGGCGAGATTGTGGCGGTGGATGACAGTACGATGAATGTCCTTTTTGCCATTGAGAAGGATGGCGAGGAACTTTTGCTGCCTGCCCACGAGGAATTTATCACCAAATTGGATAAGAAAAAGCGTTTGCTGACGGTCGAAGTACCTGATGGCTTGATATAAATATAGAAGGTGCGCACAATGAAGAAAAAAGGAAGGAAAGCATTTTGGCATAATTTCAAGTTTAAGTATAAACTGACCATTACCAATGAAAATACGTTGGAGGAGATTGTGGGACTGCACGTTTCCAAACTCAATGGTGTGTCTGTATTGCTGTCTGCCGTAACGGTAATTTTCCTGATTTCGGCAACTATCATTGTTTTTACTCCTTTACGTAACTATTTGCCGGGATATATGAACAGTGAGGTACGTGCGCAGGTGGTGACCAATGCCTTGCGGGCCGATTCATTGCAACAAGTGGTGACGAGGCAGAATATGTATATCATGAATATTCAGGATATATTTAGCGGGAAAGTAAAAGCTGATACAGTCCAATCTATCGACTCTCTGACCATTCTTCGTTCTGATTCTTTGATGGAACGTACCAGGCAGGAAGAAGAGTTTCGCAAGCAATATGAAGAATCGGAACGATATAATCTGACGGCTGTTGATGATAATAATGCCGCTTCCGGATTGATATTCTATCGTCCTACACGGGGCATGATGTCATCTAATTTTGACTTGGAGAACAGGCATTACGGTGTGGACATTGCCGCTAATCCAAATGAAAGTGTGTTGGCAACATTGGATGGAACAGTGATTTTGTCTACTTATACAGCAGAAACCGGTTATGTTATTCAGATACAGCACGGACAGGATTTTGTGTCGGTATATAAACATTGTGGTTCGTTATTAAAGAAAGAAGGCGATCCGGTGAAAGGTGGTGAAGCTATTGCATTGGTAGGAAATACCGGTGAAAAAACTACCGGACCGCATCTGCATTTCGAATTGTGGCACAAGGGACGTGCGATTGATCCCTCAAAATACATTGTATTTTAACAACATTATGAAAAAACAAATAGCGATATTAGGTTCTACCGGCTCTATCGGTACACAGGCTTTACAGGTAATAGAGGAACATCCTGATTTATATGAGGCCTATGCGCTGACAGCCAATAACAGGGTCGATTTATTGATAGAACAAGCCCGTAAGTTCATGCCCGAGGCGGTAGTGATAGCCAATGAGGAAAAATACCTTCAATTGAAAGAGGCGTTGAGTGATCTGCCTATCAAAGTATATGCAGGAGCGGATGCGCTCTCTCAAATTGTGGAATCACAGCCTATTGACATTGTACTGGCTTCTATGGTAGGTTATGCCGGATTGCGTCCTACTATAAATGCGATAAAGGCAGGTAAAGCTATTGCTTTGGCTAATAAAGAAACGCTGGTTGTGGCCGGAGAGTTGATTAATGCACTGGCAAATCAGTACCATACATCTGTACTTCCCGTGGATTCGGAACATTCGGCTATCTTCCAGTGCCTGGAAATAAATAACCGGTTGGAGAAAGTGATCTTGACAGCTTCAGGAGGGCCGTTCCGCACTTATACCATGGAGCAGTTGCAAACAGTGACCAAAGCACAAGCTTTGAAGCATCCCAATTGGGAGATGGGAGCGAAGATAACCATTGATTCGGCTTCCATGATGAACAAGGGGTTTGAAGTGATTGAGGCTAAATGGTTATTCGGAATGCGTCCGGAGCAAATTGAAGTGGTAGTTCATCCACAATCTGTCATTCATTCTATGGTGCAGTTTGAGGATGGGGCCGTGAAAGCACAGTTGGGCATGCCCGATATGCGTTTGCCTATTCAATATGCTTTTTCGTATCCGGAGCGCGTGAAATCTTCTTTCGAGCGGTTGGATTTTGCCCGTATAACAGACCTGACTTTTGAACAGCCTGATACCAAACGTTTTCGTAATTTGGCATTGGCATACGAGGCTTTGTATCGGGCCGGAAATATGCCCTGTATAGTGAATGCAGCTAATGAAGTGGTGGTGGATGCTTTCCTGAAAGACAAAATATCTTTCCTGGGTATGAGTGATGTCATAGAACAGACTATGGGTAAAGTTGCTTATATCAAGGAACCGACTTATGAAGACTATGTGGATACTGATGCTGAGGCGCGTCGGGTAGCGTTGTCCCTTTTGTCATCTTAAATGGTAGTTGGCAGAGAATTATGTTAATTATAAATTATAAAATAGTAAATAGTTAGATGGAAACATTTTTGATTCGTGCTCTTCAATTGATAATGAGCCTTTCATTATTGGTCATTATTCATGAGGGAGGACATTTTCTTTTTTCACGTCTTTTTAAAGTAAGAGTAGAGAAGTTCTACATATTTTTTGATCCGTGGTTTTCTTTGTTCAAATTCAAACCGAAGAACAGTGATACGGAATATGGTATTGGCTGGGTGCCTTTGGGGGGATATGTGAAAATTTCGGGTATGATAGACGAGTCTATGGATACCGAGCAGATGAAACAGCCTGCTAAACCATGGGAATTTCGTTCAAAACCGGCTTGGCAGCGTCTGCTTATCATGGTGGGTGGTGTCTTGATGAATTTCTTGCTGGCTATCTTCATCTATTCCATGATTTTATTCCATTGGGGAGATTCTTTTGTATCGCTGCAAGACATGACTCATGGTATGAAATTTAATGAGCGTGCCCGGGAAATAGGTTTCCGTGACGGTGATATTCTTCTTCGTGCAGATGAAAAACCATTGGAGCGTTTCGGGGTGGATATGCTTCGTGATATTGCTGAGGCACGTACAGTGACTGTATCGCGCGATGGAAAGGAAACCGAAGTATATATGCCTGAGATCAGCTTGTTGGATATAGCAAAGGATGATCCGATGTTTGTTACGGCGTTAGTTCCTAATGTCGTTGACTCGGTGATACCGGGCGGTGGCTTGGATAAGGCCGGTATACAGAAGGGAGATAGTTTGATTGCGGTCAACGGTGAAATGTTGAACTCATGGAATGCATTGGTGGAAAAACTAGATAATATGCAGGCTGATGCGGAAACTACCGGAGATAAAGGAGTTGCTATGCAAATGGTTTATTCTCGTGGAGGATTGCGTGATACGGTTACCGTGCATACGGACTCACTGTTTAGAGTGGGGGCAACATTTCTTTCATTGGCCGATTATAAAGAAACTACCCGTGAATATGGGTTCTTTGAATCTTTTCCTGCAGGGGTACAATTAGGAGTAAATACATTAAAAGGATATGTGAACGATATGAAATATGTGTTCACCAAAGAAGGAGCCAAGAGTGTAGGTGGTTTTGGAACGATAGGAAGTATTTTTCCGAAAGTATGGGATTGGCATCGTTTTTGGGAAATGACTGCTTTTCTGTCAATCATTCTTGCGTTTATGAATATTCTGCCTATTCCGGCATTGGATGGCGGACATGTATTATTCCTGCTTTATGAAATCATTGCCCGCCGTAAGCCGAGTGACAAGTTTATGGAATATGCACAGATGGTAGGTATGTTTTTACTGTTTGCCTTGCTCATTTGGGCGAACTTTAATGATATCATGCGATTCTTGTTCTAGGTCTGCATGACAGAAAAGGACACGGCATTTTTATAACAATGCCGATAGGCACGGATTTCCGCAAAGATTGAATCAATCGTCTTTGCGGAAATCTGCGTTTTTTATATTGTTTCTCTCCCGTGGTGAAAAAAAGACATAAAAAAAGAGCGAAAGTTTTTATCAAACCCGCTCACATCCTGAAGAACCCCCCTCCATTATGGGGTTCTTTTCATCTTTCTCGTCTCAGTTGTGTTATCCTCTCTCTCTTGTACCTAAAAAAAACAACTCTTTTAATACCTATAAAACTAATTTCCTGAAAACTTTCTTTTTCTAATTACCTTAAATCTTGCTGCTAATACCTTTCTAAATCAATCTTTCTTTACCTAAATCTAATACCTTAAATTAAAATCTTTACCTTAATACTTAATACCTAATTTTGTTCTTTTCTTTATTAACTTAATATTTGGTTTCACAACCACATTGCAAAGGTACGGCTTTTCTTGAAATTAGCAAGTAAATATATGCTGAAAAACATAAAAAAGGGTGAATTCATGATATATATCAAGAAAACACCCTTTTTTTATTTCTTTTAGCGTTATCGCACACGGATGATGCGTTGGTTACTGCTTCCCCTAAATTCCAAGTAAGGAGAGTACAAATCCGGCTCGAATCGTCCGTCTACTATAACATCCACATAATCCAGTATCGGTTTTAACATTTCATCGTTTTGTATCTGTTCAAATGTATATCCAGTATAACACCAGATGTTTTGTCCGGTAGCTTCTTTGATCTGTTTGACCAGAGCCAGGAATTCTTGGGGATGATAAAGTGGATCTCCACCGGAAAAGGTGATTCCGTCCAATAATGGATTGGCATTTATTTCGCAGATCATTTTTTCTATTTTTTCCGGTGTGAGCGGAGTGCCTGCCGATGGATTCCAGGATTCGGGATTCTGGCAACCGCGACAATGGTGACGGCATCCGGCCAGATAGATGGAATAGCGGATGCCTTCACCGTCGACTATTGTTTCAGGATAGGTAAATAACAAGTTCATGCTGATTATCCATGCTTTACCCGGTCACGTTCTTCAGCACGCTTGGCTGAATTCCAAGTGCTGAGGTCGCCTGTCAAATACCCGGTAATGCGACGCATTCGCATTATATTCTCGCTCTGGCAAACAGGGCACTTGTCGTAAATGACTCCTTTGTAACCGCAAGCCTGACAAGTATCAACAGGATGGTTGATGGAACCGTATCCAATGCCTTCGTCATGCATTACTTTTACAATCTTGGCTATGGCTTTTACATTTTTCTGAGCTTCTCCGTCCAGTTCTACGTAAGTGATATGTCCTCCGCGGGTAATGGCGTGGAAAGGAGCTTCCCGTTTTATCTTCTCGGTGATGGTGATGGGCTCTTTTACATCTACGTGGAAAGAGTTTACATAATAGTCATTGTCCGTCACGCCGGGAATGATGCCGTATTTGCGGCGGTCCATACGGGTGAAGCGTCCGGAAAGTCCTTCGGCAGGAGTGGCAAGTACGGAGAAATTCAACTGATATTTCTGTTTGTATTCGTCTGCCACTTTATTCATTTCCGTAACGGCTTCGAATAATGTATCCCATGCTTTCTGGCTATGTGCGTGACCTTCTCCATAAAGAGCCATCATGGCATTGTGTCCGCCGATAAAGCCTATCCCTAATGTGCCTTGACGCAATACATCCCCCACCTGGTCGTTGGGCGAAAGTTTTCCTCCGCCTTTCCACACATCATTCCCCATCATGAACGGGAACTGGCGTGCCAGGGCTGTACGTTGATACTGGTAGCGTGCATACAATTGTTCGGCAATCAGTTCGGACAAAGCATGTACACTTTCCATGAATATTTCTTTTGCTTTTCTTTCTATGGCCTCTTTCTTGCCTGACTCTTCCAGACTTTCTGCCTTGATGCGTGCTTCGATGGCCAGCCGGGGCATATTCATGGTGGTGAATGACAGGTTGCCACGTCCTAATGAACTTTTTTCACCTGCTATATTTTCGTATACGCGGGTACGGCATCCCATAGTTGCCAGTTCATAGCGGTAACGTTTAGGGTCCTTGATATCCCATTTCTCATTTTTGTTATAAGGAGTATCCAAAAACATAAAATTAGGGAACAAGGCTTTTGCGGTGGTACGGCAGGCTTTCAGAAACAAGTCGAAATTGGGAGCTTGGAATTCCATTTTGCCTTCCAGTGCCGCTTCGAAGTTTTCCATGGCTTTCTTATAGTCCTCTTCGGAATAAGATACTCCGTCTTTAACCTTGAATATCTGTATGGGGAAGACCGGTACTTCGCCACGGGTACCCAGGCCTTCGATGGTAGCTTTCAGCAGTTCCTCTATGACCATGCGGCCTTCGGGAGAAGTGTCTGTTCCATAATTGATGGAACTGAACACGACTTGATTTCCCCCTCGCGAATGCATGGTGTTCAGGTTGTGGATGAATCCTTCCATGGCCTGATGTGTATCTTTGCGTGTCATGGCGTATGCTTTCTCTTCAATTTTCTTGAGAGCCTCTGTTCCGGGTTCTTTTCCCTCTACTTCTATATAAAACTCGGTTAAAGTTTTCAGATGTTTGCGAAATGTCTTCCGTACCCCTTCCGCCATAAAGAAGTCGAAGGCGGGGATAGCCTGTCCGCCATGTTGCTCGTTCTGGTTTGTCTGGAATATGATGGTGGCCAGAGTGGCATAACTTTGAATGGACTGTGGAGTACGGATACTTCCGTTTTTAGTGCGGAAGCCGCGTTCGAACAAGTCATCCAGGTCATATTGGATACAAGTGGTAGTCTTGGTGGGATAGTAATCCAAATCATGTATATGTATGTCGCCCAACTGATGTGCTTCGGCATATTTTTTAGGCAACAGGTATTTATAGGTATAATCTTTAGTAACTTCCGAGGCAAAAGTCATCATCTGTCCGGCGGGAGTATGGCTGGACATGTTGGCATTACTCAGGTTGACATCATTTTTGTCGATGGCTACAATGCCGTCCATGATGTGCTTCATTTGCGTTTTACGGTCGCGTTCCGTATTCCGCCATTCGCGATAAATAATATATTTCTTGGCCACTTCGGGACGTACTTTCATCAGTTCCTTTTCTACCAGATCCTGAATCTCTTCCACACTGATGGTTGGAGATACGAAATTGCTGATAACCCGCATGGTAATTTCAGCAATCAGTTTGTCTTCATTGTCAATTCCGGAGGCATGGAATGCCTTGCCGATTGCATTTTTAATTTTACTGATGGAAAAGTCTTCCCGCTTTCCATCACGCTTAATAATACAAATCTCAGCGTAATTCATTGTTTGAAAAATTAATTGTTAATTTAAAAAACTTGGCTGTCCTTCCAGGCAGGTTTTCTGACTTATCTCTCCCTTAAAACGCCTTCCCGCAAATGGTTTTGTAGTGGCATATTGTTTCAGCTCTACGAGAATTACAGCAGCGGGTACTGTTGCTGATTTTCACGGCATTCCCTCTTAGAAGGGGTTAACTTCACCTTGTCGGACGGCTACAAAGGTATAACATTTTGGGAAACTTTCTGTTTAAAAAATAAATAAAAGTTTTCCAAAACGGATAACTTATTGAAGATGGGAGGGTTATAAAATGTACCACAATGCCATCATATGGCAGATTGTTCCTCCTAATACAAACAGATGGAAAACAGAGTGCATATAGGGCAATTGGGGGAAGGAATAAAAGACAGCTCCGGTGATGTAAGACACTCCTTCACCGATTAACCAATAAATAAAAGCGGGAGGCACATGTTGGCAGAGCGGCTTGAAACCTACAAAAATGCTGCATCCCATGGCTATATAGCAAATTGTTTCCAGGTTGCTATGTTCTTTCAGGTTACAAAAACATAGAATGATCCCGGCGAGGGCGCATAGCCATACGAAACTAAGAATTCCCCATCCCCAATAATCTGCTTCCCGCAAGGCTATCAGCATGATGGGGGAATAGCTTCCTGCGATATGCAGATAAATCGAAGCATGATCGAATTTGCGCAACACTTCGCGGTGAGGAGATGGTTTGCTGGCATGATACCAGGTGGAGCTGATATAGGAAGACAGCATACCGAATAGGTAGAGCCACATGCCGCCTGTTGCCCACGGATTGCCACTTTTCATGGCAGTAAGCAACAGATAACCGCCGCCGGCGATACCTATCAGGATACCAACGCCATGTGACAAGGTATTGGCCCACTCTTCTCCTTTGGTATAGTGTATGGTCAATTTCTTATAAGTTTTTGGGTGTTAATCCCATGCTTTTTGCTTTCTTCAACATGTGTTCTAAAGCAGCATCATGCTCATTAGGGATGATTCCATCCAGTATGGCATCCTTGATAGAACTTTTCAGACTGCCTATTTCACGGCAGGGCTGCAGGTCGAATATCCGCATAATTTCTTCTCCGTCTACCGGAGGTTGGAAATTGCGTATCCGGTCTTTTTCTTCCAGGTCTTTCAGCTTCTGGCGTACCAGTTTGAAGTTATCCAGGAATTTTTGTTTTCGTGCTTCATTTTTTGAAGTGATGTCCGCTTCGCACAGCATCATCAAGTCGTCAATATCATCTCCGGCTTCAAAAAGCAGACGTCGCACGGCGGAGTCGGTTACTACATCATCTGCGATAACAATGGGGCGCATGTGCAGGCTGACCAACTTTTGGACATATTTCATCTTCTCATTCATGGGCAGTTTCATCTTGCGGAAGAGATCCGGAACCATTTTCTCACCGATAAAGTTATGATTATGGAAAGTCCATCCTATACGTGGCTCCCAGCGTTTGGTACGTGGCTTGCCTATATCATGCAACAGAGTGGCCCAACGTAGCCATAGGTTGTCGGTATGTTTGGAAATATTGTCCACAACTTCCAGGGTATGATAGAAGTTGTCTTTATGGGCACGCCCGTTCCGGGTTTCCACTCCTTGCAGCGCCACCAGTTCGGGAAAAATCAAAGGCAGCAGTCCGCAGCGGTCCAGTTCTATAAAGCCTTTGGACGGTATGGGGGCGAGCAGGATCTTGTTCAACTCGTCGGCGATGCGCTCTTTGGAGATAATATGAATGCGTTCCTTGTTACGTGACAGTGCTTCGAAAGTGGTGTCATCAATATAGAAATTCAGTTGTGTGGCAAACCGGACACAACGCATCATGCGGAGCGGATCGTCACTGAAAGTGATGTCCGGGTCCAGCGGTGTACGGATAGTTCTCTCTTTCAAATCGTCCAGCCCGTTAAAAGGATCTACCAGTTCACCGAAACGTGCTTTGTTCAGGCACACAGCCATGGCATTGATCGTAAAATCGCGCCGGTTTTGGTCGTCCTCCAAGGTGCCGTCCTCTACTACGGGCTTACGGCTGTCATGGCTGTACGACTCTTTACGGGCACCGACAAACTCCACTTCCGTGTCATGGTATTTAACTTGTGCCGTGCCGAAATTCTTAAAAACAGAAACGTGTGCTCCGCGTCCCAGCTTCTTGCCGAAGGCTTGTGCCATTTCAATTCCGCTTCCTACTACTACAACGTCTATATCCTTCGAGGGACGTGCCAAAAATATATCTCGTACATAACCTCCTACAACGTAACATTCCAATCCCAGTTCGTCTGCCGTTTCGGAGATTAACTTGAATATCTTATTATTAAAGTGTTCTTTTAGTTCCATATTCATCTTAAAGAGGGGCAAATTTACGATTTTTTGCGCAGGATAAGGAGAAATCACGCAATTAAATTGTATTTTTGCCTGCATATAAAACGATCAAGTACATGAAAAAGATAGGATTAGTAGCATTATTTGCCTTGTTGCTGGCCGGTTGTGATGATGGCGGCGAGAAGAAAGCGCAAGAAAATTTGCGTAAGGCCGAAGCGGCTTTGGAAAAAGAGAACTTTAATGAGGCCAAATTGCAGATAGACAGTATCCGCATCCTTTATCCGAAAGCGTTTGAAGCCAGAAAACAGGGAGTCAAGCTGATGCAGCAGGTGGATTTGAAAGAACAGCGGAAAAGTCTGATTTACCTGGATAGCATGATGGTGGTGAAACAAGCTCAGCTGGATTCCGTCAAGGGTAATTTTGTTCTTGAGAAAGATACTGCATATCAGGAGGTGGGTAACTATTTTTATCCCACCCAGACGGTAGAAAAGAATATAGGCCGTTCATTCTTGCGCGGACAGGTGAACGAGCAGGGGGAAATGTCCCTTACCTCTATTTATTGTGCAGGCGGCACGTTGCATCACACGGCGGTGAAAGTGAGTGTGGGGGATACCTTTGCCGAAACTCCCGCCTCGAAAGACAGCTATGAAACCACTGACTTGGGCCGTGCAATCGAGAAGGCCGATTACAAGATGGGGGAAGACGGCGGCGTTATCGCTTTTATTGTAGCGAACAAAGATAAGAATATCCAACTTCAGTTTATCGGAGATCGTACTTATAAAACGGCTATGCAACCCAATGACCGTAAGGCGATTGCAGAATTGACGGAGTTGGCGCGCATCCTGTCCGGCATGGAGCAAATCCGTAAAGATAAGAAAGAAGCGAACTTGAAAATAGAGTTTGTAACCCGCAAAATGCAGGAACAGGAGGAAGAGAAGTGATGTGGATGGGGACACAAACAAAGCGGATCCTGAAGAGAATCTCCCCAAAGTCCGCATTGTCCGTGTTCCTTGTTTCATGTACAGCCCTTACAATCGCTTCAGGGCCAGCTTGATCACTTTCTCTACCGGGGCGGCAGGCTCCTCTTTCAGTATGGCAGCCACTACCTTTTGTGATGCGGCTTGTGCGAATCCCAGCATGGTGAGTGCGGCGACAGCCTCGTCATGAATTTCCGTATTGCCCGGATTGGCAAACATTTCACTGTTCACCGTCTCCACGCCCGAAGTGGCGATCTTGTCCTTTAAATCCACTATGATGCGTTGGGCAGTTTTCAGGCCGATGCCTTTTACCGTTTTCAATAACTTGTCATTACCGGAACTGATTACTCCGCACAGTTCGGAAGGGGATAAAGCCGACAGAATCATACGTGCCGTGTTGCCGCCGATGCCCGATACGGAAATCAGTAACAAAAATAACTCCCGTTCCTGCTTGGTCGAGAATCCGTAGAGTACGTAGGCGTCTTCCCGGATCGCTTCATAAATATATAATTTCGTATTGCTCTGATTCTGAATGGCCGAATACGTATTCAATGAGATATTGATGCCATATCCCATCCCGTTACAGTCTAAAACTACCGTTGCCGGAGTAATCTCCGCAATGTCTCCTTTAATATATTCTATCATGGTTGTTTCATTTGAAAATTTACAGTTCTTTGCAAAAATAGGACATCTATCTTTTAAATTATAAGTTCGGCAAGAATATTTTTAAATTATTAGGTCGTAGTGAACAAAAAAACGAGGCAAAATGTTTATTTTTGCAGCGAATTAACAGATAATAGTAAACTAAACCCAATAAAAGATGAGAAAAATAAGAGCGGCCGTGGTTGGATACGGTAACATTGGTCAGTATGTAGTGGAGGCTTTGGAAGCTGCTCCCGATTTTGAGATTGCAGGTATCGTCCGTCGTAGCGGTGCGGAAAACAAGCCTGCCGAGTTGGAAGCATACGCTGTGGTGAAAGATATAAAGGAATTGAAAGATGTGGATGTGGCTGTGCTGGCTACTCCGACCCGTAGCGTGGAAGAATATGCGAAAGAGATTCTGGCAATGGGTATCAATACGGTAGATAGTTTCGACATTCATACGCAAATCACTTCTCTCCGCCGTTCATTGGATGAGTCGGCAAAGGCCGGTAAGGCTGTCGCTATTATTTCTGCCGGATGGGATCCGGGAAGCGATTCTGTAGTTCGTACACTGTTGGAAGCCATCGCTCCGAAGGGCATTACTTATACCAATTTCGGTCCGGGACGCAGCATGGGGCATTCCGTAGCAGTCCGTGCCATTGATGGAGTGAAGGATGCTTTGTCCATGACTATTCCTGTGGGAACCGGTATCCATCGCCGTATGGTGTATGTGGAACTGGAGGAAGGTGCGGACTTCAAGACTGTGGAAGCCGCCATCAAGTCGGATCCTTATTTTGTAAATGACGAGACACATGTAAAACAAGTTCCATGTGTGGACGATTTGAACGACGTAGGTCATGGCGTTAACCTGGTTCGCAAAGGGGTATCGGGCAAGACTCACAATCAGTTGTTCGAGTTTGACATGAAGATTAATAATCCGGCTCTTACCGCACAGGTGCTGGTTTGCGTGGCACGTGCCTCCATGAAACAGCAGCCCGGATGTTATACCATGATCGAAGTTCCTGTAATTGATCTGCTGTGCGGCGACCGTGAGGAACTGATTGCGCATTTGGTATAAAGAGGTTTCCTCAAAAAGAACGATATTCTGAAAATCTCTTCTCTGTTTTATTCCGGAGAAGAGATTTTTTTATTTCCTTTGTGTTCATAAACAAAGAAATAGAACAATGATAGCAAGTATTGTATGGGATGTGGATCCTATCTTATTTAAAGTAGGTAGTTGGGAAGTGCGTTGGTATGGGCTGATGTGGGGCCTTGGTTTCATATTGGCTTATGAAATGGTAAGCCGTTTATTCAAAAAAGAGAAGTATCCGGAAGAGTGGGTGGACAAGCTTTTTGTCTATTGCATAGTCAGTACGGTCATTGGCGCCCGTCTGGGGCACTGTTTGTTTTATGAATGGGACTATTATGGCGCCCATCCTGTTGAAATATTCAAGATTTGGAAAGGCGGGCTGGCAAGTCACGGAGGGGTGTTCGCCATCATTCTGGCTCTGATGTGGTACTCGAAAAAAGTAACCCGGAAAAGTGTGTGGTGGTTGTTTGACCGCATGATACCTGCTGTGGCGATTGTCTGCTTCTGTATCCGTTTGGGTAATTTAATGAATTCCGAGATATTCGGATATCCCACCACGTTGCCTTGGGGATTTGAATTTGTCCGTTCCCGGGAGTGGCATCAGCTGTATGAAGGTTTGCCTTGCCATCCTACTCAGATTTATGAAATGCTGTATTGCCTGGTTGCCGGTGTAACTGCCTGGGTGATGTACCATACATACCATTTACAAAAAAGAGTGGGATTAATAACCGGAGTAAGCTTGCTTATATTTTTTGGCACTCGTTTTGCTCTGGAGTTTATGAAGAATCCACAGGTTGCCGAAGAGGCGGATATGACTTTTAACATAGGGCAGTGGCTCAGTGTGCCGCTGATTCTGCTGGGGGCGTATCTCATAGCCACCAGCCGCACCCGGAAAGAATAAAGGTTCCGGGAGAGGGGGGAAGCAGGTGAAAGGATACCTTTTCAGCCTTCCGGCATCGCCCTGTATATCACGTGCGGGGCGCGTCCGTCTCTTTCTATTTTCTTTTCATTGCTCCATTGGCGTAGTTCGCTGCCGGCTTTTGTTTTCAGCAACCCTGTCAAGGCACAATATTCCTTGCAAGTGATAATGGAGTGCTCTTTCAGATAATTTGTCAGCCGTACAAAGCGTTCTTCTGCTGAATATCGGGTGGAGGAGGTCCGGAAACCATATTCCGCCCGTTCCAGCTTTCCTTTGCTTCGTACCTCCTTACGGAATTTCCGGGTGGGTTTGAACTTTATGTTGTCAAAATGTACCGATGCGGCGCGTATCTCGCTTTTGTCCGTTACCTTGCGGCAAGTCAGTGTGGCCGAGAATGTGCCCAGTTCTCCCAGTTTTACGTTATAACCGTCTGCCAGGTAATTGGCGATAATGCTTTCCAGGTCACATAGCAGACCGACGACGGTCCCTTCGTGGACGGTGGAACGCCGGGCAATGTCTTTAGCCAGGTCTTTCAGGCTTTTTGTGCCCGATACTACAATTTGTGGATACAGGGTGGGCTGTTCCTTCTCTCCCTGTATGTCGGGGGAGGTTTTGAAATCATACTTTGCTGCCATGTTTAATGCTTTTTAATAGGGAGATTAAGTCGTTTCTTGCTGAACGCTAAGGGGATTCTTTCTATTAACTTCTATAGACGCAGGCAATGGACCGTACGGTTTACTGTAGTGGACTGTACGGTCTGCTATAGTGGATTGTACAGTCTGCCATCGGAGTCTGTCTTAGTATTCAGGACAAAAGTACTTAATCATACTGGAAAAACCTATTAATTCATAGGAGAAAAGAGCTTGTACGGGCAAATTAGATGTTTCCCTTGAAGGTTTGAGGGGTTTTCCTTTCATTGTGGTGTCTTTCTTTTCAGTTGGTGTGCTGTAAAGGTAAGTGTTTTATGCTGATTACCGGCATACTTCGGATAGAAAAAGAGGAGGCGGGCTGACAGTAGGCTGAAGGATTATCCTTCAGGTGTTTTCTTCGATGGAATGGGGAAAAACAGCCCAAACTGAAGGCTGAAGGAAAATTGGCATGAATTTGTTTTTAGAGGTGAAAAGGCGTATGGTTCACGAGAAATGTTACATAATCCGTCACTTTTGTTGCAATGAAACAAAAATGCCAGCAGCTGTAACAAATGTTTTATAGAGGTTGCCGGCTGTCCCCTACCTTTGCCTCAGAAAAACTTCTAAAAACATTTAATGCTATGAACAAAAATCAGCAAAAGAACCGGATGGGCGCGGTCATTATTTTACTTGCCGCCGCTTGCTTGAATGGTTATGCACAACAAGATTCTACCAAAGTGTCCTCTGATTCGAAAGAGGAAGGCAATCGCAATGTCATGTTGAATGCGGCTAGTGCCAATGGTCCTCGTGAAATCTCTATCGGTCTGCCCGGTGGTGATGTGAATGTACTCGAAAATGGTCTTCCTGTAGTATATAATTCGAATCCTCATAATGTAAACACGCATTGGCGCGGAGACAGCAGCTTGGGACATACCGGATTGCTGAAGATTTCCGAAACAGCGATTACTACCGGTAATATAGGTTATGCTGTCAATTCGTTTACGGAACTCGGCTTGGATAAAGAGAAGAAAATGAATGGTGTGCTGAACTACGGCACCAATCATTTCGGTAAACAGCAATTTGACTTCAATCTGAATGGAAGCATCGGAAAAGATTGGTTTTACAGCGGCAGCATCTATCAGAATTTTGATCCGGGTTCGTTCAAACTGCGTTTTGCGCAATATCAGGACCGGACTCAGATCTATAAGTTTGCCTTGACCAAGTTCTACAATGAAGGACGTGGACAGCTCTCTGCCATCTACCATTACAGCAACAGCCATTGGTTGTCCAATGCTACCACCGGTGCACCATTTATTTATGTAGGCGATGGGAGTGTGAAGGAAATTCCCGGTTTCGGACTGGGGACTTCTTCTTATCTGCCCAATGTATCGGATATGGTTTATATGGACATGCGTACCGGCGAGATGAAAAAGATCAGTCTGTATGATGCTACGGCCAGTAAAGGAAATCAGTTGACGGTTCTGAACCGTTACCGGTGGGATAACGGGTTGGAGTGGAAAATCAATATGAAGTATGACCATGCTTTGGGTTCCTATCTGTACCAGACTCCGATGTCTATGGAGCAGAAAGTAGGAGCCGACGGCTATAGCACCAAAGGACTGGATGGAACATTGAATCCTTATGAGGGATATGTACAGAGCCGCATGTCCTGTTTCAACCGGGGGAATATAGATGAGTTCTTCTTTACCACCGAGTTGTCGCGGAAGTATGATGATATGACTTGGCGTGTGGGGGTGAACGAATGGTATTATGATGTGGACTATGCTTCGAACACTACCATGTATGACCATACGGTGGAAGAATATCCCCAAATGTTGTACAGCGCCGATACGAAGGATATTCATCATTACGGAAACACTCCTTATTATAATCTGAACCAGAATGCTTCCGAATATTACAAAGGACATGAAAACAAACTGGCTCTTTATGCTACTCACGACTGGGACATCACCGATAAATGGAATGTGTATTATGGCGCACGCTTCGAGTACCAGCGTCTGGCAGGAAAGAACCTGGCGGTATATAATGCCGAAGGCAATCCGGTAGGCCGCTTTGCCGGTTATCATATCGGGGCAGTTGCGGCCGATGGTACGAAGATAGCTCCCCGTCATTTCAGCTACGATTGGTTGAACATGGCTTTCACGGCGGCCGCTACTTATAAAATGACGAAACAATTTGGCTTTACCGCCGATTTTACCTACAATACCCAGCGTCCGAATATGTCGAACTTTGCTCCTGCCGAGATGCCGAATGTAGATAAGATTACGATTCCGTTGGGGCGTGCGGGTATTTATTTCAATAATGACTGGATTAGTCTGACCTCACTGTTCAGTTACATTGCCAAGACTAACAACAACTCTACCTTGAATCTGATTAATCCGAATAATGATAAGGATATTAAGGCGGCTGCATTGAGTTATGATATTGAAACAATAGGGTGGACGACGGATGCGGTGGTGAAACCTTTCAAAGGATTTGATTTCCACTTCCTGTTCACTTACCAAAGCCCGAAGTATAAGAAGTATGAAACGGGAGTGACCTTTAGTGACGGGACAACATCGGGTATCAATGCCACCGGCAATATCGTTACCGAAATTCCGAAGGTGCTGATTGAGCTGGACCCTAGTTACAACATTACCAAAGACTTGAAGGTATGGGCCAGTTTCCGTTACTTCAGCAAAACGTATGCGAATATCAAGAATGCTTATTACTTCAACGGCCGTTGGGAAACATTCGGTGGAATTAACTGGAATGTAAACAAACATCTGTCTTTAAGCGGAACTGTGATAAACTTCTTGAACCAGACCGGTGCTAAGGGCAGCATCTCGGGGGCGGAATTGGTTGATAAGGAAAATGCGGCAGCATATAATGGCGCATGGATGGCAGGTAGCTATATCCGTCCGTTCACCGTAGAATTTGCGGCGAAAATAACATTCTGATTCAAGAGGGATTTAATTCTTCTTTATGGTGGAAAAGTAACATTTATACATAAGAATGAAACAAATGTTTCAGCCGGTAAGGCAGGTTTCCGTTAACTTTGCCGATAACGAAAAACAATCAAACAAAACTTTTAATATCCTATACTTCATGAAAACAAATCTTGTTAACCTTGTATTAGGTTTAGCCTTTACAGCAGGCACAGTTTCCTGTCAGTCACAAAAAAATAATCTGGTGTTCGAACATCAGGGGGATACAGTCACTATCGTGCATATTGCCCATTCCGCTAAATATTTGTTGCTTCCGATTCAGGAGAGCAGCAAGGAAGGACTGGTAAGGCTGGATACTGGGAGCCCCGCAGATACCGATATGGATGTGCGTCTGGCTACAGACAGCGTTGAATATTATGTTCCGTTTGCCTTGCCTCAGGGAAGTGAGGAAGCTACTGTCATTATAAAGAAGGTGGCGGCAGATGCGCTGTGTTGGGACAGCATCCGGGTTTCGGATACATTTGATACGGCAAACAGGGATAAGTTCCGTCCGGTTTATCATCACACTCCGCTTTATGGCTGGATGAATGATGCCAACGGACTGGTTTATAAAGACGGTGAATATCACCTTTATTTTCAATATAATCCATACGGCTCCGTATGGGGAAATATGCACTGGGGACATTCCGTGAGCAAGGATTTGGTTCATTGGGAGCATCTTGACCCGGCGATTGCCCGTGATACATTGGGGCATATCTTTTCGGGAAGTGCCATTGTGGATAAACATAACAGCGCAGGCTACGGTGAAAATACAATTGTCGCTTTTTATACTTCGCACCGTAATATACCCGGTGGGCAGAGCCAGGTGCAAAGTATGGCATACAGTACGGACAACGGGCGTACTTATACGAAGTATGAACAGAATCCGGTTCTTACTCCGTTTGACGGACTACAGAATTTCCGTGACCCGAAGGTCTTTTGGTATGAACCCGAACAGAAATGGATTATGATTGTCAGTGCGGACAAGAATATGCGTTTTTATTCATCTGCCAACTTGAAGCAATGGGAATACATGAGTGAGTTTGGAGAAGGATTTGGTCCTCAGCCCAATCAGTTCGAATGTCCGGATTTCATCCAACTGCCTGTAGATGGTGACCGGACCAGGATGAAATGGGTGATGATTGTCAATATCAATCCGGGATTTGTCTATGGAGGCAGCGGTACGATGTATTTTACAGGCGACTTTGACGGGCATCAGTTTGTATGTGATACGAAACCCGAGGTGGTGAAATGGCTCGACTGGGGAAAAGACCATTATGCCACTGTTTGTTTCTCGAATACCGGCGACCGTGTCATTGCCGTACCTTGGATGAGCAACTGGCAGTATGCTAACTATACTCCTATACAACAGTTCCGCAGTGCCAATGCTTTGCCGCGTGAGTTGAGTCTGTATACGGGAGAAGACAAACAGCTTTATCTGAGTGCCGCACCGGTAAAGGAAACGGAGCACTTGCGGAAAGATTCTAAAAAGCTGGATGATTTTACAGTAAATGGCGAGAAGCGTTTAGAAACACTTTTTGAAAATAACGACGGCGCTTTTGAACTGGAATTGCAACTGGTGTCGGCTGGTAAAGAGGCTGGTTTTGAATTGCTGAACAGTTTGGGTGAGAAGGTGAAGATTTATTTGGACGCTTCGGAGGGACGTGTGGTAATGGACCGTGCGGAAAGTGGTATTGTAGATTTTGGCAAGAAGGTAAAACCGCATGATTTGGATACTGAAGAAAGTTATGCTCGTTATAAAGAGGTTACGGTGAATTATAAAAATGATTTTGCTTTGGGTACTTGGGCTCCGATAAACACCGCGAAGACACATAAAATTCAAGTTTTTGTGGATAATGGAAGTGTGGAGTTGTTTGTTGACGGTGGCCGCGTTGCCATGACTAATCTGGTATTCCCGAATGAACCTTATAACTCTTTGCGTTTTTATAGTAAAGGAGGAGAGATGAAGATTTCAAATTTCACAATATATAAGTTAGGTTTGTAAACTAAGTATAAAGCCATGAATAGCAATAAAAATCTGTATGCCAAATTAATTCCGGTGATGCTGTGTTTCTTCGCCATGGGATTTGTAGACCTGGTGGGGATTGCATCGAATTATGTAAAAGCGGATCTGGATCTGACAGACTCTCAAGCCAATATATTTCCTTCCTTGGTCTTCTTCTGGTTCCTGATTTTCTCCGTACCTACAGGTATTCTGATGAATAAGATAGGGCGTAAGAAGACAGTTCTTCTGAGTCTGATTGTCACTTTTGCCTCTTTGCTGCTCCCTATATTCGGCGACGGCTATACGCTTATGTTGATTTCTTTCTCTTTACTGGGTATCGGTAATGCGTTGATGCAAACCTCTTTGAATCCGTTGCTGAGTAATATTATTGCGGGGGAAAAGTTGGCAAGTACATTGACTTTCGGTCAGTTTGTAAAAGCTATTGCTTCCTTTCTTGCCCCTTACATTGCCATGTGGGGAGCGATGCAGGCTATTCCTACTTTCGGGCTTGGCTGGCGGGTATTATTTCCTGTTTATATGGTGATAGCCGTTTTTGCCATCGTGTTGTTGGGGCTGACCCCTATTGAGGAAGAGAAACCCGATAAAGCGTCCGGCTTCAAAGCGTGCTTTTCCTTGTTGGGAAAACCGTTTATTCTCTTGTCTTTCATTGGGATCATGTGCCATGTCGGTATTGATGTCGGTACGAATACAACGGCTCCTAAAATCTTGATGGAGCGTTTGGATATGACATTGGCTGAGGCCGGTTTTGCAACAAGTCTTTATTTTATTTTCCGTACGGTGGGTTGCTTTCTCGGAGCCTTTATCTTGCAAAAGGCTTCTGCAAAGTCTTTCTTTGCTCTCAGTGTCGTGTTCATGTTGCTGGCAATGGTGGGATTATTTATATTCCATTCGGAAACAATTATTTATATTTGTATTGCCATGATTGGTTTCGGTAACTCCAATGTGTTTTCCATTATCTTCTCGCAGGCGTTGTTTGCGATGCCCGATAAGAAAAATGAAGTTTCCGGACTGATGATTATGGGATTGTTCGGCGGCACGGTATTTCCGTTGGCTATGGGAGTTGCCAGTGACGCGATGGGACAAAGCGGCGCTGTTGCCGTAATGACTGTAGGAGTGATTTACTTGTTATTATATACCTTAAAAATAAAAAAATGACCATGAATAACATTATTGTAGGAATGGGTGAGGCACTATGGGATGTGCTGCCCGAAGGAAAGAAAATTGGTGGTGCTCCGGCAAACTTCGCTTATCATGTGTCACAATTCGGTTTTGACAGCCGGGTGGTCAGTGCGATTGGCGATGACAAGCTGGGTAATGAGATACTTGAGAATTTTGATGGCAAGAACTTGAAGTATCAGATAGAGAAAGTGCCTTATCCCACAGGAACCGTACAGGTGGAACTGGACCCTAATGGGGTACCTATGTATGATATAAAAGAAGGGGTGGCTTGGGATAATATACCTTTTACACCTGCTTTGGAAGAGTTGGCAAAGAATACCCGTTCCGTATGTTTCGGCTCGTTGGCACAGCGTAGTGTGGTTTCAAGGGAAACAATCAACCGTTTTCTGGATGTGATGCCCGAAGGAGAAGGACAATGTAAAATTTTCGATGTGAATTTGCGCCAAGGTTTCTATACGAAGGAGATTCTTTGCAACTCGATGAAAAAATGTAATATTTTAAAGATTAATGACGAGGAGTTGGTCACAGTGAGCCGTATGTTCGGTTATCCCGGCATAGACTTGCAGGATAAATGCTGGATTCTGTTGGCGAAATATAATCTGAAGATGTTGATTTTAACGTGTGGTGTCAATGGCAGTTATGTCTTTACTCCGGGTGAGATTTCATTTGTAGAGACTCCGAAGGTGGAGGTGGCCGATAC
>OGMB01000154.1_pt1 | contig 41091 bp, 32 predicted proteins | sample 1573001 | NCBI WGS metagenome assembly OGMB01 (sample SAMEA2581921, study PRJEB24529) | metagenome | biome: Human gut stool | place: China | collected 2011
ATTTTTATGCTTTATAAGTTGCCGGAAAGTGAACGGGTATGCTCCGGAATATGTACATGGGTGCGGCACGTAACAAGGAGACGCTGGAGTGGGCACAGAATGATGTGTTCGGAAAGGCTAAGCAGACTTCACGCTCCATTTCCATCAATGACCACAAGGTATCAACCACAATATCTGAGAAGATGGATTTTCTGGTTCCTGCAGCCAAGATTGCGGATATGGCTACCGGATGGCTGGCCGGACAGGCGGCACGTGACTTTACGGCTACCGATGACAGTATGCTTGACCATTTTGACATCGAGCAGTCAGAAGAGTTCAAGACCACCAAGTATTTCTGCAAGACACACTTTGATATGAAGAAGATTAAGGACGAGGAAAAGCACTATGTGGCTCTACCCAAAATCTATGAATTCAAGAACGACAAAGAGAAGGAAATCCTGCTGAACCGTAACTTCAAGCGTGTGAATCAGGAAGTGGAGGATATGGTAAAGGAACTTCTCGGTATCAGTTAAATATGTAATTTATGAATATGACCTTAAAACCGGCATTTGGACTTAGCGGCAGTGCACTGAAAGTCATTGCCATGATTTCCATGGTGATAGACCATATTGCTCTCTATCTGATGGAGCATGGTACCGTATTATACGAAACGATGCGCTGTGTAGGGCGCATCGCTTTTCCTGTATTTGCCTTCCTGATAGCAGAAGGATTTATCCATACAAGAAGCAGGTACAGGTATTTCTTTACCTTGTTGGGCTTTGCCGTAATAAGTGAAATACCCTGGTATCTGCTCAATGGTGCTGACGGTACACATAACGTAATGTTTACACTTGCCTTGGGAGTGGCCACGCTGATGGTTCTCGAAAATCTTCTGCAACGTAGTCGGGTGCTAGGATTTCTTTGGACACTTGGCATGGCCGGACTCGCTTCGTGGTTTGGTGTGGATTATGAGTGGAGAGGAATTATTGTAATCGTTATCTTTTATCTCTTTAACGGATATAGTCACTCTTTCCCATATAGTAGAGGTATGCAATTTTTTTGCACATTTGCTTTGATGATGCACTTTGGGGTAATTGGTGCTATACTGTCCTGCATGATATTATATCTTTATAATGGGGAAAGAGGGTTTGTACAGGGAAGCATAGCGAAATATGGATTCTATGCTTTTTACCCTGTACATCTTTTCTTTTTGAGGATATAGCAATTAATACTCAACTTGCCTTTTGTATTTCTTTTATTAAGTTTCTTGTCTGTTCAAGTAAAGAATGAAGAATTTGAAACTCTCGATTTTTTATCTGAAACTCATCTTCAATTGCCTGAATCTGATTATCTATCTCAGATATTTTAGGGGATATATTTTCATTTATCCAACATTGAGTATCTTCATCAAATCTTAAATCAATAACATTTGCAGCTTCTGCAAACGTATTTCTAATATCACTTCGGTAAGAAACCAACTGTCTTTCCGCCTTATTTTCTTGCTTATCTTCCCAAATCTGTAAACCAACTCCAAGAAGTACACCACCAACTCCTAATATTTTTCCAAATTTACCTATTTTAGAAGCTGTTTTAACTGCTTCCCAAGGCTTAAACTTATGGCCAAAAAAATGCCCTACTTTAAGTACCACTTGGTGTGCATCTGATCCTGAATATGAGCCCAGTTTAAAAATAGCATCCCAACCAGACTTTGCATTTTTACCTTTTGCAAACTCAGATAACCATTTACCTGCTTCACCAGCCTTTTGTGCACCTTCATGTAACTTGGATGAAGTTTGCTTGGACATCTTAATTTCTCCAATTTTTCTTTCAATAGCTGATTTCAGTTCTTTAGCGAATTCTGAATTTTCTAATTTTGTTGAAAATTTATGTAATACATCATTTTCAAACTTTATTACTCCTTCTAGTTCCTTTACAGCTTTAGCATAGATGGTATCTGTTTCATCATATTTTTCCTGAAGACGTTTGTTTACCTGTTCTTCGCTATCTGCAGAAGATAGTTGATTTGCAATCTCATCACCCCAATTACGAACTTTTTGTGTATTATTGCGAACAATATTATAAGCTTTAGATTGAATATGTTCTTTAGCTTCAACAAGTGCTTTTCTTTGTTGGTTTAGTAGATTTAATGAACTATCTGCACAAATATCTCCCGTCTTAAATTCTGATAGAGATTCTGAAAGCAACTGTTCTAGTTTATACAAAGATGTTGTACATTTTCCTAATACTTTTTTTTCTTTTATAAACCTATTAATGTTATTAAATAAATCTATATAACCACTCATTTCTAGCAATTGCTGCTTATCATTACCATCAGCCTCCAATGAATCGAGATAAGAATAAGTATCGATATAAGTTATATAAAGATCTTCTGAGTTATATTCAGGAGATATTACAGGCAACACATCACATTTAAAAAATTCTTCTTGCCCTTTTTTTGTATTTCCATATTTTGAATCTTCCATCTTATTGAAGACCAACATCATTTCTTTCCCTTTTCCTTTATCTACCAGTAGCTTTCGAAAATGCGTACCCAGACTTTCACTAAAACCTTCTGCAGTACATACAAAAACTATAAGATCTGCTTCTGACATTGCCTGGTAGGTAATTTCATCATGATCTGGACGTTTCTGTGTATGAATACCAGGAGTATCAACCACTTCAATACCATTCCAATCTAAATATTGACAAGTATTTGTAGTAACACCTTGTCCAACCTCTAATTGCTGCCCTGTGAGAATAGACAGGATGGATGATTTACCTGCACTATATTGCCCAACAAAAACAATTCTTACTTTTTTGTCTTCATCTACAAATTTAGTGGGAACAAATTTAGAACGTTGCCTAATTACTTCCGAAATAGAAGTAGAAAAGGCCTTTGAAGTCTCCGAAAATAAATTGATAGCATTTCGGCTTAATTCTTGAATTTTAATACCATTCATAACCTTACTTTAATATAATATGAACATTCATAATTTGCTGAATAAGATCCAATGAATCTAATTCTTTTTGATTATAGTTATTATTAAATAAATATACAACTGTTTGCGAATTATTGTTAACTTTTTTAATTAATGGTTTTAATTTGAAACCAAAATATTTAAGTAAAAAAATTATTTGACTTTCTAATGATTTACTTGAATCTAACTTTATTACATTAATTTCTTCTTTATTCCCAAGACGAGCTGACAGTTCTGATAATTTTATTGGAAGATTTTCACGTCCATTTATAACCAATGCTATTCTCCTGCCAGGAACTCTTGCTGCACAAATTATACGGTCAAATTCCATCATAGAAATACCCATAGAATTAAAGATATTAGCAATTATCATTTTAGTTATATCTTTATGATTCTTATTATACCCTAATGCAAGTTGCCTTTCACCATTAGAAAGAGAAAGGAGACTTTTACCAACTAATAATAAACGTCTTGAAACCTGTTCTTCTTGTTTAACAATATTTGTATCATACCATTTTAATAATTTAGATTTAACAAGTTTCTCAGACTTATCAATATTTGAATTTAATTTTTCTGATAATTGAATACGACCTTTTCGTAATTTATCTTCCCTAGAATCACAGAGCCAAGATAAAAAACCAAAAAAAGCTGTAACACCTAAAGCAGCCCAACCTAAAGGATTAGAACTTAGTACCAAAGCTGCTATTCCTAAACCAGCAGATCCTAAAGTTCCAGCCCATCCCATACCCCTTTTCCAATTTATAAACCTATAATTTCCTAATTTATTATCAATATTTAATTGAAATGAGAATTTCATTTCAACCTTTAATTCAGTGAAGATGCTACTTACTTTTTCTTCAAGACTATCACCTATATTGCGAATAAAACTTTCTATATTGTATTGTATTTTGAAGTTTTTATAATGTTCATTCCATGCACTTGTTACATTCTTATCTTCTAAATGTTTCTCAATAAATCCAGGTATTGAATTTCTTAATTTATTAAATTCATTAGATACAATACTTAATAATTCATCTTTTTGATTATTATTGAAATTTTCACACCAATCATCAAAAAGAGAGATTTTATCTTGAATCATACGAAATTGGCTATATGCATTAGAACTGAATACATAAAGCTGATTCATTTGTTGATATAATGGGGCATCTATTATGGAAAGGTAACATTTTTTTCGATGTAATACACCATTTGTAAGAACTTCATTTATGATGGCTCTTTCAACAAAAGAAAATCGACTTATCCTTTCTAACTCATCTCTAAATTGTAAGTATGTTGGTTGTTGTGAGTAAAACTTAGCCAACAGATGTGAAACAATAAAAGACACATGTTCATTTGGTAATTGCTCCTTTAAAAATGTATTAAACTGTTGATTCAAATCATTTATATTCATTCTTTGTTCTAACTTTTCCGGGTTAGACAACAGACGCTTTAATCTAAAATCATTTAAATCCTCACCTAAACTTTGTTTATAATTACAAATACATAAAATAGGCTTGTCCATTTTCTTAAGTTTAATCATCCAATCTGCTTCAGCTCCTTCAGGCTGCCCTGCTGTAATCATAAATAAGATCAAATCCGCATAAATTGCAGCTTCTTCAGCCTTGCTGTCATCATCTTGCCCACCATAAGCTTCTATTCCAGGTACATCTGTTACGCTCATACCTTTCCATTCATAGCTACGTACATCTCGGGTAGTTCGCTGTCCCCCATGCCCCATATGAGAGCCATCACCATGAGTCAGTATTTCCATTAAAGTACTTTTCCCAGCTTTAGTTTTTCCAAAAAGAGTAATATTAAATTGTGAGGACATATTTTTTTTGTAATTTAAACTACGTTCAGCATCAATATATGTCTGATCAAACTCTGTTTGTACAATTTGTAACTGAGTATTAATACTTTGAATTATATTTTTATCGTTAATATGGTACTGTTTCATACCATCTATGCATTCTGAAATGATTTTAGAGGCACTTCTTATGGATTTTCTTAAATTCTTTAAATGTGTTTTGGCCTCAATGTATCCTTGCTTATTTGCAATAGCACAAGCTTGAAGCGCTGTTTCAAGATTAGTTGTATAATTATCTCGTAAAAACATATTTATGTAAATAAGGTAACAATATTACATTAAAATAATAAGTAATAAAACGCACTAAATTTATAGCGGTTACTAATTTAAATATCATATTTTAATATTACAAGATTACTTCATACTTTTTAGCTAATCAGGTTTATATTGTTACAATAAACTCATAAAAATTTAAAGTCTCAAAAGCAAATAGTCATTTATAATTATAAAGGACATTTAGTAAACAAACAACTGTTTTTATATAATTCGGATTTTCCGCATAACCAATCTCATCAAGCCAAAGCAGATAGTTACCACCTTTATACTTGTATTGAACTTTTGTATAATACGCCCGTACACTTTCCGTCCAATGATTGAATTCATAGTATTTTCCTGTACGTGGATTGGTAAGTCCAAAAAGATTGTGTTTGTTCCGGCATACTGACGAACGGAACCATCCGGTCTCCAGTATAGCTTGGGCCAATACGATTTTGGGATATAGGATCCCGTTTCTTATAATTTCTTTATAAAGGTTGGGGATGGTAAGTTCAGGAAGATTGTTTCCTGATTTAGTAATATCATCTGTTTTCTTTTGCTGTTCTGTTTTTAGGGATGTTTTCCTGTCACTATTCCGGCTGTTATCTTCCAAATTCTTTTGATTATCCGTTCCGACAGTCAGGGTATCTTTTACCATCATCTTATTCTTTTTCCCTTCTGTAACATCCTTTGCTGCACGGTTATAAGACTCTTTTCGTCTTTCTGTAGGCAGAATTTCCGAATCTCTGGTTATCGTATAGAACTGTGCCGATACGCTTACCGGCAAAAACATCAGTAGCAATAAAATCAGAATAGTGTTGCGCATTTCTTTTTCAGGGGATTGCCGTAAATACATTTGTGGCATTCAGGCGGTTAGAACCGCAAATATAACAGCTTAATTACAGTAATATGGAAATGCACAACAGAAATCAGTCCGATTTGTTGCCATACGAAAAACTGGCAATACTGGGTATCGACCGTGAAAAGGCGGACAGCTTACCCATGGAAGTGAAGGAGAAGCTGATGGCAGGTGAAGTGACTCCCATCATGCAAGTATCCATCAACGCAAGGAACGGCAGCATCATCACCATGCCGATGAAGCTACAGATGACTACAGACAAGAACGGTGCTCCGGCTCTGATTGCCTATCCGGTACGTGCAGAACTGGACCGGGAACGCAACAAGGTTCTCAACCTCACTCAGCAGGAGGCTGAACGTCTGGCCAGAGGTGAGGTAATTCAGAAGGCGGTCAACGTAAACGGTGAAAAGACTCAGCAGTATCTGCAGCTTGATCCGGAAACAAAATCCGTCATTCACAAGCGTGTCACAGACATAAAGCTGGAGCAGCGTCTGAAGGACATGGAGAAGGTGAACGACATTGAACTGGGTACGCAGCAGAAGCAGCAGGTACGGGAGGGAAAACCGGTTGAACTGAATGTTGGCGGTGAGAAGGTTTCAGTCGGCATTGACCTGAAGGAGCAGCAGGGATTCAAGCTTATCAAGGGTGACATGAAGGAATGGGAAAGGCAGCAGAAGCTCCGCTATGACGAGATTCATCCTGAATACCTCGGTCTTGTTATGACTGACAAGAACCGATGGGAATATCAGAAGGTGGTGGACAGACAGTCCGTTGAACGTGCTATTTCACTCTCTCCATCCAGAAAGGAAACTAAAGCGAACAGCCTTAAACTCTAATACTCGATTCCTATGGCCAAAAAGACAGATTCAGATAATGATAACGGTATCATCCGGCAGTTCAACGAACTGAAGAAGAAGCATCCGGATGCCATACTGCTGTTCAGACGGAATAGTTTCTATGAACTCTATAAGCAGGATGCCGTCAAGGCTGCCACAGTGCTTGCCATCGAAATTGCAGACAGGATGCTGCCTGACTACAAGAGACCTGTAAAGGTTGCATCATTCCCACAATCGGCACTTGACGTTTATCTGCCCAAACTGATACGTTCCGGAATCAGGGTTGCAATCTGTGATGCCTTGAACAGTTCTTTGAAGAAGAAGGCCGGACAGGATAAAACTGAAATTAATGACAGAACTATTCAAAACAATACAGATATGGGAAAGAAGAAAAAGGAACAGGGTGCGCAGGAAGTTCCTGACAGAACAGTGGAGAACACTGTTGATGTAAAACCTGCAAGGGAAAAGAAGTCGAAGGCCAAAGTTGAAACCAAAGCTGAGACTGGGACGGATAATGAGGTAAAGACCGAGAAGAAGGCCGAACAGAAAACAGAGAAAGCTCAGGAACGAAAGCCCCGTGAGTCGCAGATGGTGACAGCCAACGGTGAAAAGGTAACTCATGGCCATGCCTACCAGAGTACCACCAATCCTGCCGAATGGTACTTTACCGCAAAGATTGACGGACAGCAGCTCAAGCCGCAGAAGATGGATGCAGCAGACCTTGCTGCCTATCAGAACAAGGAAATGACGGTACCGCAGCTGATGGAACGCTACTATCCGACAAAGTTGATGCCGAAGGTATCTGAGGAAGCCTTCCGTATGCCAATGGAGATTGCAGGACCGGACGGTTCTATAACCGTAAACAAGTTCAATGTCTATAAAGAGAAGGACGAACAGCGTCCTGACTTTGGTAAATACAAGTTCTATGTTCAGGTTGGGGATACCAACATGTCTGCCGTGGCTTCACGCCAGGACCTGAATGCCTACTTTGACAGGGTGGCCACTCCAAACCAGCTTATTGAGAAGAACTTCGGGGAACGTCTGCATCTGAAATCTGCATACGAGAAATATCAGCTTCCTGAGGGTGTTGACCCCAAGGGTGTGCGTGTAGCCAAGGACAGGAACGACAACAAATGGAAGGTGTCGGTTGACCTCGGAGAAAAGGGACAGACTTCCCGGCATGAAATATCCTTCGATGACGGCTATTCTCTTTTCAAGACCAAGACGGCCACAAGGGAACAGATTGCGGCCAAGTACCTGAATACGGAAATAACCGGTATGCTTGCCGCCAACACCGCAAAGGTGGAGAAAACGGCTTCTATGAAAATGTAACATAATCAGAAAACTAAAATATAAGTTATATGTCAGCTAAAAAGAATCATGAGGAACTTGTGGAGCTTCTGCAGGAGGGAAAAATCGGTTTCCTCCGTTTTGTTATGGACAGTGAGAATGCAGATGATTATCTGGAATGGTGCCGGTCACACGGTACTGACCCTTCGGATGAATCGGCTGAGTTCTATGTGGAACAGACGGACATCAAGCAGATGGACCGTCAGGTAATGGATGACGACAGCTATGGCATCTGGAACTGACTCTCAGGGAAACAGCGGACAGGCGGCCATAGACCGCTTCGCTGCAATGATGATTGAGCGTATGCAGCAGATGAAGGATACCGGATGGAAACAGGGATGGATTGGCGGTGCATCAGGTTATGCCGGACTGCCGCAGAATGTAGGTGGCCGCAACTATTCAGGTTCCAATTCCTTCTTCCTTCAGATGCATACCGCAGCCATGAACTACCAGCTTCCAGTATATCTGACCTTCAAACAGGCTCATAACCTGAAGGCTCATGTCCTGAAAAGTGAAAAGGCCTTCCCGGTGGTGTACTGGGATATGATGATAAAGGACAGTCACGGCAAGAGGATAAGCACGGAGGAATACCGTGCAATGAGCAAGGAAGAGAAGAAGGATATGGATGTCATTCCTTTCATCAAGTCATTCCCGGTGTACAATGTGGCACAGACCAATCTGGCCGAAGTACAGCCGGAGAGGATGCAGAAGTTATTGGAAAAATTCAAGGTACCTGAACTAAGGGACACGGAAGGTATGTACACCCATGCCGCACTCGACCGTATGGTGGAGACGCAGCAGTGGCTTTGTCCGATACGTGCCGACAAACGTGAGAACGGTGCCTATTATTCTCCCTCAAAGGATATTGTGGTGCTGCCCATGAAAGCGCAGTTCAATATCGGTGATTCTCCTGAAGAAACCTATCGTGGTGGAATGGAGTATTATTCTACCATGCTGCATGAAATGACACACTCCACCATGACACCGGAGCGTCTGAACAGGGAGATGGGCGGCAGGTTCGGTGACCCGAAATATGCCAAGGAGGAGCTGGTGGCGGAACTTACGGCTGCAATGATCAGCCATTCCATGGGCTTTGATTCCAGGATAACGGACAACTCGGCTGCTTACCTGGACTCGTGGATTGGTGTACTGAAACAGGAACCGAAGTTTATAGTATCGGTCATGGCTGACGTGAACAAGGCTTCGGACATGATTCTTGACCATGTGGACAAACAGCGTCTGGCTCTCGGTGAGCAGCCTTATCTGGCAAAGAATGACCCGTTGGTTCCTGTCAGTGCGGACGAGGAGATACCTTTCAGGAATGCGGCCATTGTCAAGACCCGTTCCGGAGACTATGCCATCCGTGCGTCATACGATGGCGTGGAGCTGGGACTGAAGAAAGTTTCCAAGGAAACGGCCAGGACATTCTTCCAGCTTACGGACTGGAAAGATAAAGAGGCTTTCCTGAACATGACTGCACGGAAGACATACGAACCCGAGATTACCATGATGGGCCGGAACCGGAATGCCGGTACAGGGCTTGGTATATGAAATTCTGTATAACATCTTAAATCGGAAAGCATGAGCGACTACAAGGTTAATTTCAGGGAAATGAAATCCCGTGTGGGGATTGACGATATTGCATATGCTCTGGGATACCGTCTGGACAAGAAGGCCGGTGTCGGACGCTACATCGAGCTGGTACTCGGTGAAGGCGGTAACAAAAGGGATACGCTGATTGTCAGCCATCCCAACGACAAGGCGGCACAAACCTTTTTCCGGCGTGACGGTTCTAAGGGGGATGTGGTGACACTCATCCGTGAGAATCTTTCTTCCTTTACGGTATCAGGAAAGGATGAATGGCAGAAGATAGCCAAGGTCATGGCACGTTTCGCCAACATGCCTGAACCTGAATACAAGGAGGACAGGGAGTATGTTAAATCGGCAGGAAAATCATCGGGAGGGTTTGAACCTTCCAGATATGAGGTGAAGCCGGTTGATACCGAAAAAATACCGGGACTGTTTTTCTGGCGCGGACTGTCCAAAGCGACCGTAACGGCTCTTTTGCCTTTTATTTCCCTTATAAGGGACAGGAACAACGGGAAATTTGAAGGCTACAATATCGGATTCCCATATACTGACGGAAAGGGAAATGAAGTCAGGGGGTATGAAATCAGAGGACATGGCGGCTACAAATCGAAGGCTGCCGGTACGGATTCGTCATCCTCGGCATGGGTGGCTGTTCCTTCGGGTATCAGTCCGGACAATGTAAGAAGCGTGTTTTTCTGTGAATCAGCTTTTGATGCCATGGCCTTCTACCAAATGAACCGGATACAGATTGGGGACAGTGCGGCTCTGGTTTCACTGGGCGGCACATTTTCCGACCGGCAGATAACCGGAGTCATGGAACGCTTTCCCAATGCACGTGCCTTCGACTGTTTTGACAACGACCTGGCCGGGAGGATATACGGACTGCGCATGATGGCTCTGCAGGAAGGTATTCAGATGAAGATAAGCAGGACTGACGGTGGCATCCGGATTGAAGTGAAGGGAAAGGTATTCGAGCCTGACATGGAGCGTCCCCTATTGGCTCAGGTTGCCAGGCAGCTGAACATCCGGTACCGCATGGGACAGTGGCTTCCTCCGAAGGCTTTCAAGGACTGGAACGACTGTCTGCTGAACAGGCCGATGGAGCCGGTGATTTCACCACACAAAGAGGAACGTGAACAGAATCTGAGCGAACAAAGGAATAAAGGACGTAAAATCTGAATGATATGGACAAAATCAAGTTAAGAATAACGATAGTGGCCGTCCTTGCAGTTCTTCTGCTGAAAGGTGCGGACACTTTTGCACAACAGACAGACCCTACACTGACGGGTGCTGTCTTTGCACAGACTTCCACACTGAAGAATATCTATGACAAGCGTCAGAAGGCACACGAGAAAATCATTGCTGCCGAGACTGCCGTAACGATTGCTCTCGACAGGGTACACAGTGTGGAGGACAAGATGCTGGAATATCTTTCCAATGCACAGGGAGCCATGCAGAATCTCTATCAGATTAAGCGTGCCGGGGAACTGGTGGCCACGGAAATACCTCAGAACTGTAATCTACTGCTCAAATCGGTCGGCAGTAACCTGAAGGGAACGGCCATTGCTGCAATCGTCTCGGACGAGCTGGCTGATGCCGCAACCCAGATGGCTGCGCTTTATCCGTTTATGAAGCAGCTGGTGACTTCAGGAAGCTATGATACTGGCGGTTCTGACGGAGGCAAGGAGAAACACAAGGTAAACCTGCTCAGTTCTTCCGAGCGGTACTACATTGCAAACGAGGTACTGACCAGACTGGAGGCTGTCAATACCGACCTCTTTATCCTGGCATGGCAGGTACGCACACTCTCATGGAACGACCTCTGGTTCTCTCTTGACTCGGAAGGATGGGCAAACGTGATGTCCGGCAAGAACATCATAGGAGGAATCGTTGCGGACTGGAACCGTGGATTCTCATTCAATTAATTCAAACAATGTAACTTATCAGGAATATGGATTCAGAAAAGAAGATTATAGGACACTGTCCGTTCTGCGGCGGCAACGTGGTGAAGACCTGCAAGGGGTATCGCTGCGAAAACAACACAGGTGAGCATCCTTCTTGTGTGCTCAACATCAATGCCATCATCGGCAATCGGAAAATGAATGACGAGGAGATTGCTGAATTTTTAGAGAAACGCCGTATCCTTCTGGACGGCTTTTCCACCAAGGAAGGAAAGACTTTCCCGACAGTGCTGGAACTTGCTGATGACGGTGCAGTCAATATGCAGTCTGTTATCGGCAGGTGTCCGCACTGCGGCGGCGAGGTACGTGTGGGAACAAGGGCTTTCAACTGTTCCAACTACAGCAATCAGGAAACACCATGTTCATTCGCCATCTGGAGGAATATAGGCGGCCATCAGCTGACACTGGAAGAGGCGAAAGAGCTTTGTGAGAAGAACATTACTTCATCCGAGCTGGAGATGTACCGGGAGGACGGTTCCATTTACCGCAAACGCCTCGGTCTGGCTCCGGACAAACTTCAAATCGTAAAGATATGAAACAGGGAAAGAAACTACTGATACTGCCTGCAGTGGCAGTTCTGCTCGGAATGGGAACCGGCTGTTCCGGCAACAGCGGGAATAAGGCACAGGATATGGCCAAAAAGGCACTGATGGCTTCGGTGGACAATCCGGAATCCGTAAAGATTGTCGGTATCAGCAAACCGGATTCTGTATTTGGCCGTGAGTATGTTACAATGAAGGAGAAGATGGCTCTTTCTGTTGCCATAATGAAAATCAGCCGCAGGTTTATGGAGGATACGGATTTTGATAATCCGAACGTAGAATGTCACGGGATGTCAGGGCAGATGAAACGTCAGATGGATGCCATGACGGCACTTCGCTCTCTGATGGTTATGGGGGAACTGAAGCCTGCAGGTGATGAAGCCATTCAGGAACACAATCCGTTCAGCGGTTGGAAGGTAAAGATAGAGTATGAAGCCACTGATTCTGACGGGCAACCTTACCGTTCTGAATACTGGTTCATTATGGACAAAGAAGCGCAATGTGTAATCAGGTCATTTGAAATTCCACTGTTATGAAGCTGAAAACCGGATTGTAAATATTAAGCGGAGCAAACTGTAATAGCTTGCTCCGTTACATTACTTACATGTTATAGGAGAGTCTATTGGGTATTGATTTACAAGACTGTAAATATCACAATCAATATCTTTGTTACAATAGCTACCGTGCTTAGCTTTTTTTACTAAATAGTCTACATACAAAGCATATTCTCTACAAATCTTATTTCCCTGAAGTTTAATCCCTTCACCAAGGTAATCGCTTATGTAAGCACCTATATAGTAAATCTCATTAAGCCCATAAATACCATACTGAGCGCATTTTGATCTGAATTTAAAATAATCCATAATAGAATCTGATTGAAATAGATAAAATATAATATCAAGTTCATAAACAGACATAGCAATAACCGGAACCTTGCTGTCCTTTGGCTGATTTAGATAATTCAATGAAGACATGCCGGGAAAAGAATCTAGAGTTATACATACATTAAGCAGTTTGAGATTTTCGGCAAATGTCATATCAGCTTTTCTTAATGAATAATATTCAGATGCATGATTAAGACATTCTATACATTTAAGGCCTTGATTGAATGCCTCTGTAACGGCCTTTTGATAATCTTCTTTGATTGAGGTTACGCACCCTCGCTTTGATAATTCAGTCAATCTTTTACTCTTAACCTGGAAAACAATTCCCATTTCATTATTACATAACATAGCATCAATGTCAGTAATAGGATCTGAAGATTTACTTCTTTTAATAAGGATGTGATTGTATGAACTTATGTGGAATCTTCTCTTAATGATCTTATATACAATATCTTCCGCTGTCCTTCCTCTTAAATCTGCTAATTTCTTATGAAAAGACTTATCTTCTGAAAGCCAGTAATATGGCGTTTCATTAATTGCAGCAGCCAAAGAGTTCGTATTTACAATGAACAATCCTCTATCATCAGGTAATTTAATTATTGGATATTGTTTAAAATAATTATAGTCTGTTATATCACAAATTTTATCAGGAAGTTTATCTCCTAATTTGTATGACATTCTTTTTAAGATATTCTGCTCTTCTGGAGAGAAGATTTTTCTTATTATGTTCGGTTTTATAGTAAATAGATTTAAAGGACAAACATATTCATTCTTACGCCGTTTTTCATTAATTCGTTTCCTTATTTGATTCTCTAGAGTTGTTATGATTTTATTGAACGTTGATTCAATTACAGTTGTATCAAACTCATACTCTTCTCTCAATTTGAATGATAATATTTGTTCATTGTATTTTTCTTTTGCAAATTTTATATATTGCCAATTATAAGCAAGGTCACCTTCATAAAAGTAATTTTCAACAAACAAATCACCAAAATCCTGAGAATCTCTATATAGGTTATGAAGATCATCCATTAAGCCATATACTTCTTTACGAATTTCCTCATCCTTAATAATATCCCAATTCTTCGCAAGATTAACATTCTGCAACCAAAGGCCACATAAAAAGTCTATCTCTGTTGAAAGAAGTCTATCACGATTTGACTCTTGTCCATGTTTTAATTGACTTTCTATTCCCACGGTTTCAAAGAAAGAGATGTATCCCAAAATTCTTCCAAATGAAAAGTATGATGTTATTTCATTTAGTCGTGCTATAATTTCGTATCTATCCATTTTATCTACAAAAACTATTTATGGTTTTATTACATATCCCGTAAATGCCCGTCCAATATATCAGGTAAGATTAATATACATAAAAGTAAATAATAATTACAACATTACAATCTTACATAAATATTTCGTCTATTTAATCCGTTTAGGCCAAATACGAATTCCTTCTTTTACTGATTTATAAGATGATATAAATCCTTTTTCTTTTAAACAGGTAACTAACTCTTCATTCCAGTTATTATCAGCCAAAACAGGATGCTTTGTACGTTCCGATATATCTTTATACTTACCACTCAGAATATTAAGCATTGTTATTATTTTATTCTCATCATAATCGAAACATTTAATCATTAAACTGATACATCTAACTTGATAGTTTTTTTTAGAAGCGTTATTAAGCAATCCAACAAGTGTATCTTCATCTAAAACACGTATATCAAAATTAACTAATATTCCTAAAGTTTCATCTGAAAGACTTTGGGATTCCAACAGGATGTTATTAGGTATTAGAGGAATTAAATCATTCTTTTGAGAAGGAGTAAACAAATCAGACAAAAGAATTTTTTCAGCTACATCTACATTTATAAAGAAAGAAGAATCTTTAACTGCATAGAAATCAGAATAATGATATAGTAAATAGTCTGCAAAAATTTCTGTTTGTTTAAGTATCCTTGTATTATTATCCTTAAAAGGTAATTTTCCTGCATTCAACAAAATACTTAGTCTCTGCGACTCAAGATTAGCCAATGCGTCACAGTTAACAAATACTCTATTAAATACAGCAATTAACTTCCTATATGCATTTACACTTAAATTTTCAGTAGAAAACATCTCGGTAAACATAGGACTAATAATCTCCACTGGCAAAACGGAAGTTGAACTAGAACTTAATTCCGTTAAATAGTTTTCAATGTATGCATAAAAAATAGTAGAATCCTTACATTCATGTGTATAATAGCTGGCGACATTTTCCCAAGTAGGTTTGATAAGATAAAGTTTGTAAGCAATGTTTATCATATCCTTGCTCAGAATTTTATCAATATTTTCCAAACGTGTACATTGCCCCTGGAGATAAGTTTCCTTTTCCTCCTTCGTTAAGTTTTCTTCATTGAGAATGTATAGAATAGATTCAGCATCCTCATCTTTACAAGTTGAAGAAAAAAGTTTCAACGCCGTAGATATGTTTGTTCTTACGTAACTTAGTAATTCTCTATTGGGAACAAGTTTAACTCTACTTAGATTCAAATTACTCTCATCTATAATTTCTATATTCTGTAAAGTATTGGCTATAAGACATAAATTATGAACATTTAATGCAAATAATGAATGCTGTATCACGTAAGCTAGAAGTTCCATATCGTTTGCATCAACTGATTCAAAAAGACAACAACGACAAATCTCTTTACTCCTTGTAATACCTATATTTTTACATCGTTCAGACATAAATCTATAATTTGCATTCAGCCATTGAATCTGTTTTTCTTCAATCTTATTACAATATTTCAGCCAACCTTCTATAAGCCATTCTCTTTCATTATTATCACCCCAAGAGAGAATATATTCCCAAGATTTAATTCTATCCCATGATATATAATGCCTAAATACGATTTCCGAACTTTTTTTTAATGTGTAATATTGAGACAAAAAATCAAGCGGAGCATTTTCATTTTCTAAGCGGTACATAACTTGATTGAAATAGTCACCATACTTATCTATGTTTTTTGCTAGAAAATCCAACAAATCATTATTAAGAATGGCATCACATTCAAACATATAAGGAAGAAGTTCTTTAACAAAATTATTGATCTTATCTATATGATATGTATATTCCTTTGCTATATCCCTTTTTATAGAAAGAAGCAAATCTCTATCACTTAAAGATACCATTCCTTCATAAAAATAGGAAATATAATCATAATATTCTTCGTCAATGAAACCACGACGAATGAATACATCCATCATTTCTGATAATTCATTTTTTTTATAAGCATCAGATTCTCCCTGTTTATATTTGCCTATTAGATCTTTCAGAGTTAATGCCTGTATCTTAATCTTTTCATTTTGCAATTGTACCAGTTTATGTCTGAAAATTTGCTCAGATGTCTTTAAAGCTAACATACGTCTATTAAAATCTAAAGATTTTTCTATTGTGGTATGATTAACACTCCCTGTTGTGTTGCTTGTATTTGAATAATGGTAATAATATGTATATGAAAAACTATTGTGTTTTAAAAAATCATCAAATAATTCTCGACTTTCCGCTATATTCTTTAATGTATAATAATTACCTTTTGTATGGATACTGACCATTCTATCATTAACAGAAAGACGAACAGCATCCATATAAAGATAACGCAATTCAGATTCTCTTAAATGTTTGTTGTTAATATATAAATGATACTCTTCCTCCAATTCTTTTTCTTTATTATTGAGATATTCCATAGCACCTTTAACAAATAAGGGTTTAGAATTAATACATTGGTATACTTTTCCAGCCCTTCTGTGTAATTGAGCAAAATCTTTTGGAAAATAGTTTTTATAAACTATCATTGCCAACAATTTAGTCATATTAAGTTTCTGTTCATTTGTCATTAACTTTTGTCTATATTGAGAAAATTCATTGGCTATATTTGTAAATATACGCATATCTTGAATAAAAAAAGCCATATCAGCCAAATCACCATCCATTATTTCTTTTTCGTCTAATCCTCTTTCTATTAAAGCTGCTTTAAGCTTATCTTTTGAGTTTGAAGGATTTATAACTGGTATAACAGTAGTGATATAATCAAAGAATTTTGTCCTTTCTTCATTTATAAAAACATCATCCTTAACAGCATAAAGAAAAACGACATTCCGCCCAACTATTTTTGATTCATTGATAAGCTGGTTCAACTCTCGGAGTTTCAAAAAAATCTTAGATGTACCAAAACGATCTAAATCTTCAATTATAACAACATTATACTTCGTAACTTGAAAAAAATAGAGTATCTCATCCAAATGCTTATTGAAGATAGAGTTCTCTTCTTTAAGTTCTATCTCACCATCTTTTAAATTAAGTTTGTTAAGCTTTGAATTACCGTATGATTTAATGACATAACCTAATGCCATGAATAAAAAATATAACATATATCCAACAGATATAACATCAGGTACTATATTCCAGAATCCAAAGTTTAGCATCTTATAAATGCTGTCAACAATAAACCATGAAGGTTCAAATGCAATAAGTACAGCTATAAAGAACATCACTCCATGAAATGATAGTTTTTTTAATTGCTTATCATCTATATGAATGATACGCCTAAATCTTGAATTTGGTACTGTTGATGATTTTTCTCTATATATTAACTGCTGAAGAATACTATACTCAATTTTTCTATTCAGTAGTTCAATCTGTTCATCATCAATATTTGAGTTGTCTTTATTATCAATATCTTCATGTGCCTGTAAAGTTGCTAATGAGATGGGTAGATATTCAAAATCTGAGTATGTTTGTCGCAAAGTTTGTAGAATTGAACTCTTGCCAGAACCAAAAGGGCCAGTTAGAGCTATATTTTTAATTTCTCCCTTATTAATAGCCACTTGAAGGACTTCGTTCAATTCTTCTACAGTTGAAAAAGAAGAATCTGCTTTTGACAGTTTCTTTGGTAGTAATGGTTGTAACATCATCTGAATAGATTTTACTTTTTAATTGTTTATTATTGGTAACTGTCTACTTTCGACTCTGCTACCATTTGTTTTTCTTCCTCTAGTATATTGTATGGTGTTATAATACGATCATTAAGATAAATATGATTAAGCGTATACTCCAGTGATTTTAAAGTCTGTTCACGAAGTGCTGGTTTCAGTTGACATTCCCATACTGTTATGCAGTGCCATCCCATGGAAGCCAGCTCTTTTTGCTCTTTTATGTCACGCTCCTTATTTTTCTGGATTTTGTTCTTCCAAAACTCTGAGTTTGTTTTTGGTAATACAAAATATTTGCATTCGTCATGGCCATGCCAAAAACAGCCGTTTACAAATATTACAGTTCTGTATTTCCGCAATACAAGATCAGGATGTCCTGGCAGACGAGGATGATTCAGCCGGTAGCGGAAGCCCCGGCTGAACAAGAACTTACGAACCAGTAATTTCGGCTTCGTATTCTTGCCACGTATAGCAGACATATTCTTATGTCTCTGTTCCTTTGTCAAACGGTCAGCCATAAAGCTTTATTTTAGTATATATTGTTCAATGCAATGCACCGATTTGAGGTAAACGTAAGCCTTTACTGAAACAGGTTTCTTTTTTAATTAGAAACTGGCCTTGCCACGAATCGGCAATTTCATCGGAAGTAAATTTCTCTATGCCCATATGATTTGAATTAAATTTTATCAATTAAAAATTCTCCCAAAATATCGAATGTCGTATCAATGAATGTGTTATTCGCCATCTTACTTGTATTGATTGGCTGGAATTCATTATATTGTTCACGAACAAATCGCAATTCGAAAGCAAGGCGAAGGTCATCCTTACCTTCTTCTCCTTCAGTTTGTTTCGCTTCTTTAGCAGTAATGGTCCTAACCCGTACAATCTCATATACATCACGAATTCCCCGTCCTTTCATGTAAGGCATGAAATAATGTAGGTCTTGTAATGCTATAGTAGTCGGAAAATGACTGCCTGTGTAATATAGAGTTGCGGTACCGTCAAGGAAACTTTGTAAATATCCTTTACGACTACTATTTGTAACCAATCCTATCAAGACACGGTTGCCCACTTCTACGAATGTACCTTTCTGTGGAATCACACGATTGATTATTTCAGTTGATTTCTTGTTTATAAGTTCGGCAACGAAGTGTTGTAAAAGTTTTCTGTTTTCTTTGTCTTTAGGTCGTAATGGAAATGCACCGATATTCACTTCTTTTATTGACTTGTAGAACCTAGACATCTGCACATCCATCGGTTCTCCATCACCAGGAAACAGGATGTACCCACCAATAACTTCTTTCTTTAATGGAGCATAATCATATTCTTTATAATAAATGGCATCACGGTAACGGTGCATCTGATTAATGGTATCATCAGGTGGTACATCCACATTACCTTCTTTCCCCTCAATACGATATTTTGCGTCAAATAGGTACGTGAATTTCATTTTATTATGCAGGTCGTTCTTTGTCAACTGTAAAACAATATCAGGCTTCTGGGGAACGGTAGGAACCACAAGATTACTCATCCCAATTGAAGTGTTTTCCTGATCTGTAGTCTTAGGATTATACACCAACTCAGCCAGCTCCACATTGTCTTTTTTGAAGAGAATTCGCGAATGCTCACCTTTACCTAATTCCCATGTAAAGACTCCATTCATCTCCATGCGATTGCGATGTTCAACCTCCTCGTTTGTCAAATGCAATTGCTCTTTCACTATATGACTTACCTCTATAAAACACCATATCTCATATAGAGTGGCTATGTCCTTTGTTTGGAGACGGAACATTCCATCATAAAGCGAATATCCACGTCTGAGCAGATTCCATGTGCGATAGACTTGACTATATCCAGTTGCTTTATGTAGTATTAAACTCTCTTGATTAAAACCTTTGAATCGCCCGACTGTTCGGAAAAAGGGATTACGTTGCAAGCGTTGAAGTCTGATAAATACATCAGTCATCTCATTTTTATTTACTTCTGAAATATTATTCAGCCCTTCAATTCTTTTTTTCAGAGACTCATATTTCTTGGTTATCTGATCCAAAGCAAATTTGAGGAAACGATTTTCTTGCGTGTCGTTATTCTGTACCTGTTCCTCCACACGATATAAATGAGTACTTTCCTTACGGTGTTCAGCCAGTTCGTTCTCTATACCTCTTGGTATAATTTTCAATCTATCTGCACGCACATAAACTTCCTGTCCACGTAATCTGTGTCGTGGCCTCTCAATTATATTCTTGCAGGCACATATGAACTTCTCCTGTTCTTCGGAAAAAATACTCCACCACACAATTTCCGGTGTATCTCCGTTCTGTTCAGGGGAAAAGCCATGGTAAGTACGCTTCATATAATCGAGCGAAAGCATACGATATTCACGTTCAATATCTTCAAGAATACTGCGCCAATGTTCATGGTAATTGAGTTTCGTACTCAATACCTCAAATGAAAATATGAAGTGCTTGATTTTTTCCTTTGTCTTGTAAACAAGACGTATCTCACTACGTCCTATTTCATTCTTATAATTTAGGAAACCAGCCAATATATGTTTACGATACGTAAAACGTTCGTTATCTCCCTGTAACAAAGATCCGAACTTTGCATCTTTTACGTAATCCTTAAACTCAACCCATATAGGATAGTCGGCATTATCAAAAAAAACAGCATGAGTTTTCTGTTCTTTTTCTATAAAAATGTCCTCGCCTTCTGCATGGCGAACGACTGACAATACGCCATCAGACCAGGAATAACTGGAGAGCAGCCCTTGCTCACCTATATTATTCCTAGCTTTATTCCAAATAGCATCGAACTTATTACATTCAATACTCATGGTAAAATCAGTATGCGTAATTGTAAGTAACTCCATAACTTTAGAATATTAACTCCAAAAACTGGTATATCCGGAAGAAAGCCTATTTCTCATCTCTTTTATTTTTGAAAGAGAAATGGAAACTTCAAGAGGTATTTCGCTGGAAATATTACTCAAGTTCTCTTCAATAATATCAGATAGATTAGTCAAAAAGCCATCACTCACCTTACTATCATCTCCTTCAATACGTGAGAGAATCTTCATGCTCGTAATTTCATCCAGTGCACGGGCTATCACATAGTCTTGAGGCAGCTCGTTGTTCTCAGCATCCTTATTATAAGGCAGATTGTTCACCACATACAGCAAAAACTCATTACGGGTACGGTAAGCTATTTTGAATGGAGTTCCTTCAAGCACATCATTAATAGCTTTTAGATAATTCAATGTCTTATCACACACCTTTTGATTCAAAGTATAAACATCTACACCTTCAACAGCAGTTCCTACTAAATCATTATTTGATAATTTGCCAATAGATTCATAACGTTGCTTCAATCCACCGTACAAATCAACATCATTCATTTCGATAGTCATTGCTCTGTCAAGTACTTTCCGGGAGAATGAGAAAGTCGTCTCGTCCATGTTTACCGTACCCACTACAATCAAGTTGGCCGGTAACGATAAACGTTTTCCGTTTTTCTCTGTAAGATATTCCTGACGTTCACTTTCATTTCCAATGAACAATTGGTCTATCAAATTTTTATAAGCTTCTGTATTTTCATAGTCAATGATAGGGTCAGTGACTACTTCTCCTTTCTCATTAATCTTGCGTGACTCAATAACACTTAGGTATTCAGCAAAATACTGTTCCACAGGGGCCAGGTTCATCTCATCCAAACATAAGAAATGAGGCACATCAGGATTCAATAATGCCTTCACCATAAACTTCAAGAATGGACCTACAACATATCTTTCTCCATTAATTCGGCTCACATAACCGATCAATTCACTGCTGTCATGCCAATTCGGTTTCACCTGTACCATCTCAAAGTTACTAGGTTTTTGCGCTTTGTATTCTTCAGAACTCGAATCCCAACAAGCCCGGGCCAATTCACGTACAATTCGACTCTTTCCAGTGCCAGAGATACCGGCAAGGAGGAGAAAAGGCTTTGACTTGATTGCAGTAATATATGGGCGGTAGATTGAAGCTGCAATTTCAATATTTACTTTATCAGAAGAATCAAAATTCTTAAAGAATGCTTCTTTATCTTGTCTATTTGGCATATTATTCATAACTTCTTTATATTGAGGTTTTAAGGTTGCAATCCCTTCTTTATCTACATTTATAACTTTAGAATAATTATTTAGAGCGTTGGATATGATATCCATGTTTCCCATATGGTCTTTAAATATGGCTGTCATGGCAAGATTTAAATCAGCTGTACCATTGTTTGCCTCTAAAAAATTAACCAGTTCTTTTACTAAGAACACAGGCGTTTCTAACTCTTTTAAACTTTTGGTAAAGGGGTTAGGCGCATAATAACAATGAATCCAATGCTCTAAATACTTGTGAGCTTCATCTTCTGATATATTATTCTCAAATCTAGGTATATAAATACCTTTATCTTCGTAATATAACCCCAATTGACAAGCCAGTTGGTAAGCTGTTCGAAAGAACTCAGGTTCCATTTTCGACCTAAAATCTTCCGAACTCATCATTTTATGGGGTAATATCTTTACAAACTCACAAACTGTTTTTGGGGTGGCATTACGCCATCTACATATTACATCTGCCATAATCCTCACCGTATTTAGTTATATCCATTTGTTTTAATAAAGCCATTAAAACATCTACTATTATACTATTACCAGACTGTTTATATGTTTCAGTATCAGAACATACTATTTTAAAAGAATCGTCGAATCCCATTAATCTTAAACATTCTCTTGGCGTAAGTTTTCTGAATCTACCATATTGATTGTCAACTTCATCAATATTAGCTCTAACAACATTTCCACATTCTCCATCTAATTGTATAGCATATCTTTCTATGTTGGATATATTGAAATAGTTCTCTTCAAAATCACTTACACAATAAAGATTCTCATCGGAATCTGGGGTAAGTGAATCCTCTTTCAATTTAGGATGAAATACAAAATCGCCATGCCAATTAAATTGTTGGTTTCGCTTTTGACAAAGCATGATATTGCCATTTACTTGGGTATAACTTTTTTGACGATTTATAGTACGTGTAATGAAATTTACACCTTTTCTTTTAAGAAAATACTTTTTGTCAAATGAACTTTGAAGATAATCATATAATGTCTTGGTAAGAGGGATTGGAGCCGGGTATTTAAAGTCAGTTTCCTTTTTAAAGCCTATACAATAAATACGATCACGACTATGTGGAACACCATAATCCTTACCGTTCAATATTTGATAATACACATCATAGTCACAGTCGTTTTCAAACGTCTCCTTAATAGTCTCCCATGTACGGCCCTTATCATGACTCAACATGCCTTTTACATTCTCAAAAATAAAAACTTTAGGCTGACATTCAATGACAATTCTTGCAAACTCTCTAAAAAGGGTTCCACGTGTATCTGAGAATCCACCGTGTTTTCCACGTAAAGAAAAAGCCTGGCATGGTGCTCCCCCAACAAATAAATCAACTTTACCTTTAAAAGGTCTAGCATCAAAATTATGTACATCTGTATGCCATTGTTCTTCTCTTATGGAATAATTTGCGAAATAAGCTTTTTTGCAGTTTTCGTCAATATCACCGGCAAACTGTATTTCACAATTTAGTCCAAGACGGTGGAATGCATGTTCTATTGCGCCAATCCCACTGAAGGATGTTGCAAGCCTAATAGTCCTCGTAGGATATGAGAACTGTCGATTTTGCCAACTTATCGGACTTGAATCAATATTGGCCTTTGTATTTTGAATTTCAGCGTATTTATTCTTCATTTACTCCATATTTAGTTATATCCATTTGCTTCAATAAAGCTATGAGGACATCAACAACAATACTATTACCAGCTTCCATATACATAGAAGTATCACTAACTACGATTTTAAAATCATCTTTAAATCCCATCAGTCTTAAACATTCTCTAGGTGTAAGCTTTCTGAGTCCATCAATTCCTTTTTCTTTATTATAAGTAACATAATTATCAACACCTGCACGGTGCATTTTATGCATTGACTGCAATAAAGGACGGGCAATGTCTAAATCTGTTTTGATAGGGGTTTTAAATGTTTTAGTACCCGGACATAATACATATTTAGCCACCTTTTCCGACAAATAATATTTGTCTGCAATTTGATCAACCTTGAAGATAAAATCATTAAATTCTTCTTTTACTTTCCCTTCAGAAAGTAATTTACTACGTTCCTTATTACCAGCTAAAAACTTAACATTTTTATCTTTATTAAAGAAATCACATTCAGAATAATCTTCAAGAAAATCATACATCCTATATGGTAAAGGTATTGGAGCGGGATACTTAAATTTTGTTTCTTTCTTAAAACCGACACAATATAATCTTTCACGTGTTTGAGGTATACCGTAATCACGAGCATTTAAAAGTTGATAATGTACATCATAACCACAATAATCACAAAATGTATTATAGATAACTTGCCAAGTACGACCATTGTCATGTTTAAATAAGCCTTGAACATTCTCAAAGATAAAAACTTTAGGCTGACATTCTTTTACTATTCGAGCAAATTCTCGAAACAATGTACCACGAGTATCTTCAAAACCACGCTGTTCACCTACAATAGAAAACGCTTGACATGGAGCGCCTCCAACAAATATATCAACCTTACCTTTATATGGACTAGCATCAAAATCTCTTATATCTGTATGCCATTGTTCTTCTTCTATCTCATAATTGGCAAAATATGATTTTTTACAATTTTTGTCAATATCTCCTGCAAATATAATTTTAGATTTGAGTCCCAATCTTTTAAACGCATATTCAATAGCACCTATTCCACTGAAAGAAGTTGCAAGTCTTATAGTCCTTTCTGGATGAGAAAAAATTCTTTCAACCCATGAAATGCCTTTTGTATCTATATTTGAAGAAGTATTCTGTATATCTATATTTGCCATATTTACTTTGAAAACAGTTTTTAAAATTTTCTTTTACAATTTCCATAAAAATAACTCCATCAACAACATCTAATAGATTAAAGTTGATAGTTAACCAATCAATAACATCCTGTATTTTATTTATCTGCCCATTTAGAATATTTCTCTTATTATCTTCCATTATTAGAACTAATTCTATTGATTATTACCATTTTCTTCAATGGGCCAAAATAACTCTTGTATGTCAACATTTAGATGCTTTGCTATTTCCACTAAAGTCTCAACATTTGGCTGCAAGGTATTAGTGCACCATTTAGAAATAGTGGCAGGATCCTTGCCCAATTGTTCTGCTAACCATTTGTTTGTACGCTTCTTTTCAGCTAAAACAACTTTCAGTCGATTTATATCTTTACTCATAATATCGCATATTTTAGTACAAAGTTAATAGTTTACTCTTTAAAAAGAATAGTAAGGATTGAAATATCATGTTTTATTATGATTTATTTTTCTACAACTTGATATATATGTCATTTTATAGAACTAACTATCATTATAACTTGACTATGAAAGCTTCAAGTCATAAAATTGCTTAAATCATTCTAATTAGCACATCATCAATAGACATTTCGTTTATTTTAATTATTAGAGCATTCAATTTTTCATTATCCCTTTCCATTGTAGCTTCTTGAACTTCTTGCATTAATTCATCTAATTTGCTACTAAATTCCAAAAGGAAATTATTCCTTCTTTTCTCATCTAATAGATGAGCATAAAAGTCCAAATTAACAACATGGCCAGAATACCCTGCATACTTTAATAAAAGACTTACAATTAGAGTATGTAATCTTAATGATATTTGCGTTAATTCAAATATATCACTGGTCTTTAATGGTTTACTTCCATGAAGATAAAGATTCCTTTTTCCTATTATTTGTTCATCCTCATTTGAAAGTTCAATACCATAATTAGCAAATGTCTTTATCAGCTTATCCTTATTAGTAGGAGAATTAATTGAATTAATCTTTTTATCCAAGATATTAAAACTTTCTTCAGAAATTTTATTCTTATATATCTCTAAAGTACTTTTTAGTTCCTTGACAACTTCTGAAGCTATCTTTCTATCTTCTATAGGCTTTTTAGATTCTTTATCACCTAAATTAGTAGTTAATGTTTCTAATGCTACTGCATATAAAGCTCCTTGTTGTATAGGATCTTTATTTCCAATGGCACTTATAACAATTTCAGAAACACGAAATAACTCTTTATCATTGTATAATTTCTCACAAAGTTGTGAAAACTGTTCCGATGATACTCTATTAGCAGGCAACTCTTTTTTAACGTATTTACATGATTCAAAATTAATAATTTGACGAGCAGAAATTACTGATTCTTTTTCTATTTCAAGCCATGCACCATTAATTTCTTTAAAAGACGAATCATTAGAACTAACATAACAACAAGTATCACCATAAAATCTACCACTTAAAATTGCAAAAGCAATTCTAATAACTTCAGCTTTTTGCCTAAATACATCAAGATCCTCTTTATTTTGGCTTTCAATCACTAACAATGTACGTTTAGATTTGACATCCGTTACATTATAAAAATTATAACTTGATTTAGCAATGTTCAAAGTAGTATAAGGACCACCTGTTTTAAATGACAAGCCGATTAATGATTGATTTATGTTAAAACTATCATTATCATAAACATTATATCCAGTTGTTTCAAGAATATTTTGAGGACTAATAGGTTTATCATCTTGTATTAATATAATTAATCTGTTAAATTGGTTTTCATATTCACTATCAATATGAAAATTGGCCTGTTTAAATCTACCTTTAAGTACTTGAGGTTGTGTTGGAAATTTTGTCTCAAAATCAAAAACACTGTTTTTTTGAATATGAATAATTGTTTTTTCTCCCTTGAGCCATAGTTCTCTATGCAATCCATAAGATTCTTCATGCATTACTCCATGGACTAAAGGAGGAACAGTCATTGAAATCTCAAATTTAATCCCTGGCTTGTCATCTAAAAATAATTTAATTGGATACTCTGTGCATTTCACAGTTGGAACATCTCCTTGAAATTCTAAATATAATAGCTTAACTTTAAAGTCTCCTGGTGCAATGAAGTCATTAATTGTTACTATTGAAGGTATTAAATACGATTGAGTAATCTTACTTGGATTGAACTTTATTTGAATTGGTTCTGTAAACTTAAAATCTTCTTTTTTTCTAGAAAACTTAAATCTTAATTTCTTTATATTATTGATAAAGTAGACTTTTAAATAATCTTTAAATACCCACTTTGGGAAAACATGAAAGGCATATTTACGAGCATAAATAGATTCAGTTGGTGTATTAACACTCTCTCCATTCATTTTATTATTCCAAACAAATGAATGCATAGTTACTGTACCATTTAAACACAAGTATAACATTCGTAAATAATTATAAGGTCCTTTCCATTGTCTATGTTTATTAAGAAAATAATATTGTTTCATGTTTAAATTATTTTGTTAGATTGTTATAATTCAGTTTGTTTAATATCCTAGATGAACAAAAAACCTAAATTATATATAATTAACAGTATCAATGAAGATGCAAATACATTCATCACTTAATTCATCTTGACATCATATAGAATTAATACAAATGTACGAAATACCATATATAATATATAATTCAAATTTATTAAATATCTTTCTTTTATCAATTATGGGCACTATTTAAATATTGAATATAATTAGCAGTTATTTAAATGGCATTACGTAATCATTTTCAAAACACCTAGCAGTTGAACTAGCTATCAATATATGTGTTTAACATCAAAATCTCCCGTAGATGTAGGCTAAAGCCTGCAATACTAGAGGAAGTAATATTCTTGAACACCTATCTTAAAATACAGGCAAGCTGTTCCGACTGTTCGTATTTCATGCGATGCCGAAACAACTTACCTTATACTACGGAAACTTACCGGCTGACTTGCTTCGTATCTACAATACCAGGCAAGTTTCACCCGACAGGTTCATACAATCATGCAGATAAATCAGGGCAGTTACCAAAGACAGAGCCATTAAGGTTGCGCTACTCTTCACTTTAAAGGCTCTGACATTGACAACTGGTTATCGATAATATGTCTGAAAATGAAAACAAGCAGACCGTCCTGATTATACAGGCTAAAGCTTGCACTGACGGAACGTCCTATATCCTTGAATACTCGTTTTAAAATACAGGCAAGCTGTTCCGACTGTTCGTATTTCATGCGATGCCGGAACAACTTGCCTTATACTACGGAAACTTACCGGCTGACTTGCTTCGTATCTACAATACAAGGCAAGTTTCAGCCGATAGGTTCATCCTATCATGCAGATAAATCAGGGCAGTTACCAAAACAGAGCCTTTAAGGTTGCGCTACTCTTCACTTTAAAGGCTCTGACATTGGCAACTGGTTATCAGTGACTCGTCTGAAAACGAAAACAAGCAGGCCGTCCCGATGATGCAGGCTAAAGCTTGCACTGACGGAACGTCCTATATCCTTGAATACTTGTCTTAAAATACAGGCAAGCTGTTCCGATTGTTCGTATTTCATGCGAAGCCGGAACAACTTGCCTTATACTATGGAAACTTACCGGCTGACTTGCTTCGTATCTACAATACCAGGCAAGTTTCAGCCGACAGGTTCATACAATCATGCAGATAAATCAGGACAGTTGCCAAAGACAGAGCCTTTAAGGTTACACTGCTCTTCACTTCAAAGGCTCTGACATTGGCAACTGGTTACCGGTGGTTTGTCTGAAAACGGATACTGTGTTCTTCGGAAATCTCAGAATATTGAATATCAGGAAAACATTGGAGCATCATAGCCGAAACCATTTTTTATGTGCAAAGATACTTCGGACTGGAGAAACGCCAAGTGACGCTTGCGCTTTCAGTCGGAGGACTTGACGGCAGCCTTCCGCAAATTTTCTCATACCTCAAAAATTTGGGTATTCCGTCTGCATTCTCTGACTTCACACTTGTCTTTTTCTCCCTTTGGTCCGCAGTTACAAATGCACATAAAACGGTTTTTCCCGGCCATGAAGCTCAATGAGCTTTACTGGAGGGAAAAGAATCAGAACTTAAAAATTCAAGTGTTATGCGAACAAAAAGAATGAGTATCAAACAATCTTTTAATTTTTTACTGATATGTGCAGATTGATGACAACACAACTGGCGGAAGCTCTGGAGGGTTATCCGCTCTACTCCCAGGACGGCAAGGGAAAAGAGGCTGTTTGCCGTGCGGTTTTTGCCCTTGGTTCTGTAAGGTGGTTTATCCTTGAAGGAAACAGGGAGGACGACGATGTGATTCTATTCGGTATCGTAGTCGGACTCATGGAGGATGAATACGGGTATATTTCCCTCAATGAGCTTTCGGATGTGGAGCTTGACCTGAGTGCTCAGGGACTTGGCAAGCTTCAGGTAAGACAGCTGCAGAACTTTAAGCCGGTTCCGCTGAAGCAGATTCAGGACAGCAGGCTTCAGGAATTTCTTGAAAGGTTAAAATAGGCTGTATGAACACAGAAGTGGCCGGTCCTATCCGTCACGGACAAGACCGGCTGCTTATTATAGCAGGTAAATGAAAACAAAACTATAATTGTATGGTAAATGGAAAATTGTCGTAATATTTTTAATATCGCTGCCCGGCATGGGTGGAGCGTTTCTATGGAAGACATGGATGGAATCCGGTTTCTCAATTTCAGGAGGAAGACTTCGAGCGGTGTACCGTTCTGCTTTACCATTGAAGCCGGTGACGGTACAGCCGGCTGCATAGCAAAAGAAATATTCTCTTTCGTCAGTGCCGCTGTTCCTGAACAATGTGCAAGGGAATGGATGATTCAGTCGGGAGCAATGGAGCCATCGAAGTTCCTTCAGGCTGTTTCCGACATGGAGGATGTCAGGCTAAAGGCAAGGCTGCTGGCTCTTGAACTTTCAGCTATGAATGCCAAATGTAATCTTTTGGATACCATTCCATGGGACAGACTGAACTAACGGTGTTTCTTACGCTTGCGGCCACGTTTGGGCAGGCCGGTTTCCTTGTAGGCTATCAGGTCAGTTCCTCTGAACACCCTTTTTGCCTTATCAGGTATCTTCAGGAAAGCCAGCGGCTTTTCCAGATAACGGATATAGGAATAGATGGTGCAGCGGTGGACACCCAAATAGCGTGCTGCCTCCTTCACTGAATATGTCTTTTCGGGAACGACTTTCATTATATCTCATGCTGGTTAATCTTTTCGTTTATTGGATGCCGTAAAGGTAAACAGTTGATTATTAGCTATCAATATGTCAAATATGGGATTATTCTGGAGATTGTGGGATTTGTATGGATTATGTGTTACCTGTCATATTCAATACAGCAAGGCTAAGGCGGTTGATAACAAATCTGTTTTACGGAAATCAGGAAGGCATATATTTGATGGTTGACAGCGTTGACAGCAAATCCAATGAAAATCCGGCATAAAATCATTCTTGGAAAATGCTGTAATACAATATATTATATTCTTTCTGATTTTTCTTATAAAGAATAGAGTATTATAGTGTGTCAACGTTTGGCTATGGATTTTTAGCGGACTGAAAATTGTGGCTACACTTGTCAACGTTTGTCAACGCATGATTTCTATGTGAAGTATCTGATACACTGACAGATACTCTCTGTCAACACTGTCACCCTTGAAACGGGTGCATTTTATTATCTGAAAACATCTGATGCGAAAGGGATACATGCTTATCCTAATGTACCATTACAGCCACAGGTTTGTTCAGCATACCTCTACAGATGTTTTTTTGCAAAGGTATCTCCGGCATTGCAAACGTCAAACACAGGGCTGAAAATCTTCCTCAAACGGAGTTGAGCGTATTTTCAGCTTCCCTTGAAGTTTGCCTTATTGAATGCCTGCGCTTCTGAGAACTGCAAAAAATATCCTTCGGGCAAGCTGAAAAACTTGCTGACAGAAGGGAAAAAAATCAGAGCGTATGGTACAGATGGACGAAAGCATCAGAAAGCAGTTGGAAAAGCCACAGACATGGTTCTGCAAGTATTTTCCCAAACGTATCCAGAATGTGGGCGAGAAGGAAATCACCGACAGACAGTTGGTTTATGACTTCAAGGACGGAAGGTCTCATGAAGCGGTGGCACAGATGACGGCAACAAGAATGATTGAAGAGCACGGCAGCAGATGCTCACAGTTGGTATTCATTCCGGTTCCGGCATCATCGATAAGAAAGAATGAAATCCGGTATATGGACTTCTGCAAAAGGGTATGTGAACTCACCGGAGCAATAAACGGATATGACCATGTAAGGGTATGCGGAGAAAGACTTGCTATTCATGAAAACCGCAAGGCTGAAAAGGAAATCAGAAAGGTGAGCATCATCGAGTTTGATGAAGAGTGGTTCAGAGATAAGGCAGTCATAGTCTTCGATGATGTAATAACACGCGGAATCAGTTTCGGTATATATGCGAATCAGTTGGAGAGCTTCGGAGCGAATGTCATTGAAGGCATCTTCCTTGCAAGAACCCATTATAAAGTATAGAACTATGAACGGAATATTATCAGAAAAATCAAAGTCACTGGCTTTCACGGGACACAGAACTGTTCCCGTAGAAAGGCAGGATGAAATAAGGGCACGGCTTGTTGAAGCCGTGTCCGTCGCCTGCAAATCGGGTATAACCTGCTTCTATTCAGGCATGGCCATGGGATTCGACCTGATGGCCGCTGAAACAGTATTTTCACTGAAGGGAAGGTATCCGGATATACGGCTAATTGCCGTTGTTCCTTTCAGAAGACAGAACTGCCGATGGCCTTCAATTGAAAAGGAACGTTATCAGAATATAATTTCCAAGGCCGACCGGGTTATCGTATTGAGTGAACACTATTTCAAAGGATGTCTTCTAAGACGCAATGACTTCATGCTGGAGCATTCATGTGGCGTGATTGCCTATTATGACGGCAAGCCTTATGGAGGAACATTCTATACCTGCAGGGAGGCAAGGAAAAGATGTATGGATATAATCAATCTGTACTGAAAACCTGCCCGGATTATAGTGAAAATATTATATAAATGAGATGTGCAAATTTCTTGCATATCTCATTTATAATGCTTATATTTAGATAGTTAAATAAGTTACAAGAGATGATTTTATGAATAATATCTACAACCGCTACATTTGGCTACTGCATACGGTCTACCAGGAAAGAAAGGTTACTTTTGAAAGGCTTTGTGATATTTGGAAGCACCATTTCCTGTACAATGGAAAGCCGCTGAGTCTGCGCACATTCCATCATCACCGGAAAATGATTGAGGAAAATTTTGATATAGTCATTGCATGTAACAGAAAGGATTATACATACTACATCCAGAATCTGGATGAAATACTCGGTGACAGCTGCCGGAATTGGCTCTTCAACAGCCGTATCATTGATGTGGCTCTTAAAAGCAGTCCGTGTCTGTTCCATCGTGTTGTACTGCCTGACATGTCAGGTGGTATTGAATACCTGCCGGATATATCTGAGTGTATCAGCGATGGGCATGAACTGTACATATTCTACACGAATGACAAGGGTTATGAAGTGGAAGGCCGGTTCAGACCGGAAGGTTTGAAGCTATTCCATAACCGCTGGTATCTGCTCGGGTACAAGAACGGATCAGAGTTCTGTGCCGTTCCTCTTGATGCACTGACCAAAATCTATCTTAGCGGAAACAGGTTTCAGACTGACTGCAGATTTTCGCTGGCCAAACGTCTTTCAGACTCTATTGGTGTTGTGGCTCCAACCGGACTGCAGCCGGAAGAGGTTACACTAAGGGCTTACGGTCCATTTGCCGATTATCTGAGAAAACATCCTTTCCACCATTCGCAGGTAGAAAGGAATGATATGGGGAGTTTCACTTCATTTGATTACACACTTCTTGTGACTGACGAACTGGTAGATGAAATCCTGGCTTTTGGTGATAAGGTGGAGATTACTTTTCCGGAAAAGTTGAGAATGAAATTGCTTCAGAAGATTGGACGTATCAGGAACAGGTATGCAACATAGAAATCTGCAATGGTGAAATATTACTTTTGAGTAGTAAACATTCACTCAATCATTGCTTCAAGCTCAGGACTCAATGGGCGTTCTGTATCCATACACTCCTTCTCACCGGCAACCAGGTCACCATATATATTCCTGTAGCGTTCAGCTTCACTGCCATCACAGCAAAGCATAGCTGTCTCAAACTCCTTAATCATTTTCTTACGCTGACTCTCCGGATATTCCTTAGTCTTACCATAACAGGTAATAGTAAATGTTCTTGCCATAATCATAGGATTTATTTGTTTATAATCTTTTTTACTATACTAATATACGAAAATATTCTGATAATCAGAAATTTAACTACATAAAACTTCTAAATGTTTACTTACTAATTCTAGCTCATAATATTTCTATATATTCTCCACATTAACTATAACTTCTGTATCACAAATTCAATTTGAATATTTTATTAATCTGCAGATACTCATTATGTGAACTGTTTAATAATTAATTTATTAGCCGATATCTATTTATCATATACAACAAATAATCAAGTAATCAATCATCAATATTCTTGCGAACCAGTACTGAATGAATCTCCAATACTATAAATAGGTTATTGACAAATATAAATGGTTGAAAATAGAACCTATATTCTACTTATTGGACCATGAAACAACTAATTCTATAATAGAATGTATAATCACATATATTTCACTAATCACTGATGAATGAATTTCATATATACCGAGATCTTATATTAACGAAAGCTTAATATTTCAATTGTATTATATTAATAGATATGTATCTTTGTTATTTGATTGATATTTAACCATAAAACAAAGACAATGGAATACGATTTTATTGATATACAAAGCGAGGTACTTACTGTTAATAAACGTGAATATACCTCTCAATTAGAATTTACCAGTTCTCGAATCAGGCAAGACAAGAAAATAGAGCTTGATATGAAACAGGAATATTCTGGACGTGAATTATACGAAATGATACAAAATGCAGATGATGAAGGTTCACCTCAAGTAGAATTACTTTTAACAGAAGACAACCATCTTCACATAAAGAATTGGGGAAAAAGACCATTTACAAAAGGTGGTATGTTGTCTATTATGCGTTCATTTATATCTACAAAGACAGATATTGCATACAAGAATTCTGCTATTAAGCCAATTGGTAATAAGGGACTTGGATTCCGGTCATTGCTTAATTGGAGTGATGAAATAATTATTCATTCTAATGGTGTACAATGCACTTTCAGTGAAAAAATCGCGAATAGAGAATGGAATATCCTTAAGGAGAATGGCATTAAAGAAGGTACTTTATCAGAAAAGGATGCACAATCTTTTGAAATAGAAAGAGGAGGATGTCCATTACCTATCTTATCTATTCCTGAAATTCAATCAGACAAGATAACTAAAAAAGATACGTTTACCACAAATGGTTGTTGTACAACAGATATAGAAGTATGTTGTAAGGATAGAACAATAATAAATGATGTGGAGCAAAAATTAAACAAATTACCATCTTCCGTTTTATTGTTTCTAAGAAATATAGATCAAATCCATATCAATTGTAAGGGAAAAACAAGAACTATACAACGTAAACAGCCAATAGATAAAGGTAATAATATACAAACCATATCTATTGATGATAATGGTAGTATATCAGATTTTGTAGTTAGCAGTTATAAATCCGAAGATCGCACATATGAAGTTGCGGTTGCCTATCCTTTGGATAATATAAAAATATGCAGAGTTTTACATTCATATTTTCCAACAAATGTCCGATTGAACGTTCCTGCTATATATCATGGGACTTTCGAATTAAATGCATCACGAAATCATCTGGTACAATCAGAGAAAAATAACCAGGTATTACAAGCATTGGGAAGAATGAGTATAAATCTGGTTGCTTTTTTAACAAATAACTACCTGCTGCCGGAAGGGAGAATGTGGGATGCTTTCAACTTATTAAATATACCTAAAGCAGATATTGAATCAGCAAAACTTTCACCACTTTCAGATTCAATAGAAAAACAAATCCATAATATCAATATACTGCCTACAGTTAATTATCGCTATTCTAATATAGAAACCGCAATATGGTTAGGAGAAAAAATGTCCAAATGGTTAGAAGAAATGAACTATTGCATTAATCAAAACAACAGATTAATCAATCATATAGTTAACCAAAATGAAACTTACTTTTTAAATGAAGGACATTTGTCAGATCTATTCTTAAAGAAAGTGAAACGAACCTTGGACGAACTATATGATGACTTGAATGATATTGGCAAACAATATATGGATATAAATGAACGTGCCAAATATATTGATGCAATTGTAAGTTATGGTAGCTGCCGCAATAAATTAAATATATTGGTAGATGGCAATAATAGTATTATAACAGCCATTGACAGTAATCCGGCTTATGTATTAAGTATGTCCGGTGACACAATACTCCCGGAATGCCTAAAAATAAAGGCTGTCAGCTCTCAACTTATATCCAAACTTCAAGATATTTGGAATACACAGATACGTTCTGTTACAGAAAAATTACAAAATATATCATTTGTATCTAATGGAGATTACACTGCTATACGTAAAAAAATAGAAAGTTGGTCTGTAGAGAATATTACGAAAGAAAGCATGCGCGAAATTTTAACATGGTGTTTTAAAAATCAGGCCACAGACCGTTCTAGTTTCTCTTCTGAATTTCATTTAATCAATAAATCAGGAGAGAAAAAACCTGTTTGTGAAATGATATTGAAAGATTCAACTTTTCCTGCAACTTTGAGTGAGAAAATTGCAGATGAATGGTGGCTGATGTGGACAGCTTCAGAATGGAAAGAAATTTTAGGTGCAGAAAATGAAAATGATGTAGTTGAATTTCTATATAAAGTAATAGGCATCTCATGTCGGGTACCGAAAAAGCACATTTACTATGGTAATAACTATTCATATCTTGAAGCAGCAAGGGATGGGAATAATAAAATACAAATAGATAATCGTTACTGTGATAATTTTGAAAGCAATAACAAAATCACGAAGTTATATAATTATGCTTATGTTCCAGAAGAAGATTTTCTTTCCCAATTTTCACTAAAAGAAGCATTAGGTCTTTTAGTTTCAGATGAAAAATCAGTTGAGAATATTTTAAATACAAGTATAAATTTGTTTTATCGTACTGTAAAACCTGAAACTGTACAATATAGTTTCACGGCTTATCAAATGCGCTCATATAAACAATTTGCTCCTCTAACATATTCTGTAATAAATTCTACAATATTCGGACTAGAATTTAATTTTGAAGATTTGACCGTTAATCACAATCCTGAAAGTATAGCTAAAATCTATTCATTACTTGTTTCTTTGGGAGCACAGACAAATATTACAAATCTTTCGCTTGAACAATTATACATATTACTATCACAGGAAGTAGATAGTTTTGGTATTCAGAAAAGATATAGGGAACTTAGAGAAGCTATAAGAAGTAAACATGCTGATTACAATACACTAAAAGAACTTAGTTCAAAACATCTTAAAAGATTATGGGCAAGGAAGAACGGAAAACTTGAATGGCTACCTGTCGAACAAATATATTATTGGGATAATGACCAATTACCTCAAACAATATTGTCGAATCTGCCCAAATTGGAAATTGGAAGCCGTGTTGGTGAAGATTCAGTTGCGCAAATTTTCGGTGTAAATCTATCTAAAAACATTGATATTACATTTGATAACTACCAAGAAAACACGGTACTTACAAATGACTTGAAAATATACTTATCTAAACGCATTAAATATTTCTTGGCATACAGAATTGGTGATGATTTAAAAGATACATCTCTGATAAGACAATCTGTAAATGCCTTAAAACAATTGAGTAATAATTTGCACATATTTTTTACTTCATCATTTAAAATAGATGAAACTGTAAATACCATGAAAGAAGGAGATTTACTAACTACATCTGTAAATGGACGTATGGGAGTACAGTATATTATCTGCTCATCATATCCAAACTGTATCAATGCTATTAACGATCCTGTCTTTTGTGAAAGCCTGAATGAAGCTGTCTGTATGGCACTAAAGGTTAATAGTAGTACAATGGCCAATTACTTCCGGAATATTATAACTCATGATATAAAATACATAGAATATATCAGTAATAAAGATATTACCCCTGAGACATGGAGCCTTACTCTTAAAAGTATTGGAATAAGTGAAGCAGAGCAAAATTTCTGGAAGTCATACAGTCATATAAAAGGGGTTGAATTGGAACTAAGTAAATTTTCAGATTATTCAATTGATACAAAAACATACATCACGGATATATTTCCAGAAATCAGTCTTCCTGATAATTTCACATCAATTGACGATATGAAACCATTTGAATTACACCAACTACTTCTTAGTATGGATGTTAATGATTGTTCTATACTAGGAATGAATGGCTTAAAAGATTTCTATATGGAATATTTTGCAAGTGTTCGTAACAAACTGACAGAACGCTATAATGCATATGCTTATCACATATCTGCTGAAAAAATAAAGAACAATTACGATAACGCATACTTATATATTGAGAATTATATAGATATGTGCCAAAAATTCAATGAACCTTTTTATGAAGAGATAGCAGAAGAAATAAAGAATAAACTGTTAACTCTTACTGAACTAGACATACTTATAAAAAAACTTATAAATGAGAAATTTAAACTGTCAGAAGAAGAATCATTCGAACCAGTTCCTAAAACGATTTTTCCTGAATATGAAAGTATACTTTCCAAGTATCATATATCTGAAAGTATTTTAAATCAAACAGAAATGCTGATAGGTAAATTTCATGGGCTGGAGAAATTGTTTGAAAAGCAAGTTTTAACCCATGAAAACAGTGAAACATCATCAATACATGATAAGGAGTTGATTAAGATTGATTTTACAGGTTGCCATAGTATATTAAAAGATTTTAACAAAAATGAAGATCTAGTTTCACGAAGTAAAAAAAATAAAGGTTATATATCTGACCGTGCCAAATATAATGCAGGAAAGAAAGCTGAACTGGCTACATTTGACGCAATGAAAGCTTCTCCGGAGTTTGTTGATGTAATAGGTAAATCAAAGATACTAAATATGGAAAGTGGCAATGATAACCTTCACTATGATATTACCTATAGAAAAAAAGATTCACAACCAACGGACATTAGATACCTTGAAGTTAAATCCATGAATGGAGACTCTATTATTATGTCTTGCCATGAATACGAGTTTGCCAAGCATAATAGTGATATATACGACTTGGCCGTTTATCATGATGGGAGAGTCACTATCATTGAAAGTCCTTTCAGTCCAACTAGGAAAGGTAATAAATTGGAGGCTCAACCAAACTCATACCAGATAACTATTAAATGGGATTATTAATACTTGTGCCAACACCTAATTAGATTAAATTAAAAGCTATACGTATTGGAGGAAATTTGTTCCTCCAATACGTATTCTTCCATTAAATTTAAAAACTTATTTGAGTATATTTTTATCGTCTGCTAAATATTAAAACAATAATAATCATTATATTTGAGATGATATAATTCACAATTAAATTTTTACCTAATGTATATTTCAAACATTACAATTAAAGGATTCAGAAATTTTGATAATACTACTGTAGATTTCCACGATGGTATTAATGTCATAATTGGACATAACAATGCAGGCAAAACCAATATATTAAAAGCATTAAGTTTAGTTACATCTAATGATATATACAGAAGGCTTTCTGTTGATGATTTCAATAAAAATACAACAATTGAAAAACTTAAATCACAAGCTCCTTCAGTTGAAATAAATGTTGTTCTTTCACAAAGTGAAAATGATGATATAGAGAATGAGGAACTGAATATATGGGAAGGTTCTACAATAAAATTGGAAGAGCCTTTAATGGCACAAATGAATTATTGTTTTTATCTGCCAGATGAATATTTAGAATCATATTTATTGCAAGTATCAGATATTCAGGATGTAAATACTATATGGAATATCATTAAACGTGATTTTATCCGTCTTTACAGATATGAACTATGGGGAGGAAATACTGATGATAGGAGCATATCAATATCAAAGATTAAGAACCGTTTTGATTTTCAATTCCTTGATGCAATTAGGGATGTAGGTCGTGATATGTTTACAGGACATGACAAGTTATTACGTGATGTGTTAGAATTTTTTATTGATTACGATATTCGGAAAGATAAAGACAAAAGTGAAAAAGAAAAAAATGATGAAATAAAAGTTTTACATGATGAGTTTGTGCAAAAAGCTGAGCCATTAATGGATAGCATGATGAAAAGACTTTCTGAAGGTAAAAAAGTAATGCTCAACTATTCAGATTCGACAGGTGCAAATTTTGACAAGACTTACCCTGATTTCAGTGGAAATCTTACCGAAAGTGATTTGCTTGCCATACTCAAATTAATAGTAAAAGATAAAATTGGTATAGAAATTCCAGCGACTCATAATGGTCTTGGATATAACAACCTATTATATATTTCTTTATTATTAGCCAAAATGCAAGCAGAATCTGATGAAGATTTTATGAAAATCAACACTATTCTTTTCCCTATTTTAGCAATAGAAGAACCTGAAGCTCATCTTCATCCTTCCATGCAGTATAAATTCCTTAAATTTCTCAGACAGAATCGAGATAATCATAACATCAAGCAAGTGTTTATTACAACACATTCAACGCAAATAACGTCAGCAGTCAAACTGGATGATTTGATTTGCATGTACAAAGAGAGTGGAAAGATAAGAATTGCCTATCCAGGGAGATGTTTTGATGATACAGAAGAAGGAAAAGGATCCAAACACTTTGTTCAAAGGTTTCTAGATGCTACAAATGCTGATATGTTTTTTGCAAGCAAAATAGTTTTTGTTGAAGGTATTGTAGAAGAACTCTTACTTCCTATATTAGCCAAATACAAAGGATTTAACTTTGCAGATCATCATATTGTTGTAATAAATGAGCGTGGAAGATATTTTGAACATTTTCTAAAACTGTTTGATTCGAATAATAAATATTCTATATGCAAAAAGGTTGCTGTAATTACAGATCGTGATCCTGTAAGAAAAACAAAAGGTTCAAAAGTATTTTCTACTTGTTGGCCATATGAGTACGACGTGGATGAAGAAACGGAATACAAGATTAATGCGGATGAAGCAATTAAAAAGTATAAAGATCATCCCAATATTCGCATATTTAGAAATAATACAATTTATGGCAAGACATTAGAATATGATCTAATGTTTTATAATACTACAAGTGATATTCTAATTGTTGATTCACTTGCAAATATTAATGAACTTCAACAACTAATCAATATAGGAAAATTTAACGATACTGCCAAAGTTATAATTAATAAGTGCAAGAATAAAACAATCAAAGAACGGTTACTTCCTGCATTGGAAAAAATAGATTGGCATGTTGATATCAAATATAAATCATTATTAGCAACAAGGTACTTATCCTCTTTGGGAAAAGGAGAGAATGCTTTTGAATTAAGATTAAAATTGGAAGATAATCTAGAATCTGAGAAACCTTTATATTTGAATATACCACCATATATAAACGAAGCTATAGAATGGATAATACAATAACATCTAATGATTTAATTGATTGCGATGAATGTTTTAAAATCGCTGCTGGTCCAGGGGCCGGTAAGACTCATTGGTTATGTAATCATATAAAAAATGTAATATCAAACTCCAAACGTTTAGGCATTAAAAGAAAGATAGCCTGTATAACATATACAAATGTGGGTGCTAACACCATAAGGTCAAGGGTATGTCGTTCTTCTGACAGATTGGAAGTTGCCACAATACATAGTTTCCTTTATACTCATATAGTGAAACCTTATATTCACTTTATTGCGAAAGATTTTGGGTTAAATCACTCAAAATTAAAGTTGACTGTAAGCATCCGATAAAGTACACATTGTAAAGCCATCCACTCTTCCGTTACTTTGC
>OGMB01000157.1_pt1 | contig 40730 bp, 44 predicted proteins | sample 1573001 | NCBI WGS metagenome assembly OGMB01 (sample SAMEA2581921, study PRJEB24529) | metagenome | biome: Human gut stool | place: China | collected 2011
GGACCAACCGTAGGCGCACAACGGGTTACGGCTGAAAGGCAAACCTCGGGATGAGCCTTGATTGCCTCCAGCTTCTTGCCTTCCAAGGCACCATGAAAATACCAATTCATATCATCATCTGATGCGAGTGACAGGGGTAAACCATAAGGTTTGCCGTCTTCGTCAATAAAACTGACCGTTATATACGGAGCCTTGTGCATTACTTCCAAAGCCCACTCACTATCCATAGCTCTTGATTTCTTTCTCATTTTTATCCTAATTAATTTGATTTTTTATCCAATTAATTTAATAATCTGTTTATCCAAAGCATCAGGCAGAATTCCTTTCAGATGCTCGAAAATTCTCTTATAAGACTCTTGGGGAGTGCGATTGCATTGGAAAGCCTCCCTGCCATAGAGATCTTCGGGAGTATTGAGCAGCGACCACCCCCAGCCATATTCATGATTGTGCTTGTCGCGAGGATAAATGAAATCCTCGGTCACGATGTAAGTCGCCATTTCCAATCGGGTGAGATAACCGTCAAACTTGCTTCTCATTCCCTTACCCGTGAAACCGCAGGCTGCCCGAAGTTCTCTTGTGATGAGACTGCCAGTAGATTGAAGCGTGCTGAGAATGGTTCCTTCTATTGAATCTTCATCTGGACGAGGAAATTTGCTTCTTCTGTAGTTGCAGAAGTCAGGCCACCATTCCTGGCTGATGAATCCTGCTTTCTTGTTAAAGAACTTGCCATACATACACGGCATTTCCTGCACAATTTCGCCCTTCCATTTCCATAGCGGCCAATCCCAACCGCCTTCAGGAAATGTCACATATCGACAGTCTTCATCTACGATGTCCTCGGCAGAGAAACCTTCAATGCCACTATCAAGGAGAGGGAGGAAACCGATCTTCTGAATCAACTCCATCATGCCTGTGGCCGAATATATTTTCGGGAAATCCGTATTCATTTATTTTTACCCTTTGTACTTAAATACTTTTACCATATTCTTGTCGCCACCCACGAGCTGGCTGCATCGGTTCAGCATTCCGGTGTCTGCGAAACCGCATTTATCCATGACTTTTCCCGATGCAGGATTGCCGGTGAAATGGTCTGCCCATATGTTTTCGAAATGCTTCACTTGTATGCAGTAGTCAATCATCAATTTCAAGGCTTCGGTGCAGATTCCTTTGTTCCAATAAGGCATTCCTACCCAATAGCCCACCTCGCAGTCGTTCTCTCCGATAGGGATGTTGCTGGTTTCATGGGTGTAGTAGCCGATGCAGCCGATAGCCTCGCCAGTCTCTTTCAACACAATCGCCCATGTCGTGTCATTATGGAAGAATGTCTGGATTATCTCCCGACTTTCTTCTACAGACTTATGTGCTGGCCATCCTGCACGAGGTCCCACGTCTGGGTCTGAGGCATACTTGAAGAGCGCCTCTGCATCCGATTCCTGCCAATGGCGAAGTAAAATTCTTTCTGTTTCCATTAATTATTTCAATGTTTTGCAGTCTATTTACGCAGTCTATCTACTATGTGCGCTTACCCCAGCCAGTCGGTAAAGATAAGAATACATTCGTGCACCTTCTCAAAGAATCTGCCTATCCGTTGCTTAATGCCTTTCCAATAAATCCCATTCCTCATAGTAATCATATATGTTTCGTTCTTTATATTTTTAACGGTGGATTCCAAATCCGGCGTAAAAAAAGTCTAACTTTATCCGTTGAACTTAAATAATCTTGATGTTACATCTGTCTTCTTATGTATCGAGCCAGTCCGTAAACATATCTGCGGCAGCCTGGGCGATAGTGGAGCAGGCGGTCGAACCACGCAAGATGTTTATTGAATAGGCGAACCGTAACTCCTACATAGACCATGGCGAAGAGCGTTCCGATGCCCACAATCTCCCATTTCCATGAACCGAGAAGTAGGAAACAGAACAAAACGGCTAAGACCACGAGCGTGATGTCCACCCGAATCTTGGCTTTAGGGAATGGCCAGCCGGTAACCTTGTGAATGGCAATGGAAATGCCCTCGCCAGGCATGGTTACTGAGCCGCACTTCACCTCCATGGCGATTCCGAAACCAAGGATGGTGCAACCGGCTATCTGCACAAGGGCATTGACCAGAATATTTTCTGAAACCATCCACTCCGTAAGCACCATGTTGAGGTCTATGAGCATTCCGAAGAAAAAGCCGATGACGAGCTGGAAGAGTTGCACCCACTCGAAGTTTCTTCTCAGAATCAGAATCTGCAGCACCACGAAGATGGCGTTCATCATGATAGTGTAGCCACCGATAGTCCATCGGGGAATGTAGTCAAGAATAGTTCCTGCCGAAGCCATCACGTAAGGAATGGTGGAAATAACACTTGAACCTAACTGACTTCGCACACATGTTGCGACTCCGAAAGTCATTACATAGAGCGAAACGAGCAGCAGAATATGTTGCCATACAAAGGATATAACTTCTTCTTTCTTAATCATTTATATTGTTTTGTTAATCAATTCATTCAGCTTATCCTCTCTGATAATCTTTGGCTGAGCCTTGCCAGCGAGAATGAGAATTTTCTTGCCGTCGCGATAGATATGAAGTTGTCGCGAGCGAACCACGGCTGTCAACTCCTCATCATTCTGCATGGCTTGCCAGATAGGGTAATATATTCCCTCAGGTTCAAACAACTTCTTTTGAAGATGAGAACAGAGAATCGTTGTATCAATAGTCATTGCCATATTTCTTTCAAACTATTTGTTTTCAAAGATTCATGTGTAAATACGCCATTAGCGCAATCTGTATAAGCAGAATGGCAGGAATGCCATATTTGAATTCCTTGTGCATCGTCTTGTGGTGCCAGACTTTCATCCCACCCATGCTCCAACGCTTCCTCCAAGTACAGCCAACAACAAAAGTGTGGCTTCCGAAATGCGCCACTTGGCTTTCTTAGCTTTGTATTTGTCAATGCCGTAGACGATGAATGTTACTGCATTGATGGCAAGAAGATAACAGACGAGGCAACTGTGTAATGTCATACCTTTCAATTGTTTTTTCTTATTTCTTTAAGATCTCAATTCCACTACTTTGCCGAATGGTGCGAGCGAAAGTCCAGTCATCTTGAAATGTTGTTTTCTCCAGGGATTTCCGATGATCGTGATATATAAAAGAAAGCCGAAAAATAGATGTGTGAGGCAAGCTCACAGGCCTCCGAATATCAGCCAGAGTAAAATCAACGGAATACGAATGCGACCTGTTGGACTATTCGCTTCACTTATCGTAGAACCCAAAGGCCATAGGCGGATCAGACCAATCTTGAATGCCTATATCGCAAAGGAAATGCCGATGATGGTACATGCAAGAGCAAGACTGCCAGTGAAATAACCGATGGCAGCCTCGAAACCTCCAAAGAGCCACCAAAGTTATGCGCAAAGATTATTCTTTTATATTCTTGTTAATATCTTGCCATTCTTGATGTTCTTCCAAATGATTGGTCTTTACCAGTACGCTTTGGAAACCGAAGTTCCTACCAGCTTGGGCATTCTCTGCACGGTCGTCGAAATAGAGGGTAGTGGCAGGATTCAATCCTGTCAGCTGCGTCATCTCTTCATAGATTTCGACGGAAGGCTTCTCTTTCCGCATGGCGTATGAGAGGAAAACATCATCAAACAACTCGTCTGTGGAATATCCCAACTGCTTCATCAGGCTGACTGATTTCTGCCAAAGCGTGTTGTTGATGTTGCTGAGCAGATAGACCTTGTATCGCTTCCGAAGTTTGACCAATGCTTCCAGTCTTTCCACAGGCAGATTGCCACACAATTCTTCGAGGATTTCCTCAATATCCTCGGTTGAGGTTCCTTTGCGGCAAAGACTCAGCATCTCTTTCAAAGTTACAGCTTCCGCCACCAGACCATTAATATATTGGTATATCAGTCGCTTGATCTTACGGAAATGGATTAGTCGCTTGAACATCGTAACGCCCAGGTTCTCCATGGCTTTCACAACAGAAGCATCATCAATATTAACGATGACACCACCATAATCAAAAACGAGTGTTTCTATCTGTTTCATACTCATCCTTTGTTGTTACTCCTTTATTGTAATCGCATTCTATGTCAAGAATGGATCAAGCGTTGCCAGCAGTTCGGCTTTATCAACCACACCGCTTGTGCGCCACAAGACCTCTCCGTTGCGGAAGAGTATCAGTGTAGGTACCGATTGAATGCGGTATAGGCTTGCAGTTGCGCCATGTTTATCTACATCGACCTTGATAATTCGGATGCGACTTTTCAAAACACTCTTTACCTGTTCCAAAATGGGGTGCATAGTCTTACAAGGTTGGCACCATGTGGCAAAGAAATCAACCAAAACGAGTTGACCGCTATTTATTACGTCATTGAATGTTTCCATAATTATTATTGTCTGTTTTTGTGAAGCAATTGGAAGTTTTGCCGTCCGTTGCAATTTTCCCGGAGAAGAACTTATCAAGTCTTAGCCAGTAAGCCATTTTTCCATAGAAAGCCTAATGGACCACCATGTGCTTCTGAGTTTCGGAATTGAAGGTAGATTTACCTATACATCAAATGTAACTAACAGAATAACAGTTATATACGTTAGACTTGAACTATAAGGAATCCAGACTAAAATACAAGATCCTTGTCAGTTTCAATTATCCGATATTCAGAGCTTCTTGGTTCTACTTTCCCATTTTCCTCAAGAGTATCTATCTATGTCTATTTTTACGCCTTTTACTTTCCCACGCACTATCTTCACATCCTTGATAATCAAGCGCCTTGCACTTTAATCGGTACGAACGGAATATCAACATTTAGTCGAACACCCTCAGAATCTTCAGATCCTTGATATTCAACCGTTGTGCATTTCTCCTCGTACCACGCTTATTCTTTATGCTATTTTTGCGGTAGCTCTGATGGAACAAAGGTAGTTATAATCAATGAGAAACGGGCAGGGAATAGCAGAATTGTGATGTTGAAACCTTGAATTAGAGTTGTTTTTTGGTAGATTTGAGGTAAAATGCAATAACTTGGATAAATATTTCCGTAATCTTTCTTGATTATCAAAGGTTGTTGTTACCTTTGTGGACAAAGAAAATAAATGAAGAGCATGGCAAAAAATGCATCAATCGCATCAAGATAGTATTGGCCGAAAACAAGGAAACAGCAAAGTGGCTGGCTGACGAATTTGGTAAAGCCCCTGCCACAGTGAGCAAGTGGGGCACCTATAGCTCGCAGATTAGCCTTGAAACACTTCTACATATGCGAAAGCACTTGATGTGGACGTATGCTCATTCATCATGCAAGCGAAGAATCCCCGGAGTGAGATAAAAACGGAGGAACTTCTCAATATTGCACCTACCAATAGAGTGAATGCGATTAGATGTATATGATGATAGTACCGAAATCCATATTAAAATTTAGCAATATTAGGCGAATAGTTGGAAATTGTAGGTGCTGAATTATTAAAGTTTGATCAAAATGAATGATTACTATGAAGATGTCGTTAGGAATTTATATATTAACTTGCGACCAAAATTTATTCGAGTATTAACCGCGAAATATCCCTCATTACGTCTTGACGAAGCAGAGGATTTGTACCAAGACTCTTTCATTGCAGTTAAAGATAATATGGAAAGAGGTAAGGTGCGTGAAAACACTTCGTGGGAAGCATACATTATTCAAATTGGAATCAACCTTACAAACAAGTATTTGAGAAAGGCTCAAATAACGGACTCGATGGACGAATCTGAAGAAAATGCTGTGTCAAATAGATTTGCACCATTCCTTAACATGTCTACGGAGGACGAAGAAGGCGAATTGCAATCAATGGAGGTTCATGCAATTTTGGGAAATGAACTGGAACATTCTCCTAGTCGTTGCCATAAAATCCTGCGGTTGTTTTATTATGCAAGCCTTGACCTAGCTAAAATTGCAGAGGAAGTGGGACTGAGGAATGCTGGGTCGGTAAAAGTTACCAAGTCACGATGTATGAAAGATTTGATTGGCAGAGTAAAAAATGCTGTTCGTCTTAGTGGTATAAACATCTAACTTAAAAAGCAACATATGGAAAAAATAGAATTATTCGATAAATATATTTCCGGAGAGATGTCGGAAGACGAAATTGCCGACTTTAAAAGAAAATTGTCTGATGATAAAGATTTTTCTTCTGATTTTCAGATTTACAAAATAATAGTAAAAGGAATATGCAAAGAGGAGAATGACAAAGAAGCAGATTTGGACAATGCCTTCAAAAGCCTGAGCAAGGTTGATTTGCGTAAAATCGTCGGTCCAAAGCTTACCATTGTCAAAGGTGGCAAGCCAAAAGCAAAAATTGTCTATATGGTAAGTTGGGTCGCTTCTGTCGCTGCTATTGTCGTAATTGCTTTCACTTTTACTTTTACATTTAACATACAGCGCTCTGCGAGAAATAGTGTTGACGATGTAATGTTTGATTGTTACTATAACCCAGTTTCAAGATCTGCAAGTAATATAGAAGACCTATCAGGTGCAAGTATCCATCAGATACAACAAGTAATGCCTACTCTTGTTCAAGAGTATAACAAGGCGACTGATGTGCAAGATATATCGGAACAAGGTATAAACCTGGCTATGGTATATCTGAAACTTCACGACAGGGAAAAGGCAAAATACATTCTTAATGATGTCAAGCAGAAATGTTTGGATAATGTGCAAATTCAAAAACAATGCGACAAACTCTTAGATAAGCTACAATAACAAATATAACAACTTACGATATGAAAGCACTAATAGTAATCCTAATCATTGTGTTCTGGCTGTACAACTACATAAAGTTCAGACGCATGAACAACTATTATAAAGTGATGGTTGGCTACTTGGAGGCGGACTTGCGAAACTCTCCTAGTAGAGACAAGATGCTTCGACTATCTTCTGCATTGATTCATATTCAGCAGTATCGGGATGCTTATGATATTTTGGTTCAGGTCAGCAACGAAATTAAGAGCACAGACGAAGAAGAGAAGATTAAGGCAAACATTGAATTTTGCAAGAATCCAGTTCCAGGGTTAAGCCAGCCAAAAAACCTTAACCATAGCTACTGGCATAATTTTCTGCTTGTGAGATTAGGTAAGAGAAGATATGAATTTCTTACAGAACAAGATTATCTGAGAACCAACTCCATCCAAAGGAATTTGTAACTTACAAAATACAAGAATATGAAACTTAAAAATATTCTAGACTTTCTGTATGCCACATATCTCATAATGAGTCAGATTATGACTATTGTATTTTTTGTCCAGTACTGTAGAGCTGATTCGTTGTTGGAAATAATATTTATAGATTCGTTCCTCTCTGAAATTAAGGGGCTATTATGGATTATCTTTATATGGTTATGACCTGGTAGTATGCAAAAGTGGGATAGTTCCAGCTAATAATGATATATTAAGAAAAATCGTCATTTCCCCGATACTGTTTTTGGGGCAAATGACGATTTTCTTTTTAATTGAGGAGAACAAAAGCTCCCCAATCTCTTGGTGAAGGATATTGAGCCCGAACAGCCTGTTTGCTGATTTCTAAGGCTGTGTTGCCATCCTTGCCTAATAACAAGTTGCGATAGAAGTTTGTCATGAGAATGGTGGTCGCCCTATCGTCCACTTCCCATAAACTCATAAGTATGTTCTTCGCACCTGCCAATTTGAAAGCGCGTTGAAGCCCATAGACGCCTTCACTTGAGTCAGAGAATCCTAAGCCTGTTTCACAAGCAGACAACACCACTAAACTGCAGCCAGATAGGTCTATATTTGCAATCTCTGCAGCCCTTAATATGCCATCGTCTTTACCCTTTTCAATTTGAAAAGAATCATTACACCAATAGTCATTAGCCCCTGCAAAGAAGAGTCCTGATGACAGCATGGAATTTGCTAAGTTCGTACTATCATTGAAGAATCCATGTGTCGAGATATGCAAGATATAGTCTCCCTTTCCGCTGCGTCTCTTGAAGGAAGACTCGGTTGCCATTAAATTCTCATATACCTGATGGGGTATAGACTTCCCTTTGAGCATTGAGGAAATTGTTTGCACTTCTAACTTCGTGAACGTCAGTGGAACCAAGTTCTCTCCTCTTTTTATAGCACTTCGTCTATTGTTGCCAATTGTAGCTTTGGTCGTCTGACCATAATCAATACCTCCCCATAGAGAAACCACCCTGACATTATTTGAATCACCAAACAATTGAGAATCCGTCAGGAGTTGTTTTTTATTATTCAAACTTGTCGGATCTTGAAGCAAGCGCAAATTAACTATGTCGCACAGATATTGATTATTACCCAAGTATAAAGAGCCGATCGCTATCTGATTAAATTTACCAATGGGTAGATAGTAGATATTTGATACATTAGGAATAACTTTGCTGATGTTACCCCAAATAAAATCGGTTAGATTTTTATCGTGATAAATATCATCTATTGATTTCTGGAGAGTATTTTGGATTGAATTGATATTTCCTATGGGTACATAGACGACACCCTTGCTCTTATTAAGAACAAGGGCGAATAATGAGCCTTTGTTTTCTATCAGTTCAACGACTGATTCTTCGCTTGATAAACTCTTTTGCAAATGTTCATGCTGATAATTGCTTATATCCTTGGAGGATTTAAAGTCTGTACACCTCAAAGCCAACCCTTTCTCCAATTCGTTTATGCGTGCTTCTATTTTTGAAGTGTGCTTTATTATCCTTCCAGAGACGGATTCATATACTAAGTCTCTGCGACATTTAACCAATTCTTCATACAGTGTCGTAACCTTTTTATCGCCTGTCCTGGATATGCTGTTCTTAATAGCCAAGTTAGACCTTAACAATAGGCCATTTCTAAATGATATGTTATCAAAGCATAGTTCGGCAAGTTTTTGGGTCGGATGTTTTTGAAGAGCTTCGATGGTCGCATTATGGGCCTTGTCAAATCCCGCGACAAAGTGCTCTCTTTGCTCGTCAGTCATAGATGGAATGTTGTTGGCAATTTGCTGACGCATGCCCATACAGTATTTCACAAGTTCGGATTCAAGTGTTTGCCAATCTTTTTCATCTTCATAATATCTGAATTTACGGCTATAGTTTACGAGATATTCGAAATCATTTTCTGAATACCGATCATTCAAGTAGTCTTCATATCTTTTGTATAGGTATCTACTGGTTTGTATGTCGTGTATCTCATAACAATAGTCGGACAATTCTCCAAGCGCCTTACATTCATCAACAGACTGCATGCTTCTTGCTATTTCTACAGCCTGTTTTATTCTGGGATAAGCATTTAACAATTGTTTTTCCTGCAGCATCCAACCTATTAGCTTATTGAGGCATTTGACTTTGTAAGCAGGCCCAAACTCGTTCTTGTATACAATCCTATCAACAAACTTACCCATACTACAGATGGCTGTTTGGTGAGAGGTAAAATGTGAAATCACAATCGAATCATATTCAACTAACTCTTTGTGGTTAATTTCTGAAACAGTTGTTCCCCATGTCATTTGATTGTATATCGCAACTAAGCTACTATCAAGAGATTGGGGCGAATAGTATTTCTTGTAAATGTTGAAATACTTTATCATGTTTGTTCTGTCTTCCATCTTTTCATAGAATTGGTAGATTTGTCTGGACAGACCAAATTTTAACATACGCTCCAAAGTGGGGTCATTCGAATCCTTCAAATATTTAGGAGCATGGTTCCATATATCAAGAAGGACTTTCTCTGCTTTACTGTAATCGCCTACGTGAATGTACGAATCTGCCAACTTGGATTTGTATTCCATCTCTAATGGAGAGTTGTTGATTACGTTACCTTTATATTCCATAAGTGTAATGGCCTCATGATGTCTATTGGCTTTCTGCAATTCGTTGAACATTTTCAGCGTGGCCGATGCGTCCAGAGCCTCTAGTTCAGAAGGAATAGTCTTGTCCAATGCAAAAATGAGTATAAAAGCGAAGAACGCAACTGCAAAGAAAGTGATGCCAATATACCGTGCAAATGCTAAAAAATAATACGCATTCACGATAAACGCCCCAAATTTAGTATGTTTATAGGAATAATTTTCTGTAATTCGATTAATCTTCATACCTTTGCATAATGATTTCAATAATAAAGTTATTAAGCTTTGTGGTGACATGCCTCTTTGCCTACATAATAGTATATGACCATTGTGTCAACAAAGTTCCTCTAGCAAGTTCCTTCAAGAAACTTATCAGTGGCATTTTCACGTCGTCAATCTTATATATCATATTCGTCATATTGGTTGTTGGGGGAATATTTTGGATCATTTACGCTTTGATGCACAACGGCTCCCTATTCTAAATGAAATGTTAGCGACCGAGAGAACCGCAACAATTCGTCAGCTATAGATTGCTTTCTCCAAGAAGTATCATACAAAATGACATACGCTACTTTATGGCTCCTGTCATCAACAGATACGGCATAAGTCCGATAGTACTTTGTGCTATCGGACTTATTTGTATAAGTACTATAATACAGTGTTCCAGAATCAAGATATTTAGTCCCATAGTCGATTTCTTCAACAGAAGTTTCCAGAAGTCGGGAATGATTTTCTATGTTGTGTAACGCAGCACAGAAATCTAGGCGCGTTTTGCATTCTATAAGCAGAGTACCAATTGTTATCTTTTTGTGCAATGGGGAGGAGAACTCGAATAAATACCTATCGTTGTACTGATATATGGTATCAGCTTTCCAATTTGCAAGAGGTTTGAATTTGATATATCCGTCCGTATAGTAGTCTCCAGACTTTATGTTAGCAATAGTCGCTTTTTTGCTGTTAAGGTTCTTGATAACATTGCCACTAAAATACAATCCGTACTGAATGAATACCGCCAAATAGATAAGAATACCAAACCAGCCGTATCTTCCGAACTTTCTTTCAGACTTTGGTATGTAATCGTTTAGTCTTTTTGAATGAAAGAGATACACCAAGAATAAAATTCCATCAAGAATGAATACAATCCACATTGCAGCAAACCACCATGTTGGATAAGTACTTAAAAACGAAGAAGACCAACAGGTCAGTTGCATCAGTACATAGACTAATGAGAACTTGAGAATAGCTATTCCATATGGCTTTCGCTCTAATGTTTTACATATACCTATAAAGGCGTACAAATAGGAACACACGTCAATTATTACATCATAAACGACGAGAGGGGTCTGCATGTCGTAATAGTCATCATAAAAATATGTAGGAAATGCTGATACTGTTTTCTTCATACATAATACAATAAGCATCATGTATATAAACATATGAACCGTCAAAAAAAATGGTGGCTTTATGATTTGTTCCTTAGTTTTGTCCATATCAATAAAAATATTAGAAGTCCTACTATAGCTAGAATAACAATGGTTTTTGGATTGATGGTCTCATTAGAGTCTTGCTCTGACTCAATAGAAGTCTTTTTTTTTGTGAAATTCTGTTTAAGAGGAAACGAGTATTCTAATGTCGTTCTGACTTGGGGAGTTTGAGTAAAGGCGATATCTTGCATTTCGTTATAAATGCCATCAAGCCACCTGTACAAATCAGCCATTCCAAAATTCTTATAAGAATAATACATTGCATAGGATAATGAGCCATAACCTTTACCTCTAATGATTACTTCTCTGTTGCGTTGGAAAGATTTACATGCACTCAAGATAAGGATGTCTGCAATGCCTCGCTTCTTAAGGGGCATTTCAGTTTCTTCAACGTTTCGATGATCCAGTAAGTATTGCAATTTCTCACTTGAGAGGACATTAGCTCCAAATATACTAGCTCCACCTCTGTATTTCGTCTTGTCTTTTTTTGAGCCCTTATCCATTGAATCACTAAAACAGGCATCTATCGTGAGCAATACCAACCCATTTGTACCAGCAGCCTTTCTTATCGAGTTCAAGTAATTTTTCATCTCATCATCTTTAAGATGATTTCTTCCATCGTAAATTTGCGTTTGAGTGCTATAAGCATCATAAGGAACAAGGGCTTCATCTAGATTATCAATTTCGTCTTTATCATTCTGTGGCAACATTTGCTGCCCATGACACGAGAAGTGAATCAGAATGGTGTCTCCTTTATGAGTCTTATTGCATAGCGAAATAATGGATTCCTTGATATTCTCATGGGTCGCTTCCTTGTCTAAAAGCACCTGCAAATCATAGGAGAAAAGCATTTCTTTGAGCAAACCTATATCATTGGCCGAACTGATCTCTTGCCATCCGCTGTCTTTAGGATAATGCCCAACACCTATCAACAATGCCCTTTTCTCGGAAAACGAAGATAGGCACTGCATTATACATACACATAACAATAGGAATCGCTTCATTAACTGAACATTTTAGTCATCAACATTATTTTCTCAAGCTCCTGACTTATCTTCTGAGTACCCCATCCTCCCGAAACAATAGATGAATTTTTCTTCAACAACTAGATTGGCATTATTGGGATTGTCTCTTAGGCTTACAACAAGCTGGAATGCAGCAAGAAGTAGCATTGTTATTACTGAATCATCTATGCCATTGAGATTTGAATATATCGTGTTCTCACCATGTATTTCAAGTTGACGTTTGCATTCTTCCCATTTTTCATTCAAGGTTAAGACTGTTTGGTTAAATGCAACGTTCTTCAATATAGTGTTTTCCGACGCTCCACTCGACTTTGCTATAACATACAAGAGATTAATCGCAGAACAACGCTGCCTTTTCGTTAATCCGTTATATATGCCTCTAACAACATCCATAGGGTCACTTTCGCTCAATCCCTGACTGTGTGCTCCATTCATCGAAGACATATCCATATACCCAACATTTTGTTGATGTTCGGAAATCTTTTTATTACATACTTCTATGAATTCATTGGCAATATCACGTTGCATGAAAGCACTTAGATTCCTTAAGCCTGAGAATTGTTTCTTATAGACCAATTCTTTCTGAAAGAATTTATAATTCAATGTGATAGTCAGATTCCCTGTGCTATAATAGAATTGGATTAGCATATTTCTTCTTTCTTCCGACATAAGGTTCATCAACCTCGGTTCATCTTCAAATAGGGTAACCTCTCCCTTGCCATCAAGCATAATATCGTTAATTACTCCAACCAATATCTCAAATTTCTTATTAATCGGATTCCTTGGCAATTCTTCTTTGTCCTTGACCAACTGTCTTGTGAATGGTACGAATATGAGAGCCAAAACAAATACGACCAGAAAGAATATTAATGTTATAGTCATTTTCTGAATTAGTTTTAGTTAACAATAAACCATTGAATCATGCTAATGATATTATAGTTTTGCAAAGGTACGAAAAAAATACTCATAATCAGTGTGATTAGCTCAATTATTTAGCATAGTGTGCGGTATGACTTTGATACATCGTATCATTCTGTACACTTACTCTTTCTCATACTTATTTATAGAGCATGAGATTTTTTTGTCTTAAAGTGTTAACCTTATGATCAATTGTGGTATTAGCTCATGTAAACATCATAAAAAACGAAGAAACATGAGCAGTTACAGTTACACTTACCTCAAGGAATATCTTCCTGTTAGATATTCTGCAACACTCAATCAGAAGAGTGATCGTCAAATCGTCTATGATTTCAAAGATGGCTATTGTGGCCTTTCCATAAAGAAGGCTTTTGTTGATAGAATCAGAAAAATTCACCAATGCTTTAATGGCTCTAATTGGCGCATCTGCTTTATCCCGGCTTCTACACACGCTAGAACTGTAGCTCGATACAGGTCATTTGCAGAGTTTCTTCAGAGAGAGACAGGTATACCTTGCTGCATCTCGACAATCGAGCCTATCCACGATGAGGTCGCAGGACATCTTGGAGGGAAGAAAGCAAATCCTGCAGAGAACTTCAGAATTCAGAGCAGAGATGTTTCAAACATGAACATCATCCTTATTGATGATGTCATTACACGAGGAAATACATTTGTTCGAACAGCGGACAAATTAGTGGCTAATGGTGCCAATCAAGTCGTAGGGTTATTCCTCGCAAAGACGATAAATCCTGATTGGGTTTCATGTTCTGCATGATTTTTTACGAAAGTCATGTTAACCTTCCTATATCATCGGGTATTTACAAACGACAAGCAAAATTTTCAAGCAATGAAGAATATTTATAACATCACCGAGTATCTCCCAGTAAGATACAATGCAACTCTCAAGCAGCAGCAAGACAGAGACATGTGTTTCGATTTTAAGGATGGAATTCTTAGCACAACAGTTAAGGAAGCATTCTTGAGAAAGGTAAACGAAATCACCAAAGGCGGAAAGACAGAATGGACAATCTGCTTCATTCCAGCTTCTACAAGAGACAAGACAAAGCGGCGTTTTTCAAAGCTTGCGGCAGCGTTCAAAGAGGCGGGCTACTCTGTAAAGGAGAATGCTGTTTTCAACGAGTATGACACGGAGGCTGGTCACATTAACGGAAAATCAAGTAACCCGATATCATCGTTTGGATTTGACAAGAATGCAGTAATGGGTCAGAAGGTGATTCTAATCGATGACATCATTACCCGTGGCAAAACATTCAATATGACGGCAGAAAGACTTGAGTCACTTGGTGCATCTTGCGTAACAGGCCTGTTCTTGGCCAAGACTATAAATCCAGATTGGGATTCACATAGTACATACAACGCAGAAGATTATGAGCCAGACTATAACGATTATGATGACTATGAGACTTACGAAAACTATAATGGCTCGTATGCACAAGACGTTGAAGGATGGAGCGACCAAGATATTGACGATGTTTTCGATGGTGATCCAGAGGCATATTGGAACATTGACTAAACAGAATTACGTTTAAAAGAAAGCGATAATGGCATTAAACACAGTATTACTGATTACTCTTCAACAGCTGAAGGGTTTCGGAAACAAGACTATATTAGAACTTTCCAAGGTTCTAACAGCTCGAACCATAGACGACCTTTGTGAAGAATGGCATTCTTTAAAAGGTAAAAAGTACGCAAAAATAACAGAGGACGATCTTTATAACGCAAACCAATACGCATACCGCATTATTGAAGCTTCAGAATCACAGGGAATTGGCATAATCTCGTATTACGAAGAGAATTTTCCCGAAATATTGAAAACATGCGTGGACGAGGATGGCAAGCCAAACCCTCCCATAGTTCTTTACTATCGTGGTGATATCAACGCATTGGAGAAACCAGGTGTTGCCGTTATTGGTACAAGGGAACCAACGCCAATGGGTACAAAGGCAGGGATGTTTTTCGCTAGTGAATTGGCTAAGAGAGGATATAATATCGTATCTGGTCTCGCTGTAGGGTGTGATGCAACAGGCCACGAAGGCGCATTGGCTGTCGATGGGACTACAACGGCCTTTTTAGCCAATAGCCTTGCGTGGAATGACATCTATCCCCAAGAGAATGTCGACCTTGCTCGTAGAATTGTAGAAAATGGAGGGCTACTTCTCTCTGAATATCCCCTTGGCTATAAGGGTGGGAAGTTTGCTTTCATAGCCCGAGACAGACTCCAAGCTGGACTCTCATATGCAACATTGGTCGTACAGACAGGAGAACGAGGGGGTACTCTGCATGCTGTAAATGCTACATTGGCAGCGAACAAACCATTGTATGCCATCAAGTATAACCACGACACAGAGCTTCAACATCAAAAAGTTCAGGGAAATATTAAACTTCTGAAGGAAGGAAAAGCTATGCCCTTCAATACCCAGAACATGTCTGAAAACTTTGGTTTTCTGGATAGATATGTCGAAACTCACAACAAGCAGATGGACGAAGAATGTTCCAAAGGACTGTTTGACTAAAAAATAGGGGATATGAAGAATGTAATCTTTGATCTTGACTTGACGTTGGTTGATACAAGATGTTTGGAGAATGCCCGTCATACAAGAAATTGGGGGGAGGCTTATAGCCTAATCCCCAACACCTCCCTATATGAAGGAATTGGAGCGGTTATGGATATCATCAGAAAGAACAATATAAATGCTGCAATAGTCAGCACATCGCCTCGTCCGTATGTTGAGAAAATTGTTGATTATCATAAAATACCAGCAAAATGGATTGTCAGCTATCATGATGCGAAGCCAATAAAACCGCATCCAGCACAAATGCTTATGGCCTTGCAACTTATGAAGGCATCTGCAAAAGACACAATCAGTTTTGGAGATAGATCCATCGATATAGTTGCATCCAACGCTGCTGGGATTGAGAGTGTGGCATGTTTGTGGGGGACACAGGAACGTTCTGCTCTTTTATCATCTTCTTACAATCACATCATTATAAAACCTCATGAGATACTCACGTTAATCAGATAAGTATAACCAATACGAAAATTCCAGGAGTAAGTTTCTCTTTGAAAAGAGCAATTGGCACAACGAAATTAAAACGAATGTTTACGCAAAAGACTAGTATACCTACGACAAAGGCAGGTGTAGAACGTAAAATTGGAGGAATGATTATCAATGCCATTTTCAAAAGATAATCACAAGGTGAGAACTGAGGTGTTCACTTCAGCTCTCACCTTTTATACAAACCAATAAACAGGAACTCATGCAATTATTGACAAAATTCATAGAATCAAAAGAAGGGCTGACTATGATTAGGGCTCAAGCCCAAACATCAAATGATTGGCAAAACAAATACTTTGTTATTGATACAGGGGCAACAATATCATTATTCAACCCTGAAGTATGCAAGATAAGAAACAACTGTGATAGCATTATGGATATGAGTGGCAACATTATAGTATCCCAAAGATGCACAGCTATACTTTCATTAGCCGAAAAGGATATGTGCATTGAGGGTCATGTCGTTGATTACGAAATATTTCCAAAAATTGCCGGAAAACAAGTATCTGGCTTATTGGGAGTGGATTTCTTTATAAAAAATCGCATAATTTTGGATTTTGATAATGACGGAATGTATATAAAAGAGGCATGGGAGGTCGACATAAACAAATTTCCATTTGTCCATATGAAAGTAGAACTAAAAGAATTTCTTATACCAACAATATCTCTTAGTTGTAACAATCACGAGTTAACTTTTATTGTAGATACTGGAGCAACGAACAATATGATTACACATACAATCTCCAATATGGGCAAAAAAAATAAAGATATAGAGCCTTATATTATGAAAGGTCTGGTCAGCAGTTATTTTGCGAAAGAGTGCGAGTTGGAGTTTCAAATAAGAATGTTATATGCGGGAAGGTTTATTAAGCACACATTTCTTGATGTATTTACATTCATTGAACATGGGACTGCCATTAGCAAATCCTCTGTTTTAAACTCAGCACATGGTCTGATTGGAAATGACTTCATTCATAAGAACAAATGGATAATTGACTTTGCAGAAGGAAAGATTTTCAGAAAGTTAGAGTGAACTTGTTAACCTTTTCTTAGTTTTGGTATTTACTGATGTAACACATAAAAAGAACGATTATGAATACAACAGTAAAAAGCATCTTAAATGGTTGGAAGAATTCTATTGAGAAGTACAACAAACTCGACTCTTGGAAGCTAAGAGAACAACTTTCTACAATAGGAAAATATTTGCGTAGTAACGACGATACTAAGGCTATTGTAAAAATGGTACATCTTGTACGAGACAGTGCAATTTGTCCGAATCCAAATATGGGACAAATTCATTTCCAGATTAACAAAATCTTAAATATGGATGAAGTATCCAAAATGTCAGTCTGTCTTTTTACGAAAAAAATCAATGGTAGAGTTAAACTACAAGGACAGGGCGAACGTTTTAAAGGAGAGACAAGGCGCTTGTTTGATGAGCGTCTGCGTTTTAAAGACAACATGCTTTTGAGAAACTTTGACATTGAAACTGAAAATCCAAAGGACTCACGCAAAGTTCGTAGAATTGTAGAAAAACGCATGTGCCAGGCGTATCATCGTAGAAACAGACGAGCAGATTATGATGGTTCACAAAGAAGAAATGAACATTACTGGATGAATAGAGCAACATCTTTCCAACTTTACAACATCGGACAAATGGAAAATATCGGTTCTGTTTCCAGAGGCTACTCGACACATTGGAAACGTGAATATGACGAACTTACTGGACAAGTCGTCTTTAAGAAGAAGATGGGGTATTCATCGGAAGAAGAGGCTATGAGGGCTGTAAAGGAGTGGAAGATAAATCATTTAGAAGATAAACGTGACATAACAGCTTATAAGTGTGCGATATGCAAAAAATGGCATATTGGGCATAAGTCGGATATAAAAGAATGTATGAACGAGACTCCTTGCGTGGAAAGTTAAATGAGGCCTCTTACACAGTTTATGAAGTTTTTTTCTGAACCTCCGTCATCCTCTACAAAGTACTTTTTAACCGTGAAAGGGTTAGCGGTGTATGACGAGTGTGTCAAATCAAAGTGAAAAATCTGCCAGAGCTCGCTCCCCGAAGGCGCTCAGCCGAGGAACTCCGAGGATACTTGGCTTGTCCAAGAACTTTCTTTGGGAGTGGCAGCCTAATGTGGTTTTGAAAACCGGTAATTAGGCTTACCGATTTTGGAAATCGATGTTTTAGCGGCATCGAGCAAGCTCTTTGAAAAGGTAAAAAGCCAGTGCTCTTTGTGCACTCTATACGAGGAGTGCATTGAGCATTGGCTTGACATTTATGAACAACTATTGCTTCTTAGCCTCTGTATGAGCCATTCAAGAAAGGGACGATCTCGGTTGTCTCCTTCAATCGGTCACCGATGCGCTTGCCGTACACTTCTGAGATTTGTTGAGAAATGAGGTTGGAGGTGATGATGGTTGGCAACTGATGCTCGTATCGGTAGGAGATGAGGTCGATAATGGGACTGAGCACATTGCCGTATTCGATGATTTCACGAGGCTCGGCACCAAGGTCATCTATTGCCAGGATGTCTTTGTCCATGAGTGACCGCCAATCTTTGGGATGCGTCTTGCAGATGTTGGCAAGGTCTTTGGCATTGTAGAGGCTGATGCCGAAGTCCTGACCTTTCACTTGATTTTTGATGCCCAAATGATTGACGAGGTTCTGCATGGCATAGACAAATGTGGTCTTGCCATTTTGCCACAACCGTCAGCAAGCAAGAGGCTGTTCTTGTCAGACATGCCACAAAGCCAGTGGGCAACACTTGCAATTTGTTTACGCAACTCGTCACCATTCCGAAATGTATGGTTGCGATATTCCACTTCTGCTGAGATGACTGCTGTAAGATGCTGAGCTGCCGTTTCGTTGTTCGTCGGCAACTTAAAATGAGCCTTTATAGGCTTGCGGTGAAGTAGCTGTAACTGTTTCATCTTCTATGGCGACATTTCGTTGCTCTCGTCTCAATTGCTTGTAGGTTCTTGAATTGCACGTCTTACTACAAAAACGTGTCGTAGACTTCCATGCGACAAACGTTTCCCACAATACTCACATACTTTGTGAATTTCGATTTTGCTTGTGGTCATTTTCTCAATTAGTTTGGTTAAACATGTTGTTACTTCCTCCTGTTAGACATCTTGATAAAGGAATTATCGTGAATGATAGCGCACCATTGTGAAATTCCTCCATCATCTTGCCCACGTTCAGAGTCTCTCTTTTCCTTTGCGGTACGAGATCGGTACGAAAATAGACGTTTAAACGGTCACCATCGATTGGTATCGAGAGTGACCGCAAACAAGAAAAGTGCTCGGTGTGAGCGCTTTAACTATAGAATGTAAGATTTGTTGAGTGTTCGTAACTGGCAATTACTTTCCAACGCAGCATATTTACATCACTGATTATCAGTGACCATTCATTTTAATCGGTACAACCTCTGTTTTGACAAATACACAGAATGTGGGGACAAATGCTAATCGTTGTATTTCATAGCTTTGCATATACGTGTTGTACCGCTTCTTTTCAACTCTTTTGTGGAATGTCCGCTATCAGATACAATGTATTGAGTGATAGGATATTTCCGCAGGTATGTTACAGAACGCTTGTTGAATACAAAGGTAGTGGTTTTCTTGGGATTTCGGTGGTTTGCGTTGTGTTTTTTTTATTAGTCAAGTACAATGAAATATTTGATTCATTGGAAAAAGTGTAGCAAAACTGAATTATTCGCTTGAAAAAGTGTAGAGCAGTGCTTGTATACTTTAATTTGTGGTTTTGAATCTTGCTATATTATACCTTATCTGATATAATGATGCTGATAATGAAATAAATTATACCTCTTGTGGTATAATATGAGATATTTATATTAACTTTGCACCCGAAAAGGTATAAAGTTGAATGTTTATGAACAATCTTTCTATTACGGTCAAGATGTTGCGAAAGCAGTATAACCTGACGCAAGAAGAACTTTCGTTGAAGTCGGGGGTCGGATTGCGCTTTGTGCGAGACCTCGAACAAGGGAAGGAAACGCTGCGTCTTGATAAGGTGAATCAGCTTCTTGACTTCTTCAATTATGAAATGGTTGCAACTTCTAAAATTGATAATCAATGAGGCAAGCTCATATATTTTACAAAGACCAATTGGCAGGGATTCTTACGGAAAACGATGCAGGATATGAGTTTCGTTATTTGCCGGAATATCTCTCTTTGGAAACGGCAAAGGCTGTCAGTCTGACATTGCCTTTACAGGAAGCGATTTATACAAGTTCTGTACTATTCCCGTTTTTCGATGGTTTGATTCCTGAAGGATGGCTGTTGGATGTTGCATTGCGGAATACAGACATCAGTATTCTTGACCGAATGTCGTTGCTCATGACCTGTTGTAAAGATTGTATCGGAGCGGTAAGTGTTGTTCCTGTGGATGAAAAGGAGGTGAGCCATGTGTAATTGTCTGTATTGTTATCGTCCTCTCCTAAAGGGGGAAAAGGATATGCACACGGCTTGTATAAAGAAGTTCTTTGGGACAACAACATTGCCTGTCCTTGATTATACGACAGAGCAATTAGATCAGCTTGCACTGCAGATTATTCAAGACCAAACCTCTTTGACTGGTGTCCAGCCTAAATTGTCCTTGCATCTGAATGAACATGAGGGCAGCAAACGATTGACCATTGTCGGACTGTGGGGAGGTTATATCTGTAAACCACAGACCTCGCAATATGAAATGATGCCGGAGGTAGAGGATTTGACCATGCACCTTGCGGAGGTTGCACGTATAGAGGTGGTTCCTCACACGCTGATGAGAATGGCAGATGATTCGCTGTGCTATCTTACTCGCCGAATTGACAGGACTCCTGCCGGAGAGAAGATTGCGATGGAAGATATGTGCCAATTGACGGAAAGGCAAACGGAGCATAAATACAAGAGCAGCTATGAGCGTATCGGCAAGGCTGTTTTGAAGTATTCGTCTTTGCCTAAAATGGATGTTACCAATTTCTTTGAGCTGGTACTTTTTTCTTGGCTGACAGGAAATAACGATATGCACTTGAAAAATTTCTCTTTGTATGAAGCAGCGGATAAGATACGTTTGACTCCTGCTTACGATTTGCTGAATGCAGCTATTATCAATCCAAAGGATGATGAAGAACTGGCATTGACCTTGAACGGGCGTAAGAAAAAGCTTCAAAGGGAAGATTTTATCAAATCAGCAGTCACTTTGGATATAGAGAATGTGATTGTAGAACGACTGATAAATAAGTATATCAAGCTATTGCCTAAGTTTGAGGCAGTCATTCAAAGTTCTTTTCTTAGTGCTGAATTAAAGGAAAAGTATGGCGAATTGTTGAAGGAACGAGTTGAGAGGCTTTCCACAAATGCTACAAAACGATAAATATACAATATTATGGATACATTAGGTTTTTCAAAAGTAACATCATTGTTCATCCTAACTTTAATAGAAAGAGACGATGGACAAAAGAAACAAATTTTGGAGACGCCAACAAATGGCACGTGTATTTAAGGCTCGCATGATTCTTTATGCTGCTTACGGGCATTGTATCATCCGTGAGGATGGAAGTCATTATGAACATCCTCATTGGTTTGAGTTGGCTAAAGAGAAATGGGCGCAAGTTTACAAGACTACTGGAACTCCGTGTAGTTGTTGGATGTGCAGAGGCATGGAATATGACCGTAAGGGGTACAAAAAAGAAACTTTACGGATTATTAGGGAATCAATGGAGTAGCCTAAATAATCATAAATTGGATCCATACGTATTTGTATAGTTCCAATTTATGATTTATTGTAATCATTTGTTTAGTTATTCGATTCTTTCGAATAACTGATAGGCAATAACATAATCGAAAATACTCATAAGACTTGATACGGATTACGACCTTTGTGAATTATTCCTTAATTGTGACTTCTTAGGTTACTATAATTCCGCAATTTGGGGATTCACATAACTGCCGTTACGAATAATCCATTGTTACCATGTATTATTTGAACAAAAGGTAAATCCTGTGATTGCTGCTCTTCCCTCAATTCTTCAAACTGCTTCTTGTCTGTGTCACTAGGAGTATTAAGTGCATTGGGGTGTGAATGCCACTCTCCTAAATAACGAACCTGATTATATGTTAGTTTCGTTATTCGCTTATACTCATCCGTTAAACCTTTGAAACCTCGGACAAACGACACGGATGTATGGATACTATCTTCTGGGGCTGGTTTCATATAATACACATAAATGCTATTGTGGTCACGGTCATAACTACCAAATAAGCAACCTCCAGTCTCCTTGTCAGGCGAAGCATTTACCATTATTTGTATCTCTTTTTCTACTGCATTTGAAATATAAACCTGAATATTACCCTGTGTTTCGAGATGCCAGTCTGTTATGGTCATTGGCAATCTTGACACTATCCCATTTTCAGCATCAAAGTGCCAAATACTCAAACAAGCTTGCCCCAACGCATAATATTTTCTAATTTGTTTAGAAATGATAGCCGACAACACACGTACATTCTCATAGTTAAGAATCATCGATTCTGATCTACAACTGAAAGTATTTGTACTGACAGTCTCAGTCTGTTCCAAATGATGGGCAAACCTTTCATCCACTATTAGATTACGATAATAATCCATCTCCAAAAAGTCGAGACGGGAAATTCTATCCTTGTCTTCTATTAGCAATACGACATCATCCCCCTTGGGGTTCAAGAATGAGGTACATTTACGGAAAGTACGTTCATCATTTGCAAGTTTCCTTTCAACAGCTATGGAAGTGCTAAAATCCATTAACAACTCAGTGTCTTTAAAAAGACGCTCTCTATCATTTCGACTTAACGTTAGAAAGTTTCCGTCTATGGCATTTATTTTCTGAAACAAGATGCCATGATAGCTATCTTTGATGGAACGAACCTTTGAGGTCATCACTTTGTCAGTGGTAAGCGTATGGCGACTAAGATTATGTGGCAACAATATATCACAATCTACTAAATTGATTTCTTCGGAGCATCCTTGTCTCACAAAATGGTCGATTACAGCAGATCCAAGTGTACCAGTCCCGACAACACTCACTTTCTTGAACCATTCTTTGATTCCATTATTGATGGCGTTTCCATTACGCGAGATCATGAACTCTAATAGTACAACTTCTACAGACAATTCATAAAACCATTTTTCAAACGCATCCTTGCTAAGAACTTTCTTTTTGTGTACTATATCTTTGGGAAAGCAATCTGTCTTTATGAGAAACAACTCTTGTGAAGTTTTTTTATTATCTTCGCTTGTTTGAGTGACATAGATCAATATAAGTAACGGAAGTGTAGCCTTCCCTGCGATGCTTTTTGTCAAAACAGCTAAGAGACTATCCGTTAGTGAGAAATGGCCTGTTGACTGAACGTCTTTCAAATCTCCCATCGTTTGGGGTATCCGTACAAAATTGCTTGCATGGATTTTTTCAGTGGGAATACCGACCAAATAATGGGTAGCTTTGTTCCTCTCTACAAACTCCAATGTAGAAGAAAACTTCGTCTTTTTTGAATACTTAATGTATGGATTGTTGTCAGAACGTTCATTCAAAATGCAGCAGACCTCTTGAAAACCAAAGAACACCTCTAACGGACGGTTTGGCTCATGTAATTTGTTTATGCTATTCAAGCTAAACCAACGTCTTATGGAATTTAAGAAATCGTGCGCATTAAACTGTGGTCGAATATCTGCAAATGCAACATCTGACACACATAATGATACTGGCCGTGTAAACGGCTTAGCATTTGAATGAGGAAGCTCCGTTGGAAAATCTTTTCTTAGTGCATAGACTTCTGGTATATTGATGTCTTCAGGATGGCAAATAATTGCAATTTCCTCCTCATCACATATTCTATAAATAGGCTCGTCTGGAATTTCAAGATGCGTCATACGCATTTTGATAATGGCATCCCCCTTGCCATTGACATAACACAGCACATCTTTTGTGTAAGGATGTGCTATGGCTGTCTTATAGATAGCTTTGGCTCTCGGAAGTTTTAGATGTTCACCTCTAATTGGAGAGCCATTTGTTATTTTATGGTTATAAGTTGTCATCTTCCAGCGCGTGGTGCAGGATTAGAAATAGATGATGCTCCCGCCACTGTAGAAATTTCTCTAAGAGTTTTTCCGTTTGCGGTAATCTTAAAAACAATGGGCTGTGGTATATTCCCCAATTTGCTATGTGTCGCAGTATTAAGGAAATGTGAAGAACCAGACTTCAGTTTCTTTATATATTGCTCTTTAGCTTCGTAGCAAGGGGGATTGTTATTATCGTCCTTGATTTCATTTGAAGAAGCGATAACATGAGCAGAATTACCAATCTGTTTGTCCAGTATAGCCTCAGCAGATGGTTTGATTTCCTCCTTGTTGTCTGAATCATTGAAGAATGACCAAGAGCAATGATGTGGTGCGAGGAAAATATTCCACTTTAATTTTTCTTCGTCTGTATTATTTTCAAGTATGTGTTGCCAGATTTCGTGTTCAGCATCACTGCCCATAAGCACACGGCTCTTGTAACCCGTGTATCCGTCTATTTTAAAACCAAACTGCACAACGATAGAAGTTGCATTCTTATCATCATACTTCTTACTAGTCTCAACATCTTCCTTAAATGGAGCATGAATGAACATTTCTAACCAAGATAAGTTTGCCCCATGAACAGTTGTTACGAGTTTGCCAGGAACGTAACAATATCTGCTGTCGAACTCTTTGTCTTTATCGTATCCGATAATTCTCAAATAGTTGCCTTTAGATCCATTGAAGTTCTCGTCATCATCGTATAGTTTTCTACGTCGTTTTGCTTCTTTGCGTATGTCTTCTGCTGGTGCAGATAAATCATTGTTTAAGCCACGAGGAGTAATCCACAATTCTTCTATGATAATTTCATCTTTGTTTTTGTTTTTATCATAATAAACCACATCACCATGATAAAAGTTTCCAGCAAATCCTTTGCAATGATCGTCATGAGGGTGAGTGCTGATGAATAGGTCAACATACGGACGTCCTGCGGCATCCTTATGCAACTCTTTCAGCAAATCAGCCTTTACATCAAACATCACTTGTTTTCCATTACTATCGGTTAAATCAGCCAATATTTGGCAATCAACAATTATGGTCTTACCGTTATCTAACTTAATCAACGTGCAATCAGCGTTACCCACTGGATAATACTTAATAATATGTTCCATAGCTTAACTTTTTTAGTAATTATTCTTATCGTCATCCAAATTCAGAAAGACGTTATATAGTCTCTTTGCATATCTTCTACCATTTGTATATGCAAACCATGTGGTAATAAATGAGACTATAACACAGATGATTCCTCCCCACAAGAAAAAACGTCCAAGTGGTAGTGGCATGCCCCAAATGTTGATAACTGCAAGAGTAAACAAAACAATACCATCTAGAAATATTGCCGCAGTTAGGTTGCGATAAAAACCATATCTGATTCTCCGCAAACACACCTAATATTTTTAGTATATTAGCGCTCAATCTGAATGTTCACTTCCACATGCTGTTTCTCGACGGTGTGTATGTCGAGCAATCCCACGGCTCAGCGCGTTTCCGCTGGGTCAAGGCGCCGACCAGCCCAGAGCTCACCCAGCTGACGCACACCATCGCCCACCGGGTGGGTCGCTATCTGGAACGGCAAGGCCTGCTGGAACGGGATGTCGAAAACAGCTATCTGGCCTCGGATGCGGTGGATGACGACCCGATGACACCCCTGCTGGGGCACTCGATCACTTACCGTATCGCTGTCGGTTCACAGGCGGGGCGAAAGGTGTTCACTTTGCAAACTCTGCCGACCAGTGGTGATCCGTTCGGTGACGGGATTGGCAAGGTAGCCGGGTCCAGCCTGCACGCCGGCGTGGCGGCCAGGGCCGATGAACGCAAGAAGCTCGAACGGCTGTGCCGGTACATCAGCCGCCCGGCGGTATCCGAGAAGCGGCTGTCGTTAACACGAGGCGGCAACGTGCGCTACCAGCTCAAGACGCCGTACCGGGACGGCACCACGCACGTCATTTTCGAACCATTGGATTTCATTGCAAGGCTGGCCGCCCTGGTACCGAAGCCCAGAGTCAACCTAACCCGCTTCCACGGGGTGTTCGCACCCAACAGTCGGCACCGGGCGTTGGTCACGCCGGCAAAACGGGGCAGGGGCAACAAGGTCAGGGTGGCTGATGAACCGGCAACACCAGCACAACGGCGAGCGTCGATGACATGGGCGCAACGGCTCAAGCGTGTTTTCAATATCGACATCGAGACCTGCAGCGGCTGCGGCGGCGCCATGAAAGTCATCGCCTGCATTGAAGACCCTATAGTGATCAAGCAGATCCTTGATCACCTGAAGCACAAAGCCGAAACCAGCGGGACCAGGGCGTTACCCGAAAGCCGGGCGCCACCGGCTGAGCTGCTCCTGGGTCTGTTTGACTGACGAGCCTGAAGGCCAACGATACCAATCAAAATGCTGCGTTCACAGCGCCGCGGCAGGGATCCGCCGTGCTGGTTGTCGGAAAAGGAGCCGCTAGTGGGAAAGAGGAGGGTAAATTTTCAGCGTTGCTGGCTCCCCGTCAGCCGGATTGGGTTGCATCGCAGGGGTGTCGAAAGAGTCAACTGCGGTCCAAAGCTGTTGGACTTGGGTGAAAAGGGCGTTTATTCTTCCTATACGTTGTCGGCAGCGGGCCAAAAAGGAATACGTCCATGCCCATCGAGGTGAAACCGGCTGTGAGCGCGGGTTCAAGCATATAGCCCGACAGGCGCGTATCCTTGCCGATCACGACACGATGGCGGTGGTCACCGCGACGAAAGACACGGCCAGCCGCCATGCCGACGCGCAAGGCGGTTTCCGCCGTCATCGCGCCTTCGTTGGCTTTGCCACGAATACCGTCTGTGCCGAAATATTTGCGCACCATAAGGTCGATTATCCTGTCGTCGGGTCGCCCTCAAAGGGGACATGCCTGCTGAACCGCGAATATAGAGAAATATCCCGAATGTGCAGTTAACGAATTCTTGCGGTTTCTTTCAGCGCCGCCAATACCGCCAGCCCGTCGCGCAAGGGGCGCGGCTCGTGTGTGCGGATGAAGTCAGCTCCACCTGCGGCGGCGGCAAGCTCTGCAGCGAGTGTCGCGGCCCCGACATCCCCCGGACCACGGCCTGTGAGCGCGCGCAGAAAGGATTTGCGCGAAACAGACAGAAGCACCGGCAAATCGAAGCGCAGCCGCAATTCATCGAACCGCGCCAGCACCGAGAGCGAGGTTTCGGGAGCAGCCCCCAGAAAAAACCCCATGCCGGGATCAAGGACAAGGCGGTTGCGTTTGATACCGGCACCCGTCAGCGCCGCGATGCGCGCGTCAAAGAACGCCGCAATGTGATCCATGATGTCGCCAGCGGGTGCCTCGCGCCGATCTGCCTGCCCGTCTTGCACCGAATGCATAACGACGAGTTTGGCAGATGATTTCGCCAATTGCGGATAGAACGCAGCGTCTGGAAAACCGCGAATATCATTGAGATAGGCCACACCACGCGACAAGGCATAGGCTTGCGTCGCGGGTTGATAACTGTCGAGCGAGACGGGAATGCCATCTGCCTTGAGCGCGTCCAGCACCGGCGCGATACGCGCGATTTCTGTGTCGGACGAAACAGGCGCGGCGTCGGGATTGCTGGATGCCGGACCGAGGTCGATCACATCTGCCCCCTCGGCCATCAGCTTACGCGCCTGCGCAATGGCTGCGTCTGGCGCCAGATACCGGCCTCCATCGGAGAAACTGTCCGAGGTTATGTTGACGATGCCGAAAATGATGAGCGATTTATTCATGGGGGCTTCTATAAACCATAAATGCAGTTATAATCGAACAGTATATCATCGAATCTGGTTACATCCAACAACCAGTTAACAGTTTCATCTACACGCTTTGCATATTTATTGTTCTTGTAGGTCTTGTTTTTTATAGACTGAAGGTCTATTCCCTTTTTGCATTTAATTTTCTTTCGTATAGCGGTTTTGTTTTCCTCTGTAAACTCATTGTCGTCAGCATAAAGCATCGCAATAGTTGGCTTCAGCCTGTTGCAAAACAGAATTTTGCCAGGATATACCAATGAAATGTCTCTTAGCACAAGGCGCAACAAGAAAAATAGTGCAGAACTGATAGTTCCCAATGACAAGACATAGACCAATGCCTTGCCCCACATCTTAGTTTCAAGGAATTCATCTATTCCCATCGCTAATCCAACAAAAATCGGGACTACGAGGAATATATAGGCAGGTTTTATACGTGCCTTACTATAATAAACCTTGTTACGCTTTTCTTTTGTCTCTTTGTCAACCTGTCGCATATATTTTAATTTGCTTTATAATAACACAAACACCAATAACCTGGATTATTTGAATCCTTGGGTGCTTCTTCCTTGTTGAAGTATTCTTGGTTATATGCATCCGCAAATGATTTGTTAGAGCAACTCACATGCATTTCGCCATTATTGCGGATGTCTATCAAGATGTTTCCTCCTTGATTGTTCTGAATGTGCTCCAACCCTCGACTATTCCATTTGTCGTAAGCCAAATGTTGGCACTTCGCATTGCCAATTAGTGTGAGTTTGGGATTCATAATATCCAAAAAAGTAAAATCTTTGTCACTGTCTCTGCCATGATGAGGAGCTATAAGCACGTCTAGGTTGGCAATATCATCTTTATGGTGTTCAAGTAAATGATTTATAGTCCCCATTCCTGCGTCTCCACAGAAAAGAAGTTTTCGTCCTTGAATACAATAGAGAATAACATAGGAAGAGTCGTTCCAATCTCCTGCCGCCTCTGCTGCCTTTATTAGTTCCTTCGTTGGGGAGAGTATCTTGAGGTAGTCATCAGATAATGCACCATTATCATCCTCTGCAAAGTATTTAGCGGTAGTCCCATCATAGAATGTTAAAGATTTTGGATTATATTCACTTTTGCGCAACCGTTGATAGCAGTCCCAATCCTCTTTCTTATAACGTCCACAATTACCATACTCATCAAAACTTTGCTCTTTGGTATTTGTTGTATCCCAGAAATTTATGATTAGCTTGCTGTTTGCAAGATTCTTCAAGCCGTCCATGTGATCCATATCTGGGTGAGTCTGAATGTATCTGAAGATGTCTGACATATGCCATCTTTTTATATATTCCACAGGATTTGTTGGATATGCTTTCATGTTGAAGTTTCCCTTGATAGTATTGACTGACTCTGTACTAAAGGTAACACCAGAGGACTGTTGCTCAACAATGTTTCCGCAACAAATATCAATCATAGTAACCTTTCCATTATCATGCTGAATAATAGAGCAGTCACCTTCATCAACGTTTAAAAAGTGTATCTTTGCCATAGGCGATATATCTTTAATTGGGAGCAATATCACTCCGTCATAAATAGTAGCAAATCTTATACCTATGGCTCATTGAATAAATAAGCTGGTAAAATTGACGGATATTTCGTTGGTCTTATGTCAAATTGACATGGTTGGCATCGGCTTAAATGTCACATATGGATTTTTTTTAGATTTTTATAATGTTCATCTACCAATAGACTTACTTCATCCATTGATATTTCTCCCTCAATATGTTTACGAGCTGTTTCAATGAGGAAATCGGATACACGCAGATTGTCAACAGCCTGCAAACCTATGGACGTTCTCTACAATTTGGCTCGCTCACGCTTGTCCAAATCTTTATCATTCAAGTATTCATCAAATACATACATGTCCTTATCATGTTTTGCTCAGAATTCTGTTTTTCAGAACACAAAAGTACAAAAATTATCCCGGTTATCGAATATAATTCCCTATATTTGCATCATAAAATAGTATCAAAGAATGAAACTGAATAGAATAAAGGCTGTGCTTTCGGAAAAAGGCATTTCTCAAACATGGTTAGCCAAACAATTGGATAAAAGTTTTAGCATGGTCAATGCTTATGCTTGCAATAGGATTCAACCTAATTTGGAAACGCTTCAGCGGATTGCCGAGATTCTACAGGTTGATTTAAAGGATTTAATAACCGATAAAAAAGAAAGACTGCAATAGAGCTTAAAGCGATTCGGTAGTCTTAGTGGATGTAATTGTACTCTATGCAAGATTGAAAATGCGCTGAATATCAGGATGCTAAATGGTAAGATAAATAAGTAGTAACTACTCATAATAAGGCAAGGATATGTCAACACAAAGTGAAGCGGCATTGGAAGCCGGATTGATAGCCACTCTTCAACAGATGGACTATGAATATGTCCAAATTGTAGAAGAGGATAATATGTATGCTAATTTTAAACGACAGTTGGAGGTTCACAATCGCAAACGTTTAGAGGAACATGGGCGTAGTGAATTTACGACAGAAGAGTTTGAGAAGATTCTCATATACCTTGAAGGTGGTACTCGCTTTGAAAAGGCAAAGAAACTCCGTGACTTATATCCGCTTGATACGGCTGATGGACAGCGTATATGGGTGGAATTTCTAAATAGGCAGCAGTGGTGTCAGAATGAATTTCAGGTTTCCAACCAAATCACGGTGGAAGGACGTAAAAAATGCCGTTATGATGTGACGATTCTAATTAATGGTTTGCCACTTGTGCAGATTGAATTGAAACGTCGTGGCGTGGAACTTAAACAGGCATACAATCAAATACAGCGTTATCACAAGACTTCGTTTCACGGATTGTTTGATTATATCCAGTTGTTTGTTATATCCAATGGTGTTAACACTCGCTATTTTGCCAATAATCCAAATAGTGGGTATAAGTTCACATTCAACTGGACAGATGCCGCCAATCATCCATTCAATGAATTGGATAAGTTTGCTGTATTCTTTTTGGAAAAATGTACACTTGGCAAAATCATAGGAAAGTATATCGTGCTGCATGAGGGTGACAAGTGTTTGATGGTACTTCGTCCTTACCAATTCTATGCGGTAGAGAAGATTTTGGATCGTGTACAAAACTCCAATGATAATGGTTATATCTGGCATACAACAGGTGCTGGAAAAACATTGACCTCATTCAAGGCCGCACAACTTGTATCAGAATTGGATGATGTGGATAAGGTGATGTTTGTTGTTGACCGTCATGACCTCGATACTCAGACGCAATCGGAATACGAGGCGTTTGAACCGGGTGCAGTGGATAGTACCGACAATACGGATGAACTCGTGAAGCGACTTCAAAGCAATTCCAAAATCATCATAACCACCATTCAAAAACTTAATGCGGCAGTTAGTAAGACTTGGTATAGCAGTAAGATTGATGCTATCCGTCATTCACGCATCGTGATGATTTTTGATGAGTGTCACCGTAGTCATTTCGGGGATAGCCATAAAAAGATTATGAAGTTCTTTGATAATGCCCAGATTTTTGGCTTTACGGGAACACCTATCTTTACTGAAAATGCAGTGGATGGACATACGACAAAAGAAATTTTCGGCAATTGTCTTCATAAATATCTCATCAAAGATGCTATTGCTGATGAAAATGTGCTCGGCTTCCTCGTGGAGTATTATCACGGTAACGAGATTGTAGATAACGATAACCAAGCTCGTATGGAGGAGATAGCAAGATTTATCCTTAACAACTTTAATAAATCTACATTTGATGGAGAGTTTGACGCATTGTTTGCTGTGCAGTCTGTTCCTATGCTTATCCGCTATTACAAGATTTTCAAATCATTGAATCCTAAAATCCGTATAGGTGCAGTATTTACATACGCAGCCAATAATAGTCAAGATGATGAACAGACCGGTATGGGCACGGGAAAATATGTCAGCGAAAATGTGGGCGAAGCAGATGAACTGCAATCCATTATGGATGATTATAATGAAAACTTTGGTACATCTTTTACCACAGAGAATTTCCGTGCTTATTATGATGATATCAACCTGCGCATGAAAAAGAAGAAAGCGGAAATGAAACCGCTTGACCTTTGTCTTGTCGTGGGAATGTTCCTTACAGGCTTTGACAGTAAAAAGCTGAACACGCTTTATGTGGATAAGAACATGGAATATCACGGGTTGTTGCAAGCGTTCAGTCGTACCAACCGAGTGTTGAACGAGAAGAAACGATTCGGTAAAATCGTATGCTTCCGTGACCTGAAAAACAATGTTGATACGTCTATAAAACTGTTTAGCAATTCCGACAATCCTGAAGATATAGTACGTCCTCCGTTTGAAAAAGTAAAGCAGGAGTACAAGAGTTTGGCAACAGATTTTCTGCAAAAATATCCAACGCCAAGTAGTATAGACCTTCTACAAAGTGAAAATGACAAGAAGAATTTTGTACTTGCGTTCCGTGACATTATTCGTAAACATGCAGAAGTTCAGATATACGAAGATTACAGCGAGGATGCTGAAGACCTCGGTATGACCGAACAGCAGTTTAACGATTATAAGAGTAAATACCTTGATATTACAGTTGGGTTTATTGATCCACCTGCTACACCGTCAACTGTTGCGGAAGATCCTGCCCCATACGGGAATAATCAAGGGCTGGAAGACATTGATTTCTGTCTTGAACTTCTGCATAGTGACATTATCAATGTGGCGTATATTCTTGAACTCATTGCGGAACTTGACCCATATAGCGATGATTATTCAGAAAAGCGCAAGCATATCCTTGATACAATGATTAAGGATGCTGGAATGCGAGGCAAAGCAAAACTCATCGACGGCTTTATTCAAAAGAATGTAGATGAAGACAAGGAAAACTTCATGAATGGGCGCAATAGAGCAGATGGAACAAATGAATTAGAGGAACGTTTGAACCAATATATTGTGTCAGAACGCAATAAGGCTGTAAGTGATTTGGCTAATGATGAACAAATTTCTGCCGAAGTGCTTAATCTTTACATAAAAGAGTATGACTATTTGCAAAAAGAACAGCCTGAGATTATACAAAAGGCATTGAAAGAAAAGCATCTCGGTCTTATCAAAACTCGCAAGGCTTTGACGAGAATTATGGAAAGATTGCGTAGTATTATAAAAACGTTTAATTGGGAATAATTAAAAGTTATTCAATCATGAAATTAGGTAAACTGGAGCAGATAACAGACCTTCGTTCTGTCTGGAAACATGAAGCCAAAGATTTTACTCCTTGGCTTGCAAAAGAAGAGAATTTGGAAATTCTCAGCGAGGCTGTAGGTATTGATATAGTCGTTGAAGAACAGGAATCCAATGTAGGCGATTTCAGTGTTGATTTATTTGCGACAGAGGAGGGGACGGGACGACGGATAATCATTGAGAATCAGCTAGAGGAAACAAATCATGACCATCTTGGCAAAATCATAACGTATGCTTCAGGTAAAGAAGCTGAAGTAATAATTTGGATTGTCAGAAAAGCACGTGACGAGCATAAACAAGCAATAGAATGGTTAAATCAGCATACGGATGACAAGTTCGAGTTTTTCTTAATAGAAATAGAATTGTGGAAAATCAATGATTCAGAACCTGCACCTAAGTTCAATATTGTAGAACGACCTAATACTTGGGCAAAGGCAATGAAAAAGACAGCAGCACTTTCAGAAACAGAAAACTTGAAATTAGCATTTTGGGAAAAGTTCAACAACGAAGCTCCAAAACACTCTGCCTTTATAAGGGAATTTAAGCTGCGTAAACCACAAGCTCAGCATTGGTATGACCTAGGTTTAGGATCATCAGCATATCATCTTTGTATGACATTAAATACTAAAAATAATTGTTTGTCAGCAGGATTGTATGTTAATGAGGACAAGGATATCATTACCCGATTTAAGTCAAATGAAGAATTGGTATCTAAAATATTAGGGATTATAAATCCTAATGAAATAGAATGGCGACTAGATGAAAATAAAAAGGCAAGTCGTTTCCTTATTCTTCATCCTATGGGGGATATGAATGATAAAGATAATTGGGATAATGGATGTGCATGGCTTTGTGATATGTGTGTAAAAATCAAACAAGTAGTAAAAGAAATACTAAAATAATATGAGCGAAGAATTACAGCAGAAACTCCGTGACCAACTTTGGGAGGTTGCAAATCGTTTGCGTGGTAATATGTCGGCAAGCGACTTTATGTATTTTACATTAGGTTTCATCTTCTATAAGTACTTGTCGGAGAAAATAGAGAAGTATGCCAACAATGCCTTGGTGGATGATGAAATAACCTTTAAGGAATTGTGGGAAATGGATGATACAGATGCGGTTGAACTACAAGAAGAAGCGAAAAATCAATGCTTGGAGAATATTGGTTATTTCATAGAACCAAAATTTTTGTTTTCGTCAGTAATTGAGGCTATCAAGCGTAAAGAAAATATCTTGCCTATGCTCGAACGTTCATTGAAGCGTATTGAAGACAGTACGTTGGGACAGGATAGTGAAGAGGATTTTGGCGGATTGTTTTCGGATATAGACTTGGCATCGCCTAAATTGGGCAAGACAGCTGACGATAAAAACACGCTCGTTAGTAACGTTCTTCTTGCATTAGATGATATAGACTTCGGAGTAGAGGCATCGCAGGAGATTGATATTTTGGGTGATGCTTACGAATATATGATTTCGCAATTTGCCGCAGGAGCCGGGAAAAAGGCTGGAGAGTTCTATACTCCGCAGGAGGTCAGCCGTATCTTAGCAGAAATTGTTTCCATCGGACACCAGCGTTTGCGCAATGTATATGACCCTACTTGCGGTAGTGGCTCGTTGCTTCTTCGTGCTGCCAATATCGGAAATGCAGTTGATATTTATGGACAGGAAAAGAATCCTACAACTTATAACCTTGCCCGAATGAATATGTTGCTTCATGGCATCAGATTCAGCAACTTCAAGATTGAGAATGGTGATACACTTGAATGGGATGCGTTTGGTGATACTCAGTTTGATGCTGTAGTTGCAAATCCTCCGTTCTCTGCAGAATGGAGTGCTGCCGACAAATTCAATACTGATGATCGTTTCAGCAAAGCAGGAAGGCTTGCACCACGTAAGACTGCCGATTATGCTTTTATCCTGCACATGATTTATCACTTGAACGAGGGCGGTACAATGGCTTGTGTTGCTCCGCATGGTGTACTATTCCGAGGAAATGCGGAGGGCGTTATCCGGCGTTTCCTTATAGAAAAGAAAAACTATGTGGATGCTATTATAGGATTACCTGCAAATATTTTCTATGGCACAAGTATTCCGACTTGTATTCTTGTTTTTAAGAAGTGCCGTAAAGAAGATGACAATATTCTGTTTATTGATGCAAGCAAGGAGTTTGAAAAGGTAAAGACTCAGAACAAGCTCCGCGAGCAGCATATCCAAAAGATTGTCGAGACTTATCGTGACCGCAAGGAAATAGAAAAGTATAGTCACCTTGCCTCTCTTCAAGAAATAGCCGAGAATGATTACAATCTGAATATTCCCCGTTACGTTGATACCTTTGAAGAGGAAGAACCTATCGACATAAAGGCTGTAATGGCAGAGATAAAGGAGTTGGAAGCCAAACGTGCTGAACTCGACAAAGAGATTGAAGTGTATCTGAAAGAATTGGGACTGGTAGAATAGTTCAGAAAAGTAATAGCAATGGGTGAAAATGACAACATACCTCAGATGCCACCTTCATTTGAGAATATATGCCGCAAGGATGAAAACGGGAATGAATACTGGAGTTCTCGTGACCTTTGTGGTGCGATGGGTTATTCTGCTTATTGGAAATTTCAACGAGTCATAGATAAAGCCATTAAAGTAGCCGGAGAAAAAGGAATGAATGTGGACGAGCATTTCAACCAAGCGGTTGATATGGTCAAGATAGGAAACGGCTCATTTCGCAAGGTAAATATATTCCGACTCTCTCGTATGGCATGTATGATTATTGCGGAAAATGCAGATGGCAAAAAGTTGCTCGTCCAACAGGCACGAGGCTTTTTCTCACAATCTGTCTCAATGGCTGAACTTATGCATAATTCGCTAAGTTCTAATATATTGTTGTATAAAACAGCACAAGGAGAGGCACGTGTAGAAGTCATTTTCAATAGCGAAACATTCTGGATGTCACAAAAAAGGATGGCGGACTTGTTTGGGGTTGATGTCAGAACCATAAATTATCATCTCGGACAAATTTACGAAACAGGAGAACTCTCCAAAGAGGCAACTATCCGAAAAATTGGGATAGTTCAAACAGAAGGAGACCGGGAAGTGGAACGTATGCCGCTATTTTACAATCTCGATGCTATTGTTGCAGTGGGGTATAGAGTAAATAGCTATCAAGCTACTCAATTCCGTATTTGGGCTACTTCAGTGCTGAAAGAGTTTATCATTAAAGGATATGCCCTTGATGATGAGAGACTGAAACAGGGCAAACATTTTGGGAAAGACTATTTTGATGATTTGCTTGAGCGTATTCGTGAGATACGCACCTCAGAGCGCAGATATTACCAAAAGATAACAGACATTTATGCAGAATGTAGTGCGGATTATGACCCGAAATCAGAAGATACAAAGTTGTTCTTCAAGATGGTACAGAATATGATGCACCTTGCCGTTACCCATCATACGGCTGCGGAAATTATCTATCAACGGGCTGATTCCGAGCAACCTTACATGGGACTTACCACGTGGAAGAAAGCTCCTGACGGAAGAGTGCAAAAGTCTGATACCATCGTCGCAAAAAATTACCTGTCAGATTCTGAATTGTCCCAGTTGAATCTTATCACAACTGCATTTCTTGATATGGCAGAATCACGTGCTGCACGTCATATCGTTTCAACTATGGATGATTGGAAAAAGTTCCTTCAACAATATCTTGCAACGATGGATTACGAGCCGTGCGATACAGCCGGAAAAGTGACACAAGAGGAAGCAAGAGATAAGGCTTATAGCGAATACGAAAAATATAAACTGATTCAAGATAAATCATACATATCGGATTTTGACCGTTTTAATGAGGGTAATGATGAAACTCCATTGCTTCCATTTGACTTGAATCCTATAAAATAATGACAACTATGGCAATAGATAATAAAGAAAAAGAAGTCCTTAATGTTCCCCATTTGAGATTCCCAGAGTTTAGTGGAGAGTGGTATAGTTATCCCCTTACAGATTTTATGAGTTTCAAGAACGGAATGAATCCTGATGCAAAAAGATTTGGTCATGGGACAAAATTTATTTCTGTTATGGATATCCTCAATAACCAATTTATTCGCTATGATAATATTCGTGCCTCTGTTGAAGTTATAGCTGGTGATATTGAAACTTACGGTGTAAACTATGGGGATATTTTATTTCAGCGTAGCTCTGAAACATTAGAAGATGTAGGTCAAGCCAATGTTTATCTGGATAGTAAACCTGCTGTGTTTGGTGGTTTCGTTATTCGTGGAAAAAGTAAAGGGAACTATCATCCTATGTTTTTCCGTTATCTTTTGGCTTCGCCAACCGCACGAAAGAGGATAATCGTAAAAGGAGCCGGAGCACAGCACTTTAATATTGGTCAAGATGGATTAAGTAAAGTTTATCTAGATATTCCTTCAATTCAAGAACAAGAGAAAATAGCAAAATTGCTTGAATGTATAGACGATCGTATCGCCACCCAAAACAAAATCATTGAGGATTTGAATAAGCTAAAGTCTGCGATTATTGAAATGGAATATACTCACAAAACTAAAGGAAATACGCACATAGGCGATTTCATTGAACAGACTTCAAAACGGAATAAAGATAGTGCAATCCAAAATGTTTTATCCGTCAGCAATAGTCAAGGCTTCATCCAGCAGTGTGAACAATTTGAGAACAGGAGCGTTGCAAGTGATGATATATCAAACTATAAAATAGTAGAAAGAAATTGTTTTGCCTTTAACCCAGCAAGAATAAATGTTGGTTCAATTGCTCGTCTTACCACATTTAATAGAGGTATAGTAAGTCCTATGTACATTTGTTTCCGTACAAAGGATAACCTATTCCCCGAATACCTTGATTACTATTTTGAGTCTAAGCAATTCTTCACTGAAATACAAAAGAGATTAGAGGGCAGTGTTAGACAATGCTTATCTTATGAAGGATTGTGCAATATTCCGCTTTGCATTCCAACGGTTGAAGTACAGCAACAAACTGGGAAGCGGCTATCTACATTAGTCCAAGAAATCAAACTGGAGATAGATTTCTTGGAACTATTACAAAAACAGAAAAAGTTTCTATTACACCAAATGTTTATATGAACATCTGCTGCAATAGATATAACTTTTGTTTCTGCATGACATTTAGTATTCTTTCTTCAATCTCGGCTTTTCTTTCAAGCGATGACAGAAAAGTTGAGATTGTTATTTGCTGTTCAAATAGCGGTACTATAGTTTTGAACATTGCCAAGTCCTTTTTTTGAATATTGGGCAAACCAGAACCTATTCGGAGTTTCATTATGGCTTCTTCTTTTGATTTCAGATAATGGTACAAGTACAGATTATCAACAATGTCTGCTATGTTCTGAAGGGAATAACAATGCCCGCCGCTCCAAAAAGGAAAGTTATTGAATTGTACATATCCACAAGAATTGCCTCCCTCACTTATTGAAATTGTGTTAGCTTTGACATTGTATTCGCTATAATAGCCAGATGGTTCAGTTCCGCCATTCATTACATAATATTCACCACTTTCAGAGAGATATTCTCCATTGATTTGTTTGCCCTTAACAATATCGCATATCTCAGATAACATAACAACATCACCTTTGATGCTATTGAAAATACATTCTGAAATCGCAGACCTACAAAATAAACAATCCTTAATCAAGGGAATTGCACAGAATATAACTTGCAGTAACAAACCAAATGTGCACATATCTGAATGTTTGGAATGTAGTTCTTCCACTCTACAAGAAAGTGATGTTTTTGAGCATGGCGCATATCCTGTTTACGGTGCAAATGGCATTGTTGGCTACCTTGATAATTATAACACAGAGAATGAAGCTGTCTATATTATCAAAGATGGTTCAGGAGTTGGGACAGTTTCTTATGTTACTGGCAAATGTTCAGCAACTGGAACTTTGAATATATTGCAAGCCCCAAATGGTTACTCGCTTCGATACCTCTATTATTTACTGAAGGTTTTCAACTTTGAACCATATAAAACAGGAATGGCAATACCTCATATATACTTCAAAGATTATGGTAAAGCCAAGATATTTTGTCCGCTATATTCCGAACAACTCAAATATGCAACATTGTTGTCAACAATAGATGACAAACTTTCTACTGAACAAGATATTCTGAAAAGTCTAAATTTAGAGAAGCAATACTTACTTTGTCAGATGTTTATATGAACATCTGACGAAGTAGATACCGCTTTTGACATAAGAGCATTTTCATAATACTATTCTCTACATCTAATTTTTGTTCTAAAGTAGAAAGAAATGAATATACACTATACTGTGTTTCTTTTGAAGGTATTACCACTTTCAACTTTTGAAATGTATCAAGTCTTAATGAGGGTACTGTTGAACCTACAGCATTTCTAATGAAGTATGAATTCTGCGTCTTTAGGAAGAAATATAAGAATTGAGGATTTACAGCTTCATTAAAATCACATATTGCGTAACATCTTTGGTGTAAAGCGAATTTGCCATTATAATATCGAGGCATAAATTCAGTCCCCTCACCTGGATATATGATTGATTCTTTATCAAACAAAAATGTTGGCAAATATTTTACATCCTCTGACCTATCAAAGAAAGGATACAAACCAACCCTGTATTCTACTGAGGCATCTTGTACGTTACTGTTCCCATTTGTAATTGTGGCTATATCTCCCAATCTATATTCATTTCCTTGTATTAAGGCAAAAATTTTGCAATTAATTCCCTTGATTAAGGACTGCAACTTGTCAATGATTTTGTTTTGGGTGACAATTCGTTCATCTAATATAGATAGGAATTTTGCAATCTTTTCTTGCTCTACAATAGCTGTTGGAACAGAAGTTTTATAACGATGAACATCGTTGCGATTCAAAGTAGGTACACCAGAACCTGTCGAGAATTGTTCAATATGAACGGTTTGGTAAAGATAATAAATGAATTTTGGACAATTACCACAGAAATCTGTAACCCATAAAGATGTATTATGTGGCCAATAGAATCCAGAATCGATATAAGTAAATTTACCTATTGTTCCCGAACGCCCTGTTATTAAGCCGGGAGCTTCACATTTGTATTTATCGTGGTGTTGTAAAATGCCATTACTATAAATAACAGGATATATACCTTCTACAAGATTTTGTGTAGGTAAATCAAAACCTCTTTGTAAAGGTGCTACCTTTTCAATAGCCTTGCACTGCCATTCCCCAGTAAACTCTGGAAATCGTAAAGGGGGAACATCAGGGATTTATTATTCTCTAATTATATGTACAACATATTAATATACGATTATGGGAC
>OGMB01000171.1_pt1 | contig 38919 bp, 27 predicted proteins | sample 1573001 | NCBI WGS metagenome assembly OGMB01 (sample SAMEA2581921, study PRJEB24529) | metagenome | biome: Human gut stool | place: China | collected 2011
CCTGTTGATGAAAAGCAGGCAGACACCGGAAAATTTCCTGTTGATGAAAAGCAGGCAGACACCGGAAAATTTCCTGTTGATGAAAAGCAGGTGGACACCGGAAACCTGCCTCAAATCGCTGCACAGCTTCTTAAAATCCGCGAGGTTGCCGTGCATTATGCAAAAAAAGGGGACTTACTGTACCCGCATCTGAACGCCAGATATGGAATTGCCGGTCCGTCTGCCGTCATGTGGACAGCCGATGATGAAATCCGGGACGAACTGGGTGCCTTATGTAAGGCGTTGCAGAAGGGAAGAGAAGCAGCGGAGCGGAGAGCAACTGAAAGCAAGGGAAGAGAAACAGAGCAGAACGAAGTTGACTGTAGGGGAAAAGAAACGGCAGAGCAAGAGACAACCGGTAGCAAAAAAATGGCTGACAAAAGCCTTCAATGGGATGTAAAATGGCTGGAACGGCTGCAGAAGGTGCTAATGCGTGCGGAGGAAATGATTTATAAGGAAAATCATATTTTGTTCCCGAACTGTGCCGTTAATTTCACGGAAGAAGACTGGATGGGAATTTATCGGGATGCCAAGGACTACGCAGACTGCCTGGGCGTGCACGGGGAAGTCTGGGAAGAAGCGGAAAACTGGCTCCGGAAAGAGAAGGAAGCGAAAAAAACGGTATTTAAGGGCACAAAGGACGGTCAGGCTTCAGAGGGAGAAGAGGACAGGGCAGGCAGCAATTTCTCCGACGGCGTTATTCACATGCCGGGCGGTCACATGACCATCCGGCAGCTTACCGCACTCTTAAATACCATTCCACTGGAAATTTCCTTCATTGATGCAGAAGACAGGAACTGTTATTTCAATGAAGGTCCCAAGGTTTTCAAACGTGCGCAGATGGCGCTCGGCAGAAGCGTATTTACCTGCCACCCGCCCAAGGTGGAGACCATGGTCCGCAGAATTATCGGCGAGTTGCGGGAGGGGACTCTGGACAGGGTACCGGTATGGATGGACAAGGGCGGCAGAACCATGCTGGTAATCTATATGGCAGTCCGGGACGAAAGCGGAGAATATATGGGCACCATGGAACTGGTGCAGGATATGGAATTTGCCAAAGAGCATTTCGGTAAATGAGGAAGCAGATTTTGTGAAAAAAGCAATTTGCTTTATAGAAAATAAGATGTAAAGAAGCAAAAACACAAAATGTCTTAAAATGCTTCACGGAGTAAACAAGGACGAAAAGCATTTTTGGGAAAAAAGGAAAATTGCTTTAAAGAAAAGCATGCAAAATGCAGCAAAACGAGGAAAATGCTTTAAAATAATGCGTCAAAAAAACAGCAAATACGCGATATTTTTCTGAATGCTTTAAAGAATAATAGAATGCTTGCAGCAAATAGCTGATATCTTAAAATATGCTTTAAATGTAAAAGAAAAATAGGAAGCAAAATGAGAAAAAAGCCCAATTTGCTTCAAATGCACTCAAAGGGAAAAGCATTCACACGCAGCAGGAAACTTTAATAGGCAACAACCAAGCCAGACAACGCTCCACCGACATCCAGGCAACGCTCCACCGACATCCATGTAACACTCAATCAAAAACCGTCAAAAGCAATCTTTTCTAGGACATATTTTAGAGGAGATTGCTTTTTGTATGCCCATAAAACGGCGAAATCAAGCGAAAACAAATAAAACAGAACAAAAACAATCAAAAACAGTCAAAAAGTTTCAAAATATGATTGACAATGATTGAAAATGATGCTAATATGACCATAAAGATGAACGGAAATGACGGAAAATGAAAGCAGGAAACCGGAAGCAGAAAACAGACCACAGGAGGCAATGCATGCTGACAGAAGAAAGATTTGCAGCGATTTTGGAAGAGCTGCGTATGAAAAACGCCGTGAGCGTTACGGAACTGGTGGAAAAATTAGGAGCGTCGGAGTCCACCATCCGCAGAGACTTAAATACACTGGATGAAATGGGAAAGCTGAAAAAAGTGCACGGCGGTGCGACCGCCATGGACAGGGAGTACATCACAAGCGAGCCCACCGTTTCAGATAAGGTAAATGTACAGGTGGAGGAAAAGAAAGCAATTGGCAGATATGCGGCAGCTATGATAAACAATGACGATTTTGTATTTGTGGATGCGGGCACCAGTACTGAATGGATGATTGAATATATTGGAGAGTCTAAGGCAACATTTATTACAAACGGTATCGCACATGCGAAAAAACTTCTGAATAAAAACCTAAAGACTTACATCATCGGCGGCAGACTGAAACCCGCCACAGAGGCTATCATCGGAGCGGAAGCCGTGCAGAACATGAAAAAATTCAATTTCACGAAATGCTTCTTAGGAACCAACGGAATTCATTTAGATTACGGGTTCACCACCACGGATTTGGAGGAAGGTGCCGTAAAAATGGAAGCGGTAAACCGGTCTTTCGCCCGCATGGTGCTTGCCGACCACAGCAAATTCGACAAGGTGACGGCAGTTACCTTTGCAGGCATCGAAAAAGCATGTGTGATTACGGATCGTTTACTGAATGACAAATATGCGGATGCAACCGTGATAAAGGAGGTAATGAAATTATGATTTACACAGTGACATTTAATCCCGCACTGGATTATGTAATCCGAATGGAAAGCTTAAAATTGGGGACGGTAAACAGAAGCAGTGCGGAAGCCGTTTACTACGGCGGCAAAGGCATCAATGTTTCCACCGTCTTAAAAAACATCGGAGTGGATTCCGTGGCATTAGGGTTTGTAGCCGGCTTTACCGGAAAGGAAATCGAAGAAGGCGTGAAAAATATGGGCGTTGCGACCGATTTCATAAAACTGCCGGAGGGCATGAGCCGCATCAATGTGAAAATCAAAGCAGAGCAGGAAACCGAGATTAACGGACAGGGACCGGCAATCAGCATGGAGAAGGTAGAAAAGCTGTTTGAAAAGCTTGACAGGCTGGAAAAAGGAGACTGCCTGGTGCTGGCGGGAACCATACCGGCCTCCCTGCCTTCCGATATATATGAGCAGATTATGGACAGACTGAAGGATAAGGAAATCCGCATTGTGGTGGATGCCACAAAGGACCTTCTCCTGAATGTCCTGAAATATCATCCGTTCCTGATAAAACCCAACAATCACGAACTGGGAGAAATGTTCGGAGTGGTCTTGAAGACAGACGAAGAAATCGTGGAATATGCGAAAAAGCTGCAGGAAAGAGGAGCCCGGAACGTACTCATTTCCATGGCAGGGGACGGCGCAATTTTACTGACAGAAACGAAGGAAGTCTATAAAATGGGAGTTCCCAAAGGCACGGTAGTCAATTCTGTAGGCGCGGGTGACTCCATGGTGGCAGGATTTGTGGCAAGCTATTTCAAGGAACATGATTACCTTAAGGCGTTGAAGTTCGGTACGGCAACGGGAAGTGCAACCGCATTCTCCGAAGGACTGGCAACCATGGATAAGGTAGAAGAATTGTTAAAAACATTATAAGTAAGGAGGGTATTCATATGAGGATTACAGAACTGTTAAAAAAAGACAGCGTTTCTCTCGGGGTAAGAGTGGACTCCAAGGACGCAGCCATCAATTATTTGGTGGATTTACATGCCAGGGTGGGAAATATTACCGACAAAGCAGTATTTAAGGAAGGAATTGTAAAAAGGGAAGAGGACGGTTCCACCGCCATCGGCGAAGGCATTGCCATTCCCCATGCGAAAAATAAAGCTGTAACAAAAGCGGGACTGGCAGCCATGACCGTACCGGAAGGTGTGGATTACGACTCCCTGGACGGACAGCCTACCAACCTGATTTTCATGATTGCGGCACCGGAGGGCGGCTCCGATGTGCACCTGGAAGTGCTTTCCAGGTTAAGCATGCTTCTGATTGACGAGGACTTTAGGAAGGAACTGTTAGCAAGCAAGAATGTGGATGAATTCTTAAAGGTCTGCGACAAGTACGAGGCAGCCAAATTCCCAGAAGAATTTGCAAAAGATGAGCAGAGAGCCGACGATAAAGCAACTGACGGGCAGAAGGCAGATGCGGCAGGCAGCGAAGGCACTGGCAAGCAGAAGGCAGATGCGGCAGGCAGCAGTGCCCCCGCCTACAAGGTCTTGGCGGTTACCGCCTGTCCCACCGGCATTGCCCACACCTACATGGCAGCTGAAGCGCTGGAAAAAGAAGGAAAGAAGTTAGGCATTCCCGTGAAAGCGGAGACCAACGGCTCCGGCGGCGCCAAGAACATTTTGACCGATGAAGAAATCGCAGCCTGCGACGGCATCATCGTAGCAGCGGACAAAAATGTGGAGACAGCCAGATTTGACGGAAAGCCGGTACTGTTTGTAAAGGTAGCGGACGGCATCCACAAGCCGGCAGAGTTAATTCAGAAAATCGAAAGAGGCGAGGTTCCCGTTCATCATGAAAAAGGAGCGGCAAAGACATACTCCAAGGCGGACGGCAGTATCGGCAGCCGGATTTACAAGCACCTGATGAACGGCGTATCCCACATGCTTCCCTTTGTTATCGGCGGCGGTATCCTGACGGCACTGGCATTTTTAATCGATACCCTGTGTGGCTACGGTGCAACCGGCGGCAGCAGCTTCGGTTCCTGCACCCCGCTTTCCGCATTCTTCAAATATGCGGGCGGACTGGCAATGGGTATTATGGTACCGGTTCTCGCAGGCTTTATTGCAGAGTCCATAGCGGACAGACCGGGACTTGCGGTAGGCTTCCTGGGAGGTATTTTAGCATCCTCCGGTAATGCGGCAGTGGCAGGTTATGCCTGGGCAAATGACGGACTTTCCGGTTTCCAGAATTTCATTGCAAGGTTCGGGTTTACCGGTCCTGCAGGCGGCAATACCGTATCCGGTTTCTTAGGCGGTATCGTGGCAGGTTTCTTAGCCGGCTACATTGTGCTTCTGTTAAGAAAACTCTGCGACAGGCTGCCCCAGTCCTTAGAGGGAATCAAGCCTACACTGATCTATCCGGTGGTCGGCATGTTTGTGACAGCTGTACTGATGATTTTTATTTTTAACCCGTTAATCGGCGTGGTAAATACCGGACTCAGCAACATGTTAAGCGCTCTGGCAGAGAAGAATCTGTTGATTGTCTTAGGATTAATCTTAGGCGGTATGATGGCGGTTGACATGGGAGGTCCCATTAACAAGGCGGCTTATGTATACGGAACCATGGTACTCGGTACCGCAAGCGAGCTGCTGGCAGCAGGCGCAAGCTTGACAGACCCCGCCGTACAGGCATGCTACATTTCCATGGCAGCCGTTATGGTAGGCGGCATGGTGCCTCCTCTGGGCATTGCCCTTGCCTGCATCTTCTTCCCGAAGAAGTTTACAAAGGCAGAGAGAAATTCCACCGTATCCAACATCGTTATGGGCTGTGGTTTCATTACCGAAGGAGCCATTCCCTTCGCAGCGGCAGACCCCGGACACGTTATTCCCTGCACCTTCATCGGCGCAGCAGTAGCAGGTGCGCTTTCTGCAGCTTTCCGGTGTACGCTGATGGCACCGCACGGCGGACTGTTCGTATTCGCCACCGTGGGACATCCGCTTATGTATATTGTTTCCTGGCTGGTCGGTTCCGCAGTGACCTGCATCTTATTGGGACTTATTAAGAAGCCAGCTCAGGAGTAAAGAGAAAAAGGATAAGACGGATAAAAACGTCAAAAGAAAGAAGTAAAGAGATAAAACGGTAAAAGAAAACGTCAAAAGAAAGAAGTAAAGAGATAAAGCGGTAAAAGAAAACGTCAAAAGAAAGCAGCAAGAAATAAAGTAACAAAAGGAAATTTGCAGTAAAAATATAAGGGTATGAAAGAAAAATAAATAAACGAGGAAGAGCCCGTCAGGGGCCCTTCCGCCCAAAATACTGAAAAAACAGAAAAAGGAGATTACGACTATGGTAGCAAAAGAAGTAAAAATCACTAACGAGCAGGGATTACACATGAGACCGGCAGGAGTATTTGCAAAGGAAATGACCAAATTCAACTCTGATGTAACACTGGTTTACAACGGCAAGAGAGTCAATGCCAAGAGCGTTATGTTAATCATTGCAGCATGCATCAAATGCGGAGCAGAGCTGACGATTGAATGCAACGGCGCAGACGAAGAAGCAGCACTGGCAAAGGCAGTGGAATTAGTAGAGTCCGGTTTCGGCGAATAAAAAGAGGAGAAAAATATGGTAAAGGGCATAGGCGGTTCCGCAGGTTACGGCGTCGGTAAGGTGGTTGTGATATCGGATGCAAAACCCGAATATGTGGTAAAAAACATCACGGATACCGAGGCGGAGATAAAAAGATACGAAGATGCGGTAGCATCATTTGAAAAGAAGACGCAGGCGATGGCAGACACCATGCGCAGCCAGGTGGGCGAACATAATGCGGAAATATTAGAAGGACACATTCTCCTTCTGAAAGATCCCGGCATGGAAGAAATCACCAAGAGCACCATCAAGGGTGGCACCTGCGCCGAGGCGGCGTTTGAAAGCGCCTGCGATATGTTCATCCAGATGTTTCAGATGACCGGTGATGAGCTTTTGCAGCAGAGAGTGACGGACATCAACGATATCCGCATGCGGATGTTAAAAATTCTGACCGGCACCCCGGATGTGAATGTGGCAGAGGTACCTGCGGGCACCGTACTGGTGGCAACGGACCTGACACCCTCCATGACAGCCGGCATTGTAAAGGAAAACGTAGTGGGCATCCTCACGGAGGTGGGCGGACAGACATCCCACTCCGCCATCCTGGCAAGAGCGCTGCAGATTCCCGCCGTGCTCAGCATAAACGACATTGTATCCAAGGTACACAACGGCATGGAGGTGGCACTGGACGGTGTACACGGCGAATGCATTTTAGAGCCGGATGAGCAGCAGAAAAATGAATATCTTATAAAAAGAGCCGAATTTATTAAGCAGAGAGAAATGCTGCAGATTTACAAAGGAAAAGAAACAGTTACCGCAGACGGTGAAAAGCTCATGTTGTTCGGCAATATCGGCAAGCCGGAGGACGCTTCCCAGGTGCTCTTAAATGACGGCGAAGGCATAGGACTTTTCCGGACTGAGTTTCTGTTCATGGGAGCAAGCAAGCTTCCCACCGAAGAAGAACAGTTTGCCGCATACAAGCAGGCAGCGGAAATCATGGCAGGCAAGAGTGTGATCATCCGTACCCTGGATGTGGGCGGCGACAAGGACATTCCGTATCTGGGACTGGAAAAAGAGGACAATCCGTTCTTAGGCTTCCGTGCCGTGCGGTACTGTCTGAAAAACGAGGATGTTTACAAGGTGCAGTTAAGAGCCCTGCTCCGCGCCAGCACCTTCGGAGATGTGAAAATCATGATACCCCTGGTTACCTGCGTGGAAGAAGTCAGAGCCGTAAAGGCGCTGGTGAAAAAGCTTATGGCAGAGCTGGATGCAGAGGGCAGGAAATACAACAAGGACATTGAAATCGGTGTCATGATAGAAACACCGGCAGCCAGCCTGATTGCAGACCTTCTGGCAAAAGAAGCCGATTTCTTCAGCATCGGCACCAACGATCTGACCCAGTATACCATGGCGGTGGACAGAGGAAATGCCAGGGTATCTTACTTATACTCCGCATACAATCCGGCAGTACTCCGTTCTATGAAGCACATTATCGAGACAGGAAAGGCAGCAGGCATTACCGTGGGCATGTGCGGTGAAGCGGCGGCGGACCCGCTTCTCATTCCCCTTCTCGTTTCCTTCGGACTGGATGAGTATTCCGTCAGCGCCACTTCCGTGCTGGCAACGAGAGGCATCCTTTCCAAGTGGAGTAAAAAAGAAGCGGATGAGCTTGCAGAAAAGGCACTCTCCTTATCCACAGAGGCAGAGGTGGCAGAGCTATTAAAGGAAGCTCAAAAATAATAACAGAAAGAAGTTTTGCGGTTTCCTCCCCAAACGACCGTAAGACTTCTTTTTGTTGTATTTTCCTATGGGTATGGGTATAATAAAGCGGAAAGGACGGGATATACATGAAGGTTTTAATGTTGAACGGCAGCGCCAGGCCGGGCGGAAACACCAATGCGGCGCTGACGGAAATCGGAAAAGAATTGGAAAAAGAAGGAATTTCTTATGAAATTTTTCAGATAGGAGCGGGTCCGGTAAGGGATTGTATCGGCTGCGGACAGTGTACGGAGAACGGCTGCATATTTACGGATGATGCGGTCAACGAATTTGTGGCAAAGGCAAAGGAAGCCGACGGCTTCGTATTCGGCACGCCGGTATATTATGCGCATCCCAGCGGAAGGGTACAGTCCTTTTTGGACCGAGTGTTTTACAGCAGCGGCAGATCCCTTGCGTTTAAGCCCGGGGCATCGGTTGCCGTGGCAAGAAGGGGCGGCACCAGCGCTTCCTTTGATGTGATGAATAAATATTTCGGCATCAGCCAGATGCCGGTGGCAGGTTCTACATACTGGAATATCGTACATGGCAGGGTGCCCGGCGAGGCAAGCCTTGACGAAGAAGGGATGCAGACCATGCGGAATTTAGCAAGAAATTTAGCATGGATGATGAAGTGTTTTGCCCTCGGCAAAGAAAACGGTGTGCCCTATCCGGACACCGAGCGGAAGTACCAGACGAACTTTATTAGATAGTTTTTTAATCAGGAGGCAGTTATGGAGCGCAAGGGATATGGCTATTATAAGGTGGCAGCGGTAACATTTCCGGTGGCTATCGGCAATACCGAAGAGAACGCAGAAAACATCATACGTTATATAGAAAAGGCATTGCAGGAAAAGGTGCAGTTACTGGTGTTCCCGGAGCTTTCCGTGACCGGCTATACCTGCGGCGACATGTTTTTACGGGGCGAGCTGCAAAGACAGGCGGAAAAATCACTGGACAAAATCAGACAGGCAACCGAAAAAAACAACCTGCTTGTGTGCGTGGGCATGCCCGTCAATGTGCAGGGCAGGCTGTTTAACTGTGCGGTCTATCTGCAGAACGGAGAAATCAAAGGCGCCGTTCCCAAGACCTATGTACCGAATTACGGAGAATTTTACGAAAAGCGCTGGTTTGTGTCCGCGGACTTAAAAACCTGCGAGAAAATTCCTATCTTGGGAAGGGAAATTCCGTTTTCCGAAAACCTGCTTTTGAAGGGACGGAACGATGTGGTGATCGGCACGGAAATCTGTGAGGATTTGTGGGTCAGCAATCCGCCCAGCGGACTGCTTTCGAGAGCGGGCGCCACGATTATCGTAAACCCCTCCGCCAGCAATGATGTCATCGGAAAGAGAAGCTACCGTTACGATCTGGTGAAAATGCAGTCGGGACGCTGCCGGGCGGGCTATGTTTATGCTTCCTGCGGAGCGGGAGAAAGCTCCACGGATTTAGTTTTTTCCGGTCACTGCATGATTGCGGAAAACGGCAGGGTATTAAAAGAAGTTGCCGACATCATGACCGATGAAGCCATGATTACGGACGTGATTGATATTGAACGCTGTGTGAACGACCGCTGCCGTTACAATAGCGATTTGTGGGGCAAATGCCCGGATGTTATGGAAGTGGACATTACCGTGGAAGACAGGGAGGATTTACTCCCGGCAGCCGTGGACCCCTATCCCTTTGTACCGGGGGACGGCGGCGAGTTAAAGAAACGATGCGAAGAAATCTTAAAGCTGCAGGAAAGAGGTCTCATGCAGAGACTCCGTGCCATAAAGTGCAGTGATGTGGTATTGGGACTTTCCGGGGGACTTGACAGCACGCTGGCGCTGGTTGTCTGCTGCGAAGCCTTTGACCGGCTGTCCATGGACAGAAAGCACATTCACTGCTTCTCCATGCCGGGCTTCGGAACTACGGAGAAAACCCACAGCATCAGCGAGGATCTGGCAAAGCATTTCGGCGTTTCCTTCAAAGAAGTAAATATCAGAGAGGCTTGTCTGCAGCACATGCGCGACATTGGACATGCCGAGGATGTGTACGACATTGCTTACGAAAATATCCAGGCAAGGGAGCGCACCCAGATTTTATTTGATTATGCCAATATGGTAAACGGTATCGTCATCGGTACCGGGGACATGTCGGAATCAGCGCTCGGCTGGTGCACCTACAACGGCGACCATATGAGCAATTATGCGGTCAATGTGGGCGTGCCCAAGACTCTGGTAAAATGGTTAATCCGCTACTATGCGGACGAATACCGGATAGAAGTACTGAAACGGGTGTTGGACCTTCCCATTTCCCCGGAGCTTTTACCGGCGGGAAAGGACGGAGAAATCGTACAGAAAACGGAGGAGAGCATCGGCAAATACGATTTGCACGATTTCTTCCTCTATCACTTTCTGCGGAACGGCTTCGGCAGGGAAAAAATTAAGAAACTGGCGCAGATTGCGTATCCGCAGGTAACGGAAGAGGAAATAGAAAAGACCCTCGCCGTATTTTACAGCCGCATGCGGACACAGCAGTTTAAGCGCTCCTGCATTCCGGACGGCGTGAAAATCGGTTCCGTGGCGTTGTCGCCGAGGGGCGATCTGCGGCTGCCGAGCGATTTGTCGGCGCTGTGGTAAAAAGAAGACGCGCATGTTCGGCAGAAAACAGAAAACGCAGGACGGCAGCCGGGGCGGCTACCTTAAAATAAGAAAGGAAAAACACATGAGACTGGGAGCATTGGAAGCAGGCGGTACCAAGATGGTATGTGCCATAGGAGACGAAAACGGAAAGATCTGGGAGCAGGTGTCCATTCCCACCACCACACCGGAGGAAACCATGCCGAAGATAGCGGACTATTTCCGGGACAAGCAGATTGACGCACTGGGAATCGCCTGCTTCGGACCGGTGGAGCTGGACAGAAACGACCCGAAATACGGGTATATTACCTCCACATCCAAGCTGGCGTGGATTGACAGCGACTTTGCGGGCAGACTGCAAAGAGAACTGCACTGTCCGGTGGGCTTTGATACGGATGTAAACGGCTCCGTACTGGGAGAAGTCACCTTTGGGCAGGCGAAAGGCAAAAACTGCGTGCTGTACCTGACGGTGGGCACCGGCGTGGGCGGCGGCATTTACTGTAACGGCAGCCTCCTGCACGGCATGATGCATCCCGAGGCGGGACATGTGCTCATCCGCAAGAGAGCGGACGATACCTACGAGGGCAAATGCCCTTACCACAAGACCTGCCTGGAAGGACTGGCGGCAGGACCTGCCATTGAGGAACGCTGGGGCAAGAAAGCCGTGGAATTAAAGGACAGAGCGGAGGTCTGGGAGCTGGAAGCCGATTATCTGGCGCAGGCCATTGTGGATTACATTATGGTCATCTCTCCGGAGATGGTGATTCTGGGCGGCGGCGTTATGCATCAGGAGCAGCTGTTCCCCTTAATCCGCAAGAAAGTAACGGAATATGTGGCAGGCTATGTGAAAACGGAAGAATTAAACGACATGGAGCATTTTATCGTACCGGCATCGTTGCATGACGACCAGGGCATCATGGGCTGCCTGGAGCTGGCACGCAGGGAGCTGGCAAAAAGATAAGCAGATGTAAATATGCAGATGTAAATATGCAGATGCACGGGAAAGCCGATATAAAGGCAGCAGATGCACGGGAAAGCCGATATAAAGGCAGCAGATGCAAAGCAGGATTGGAAAGGCGTGAGGAAACATGAGCAGTAGTACATACGAAGGACGAAAAAAAACAAAAAACGGTGTGAAGAGGCTGATATTTTCGGCAGTGTCGATTTTGCTGCAGTTGGCTTTCTTTGTCATACTGTTCACCAGACTGAACCGCTATGCGGAAGTGATTGACATAGCTACCAGACTGCTGGCAGTGGTGTTGGTGCTGAAAATTTACGGAAAGCACACCACATCTTCCATGAAAACCCCGTGGATTATCCTGATTATGCTGTTCCCGATTCTGGGTGTGGCATTGTATCTGCTGGTGGGCTTAAACGGCGGCACCCGGGTGATGAGGGAACGGTATGCGAAGATAGACGGGCAGCTGGCACCCTATCTTATATCAGAGGAAACTCTTTTAGAGGAGCTGAAGGAGCAGAACCCGAAAGCAGGAGGGATTGCTTCCTATATTATAAATCACGCCCATTATCCGTTGTACCGGAATACGGATGTGACCTTTTATGATTACGCAGATAAGGGACTTGACGCCCAGCTTGCGGATATGCGGAAAGCGGAAAAATTTATATTTATGGAATACCATGCCATCGAGGATGCGGAAAGCTGGCACAGAATAGAAGAGGTGCTGGTGGAACGCGTAAAGGCAGGAGTGGAGGTCAGGGTCTTCTATGACGACATGGGCTCCATCGGCTTTATCAATACCGGCTTTGTAAAGAAAATGAGGGCGCTTGGCATAGAATGCCGTGTATTCAATCCGTTCTTTCCGGGCTTCAATGTGTTCCTGAATAACAGGGACCACCGGAAAATCACGGTGATTGACGGCAGGGTCGGCTTTACCGGCGGGTACAATCTGGCAAACGAATATTTCAACGTCACTCATCCTTACGGTATGTGGAAGGACACCGGCATCCGCATAGAAGGCGATGCGGTGCGCTCCCTGACCGTTTCATTTTTAGAGATGTGGAATGCCATGAGCCGTACCGTTTCCGAGGAACCGGAGCAGGAAAAATACCTGCAGGCGCAGCCCTGCGAAGCAAAGCAGAACGGATTTATCCAGCCCTATGCGGATATTCCTATTGACGGGGAACAGGTGGGCGAGGAAGTTTACATCAGTATCATAAACAAGGCAGAGAAATACTGCTTCTTTATGACCCCCTACTTAATTATAACGGACGAAATGACACACGCCCTGTCGCTGGCGGCAAAAAGAGGTGTGGACGTGCGTATCATTACCCCGGGCATCCCGGACAAAAAGCTGGTGTACAGTGTCACCCGTTCCTTCTACAATTCCTTAGTGCGCAACGGTGTCAGGATCTACGAATGGACGCCGGGCTTTTTACATGCAAAAATGAGTGTGGCGGACGACCGCATGGCGACCTGCGGCACCATAAACTTAGATTACCGGAGCCTGTACCACCACTTTGAAAACGGCTGCTTTATGGCGGATTGTGAAGCCGTCACGGATATAAAAGCGGACTTTGAAAGGACCTTTACGGAATGCAGAGAGGTAACGGAGAAGTACAAAACCGGCAGAAGCGCTTCCTTACGGTTGTGGCAGTTGTTCTTAAGACTGTTTGCGGAACTGCTGTAAAAGGGAAAAAATCACGGCGGAACGGAAAAAGCAAGTTAATTTTTTGTAAAAAATGATACGAATATCTTGCTTTTTTGGTAAAAATTTGTCATTTTCTTACTTGAAAGATTTAAGGATTAGAAGTATCATCATTAAGTCATAAAGAGAAGTTTGTACATGAAGAAACCTACATATTCATGTCGGAACAGAAAGGAGATGAATGGTAGATGGAAAAACTTGCAGAGGAGCTTATGTCCCAGTTAAACTGTGATACGGCCTTTACAATCCCTGTTTTGGGAGGCATAGGAGTTTCGGAGTCGGTAGTGGTAAGCTGGATTGTTATGGCAATTCTGATTATCTTTTCATTCTGCATGACAAGAAATCTCAAAGTGGAAAATCCGGGGAAAAGACAGGTTGTCATTGAAATGTTTGTCACCGGACTGCAGAACATTGTAAAAGGCATTATCGGAGAAGAAGGCGAACGCTATGTTCCGTATCTTGTCACTGTCATGATGTACATCGGTCTGTCCAACATCATCGGACTTCTGGGAATGAAACCGCCCACAAAGGACTTAAACGTGACGGGAGCGCTGGGTCTTCTCAGTATTTTTCTTATCCAATATGCCAACATTCGTGCCAGAGGCACCAAGGGATGGCTTAAGAGCTTTGCACAGCCGGTAGCGGTCGTAACGCCGATCAACATTCTGGAATTGTTTATCCGCCCCCTGTCTTTGTGCATGCGACTGTTCGGTAATGTTCTGGGCGCCTTCGTAGTCATGGAGCTTTTAAAGGCACTGGTACCGGTTATTATTCCTATTCCGTTCAGTTTGTATTTTGATATATTCGACGGATTTATTCAGGCATATGTATTTGTATTCCTGACATCCCTGTTCATAAAAGAAGCAGTGGAATAAACGGCATAAAAGGCCGGAGAACAACCAACAAGAATTTAAGACAAAAAGGAGAAAAATTATGAGTACACTTATTGCAATTGGTGCCGCTGTAGCGGTTTTCACAGGTATCGGAGCCGGTATCGGCATTGGTCTGGCAACAGGTAAGGCTGCAGAAGCGGTAGCAAGACAGCCGGAAGCAGACGGTAAGATTTCCAAGCTTCTGATTTTGGGATGTTCCCTTGCGGAAGCAACCGCAATTTACGGTTTCGTTATTGCGATTCTGATTATCATGTTCTTGAAATAAACGGGAAGGCAGGAAAGAATTATGCTTAGATTGGATATAAATCTGGTCTTCACCATTGTGAATATCGTGGTTCTTTATATCTGCATGAGACTGTTTTTATTCAAGCCTGTCAACAAAATCTTAAAGCAGAGACAGGATGCGGTACAGAAGCAGTTTGACGATGCAAAAGAGGCACAGGATAAAGCGGAAGCGCTGAAGCAGGAATACGAAGCATCCCTGACAAATGCCAGGGCAGAGTCCGACCGCATGATGGAAGAAGCAAAGAAAAAAGCAGATGCAGAATACGAGCGTGTAGTAAAGAATGCAGACGAGGAAGCCGCCGCAAAGATGCAGCAGGCAGAGGAAGCCATCAAAGTGGAGAAAGAAAAATCCATGCGTAAGATGCAGGACGAAATCAAGGATCTGGTTGTGTCCGTAGCATCCAAGGTAGTGGGCGACCAGGTTTCCGCAGAAGACAGCAGCAGATTGTATGATGATTTTATTGCAGAAATGGGTGAAAAGAAATGACACAGACATGGAATAAAGAACATGCCGGAAACCTTTCTGCCGAGATTATCTATGTAGTACCCCCCACAGAGGAACAACTCGCAAAAATCAAGAGCTTCTTACAGGACAAGTACCGGACAAAAGACCTTACGGTATCCTTAAAAGAGGACAAAAATCTGTTGGGCGGTTTTGTCATCCGCATAGGCAGTGATGAATATGACTGGAGTATGCGTGGCAGATTGCAGCAGATTGGCAGAAAAATGATGGAAGGACCCGCCGGTGTGGACAGCATGCAGGATATCATTACCCTGCTCAAGACCGAAATCGACGAGTCGGCATTTGATACTGCCCGGCATGAAGTGGGTGTGGTTACCTGGATCGGTGACGGCATCGTAACCATAAAAGGCATTGAACATGCCATGTACGGGGAAATCGTTATCTTCGATACCGGTGTCAAGGGCATGGTGCAGGATATCCGCCGTGACGATATCGGCTGTATTCTGTTCGGACGCGACAGCGGCATGAAGGAAGGCACAAGGGTTATCCGCAGCGGCAAGAGAGCCGGTGTACCCGTGGGCGAAGGCTTCTTAGGCAGAGTTATCAACGCACTGGGCGAACCCATTGACGACAAGGGCGAAATCGTCAGCAGTGATTACCGTCCCATTGAAAACGATGCACCCGGTATTGTAGACAGACGTTCCGTTTCCGTTCCCATGGAGACCGGTATCTTAGCCATTGACTCCATGTTTCCCATCGGACGCGGACAGCGTGAGCTTATCATCGGTGACCGTCAGACCGGTAAGACCAGTATTGCCACCGATGCCATCTTAAACCAGAAGGGCAAGGATGTTATCTGCGTATACGTGGCAATCGGTCAGAAGGCATCCACCATTGCCAAACTGACACGTACCCTGGAGGCGCATGATGCCATGTCCTATACCATTGTGGTAGCGGCAACTGCATCGGATCCCGCATCCTTACAATATGTAGCGCCCTATGCCGGAACCTCTCTGGCAGAGTATTTTATGTATAAAGGTAAAGACGTGCTGATTGTATACGACGATTTGTCCAAGCACGCCGTGGCATACAGAGCCCTTTCCTTACTTTTGGAGCGTTCTCCCGGACGTGAAGCGTACCCCGGAGATGTTTTTTATCTGCATTCCAGACTTTTGGAGCGTTCCGCAAGACTTACAGAGGAAGCAGGCGGCGGTTCCATTACCGCATTGCCCATTATCGAAACCCAGGCGGGCGATTTGTCCGCATACATTCCGACCAACGTAATCTCCATTACGGACGGCCAGATATTCCTGGAGAGCTCCCTGTTCTTCTCCGGCCAGCGCCCGGCAGTCAATGTAGGTCTTTCCGTATCCCGTGTAGGCGGTGCGGCGCAGACCAAGGCTATGAAGAAAGCAGCCGGAAGCATCCGTATCGACTTAGCACAATTTCGGGAAATGGAAGTGTTTACCCAGTTCAGCTCCGATCTGGATGAGTCCACCAAGCAGCAGCTTGCTTACGGCAACGGCTTAATGGAAATCTTAAAGCAGCCCCTGGGAAGACCTCTTTCCATGGCGGAACAGGTCATTACCCTGTATGCGGCTACCCATAAGAAATTTATGGACATTCCGAAGGACAAGGTAAAGAAGTTCCAGATGAAGATGCTCGACGATATCCGTGCGGCGCATGCCGACATCTATAGGGAATTAGAAGAAGGAAAGGTTCTTACGGACGAACTGGGTGAGAGAATTCTTGCGGCAGTGGAAGAAGTAAAGAGCAGTACCGCACAGTAAAAGAGCGGGAAATCAGGCAAAAGGGAAGAAAGGTAGGATGATATGGCAAGTACAAAGGAAATCCAGACCAGAATGCACAGCATTCAGGATACCATGAAGATTACCAATGCCATGTATATGATATCTTCCGCCAAGTTAAAAAAAGCAAAAAAGATCCTGGACGCCGCAGATGACCATTTCTTTGCCATACAGGAGTCCATCGACAGGATTCTTAAGGACATACCGGATGTGAATACCCGGTACTTTGGCACGGACACCCCGGAAGAGAAAAAAAGGGTGGGTTATCTGGTAGTTACGGCGGACAAGGGACTGGCAGGTGCCTATAATCAGGATGTGGAGAAAAGAGTACAGAAGGAGCTGGATGCGGACCCCCGCGCGGAGCTTTTCGTCATCGGCGAAATCGGACGTACCTTCTTTGAAAAGAAAGGCTATCACATCCACCGGCATTTTCATTATACGGCACAAAATCCTTCCATTCACAGAGCCAGAGTGATTACGGAGGAAATGCTTGTCAGGTACAACGAAGGCAGACTGGACGAAGTCTACATGGTTTACACCAAGAGCAAAAACGGACTGGAAAGCGAAACGGAAATGGTGAAGCTTCTGCCCCTTCCCCACAAGGAAGAAGTGCATGCTGCCGAAGGCGAAGAAACACTGAAATACCTGCCCTCACCGGAGGCGGTGCTTGATAGCCTTGTACCTAACTATGTAACAGGTTATATATACGGCGCACTGGTAGAATCTTATATGTGTGAGCAGAACGACAGAATGATGGCAATGGAAGCGGCGACGGACAATGCCAAAGCCATGCTGCGTTCCCTGTCCATTGCTTACAACCGGGTAAGGCAGGCTGCCATTACCCAGGAGATTACGGAAGTTATTGCCGGAGCAAAGGCACAGAAAAGGAAGAAATCAAATGGATAAAGGAAGAATTGTGCAGGTTTTGGGACCTGTAGTGGACGTAGAGTTTGAAACAGATAATCTTCCATACATCAAAGATGCACTTGAAGTAGACAACAACGGCAAAAAATGTGTTATGGAGGTTGCACAGCATGTAGGACATCATACAGTCAGATGTATCATGCTTTCCTCCAGCGACGGACTTTGCAGAGATATGGAAGTCACCGCTACCGGCAGCGGCATCAAGGTGCCGGTAGGCGAAAAAACATTGGGACGTCTGTTCAATGTAACCGGTGATACCTTAGACGACGGAGAAAAGCTGGACGCAGAGGAAAAATGGGTCATTCACAGAGAGCCCCCCGCTTTCGCAGACCAGAGCCCTGCGGTGGAAATCTTAGAGACCGGCATCAAGGTCATCGACCTTTTAGCCCCCTATGCAAAGGGCGGCAAAATCGGTCTGTTCGGCGGCGCCGGTGTCGGTAAGACGGTTCTTATCCAGGAGCTGATTACCAATATTGCGACCGAGCACGGCGGCTATTCCATTTTTACAGGTGTCGGAGAGCGTTCCCGTGAAGGCAATGACCTCTGGACGGAAATGAAGGAGTCGGGCGTTATTGACAAGACCGCGCTGGTGTTCGGACAGATGAACGAGCCCCCCGGAGCACGTATGCGTGTAGCCGAGACCGGACTTACCATGGCGGAATATTTCCGTGACGTGAAGCATCAGAACGTGCTTCTGTTCATTGACAATATTTTCCGTTTCGTACAGGCAGGTTCCGAGGTATCCGCACTGCTCGGACGTATGCCCTCCGCAGTAGGCTACCAGCCCACACTGGCAACGGAATTAGGCGAGCTGCAGGAGCGTATCGCTTCCACAAAGGAAGGCTCCGTAACCTCCGTACAGGCGGTTTACGTGCCTGCGGATGACCTGACGGACCCGGCGCCCGCCACCACATTCGCCCATCTGGATGCCACTACGGTACTTTCCAGAAAGATTGTGGAACAGGGTATTTACCCGGCGGTAGACCCTCTGGAGTCCACTTCCCGTATTCTGGAAGCGGATGTCGTAGGAGAGGAGCACTACAAAACCGCCCGTGCGGTACAGGAAATCTTACAGAAGTATTCCGAACTGCAGGATATCATTGCCATCCTCGGTATGGAAGAGCTTTCCGAAGAGGATAAGATTACCGTTTACAGAGCCAGAAAGGTACAGAAGTTCCTGTCCCAGCCGTTCCATGTGGCGGAAAACTTCACCGGCATTCCCGGTAAATATGTACCCATAAAGGACACTATCCGTGGCTTTAGGGCAATCATCAACGGTGAAATGGATGAGTATCCCGAGGCGGCTTTCTTTAATGTCGGCACCATCGAAGACGTCATCGAGAAAGCAGAGCAGATGAAAGAAAATTAGGGAAGGTGACAGGATGAGCAGTTTTGACTTACAGGTCATAGCCGTAGACAAAATTTTTTATGATGGCAAATGCAGACAGGTCGTTGTGACCGGTGTGGATGGCTCCATAGGCATCATGGCTCATCATGAAAATGCGGTCATCGCCCTGCAGGAGGGCTTCCTCAATATTGAAACCGAAGACGGCGAGTGGATAGAGGCAGCGTCCGGTATCGGTCATGTGCAGGTTTTGGACAACCGGGTGGTTATTCTGGTGGACTTTGCCGAAAAGCCCGAGGAAATCGATGAAAAGAGAGCAACGGAGGCGCTGGAGAGAGCGAAGGAAGCCATGCGGCAGAAGCAGAGCATCCAGGAGTTCCACATGTCCCAGGCGAATATCTCCCGTGCCATGGCAAGACTGGCGGCAAGACGGCATATGCGCGGCGGCGTATAAAGATTTAAGAATACGATAAATACAAATTTAAGCGGTTACTTAAAAAAGTAGCCGCTTTTTTTAACATTTATATTTAAAAAAATGTGAGACCTATGGTATAATAAATTTAAGGGATGCAGCTTGCAAATGTGTGCCGGCTGCATCCCTTTTTTCGGTATAAATCTGTTATACTGGGGGTAGCAGATTTACAGATTGCGAAAAGGAGGAAAAAAGAGATGAAGAAAAGAGTAACCAGGCGTATACTTGCCGGTTTCTTAGCATTCCTGATGTTATTTTCAACCGTAACATGGGATGAGCTGGCGCTTGCTTCAGTGGCAGCGGAAACCGTAGAGGATACGGAAAACGGGGACATTTCCGACGGCGACAAAGAGCCGGTACAGGATGTTTCCGGCGGAGGCGCAAAGATAAAGGAAGGCGCAGCCGGTGAAGAGGATGTTTCCGGCGGGGAGGATATTTCCGGTGGGGACGAACCGATAGAAGAAAAGGCTTTCAGGGCATTCCTGTTTAAAAGTAAGGAAGACATGGAAAGCTACATAGGCGGACAGACGGATGATTCTGTCCTGAACCTGGACAGTGTTGTGGATGCGGATACGGTAAGCGATGCGCTGACCGCCCTGCAGGAAAAAGGCCAGGACGACGGCTATGCCCTGGTGTGCCAGGTGACGGATGTAGATCCCGGCAACTCCGCTGCTTATGAGGATATTACGGTAAGCAGTGATTTCAAGGCAGTGGTTCTGGACGGCACTTTGCTTATATCGTACTGGTGGGATGAGGAAAATAAGGTAGAATATACGATTTACCGGGGCGTGGAAAAGGAAGGAGACTATGACCTTTTTGCTACGGCTGATGAAGAAACCTTTTATGCCTTTACCTGGGGAGATTATGTAGACAAAACGAAAGCATTTACCATGGAGGAACTGGAAGAAAAGTATGTTGTCACCTTTACGGAAGATGCCCATGCGCCCCAAATGTGCATGAACAGTATTACCTTAGATACCGCACAGACGGCAGTGTATGTGATGACAGAACGGGTAAATTTGTTTAATGACGATGAAAACGGTTTCCGTATCGCGGTGAAGAATGCCGGCGGACAGTATGCTGATTTCTATCTGGTTGGCAGTTACCAGTATATGGAAAACAGCTTAAAGGGAGACGGCAACGTAAACCTGCACTTAAGAATCGGCGGACTGGATGCATCCGCAGTAAGTGGTTTCCATAAAATCCGGTTTGAAGGAAACAAAGACCTGACGTACAGCGAACTGCATCTGCGGGAAGCCGGTTATACCGACATTGACGGCTTAGAGGCGGTGAATATAAATGCCGCACTGATTTTAGACTATAGCAAAGACGGCGAAGAAACCAAGGTAGAAGATGCAGCTCTCATTCAGATAAAGGGAGAGACGGCTGCCACCGAAGGAAACTACATCAATATCCGTTACGATGGTCTGTGCTTCGGCGAAGAAGACGGTAACCACCGTATGGAACCGAATGTAGGGGAAAAAGCAATTGACTTTGCAGACGGTGCGGGTAAATATGCGGATAAATTCCGTTATCACGGCAGACCCGTGGACGAAAACGGCTGCATTGCGGAAGATGCGGATGAAAGTCTTTACAGAGGATATGTCTTTAACAGCAGGGAAGACATGAACCGCTATATCAATGGCGATATGGGAGACGAAGCCCTGGATACAGACAGTGAAGTATATGCGGGCTCCATGGATGCCGTACTTGCCAAGCTGCAGAATAAAGCCATGGGAGTGCATGTATTGATCCGTCAGCAGCAAAATGCGGAAGTGACGGAAACGGTTACAATCCCGGCGGCATTTGAAACGGTTGTAATGGAAACCACCGGACAGGTTCCCCACTGGTGGGACGAAGAAACACAGACCGAGTACATAATCTGGCGTGCGCGGGAGAACGGGGAACAACAGGAAAATGAACTGTATGCCACGACAGATGAAGAGAATTTCTATGCGTTCAACTGGGAAAGCGGCATAGATGCTTCTAAGCCGTACACCAGGGAAGACCTGCAGAAGAAATATACTGCATGCTTTGAGCCGGATGGTTACAATCCGGATATCAGACTGGACACAATTAACGTGGAATGTGCGAAGACGGCTCTTTACTTTGTGGGAGATTCCGTTGCATTACAGCCGGACGGAAGCACTACTATCATGAACAACGATACCGGCGGAAACGCAGTGGATGTATATTTTGTAACGGGAAATGTACGGACAGGTAATTTTGAATGTTCGGAAGCAACCAATCTGCATTTACAGACACTTGAGTTCAGCACGGAAAATGCGAACCTGGATGTCCGGAATATTTATGTTGAAAAATACAGGGACAATGCAGATGTCAATCTGAGTATTCTCTGTAAAACATCTCCCTATGTAAAGGCTCTGGAAGTAGGGGCAGGTGTAGACTTACAGTTTAATTTCAATTATTGGGACACCGAAGGAAATGAAACGAAGTTAGATAATGAACAGAAGCTGTTGCTTATTGGAAGCCTGAAAATGGCGGACGATGACAGGAGTATTCGTTTACATTACGATGGCTTATGCTTTGAAGAAAATGACGGTGAACACCGCATGGAACCTGCAACAGGTGAAGAGGTAATTCGATTTTCCGACCAAAGCGCTGCCTATGCTTCCCGCTTTTTATACGATGGCTGTCGTGAAATTGATGAAAACGGCCGTGTGGGAACAAACGAAGCGCTTTACAGAGGCGTTCTTTTAGACAAAGCTACTTACAGTGCGGTCTGGGGGGGAAAATATAACGAGAGCTTTGACTCCGAATGTGTATTTTATGCAGACTCTCTGGAGAAACTGTTTGACCGGATGAGCCGGGGAAATCTGGAGAAGAAGCTTGACTATGCGGCAGTCTGGACACAGAGCTGGATTCCTGGCGATACTTATGAGGATATCAATATTCCGGCAGAATATAAGGGCGTCCTGTTCTTAGGAGACGGACACGAAGACACCTGCTATATTGATGAAACCGAGTACCGTGTTTATACTGTTTTCTACACCGAAAACCATACCGATGAAGAAGAGGTGCTGGTAAGACGTTTTGCCATTCTGAAAGAAGACGAAGAGTACCGGGAAATCACGGATGGGGAGAACGGTCCCAAATTTAAGGATGATACGGTTTACACTAAGGCAGCATTTGAAGCCTTAAAGGAAGAACTGCAGCCGAGGGAAGGCACCGGCGTTATTATAAATAAGGCAAGCTTCCATACACGGCAGATAACCATGCACAACAATACCCAAATCCGTTTTGCTACCGGTATTGAGATGCGGGAAGATGCCGAATACAACGCAGATGACGAATTAGTTATCAAGGGTGCGGACGGTACTTTGCGGAATGCCAAGATCGTAGTGAGAAACCTTTATCTGGCAGGACAGATTACCTGTTCCGATGAGGACCAGACAGGACTCACTATCCAGGTGGAGGACCGTTTGCAGGCATACAGTGTAAAAGCAAGCTACATGATTGTAACCACGCAGGATGAGAAAACGGCACACGTAGATTACATCGCTCCGCTGCACATTAAAAACGGAATTTTCATTGCGAATAAAACTTATTTCTCCCTCATGGACGACTACCATGGTGTATTGTTTTACACTGCAAACCTGAATCTGGCTGCCACGCTGACTGTCGATTATGCGGACACAGGATCACCGGTACGCGGGGAGACGGTTATGGTAGGCGGACTTTCCGGTTCCCACGAGGAAAGAGTGAAAAATTTCGTAATATATGACCGGGCACATGATAAAAACTATGAAATTACGGCAGACGGTGTGGCTGCCATGGGCAAGTATTCCGTCATTCTCTTTGATTCCGAAGAGAATCTGGATAAATGGACGGAAGAATGGGATGACAGTACCATCGTCCAACAGTACGACGAAGAAAACTTACAGGACGCTCTTAATCTGGTAGAAGATTATAAGAACGACTGCTATGTACTGGTGGTTACCTGGGATGAGGTAAAGGGCGCCGACAGTGTGGAGGTGCCGGAAAACGTAAAGAAAATCACCTTTAACGGCTGGGACGGTAAGGACTTTGCATTAAGAGAAGTGGTAATGGAAAGCAGCGATACCATGTTGCAGATTGACAGCGCGCTTGTTTCCGATGACGGTACATTTACCGTTATCTGGTTGGATGGCGGTGACGGTGAAATCTTCTTTGCTGCCGCACAGGAAAAATTAGAGAAGGTGGTATCCTGTGACGGGGACGGAGACGATGCCGGCATACTTCTGGTACCGAAGGAAGCAGAGGTAGTACTTCCCTTCATTGAGCACTTCCGTGCAGTAGTATTCCAGGGTGGTACACTTATTCTGACAGCGGAAAAACGGACGTATCAGTTTACATATATTACCCTGGAAGCCGAAAGCAATTTAGTGCTTCCTTCCTATAATCCGAAGCATGTACCGGAATTTGAAAAGATAGAAACCCAAGGCAATGCCCTGAATGTTTCCTTTGAAGGTACTTCTGCCATGGATTACGGCAGCCGGATTGTAAAATATACAGACTGGGAATATGAAGATGCCATGAGGCGGTACTTAAGAGTTTCTCTTCCGTTTGGTATATTGGACTACGAAGGAACCTTAAGAAAGGTTGCTATACCGGAAGATAATTCCCTGAATTATCGGTTCACATATGAAGATACGGCGGATACCGTAAAGACGGCAAGAGTTGTTTTAAGAAGGGCTTCCGATGCGGATATTCCTTTAGGGGATAAGTACATTGGGGTATCCGACAGCAGTACGGTTTACCGCAATGCGGTAAGTTCTGTGACAGTAGCAGCAGGCAGTACGGATGATGTCTACTTGGTAGAGATAGGCATTACCAAAAACTTTGGTCCGCAGGAGCTGTATCTCTGGTACACCTCCGAAAAGGAAAGCTTTGTCATCGGCAAGTTAGAGGTATTCAAGGAAGTAGAAAATGTTAAGGTTGTTAAGGTTTATGAGTGGGAGCCGGTGACCTATACCTACGGATTACCGGGAGTGGAAAATCCGTCGGCATGGGATAATATTACCCCGGGCAGTATAAAGGCTCTGTTATCCGACGGCAGAACGGTAGAACTCACTACCTATTGCACAAATGGCGGCGGATTTACGGCAAAACCCACGCAGACAAAAACCTTCACCCTGACAGCACAGGCTTACAGCGGCTATGAATTTGCGGAAGGTGTCAGCGATATGGTTTCCTACAAGGTAACGGTGGAAGGAAAGCCTTATGAAATTATACAGAAGAGCGGACTTTCCACTGGAATTCATACACTGGAAGAATACCGGAACTCTCCGGAATTTACTTTTGTGAGTGACCCGGGAGAGGAAGTTTGCTGGTGTTATACGCTTGATGGCGAGGAACCGCATAGCACTATAGATTCAGAGACAAAATATGGGGCGGAACTGAAGCTTGATTTATCCGATTTACTGGAGCAGGAAGGAAAGGCTACTGTCCGGATATATATTTTCGGAAATGACAAACATCCCACAAGCCAGGTTTATACTTATGAATACAGCGTTTCTTATGATGATTACAACATTACCGTAGAAACCATTCCGGCGCAGGAGTATACGGGCGCACAGATTAAGCCTGTGGTGAAGGCTTACGACGGCGACAAGCTGCTTACGTTAAACAAGGATTATACCCTTTCCTATAAGAACAATATCAATGCGGCAGCCGCAGGCAGCGAGAATGCGCCTACCGTAATTCTGAAAGGAAAAGGCGCGTACAGCGATACCATTGAAATTCCGTTTACTATTAAGTCCAAGTCCTATTTTACGGATATATCCGGTAAAACGTTCCTGCCGCTTACCGAAACAGATGGTGTATGGACTGCGGATTTAAAGGATGCCGGGATTGTGGTAAAGGACGGTAAGAAAGTCCTGAAAGAAGGCACGGATTATACCGTAACCTACAGTGTGTATACCGGTTCAGATTTTAAGAAAATGGATTCTTCCGTTGTCATCTGCGCAGAGAATAATACAACAGGATTGATTGAGGTAAACGGTAAGGGAAATTATGAGGGAGCTGTCATTTTCCATAATGTAGATTTAAGCTGCCGGACAGACTTTACCAAGGCAAAGATTACGCTGGCACAGAGCAAGGTAACTTACATGGGAGGCAGAGAACTGGATAACCGCAACCCGGTTACCGTGAAACTGAACGGCAAGGTTATTGATGCAAAGTACTACGAGGTATCTTATGCAGACAATGACAAGCCCGGAATTGCTACCGTTTATGTATCCGCTAAGGATGAGGTGGACGGAGAAGCCAATATGTATGCCGGCGTTATTTCCGCAACCTATCCGATTGTAAGAGCTAAGCTCAGCGAGGCAAAATTTGACAACAAGGGCAAGATTGCCGACAAAGAATATGCATTCGGAGAACCGGTAACGGTGGAAAACGGAGAGGATTACCTCTTAACCGGACGCAGAGCGGACGGTACGGCAAACACCATGATACTGACCGAAGGCGTGGATTACGAAGTTACCTATCAGAAAAACACAAGCGCCGGAACCGCAACGGTTATCTTTACGGCACTGGACAGCGGTGTCTACACCGGCAGTGTGAAAAAGACCTTTAAGATTGTAAAACCGGCATTGTTTGTAAAGAATGCTTCCACTAAAAAGATGGAATTAAATGAAAATCTGGAAATCTTAGTGGTAAGCGAAAGCGATATTTTCCGTACAGTTCTGAGCGGAAGCAATATGGGCACCATGGGCTCCCTTACCTTTGAGGAGCTTGGCGTCACACCGGAGGTTTATGTAACATACAAGGGAGTGACACTTAAGGAAGGCGTGGATTACAAGCTGACGATTGCCAACAATAAGGCGGTCAGCACCTACGACAAGAACGGCAATCCTGCGAAGTATGCAGCCATCACCATTACCGGTATGGGCAATTTCACAGGCACTCTGAAGGGCAGCTTAAAGGATGTACCGGGACTTACCTATACCGTAGAGCCTCTGTGGCTGATGTGCAGGGATCTGAATAATCCGGATGCGACAGCAAGCTGCGGAGAAGAGGTTTTCTGCGACATTCCTTCCGTTGTCTATAAGAAAGGCAACAAGACCGTTTACAAGCCGGTGCCGGTGATTACTTCTTACGATACCGGCAAGAAGCTTTCCGCCGGTAAAGATTATACGGTTACCTACCTTGACAACACCAATAAGAATATTCCGGTGGATGAAAAGACCGGACTTCCCACCGAAACCGTGTACCAAAAGGTAAAGATTGAATTCAAGGGCAATTACCGCGGCGAAGCAGTATGTACATATGCCGTAACACCGCTTGACTTCAAAAAGCTCATTGTGACAGTGGATAAGCAGACCTATGCACCGGACGAGGAGGTTCCTCACAGTGCCATCCATGTAAAGGTAAGTAAGAACAGCAAGGAAGAACTGAAAGAAGGCGTGGACTACACCATTGTCTGGGATACAGGCAGATTTAAGGTAGGCACCGGAGAAATTTGTATCAAAGGCATGGGAGCTTACAGCGGAACCCGCATCATAAAATACACTGTGGAAAAAGCAAAGTTTGACTGGGAGAATGAAAACTTCCGGATTACCGTAATGGGTGACAATATCTACGGAGAAGAAAACTCTACCGTATACATGGATAAGAAGGGTGCAGCACCCGATATCCATATCCTATACGGATACCGTGTTCTGAAGGAGGGCGTAGACTATACGGTTTCCTACACGAACAACAAGGCAGTCACCACGGACAGTAAGCCCGCCACCTATAAGATTGCCGGTAAGGGTGACTTCACAGGCACCATAAGCGGTACTTACAAGATTGTTCCGAAGTCTCTGCATAACATCGGCTGGGGCAGCGAATGGGATATGACGATACAGCCTTTGGTGTACAGATCCACAGCTAAGAGCTACAACGTAAAAATTGCCCTTAAGCAGAACGGTGTTCTTTTAAAGGAAGGCAAGGACTACCGCATTGTTTACGAGAAAGACCAAAGCGGCAAGTACGCAAATGATGCTTCCTATTTCACGGAAGAAGCGGTTACGAAAGGCTGCAAAATTACCTTTACGGTGGAAGGCATGGGCGATTATTGCGGTACAGCTACATGCAGCACTGTCGTGCTGCCGGTGGCGATAAGCAGGATGAACATAACCTTTGGCAGTTCGCTGTACTACGGGGTAACCGACCCGGATGAAATCTTAGCGAGAGCGACAATTACCTACAAGATAGGGAAAAACACCTATACACTGAGTGAACAGTTAAGGGATATTTTGCTGGTTGAGGTACAGAATGTTTCCGTAAATGGTCTGAACGGTAAGGCGGTACTGGACACAGGATTGGGAGTGGGTTCCAAGAACTTCATCTTCAAGTACTATCCGAAGAATGTAAAGTTTCAAATAATGTAAAGTAGTATGTAAAAAAAACATACTGCCGTAGGGCACATACTACCTTAGGCACATACTACCTACGGCACATACTACCTGCGGTAGTAGAAAATAGCGAAAAGGATGCAACCAGCGATGCAATCGGCTGCATCCCTTTTTGCGTGTTTAGCGGCAACAGGGATAGAAGGAATTAAACATCTAAGAATTGACAGCGAAATGCAGAAAAAAGCCGAAGAACAGGGAATAGACTGGTATGAAATCTGGCCGGATCTGGAAGATGTAGTAATAATAGATTAACAAACAGGGTGCTGCAACAGGCACCCTGTCCGGCAAGGACAGAGCGGAGGGAGAATTACATGGAACAGAAGCGAATTTGCAAGCGGTGCTTACTGCGGGAATACGACGAAACGGACTATAAGGAAAAAATAGAGCGGGTGCTCAAGCTGATGAAAGAAAAGGAAAAGGTGCCGGGAGAACTGTATGAAAAGCGTCTGCAGGTGTGCGGACAGTGCGAAAAATTAGCGCAGGGCACCTGCTTAAGCTGCGGCTGTTATGTGGAGCTGCGGGCGGCTGCCCGGACGGGAAGCTGTCCCTGTCAGTACTGGTAAGTCGTTGTCCGATTGGAGCATGTGCGACGAAACGGAGCAGACAGAAGGAAATTGAGGAGTTATACTGTCTAACGGTTAGCAAAAGCTAACGGAAAGAAATGGAAATGAGGATATTTTGACTCTGCGTATTTCCATTGCCCGGGCAATTCTTAAGAATGCGCCCATAAGGAACTGATTTCCGTGGAAGGCCGTTACCGCGAATTCATTCAGATCAGGGAAAAAGCCGAAGGATGGAAAATATAAGGTATAATATCTATACTTTGTCCGTTGACGGAAAGCTGTCCGGATGATACCTTAAAGATAGCGGCAGCTTTATACAGGCTGTACCGGGTATGATAAAGAACAGGAGGGCATGACATGTATCGGTTATATACAAACCCCAAAGAAAAATCAGGGCATATCCATAAGGAGCTTCAGGGGCATTTTTCGGAGCATCTGGGAAGGTGCATTTATGAAGGCATCTATGTGGGAGAAAATTCCCCCATCCCCAATGAAAACGGCATGCGGAAGGATGTTGTAAAGGCGCTGCGGGAAATGGGCATTCCGGTGCTTCGGTGGCCGGGCGGCTGCTTTGCCGATGAATACCACTGGATGGACGGCGTGGGTCCCAAAGGCGGAAGAAAGAAAATGATAAACACCCACTGGGGCGGTGTGGTCGAGGATAACAGCTTCGGAACGGACGAATATATGGAGCTTTGCAGGCAGCTTGGCTGCAAGACCTACATCAACGGCAATCTCGGCAGCGGCACTGTACGGGAAATGAGTGAATGGGTGGAATATATGACGCTGGACGGCGTTTCCCCCATGGCGGATTTAAGAAAGAAGAACGGACATGAGGAGCCTTACCGGGTGGATTATTTTGGTGTGGGCAATGAAAGCTGGGGCTGCGGCGGCAACATGAACCCGGAGTTTTACGGCAATCTCTACAGACAGTACCAGACCTATGTGCGCAATTACCATCCCGACCGCCCCATTCAGAAAATTGCCTGCGGACCGGGCACGGACGATTACAACTGGACGGAAGAAGTGTTAAAAACCACGCACAGGGGTAATCCGTCGGCGCATGGCTTTATGGACGGGCTTTCCCTGCATTATTACACGGTGCCCCGCGACTGGGAGCACAAGGGCAGCGCCACGGACTTTGACGAAAAAGAATGGTATCTTACCTTAAAGAAAACCCTTTATATGGAAGAACTCTTAAACAGACATTCGGCAATCATGGATAAATATGACCCGGAGAAAAAGATTGGACTGATTGTGGATGAATGGGGCACCTGGTACGACTGTGAGCCGGGCACCAATCCCGGATTTTTATACCAGCAGAACACCATGCGGGATGCACTGGTGGCAGGCATTAACTTAAACCTTTTCAACAAGCACTGCGACAGGGTAAAAATGGCAAACATTGCGCAGCTTGTGAATGTACTGCAGGCAGTTATCCTGACGGAAGGGGAAAAGATGCTTCTTACTCCGACCTATCATGTGTTCAAAATGTACCGCTGTCATCAGGATGCCGAGCTTCTGCACAGCAGTCTGGAAACGGAGCTTATCGGTGCGGAGGAAGAAAACAGGGTGCCGAACTTAAACGAGTCCGTATCCCTGGGAACGGACGGAAAAATTCACATTACCCTGAATAATCTGTCCGTAAACGAGGATTATGAAATAGAAGCGGTATTTGCGGAAACGGTACTAAAGGCGGTGGAAGGAGAAATTCTTACGGGAAATTTTGCCGCACACAATACCTTTGCAAATCCGGATGCCGTGCATACGGAGAGCTTTACGGGAGCAAACATACGGGACAATAAAATAAAATTTACCGTACCGGCATGCAGCGTGCTGCATCTTGCCGTGAGTGTGGCGGAGTAAACATGGACAATACATTTGATTTTGATACCCTGCATGACAGGAGAGGAACCGGTTCCTTAAAATGGGATGTGGAGGAAAAAGAGCTCCCCATGTGGGTGGCGGATATGGATTTTAAGACTGCACCCGAGATAACGGAGAGTCTTGTGAAAAAAGCATCCGAAGGGATTTTCGGCTATTCGGTGGTGCCGGGAGAATGGCAGGAAGCCATTCAAAACCGTTGGGCGAAGTACGGGCTTGCCATTGAAAAAGAGTGGCTGATCTTCTGTACCGGCGTCATTCCGGCGGTTACCTGTGCCGTAAAGCGGATGACCAATGTGGGAGACAATGTGGTGGTACAGACGCCCGTTTACGGTGTGTTCTTTAACTCCATTGAAAACCAGGGCAGGCATGCACTGGAAAATCCCCTGATTTACGACGGCCTGCGCTACTCGGTTGATTTTGCGGATCTGGAGAAAAAGCTTTCCCATCCGCTGACTACACTGATGATTTTATGCAATCCCCAGAATCCGGCGGGCATTGTCTGGAGTAAGGAAGAACTGGCGCACATCGGGGAGCTTTGTAAAAAATACCATGTGACGGTGCTTTCCGATGAAATCCATTGTGAACTGACCGTGCCGGGTGTTACCTATACTCCCTTTGCATCGGTTTCGGAGGTCTGCAAAAATAACAGCATCACCTGCATTTCCGCCAGCAAAACCTTCAATCTGGCAGGACTGCAGTCGGCGGCAGTGATTATCCCCGATGAAAGAATCCGGCAGATTATGAACAGAGGACTCAATTCGGATGAGGTAGCGGAGCCAAACGTGTTTGCCATGGCGGGAACCATTGCAGCCTACACCAAAGGAGATGCCTGGCTTACCGCACTCAGGGAGTATTTATTTAAGAACCGAAAGATTGTGGAGGAATTCTTAAAAAAAGAGCTGCCGCAGCTTGTAATGACACCGCAGGAGGCAACGTATCTGTTGTGGATTTATGTGGGAAATGTGGCAGAGGACTCCGGAAAGCTCTGCGATTTTATCCGGAAGGAAACCGGACTTTATATGTCCAAAGGAGAAGGCTTTCGGGGAAACGGGCGCCTTTTTGTCCGCCTGAACATTGCCTGCCCGAAGGAGCGTCTGCTTGACGGACTTGCCCGTTTAAAGAAGGGTGTGGAATTATATTTACAGCAGTCTGGCAACCGCCAGTAATATTAAAAGCAGCCCGCCGATAATTCCCGGTTTTATGGGAAGACGGCCGGCTGCTTTGTTGCCGATATGGCTTCCCGCAAGGACCATGAGCGCTCCGAAAATCAGGGAGAACAGAAAGACCGCAGCGGTATGCGTACCGGCGGAGAGAGAGGCTCCGAACCCGGCGGCGCAGCCGTCTAAGGAGAGGGCGGCGGACAGGGACAGAGCTTCCTTGGCAGAGATACTGTGGGAGTTGTCTTTATCGGCATTGGCAGGCGAAGAAGATTCGAAAAGCTTAAGCACACCCAAAAGGAACAAAATGCCGAAGCTTAAAAGGGTAGTAAAGCCGGGAGGAATAAAATCCTTCACGAAGGAGCCGGCCAGCATGGAGAGGCCGGTAATCAGGCTGCCGGTAACAGAGATAATCCCCACGGAAGAGAGGGGGATTTTTATTTTGGAGGTTCCGTAGGAAAAGGCGGCAATGAAGGAATCGACGGAAAGGGCCAGGGAAATCGCAGCGGCTTCCAGACAGATACGAAGAACGGACAAGATACCGCATCCTTTTAGTGATTTACTGTATTATATGTGGGGAAAAAAGAATGTTGAGCTCGACATTTTAAAATCAAAATGACCACAGGGGGGAGCCTGCGGTCATTTCGATTGTGTAAAAGGGGAATTCTTCCGGAATTTTGCTAATTAGCAGTTTCAATCACTTGAAACAAGTTAATCATAATACAAAAATCTTGCTTTGTCTACCCCCTTTTTAGACCGTTTTTGTATTTTTTTTAACACAATCTTTACACCGGATTTACATGTTAAGATAACGTCCTTCTTCCACAAGTTCTTCGGGCAGCGGTTTGCCTGCATTTTCCACACGTTTCACAAGTAAATCGTATTTGTGGAGCTTTTGCGCCTGCTTGATTTCCAGTCTGTCCAGCATCTCCTTGTAAATGGGGTTGGTGTTCAGCCTGTCCCGGATTTCTTTGGAGAAGGTACAGTAGGTAAACAGGATGGAACGGGCGGGCTTTGTCAGACGGGGAGAACCCGCGGATTCAAACAGTACATAGGAAATATAGTCCCGGATAAACATTTCCTTGAAGCTGCCGCGCACCTTACGCAGTCCCGTCTTGATGCTTTCCTTGGCATCCTGGGATAAATCGTGGTTCTTGCGGTAGAACTGGATGTAATCGAAATATTCGCTGGTGAGGGAGCGCTCGGACAAATCGTTCCAGCGGGCGCCCTGCACACGTTTGCACATTTCCCAGCGGTACTCCGCAGACAGATGCAGGATGGAAGTATAGGCATCATCTAAATAGAAAATCGGCATGATGAAACGTGCCGGGGTGGAACGGCGTTTGCCTTCAATTTCCTGCCACATGATGCTGCGCATACCGATGCCCGGAACTAAAATAAAGTCGGGAAGGACACGGTTGTGGAAAAACTCCTTCGGAATATTTGCATCCATGTTTGAATAGGTGTATTCCCGGTAAAAGAGGCTGTAGTCCACGGACTCAAGCTGCGTGAGGGAACGGAAAATAAAATCTGCCGTTACAAAGGCGGAGCCGGGCTTCTTTAACAGATTGTGGTCGGAAAAGACCGGACAGAAGGAAGCAATGCGGCCGAAGGTAATCTTGGTGACGGCCGGAAACATGTTGGCAAACTCATAATCGACCTTGGCAAGATTGTCCTTCATAAGGACGAGCTCCTCTTCGGCGGTGATGGCGCCGGTAACCTTTTGTCTGTGTATGTAGTCCGTATAGTCCATATCAAATTCGTTACGGCTGGGTTCTTTTTCTCCGTGCAGAATGGCGAGAAGCCAGTCGTAGAAGGTGTAAACATTGGTGTGGGGCGTGCTTCCCAGGTACTTCGCAAGGTGGGCTAAAAATTCCGCATTTTCCAATCCGGCAAGACCTTCATCCACATAGCCGAAATAAAGGAACATGGATACCGGCAGCGGGATGAATTTGGATTTGCTTGCCCGGAGGAAACAGGACTTATACAGCTCAAAGTACATGGAAGTAATATCCTGACGGATTTTTTTCGCCGCAGGCTCCTCACTGTTTCGGTCGGGCAGGAGCCGGTAATCCGTAATCAGGGTGCGGAAGGCACCGGCAAATTCCGGTTCCGCTTTCACATAGGTAAGAATAGTGTCTAAGGAATTTTTCAGCTGCGGCATAAGCGAGGTGGTGTCCGCAGGCTGGAACACGGGCTTCTGCACAACCACGGGGGCTGCGGCTTCCTCTTCTTCGGCTTCTCCCTGCAGAGGAATATCCTCCGGCAGAAGCAGCATGACCTCGTCCATCTTTTTTAAGGAAGAAAGAAGTGACAGGGTATCCTTACAGACATTGCCCACGAGAACAGCAGCCACATCCGGGTGAGCGGAAAGTAAATTGCTTTTTTCCTCCGTGGCTTCGTAATAACGGAACAGGCAGCCTATCTGCCGGAAAGCGGAACGGCTGAAAATGGAGCAGTAGTCCGTATTTTCCGCAAGGAAACTTTTTAAGGAAGCAAAATCGGTAACGGCACAGGGAAGAAGGGAGGTATTTTCCAGCGCCTGCGCCGTCATGAAGTGGGTGGAGCCGGACAGCTCGCAGATGCCGAGCACATCGCCGCCGGAAAGCGTGTATTCGCCGCCGGGAAATGTGAGGGAAAAACTTCCGCTTATAATAAGGAATAATCCGGTAATCGGTTCACCCTGGGAAAATAGTACCTGTTCGGGCTTTAACGTCAACATAAAAAAGAACCTCCCATACATAGAAAATTATAGGAATATTATACCTTTTTTATCGGAAGAGTACAAGAAAAATACTGTTAAGAAACACTTAGCGGCAGAATGTAAAAAAAACTGTACTTTTTTAGAAAGTATGTTACAATGAAAATACATGAGTGTCATTTTTTATGGGGGTATGCGGTTTGGAGAAGGATATCGAATACAGACGAACGGTCATGGAAGGATATAAAAATGAAATAGAGCCACTTTTCTGGTATGTTCCCTGGCTGGAGTCAAGGTACGGTAAAAAAGTCAGCAATTCTTTTACCTGCGACAATTTCTCCGAGCGGACAATGACATTTCCGGTATATGAGGGAACCCTGCTCCGCTTTGTGGGCGATGTGCAGCAGACAAGCCTTATGGACAGGAATTACCGTTATCTGTATACCAGATACCGGATCCATACTCCGGAAGAGGAACGGCATCTGATTGAAAATGTAACCATAGCGGACATGGAAATCCTGACGGGTATTCTGTCCCGTTACATATTAGAGGGCCGGACAAAAGGTATGGTATGGCCGGCAGGCGTGGAAGAGGGTATTTACCTTGCCATCCTGCGAAAGTTCCAGGAGTTGTTCCGGAAATGGTGCCAGCCTCTCAATCAAAGCAATCAGCAGGAGTAAAAGTGTATGGGCGAAAAGTCATTGCAAAAGAAAAAGTACATATTGGAAACAGCCAGAAAGGTATTCATGGAAAAGGGCTACAAGAATGTGACCATGAAGGACATTGTGGAAGCCTGTGATATCAGCCGCGGCGGTCTTTATCTGTATTTCAACAGTACGGCGGAGATTTTCCGGGAAGTGCTGCATATGGAGTCCGAGGAAGCGGATGATGTGTTTTCCGACAGCATCAGGGAGGATGCCACCGCTACGGAAATCCTTGCCCTGTTCTTAAAGGAGCAGAAAAAGGAGCTTTTAAGCAAAAAGGACAACCTTGCAATCGCAACTTATGAATACTATTTCGGTGAAGATGTGCCCAAAAAGGACAATATCTTAAAAAGACAATTCGACTCTGCCGTAAAGATTATTGAGAAGCTGATTGAAACCGGCGTGGAAAACGGAGAATTTTACTGTGAGGACTGCAGAAGTGCTGCCCGCAACATCATGTTCTTATTGGAAGGACTTAAAATTTCCGCCCATACCATCGGCGTAACACCGGAAATGGTGGACAGGGAGTTACTCTTTATCCTGAATGGATTAGGGGTAGAGGAATAAATAAATATTTAGGAGAAAGGCTTGGTTAAAGCAGAATGGAAAAAGTAAGACGTATCTATGTGGAAAAAAAGGAACCTTTTGCGGTAAAAGCAAAGGAACTGCATGAGGACCTGAAGAGCTACCTTGGCATGGAAGGCGTGGAGAAGGTCAGAGAGCTGATTCGCTATGACGTGGAAAATATCTCCGACGAAACCTTTGAAAAAGCATGTCACAGTGTTTTTGCGGAACCACCTGTAGATGACCTTTACAGAGAAGAACTTCCTTTACAGGAAGGCGACAGAGTATTCGGTGTGGAATTTTTACCCGGACAGTTTGATCAGAGAGCCGATTCAGCGGTACAGTGTGTGCGCTTCTTAAAAGAAGACGAAGAGCCCATTATTCGTACGGCTGTTATTTATGTCATTTCCGGCAAAATTACGGATGATGAATTTGCAAAAATCCGTGCCTACTGCATTAACCCGGTGGATTCCAGGGAAACCGATATGGAAAAGCCTGCTACCCTGATCCAGGAGTTTGCGGAGCCTGCCGATGTGAAGATATTTGACGGATTTTCTTCCATGGAAGAAAACGCATTACGCGATTTATACGATTCCTTGGGCCTTGCCATGACCTTCAAGGATTTCAAGCATATTCAGAATTATTTTGCAAGCGAAGAGCACAGGGACCCGTCCATGACGGAAATCCGGGTGCTGGATACTTACTGGTCCGACCACTGCCGTCACACCACCTTCTCTACGGAGCTTACCGATGTAGAGTTCGGAGAGGGGTATTACCGTGCTCCCATTGAGACCACTTACCAGAGCTACCTCGATACGAGAGAAGAAATTTTTGCCGGCAGAAAGGACAAGTTTGTCTGCCTGATGGATTTGGCGTTAATGGCAATGCGCAAGTTAAAGAAGGACGGTAAGTTAGAGGACATGGAGCAGTCCGATGAAATCAATGCCTGCTCCGTTATCGTTCCCGTGGAAATGGATTATGACGGGGAAAAGGTGACCGAAGAGTGGCTGGTATTCTTCAAGAACGAAACCCACAACCATCCGACCGAAATCGAACCATTCGGCGGTGCGGCTACCTGCCTCGGCGGCGCTATCAGAGACCCTCTGTCAGGCCGCGGTTATGTATATCAGGCAATGCGTGTGACCGGTGCGGCTGACCCGACCGTTCCCGTATCCGAAACCCTGCACGGCAAGCTCTCCCAGAAGAAACTGGTCAGAGGTGCGGCAGCGGGCTATTCCTCCTACGGCAACCAGATTGGTCTGGCTACCGGCTATGTAAAAGAAATTTATCATCCCGATTATGTGGCTAAACGTATGGAAATCGGCGCCGTTATGGGCGCTGCTCCGAGAAAGAACGTCATCCGTGAAAATTCCGACCCGGGCGATATCATCATCCTTCTGGGCGGACGTACCGGACGCGACGGCTGCGGCGGTGCAACCGGTTCTTCCAAGGTACATACAGATACATCCATCGAAACCTGCGGCGCAGAAGTACAGAAGGGTAATGCTCCCACCGAGCGTAAAATCCAGCGTCTGTTCCGCCGTGAAGAGGTCAGCCGCCTGATTAAGAAGTGCAACGACTTCGGCGCAGGCGGTGTGTCCGTTGCCATCGGCGAGCTGGCCGACGGTCTTGTGGTGGACTTAGACAAGGTGCCCAAGAAATATGCAGGTCTGGACGGCACGGAGCTTGCCATCTCCGAATCCCAGGAGCGTATGGCGGTTGTGGTAGACCCTAAGGATGTGGAAACCTTCTTAGGCTATGCGGCAGAAGAAAACTTAGAGGCGGTTCCCGTTGCGGAAGTTACAAAGGAGCCCCGTCTTATCTTAAACTGGAGAGGCAAGGATATCGTAAACTTATCCCGTGCTTTCCTGGATACCAACGGCGCCCATCAGGAAACCAAGGTTTCCGTGGACATTCCTTCCGAAGAAGACAATTATTTTGACAGGATTGCAGTTGATAAAGTAGAAGAAAAAGTTAAGAACGAAGATGTAAAGGGCGCATGGCTGGCACTTATGGGCGACTTGAATGTCTGCTCCCAGAAGGGTCTGGTGGAGATGTTCGACTCCTCCATCGGCGCATCTACCGTTATGATGCCGTATGGCGGTAAATATCAGCAGACCGAGATCCAGACCATGGTTGCAAAGCTTCCGGTTGCAAAATGCAAGCACATACTTCTGCTTATTCTCCTGCATATGCGCGTGTACAAATTCCGTGATTGCAGAAAATTTATCCACCTCATACACTCGCCCATCCATCGTAACCTTGATTTTTTCCATAACACCCACTCCTTTCACGCACATCTATAAAATCGAAAACGGTACCCCAACGTCCGCAATTCCAATTTCAACATCCATACAATATCCTTTTAGATATTCATACATGATATGCATAAATATATGTTCCAAGCCATAATGGGACGCATCCAGAATCGTAAGCCCCATCTCATTTGCATCCAGCCCTTCATGATGTCCGATATCTCCTGTAATCAGACAATCTGCTTTTTTCTGCACTGCCTCATTGATCACACTCTTGCCAGAACCAGGGCAGATCGCAATTTTTTCCACTGTGTCATTTGGATTTCCATACAATATCACATTTTTTAAATCAAATTTCTCTTTGATTAAAACTACAAGCGCTGTTACAGTCGTCGCTGCCGGAAGATATCCAACCTCTCCAATTCCTTCGCCATCTTTCGTTTCTTCCAGCACTTCCATGTTCTGAAGTCCAAGCATCGCTGCTGCTTCCTTCGCCATACCGCCGATCGTATCGAAATTCGTATGCATCGCATAGCAGGCAATCCCATGTTCAATCAGCTTCAAAATCTTCCGTCCCAGCACAGTCTCATCATTCACGCGATCTACTTTGCCAAAAATCATCGGATGATGGGATACAATCATATCTACGTTCTGCGCGACCGCAGCATCCACAATCTCTTCTGTAACATCGACAACCAGCATCAGCTTATGAACTTCTTTATCCCGCCTGCCTACCAGCAATCCTACATGATCCCAATCCATCGCATACTCGATGGGTGCTTTCTTCTCCAACAACTGGATAATCTCATCACACCGCATTCTATCACCTCTCATCTCATCCATGATTCCATGTCATCGCGCGCGCAAGCAACAAAAGCTCCTCTTCCAACTCTTTCCGTCTTCGTTTCGAAGATACTGTATCCTGCAGAGATAAACGATTCTGCAATTCCTGCATTTTATGCTGTTCTTCCATCAAATATTCCTGAAAAACCGGATTTTCCTTCCGAAGCAACACCGGACCATACTTCAATTCCACATTATCCATCTGTGGCAGTTTCTTCGTCCCCGTGTTTTTTATTGCTTTGATTATTGTGTAAAACTTTTCATCTTCCTGCAAAAAATCTTCATCTATAATTATGTACCGCTCTTCCTGCAGATACGATCTGACCGCCTGCAGCTCTGACTGAGGCTGTAAAATCAGCCCAATCCCCGCATCCAGATGCGCTTTTCCATTTTGCAGAATAGTTTTCATGAGTTCTCCGCCCATTCCGGCGAGAATCGCCCCCAAAACAAAGCCACCCACTAAATTGTTTGAAACATCC
>OGMB01000179.1_pt1 | contig 38393 bp, 47 predicted proteins | sample 1573001 | NCBI WGS metagenome assembly OGMB01 (sample SAMEA2581921, study PRJEB24529) | metagenome | biome: Human gut stool | place: China | collected 2011
GCTTCAATTCGCCTAGATTATTAAAATACATTTGTCTAACTGATACAAATAATTTACTTTGTAAATATTTGGGAAAAGACACAATATGATCACAAATAGATACAATGTTATTATTATAAACGTTACTATAAACTAGTTCGTTATCTCTATAAATATCTAATTTAAATGCTTTCATGACTTTCTTTTTTATTTGGTTAGCAAAATATAATTCCTAATATATACAATACTAATAGTATTACACATGTAGCGCAAAAACTTTTAATAATCTCTTTAAATTCTTTCCGTTCCATATCATTTGCCGTATTTTCTTACACAATAATCAAACGCTTCACCGCTTAAACTATTACTAAAGCCCCTTTTATCAATGTAAAAACATTGAAACAAACTAGTATCTCCGTAATTATTTACAAGGTTATAAAACATTTGTTTTTGCGCTTTCTTTGTTGCAAAACAATATTTTGAAAAGCTTTCTAATACCTTTTTCTTTTCTTCTTCATCTAATTTAAAGTTTATCCACCCTTTTGTGTTATGGTGAAAACGACCGTTTAAAAATTGCTCCATATTCATTTGTCTAGTTTGATTTAACAAACCTATTAAAGTCTTATATTTAATTGCTCTCATAACTCTATGATTTTTAATTATTGTATTATTATAAACGTTCGTAGGCGTTCGAATAGTTCCGCTTAAAATAGTCTCTATCGATCCAAAATGATAAAAACATTTGTCTATCTGATACGTGATAACGTTCTTTCAAATCGACTCTTATACGCTTGCTTTCTTTTGTATATAATTTATTAATTATATACCCGTTTTCAATCGCTTGTTTTAAATTTCTAGGAGTTTTCATAACTTTTTTCGTTTTTATGATAACTTTTCTTTTAACTGGATCAATCGCCAAGCAATAATAGAAAACCAATTATTTTGAAAATCAATTCTTTGTTTTTCCGTTTTACAATATCCCCAAGATTTACCTATATTGATTATAGTATCATTGCAAAAAGCCACACAAAAACAAGTCGGCAAACCTTTGATATATTCCCTAACTCGTTCCTGTAAATTAGGGTATAAACGCTTATAATAGGCGTCGTTATATTCTTTATTAAAACAATCAAAGAAGTAATTAATAGCTTCTTTATCACTCATATTATCTTTTTCATCGTTGTAAATGCAGTCCAAAACGTATGCAAATTGTACGCCTACTTTCTTATAATCTCTTACATTCTTTTTCATAACTTATTTCTCCTATCTCTTTTTGTTTATCCTATTCTTTCAAAACCTATATAATATAATTTATCCCAAAGAATTTCTATATTTGCATCTATAGAAAGATCATCAGCATAATCTATCGAAGTTATCGGAATTATTCCGGTATTACATGCGTTACCGGCTATTAATTCGTTCGTGTCGTCTCTATATTCAATATAAATAACATTTGTATTTCCTTCATTGTCTAAGAATTCACCTAAACAATTAGATATAATGCTATTATTAAACTCTTTTGTAGTCATAACTTACTTTATTTAATTATTATTGATTTGGTAGTATTATAGTCTCAATATTTCCATTATTCGAAAATTATACATTCAACATTACAAGTATGATATAATATCCACGCTATTACGCTACCTATTTTAGACTTACAAAGTAAGTTTACCATTTTATCAGACTTGAAAAAACGGATACTTTTTTCGCTATCGTCTTTAAATTTGATTACTACTTTCATGATTTTATGTTTAAATGATTAATAATATTTGTGCGCACTCATTAATTGCAAATGAAACAAGGCTATATTTTCAGTTCCTTTGTGCGCTATGTACAATTATTGGCGTAAATAAGACGTATAGGCTAAATTATATCCGTTTGCTGTCATTTCTGCAAATCTAAGATCATCACATAACAAGCGGTATTCTTCACGTTCTGCATCGTCCCTACGATCTATAGAGGCAAAAATAATACGTTCGTTGATTTGTCCGCACAATTCTTCTTTCCAATCGCATGCATCAATCAGTGTTTCAACTGACTTTAAAAATAATAATTTACTCATGATTTTATGTTTAAATGATCTATTTTCTTATTCAATATAATGTGAATAATAACGTTTGCAAAAATGTTCATAACTTTCATTTTTACGGCTGTATTTTTTAAAATCTCTTTTTTGACTATTTCTTTGAAAATAGTTAATTAATAACGGTATAATAACCATCAAAAAAAATAAATAATATCATAACTTATTGTTTAAAAAATTATATTTTGCTACTCTGTATTTAACGGGCTTGTAACCGTCTAAATTGTTCCACGTGAAACAAAATAGGCTACATTAACAACCTACCTTACAACACGGTACTATTATTCACGCTAATATTACAGTATAGACGCCTAACCTATATACTTAGTGCTCAAAAGACGATTATTTGCGGTGTAATTTTTGAAAGGTAGTAATGCACATTAGTCCCGCCTACATCTAGGCGGTAAAAAGTCCTCTATTCTTGCACTCCATCGGCTGTTGTGCTTATACGAATAGCCATATATTTAGAGCCTGTATGGACTGTTAAGGCTATTATAACAGGTATTACGCAACTAAGGACACGGCTATGTGACAATTTTGCAACCTGCAACAATAAGAGAATGAACGAAAACCAATTAACCAAATTATAGCTCTACTTCCAATAAATCGAAAACCTGCTGTAACAGGTGTATAATATAAAGAGTTAACCAGTATTGAAGAACGATTAGGGAACTGTTTCCCTTTCTTTGTATTGCAAATATACGCACATTATCGGAATGCGCAAAATATGCACTAATATATTAACCTTTATTAGACTATGCGCACTATATGCATTATTGAATTAACACAAATAAGTACGAAAAAATCGTAGTTAAGTTAATTTCGTGTTAAATGTAAACAATAACGAAAAACGCAATGAAACACGCAAAACACAACGGGGAAAGGGATAAAGGGAAAGGGGGAAAGCAAGCAAGCAAGCAAGCAAGCGAGCGGAAACGGAAAGCACACAGGCAAGCACTATTAACGAATATACTATAATATCGAAGATGTTATAGTATATGAGTAAATAATATATATATATATATATACTACTATATTATATATAATATATAGAGAAAAATACACGTGTAAAAAAAACAGAATAGATAAAATATATCGAAAAGATAAATGTGATAGAAAAAATCTATGAGAAGAAAACAAAAACGAAAAAAGGTTATATCTGAAAATGTGCGGCTTTCTCACACGCCAAACATTTTTGTGTATGCTTGTTTAGTATAGCCTATTTTTGCACATTATAGGGCAAAACCAATGTTTCCAAAACACGAAACGAGTGTTTAAGACGTGTTTTAAAGCTAAATGCGATGTTTTAATACAAAATGTATGTTTATATCGTCTTATTATTGATCTTTTAAAATTAAGCCTAAAAATACGTTCATTCCTGTATTTTGCCCTCTGTTTTCCGGTGGCTTTCCCCGTGCCTACCCACCCCCCCCTGTTTTGAGTCCACGGTTGAGGGCTGCTTTTGCTCGTAAATTTTTCAATTTTCAATTTTTTTTTTACTTTTTTTTCTTATCCTTAATCAGTATAGTAATTTTTATTTTATATATTTGCAGAAATTAAATGAATCGTATATGAAATTTGAAGAAGCTAAGGACTTGCAATGTGCTTGTATTTATAAGCTGACCTATCCTGATGGTAAGTGTTATATTGGACAGACTAAATGTCTTCATGATCGTATGAAGTTGTATGAGTCTCAACTATCTCGTAATTTTGGCGATGCGTCAAAGAACATGTTGGCATTACGTAAATTTGGTATTGATAATGTAGATGTTTCTGTTATTTGCGAGATTTCTTCTTTGTGTAAATCAGACACTCTTCTTTGTCTGTCTATATTGGAGATAAAATATATTCGTGAATTTGATACTTTGCACCCAAATGGTTATAATTCCGGCATAGGAGGTGAAATATTGGGTATTCCTGTGGAAGATATTCAGACTAATGGTACTTCTTGCCAAGTTTTGGTTTATGATAAAGATGGATATTTTCAAAAAAGCTATCATTCAAAGGGTCGTTGTTGTTATGATATTGGTTTATTAGATCACGAATTATCTCGTTATCTTGACAAGTCTAAGATATACAAGGGTAAGTATATTTTCAAGACAGGCAGGTATGGTTATATTCCCGATCGCATAGAGCCTGTTGGTTATAAAGTGATTAATCGCACACGCACTATAGTTCGTAATGAGGTAGTAAGGCGTGTTGTTGAGAAGGAGTATGTATCTCATGTAGTTCCTCATGCATTAAAGTATGATTCACAGGGTAATTTTTGTGGGGAATATGAGAGTAAGCGTCGTGCAGCTTTGTCTTTTAGCCGTAATCATAATATTCCTTATGGGAAATATGTAAACGGCTTTGTTCTATACAAGAAAACATCCGATGATTATCCCATAAAAATAGAACCTTATGAAGATACTGTCGGAAAAGTATTGGGCGATGTTTATAAGCCTATGTGTGAATGTGAGGATAAGCCTATCCAAGACTCTCTCAATTCTAAAAAAGAGGTAAGGGCTTATTTCCCTAATGACTTTAAGATAGGGCAATACGATCTTAATGGGAATTTTATAGCACAGTATGACGGGATAAGAAGTGCTAGTGCTTCAACAGGCGTCCGTTATTCGTGTATATGGCAAAATGTAAAGGGAATTACGAAAAGAGGCGGTGGCTATATTTGGAAGAATTTGGATAATTAAAATAGAAGTTATATTTTTGCATACCTTCTTTCTTTCTTAATCCCCTTCCTGTTTTTTTCGTGTTTTTCAGGTTGGGTATTTTATATTTTTTGGGTGTTATAAAGTAGCATTTAATAGCCATAATTGATTTTGTCTATTTTCTGCTATTTTTTGTTGTGTCTATTGGCTTAATTTATTATTTTTGTGCTTAGCTATAAAACTAAGATTTTACAATTTGTACTTTCCCCGGTCTGTGAAGATAGGGGTTTCTTTTTTTTGATTTAACTATTACTGTATTTTTCCTATTTTAGCCATTAAGACGATAAGTTCTTCATTTTTGGTATAAAAATCGCTATTTACGCCACTTATTAAACCTTATTTGGTGTTTATTTAGTTAAAGTCAGTGTTATATTTTGTATATTTCTTTTTTTTTGCTTGAAATGTGTGTATATTTGTGCCATGTTTAATTAAAAAAGATAGAAATTATGTCTAGTAAGAAGAAAGAAGAGAAGGATTTGTCTTGGTATCAGGACAAGTTGGCGCAATTGGATGAGGAGCTTTATGTTGTTAGGGAGGAATATGAAAAATACCTTGCTAAATGTTATTATCCTGAATTTAAGGATAAGATAGGTCGTTATTATAAATCTAAACGTAATGACTACAGTTCCAGTTCTCATTTTTACGAATATCATGTATTGTTAGATGTTCGTCCGGAAGATTTATATATTAGTTCAGATGGTGAAGTATTGGCAAAATGTAGGACATCTTCTGTTAGTCGTGATGGTAATGGCTGTATTAGGATTAACCTTTCAGAGGAGGCTCATGTTCATTATTTGGGTGAGGAGATAAGTGAGAAGGAATACGAGGGTGCTGTTACTAGTATTTTGTTTAATGCTTTCAATATTTTACCTAGTTTGCAGATTTCTGAATGAGGGTATTGTTCAGACACCCAAATCTACAAGATGCTTGGTAACGGATGGACAATAGATGTTATAAAACATATATTTTCGTTTATAAAAATAAGAAAGATGAAAGAATTGGATAATGTAATAAAGGGTCGTGGTGAGACTAAGGGTTTTACTTTTACTTTGGTGAACAAGTCTCCTTATGCTTATATGTATAGAAGCGTTGACGATTGTGGCGGTAATGTTGTTTATGAAGTTTTCCGTCGTGTTGAGAACAAGATGTTTGATTGTGTGAGTTATCCCAGTAGCAACGGGTTTGGCGATTCGCTGTACATGGGTAAAACGTATAGGTCTGCCGACCTTGCTGTTCGTTGGTTTAACCATTTGACAGAGATGGGGCAAAAAAAACAAGGAATTTCTTTGTAGTATTGAAAATGTTCTCTATATTTGCAGTACTGGTACAGTAGAATTTACTTATAAGTGTTTGACAAAAAATGTAGGGGTGATAGTGATATTACCCCTATATATTATCTCTAATTTTTTATTCATTTAAAGGTGTTTGATTACTTTTTTCTTTCAGTTGAACATGGGGACGGGGATGGCTTAGTGAAGCTGTCCCTTGTTTTTTATATATGCTAAACGTTAATGTAGTGTTAAAGCCTTAATTACATTTGGCGATTGCCAATCGCCAACTTATATTTGCAGAACATTAATTTAAAACCAAAAAATATGGAACGTATTAAAGTAAGTTGTTATGTTGATGCTTCTAATTTGAGAAGCATTTTGAATTTACCGGAATTGAAAGATAATGGTGTGTCCGGTTCTGATTTGGATGGTGTTTCGGAGATTATACTTGACCCTCCAACTCTTCCTCTTGAAGATGATAATCAGAGAACCCAGTTCGTAAACAGTATTTTCGGTGCTGCTATCATGACTATAATTCAATGGAAAAGTCAGCAAAAGGGAAATACTATGAACGTTGAACCTAAAAAAGAGGGAGGACAGGACGATGAAAGTAGATAATAGTATTCGTGTACCGTTTAATGTTGATGTCTTGAAAAAGATTAGGCAATCGCAGCAAAAGAAAATGGCATACTTATAACATCAATAACAAACTGCCTTAAAGGACGGTCTAAGTCTGCCGGAGGTTTTTATTGGAAACTAAAATAAATGTGATATGAGTAAGAAAATAATGTTCAATGATAAATACGGCTTAACTCAAGCCGTATTGTATGGTCGAAAGACTATGACGAGACGTATTTCGGAAGACCAAATACGCAACAGCATCTTTTGTAAGAGTGGTTATGAAAGCATACATGGTATGAAATAAAGCCTAAATACAAGGTTGGTGAAGTCGTTGCCATTGCGCAAAGTTATGAAAGCGTTTATAATGAGAAAGGGCTTGAAACTATGGATATGCTTGTTTCGTGGCTTAAAAACCATAAAGGATGGCAAAATAAGCTTTTTGTCGCGGCAGGTTATATGATTCACCACATCCGCATTACAGACATCAAGATTGAACGCTTACAGGATATATCAGATGAAGATTGCCTAAAAGAAGGAATTTATAGGCTTGATTCTGCAAATGGAAATGGCGGTATTGCCTATTCTTTCGTCGGTGCTTCCGATAAAAAACATATCGGACTATATAATACTCCTCGTGATGCTTTTGAAGTTTTGATAGACAAAGTTTCCGGCAAAGGAGTTTTTCAATCCAATCCTTATGTATTTGTATATGAATTTAAACTAATAGATTAATGAGTAAATTTAAAGATTTAGTAGTCGAAGATTCAATCATACTTTCTGTTAGCGACCCTATTACAATGAACAAAGCTGATAATATTAGTTCTCATGTAAATGTAGGGGTAAATATGAAAGTCTTTTATTATCCTGACTCCTATCCATGTATTGATAAAAAACTAAAGGAGATACTTGATTGTATTGAAGACAATCAAGTGTATGATAACTTAGTAACCATCCGTCATTATGCAGAGATGAACAATCTTGCTAAGGAAACGGTTAGACAGCGAATAAAGAAAGGTCTTATACCTTATGTGTTGATTGATGGTGTTTATTTTGTAAAAATGGAATGATATGAAACCGGAAAATTTAAAGAAGTTGGAAGAAACCATTAATAAAATGGACGAAATGTATGAGAACCAGCTAAAGCCTTATATCTCAATATCACAGCAGGTAGGAGAGGCAGCAAGCTTCTTGGTAGACAGGATGAATGAATTAATAGCAATTTACAATGATGAGGGAGGACAAGTGTAGTATTATGTGCGATGGTATGAATTGTAAAATCAGAGATACTTGTAAAAAATATCAAGAATATCTTGATTACTATATCTTTGACCCTTTAAATGGGGAGGATTATCTTTATTTCGGTTTTTTAGAACCTGCATATAATGGAACTTTTTGTGATAATTATGTAAAAGCGAAGAAATGAAAGCAGAATTATATGATAAAATTAGAACGGCTGAAAAAATAGTGGATCAGACAGATCAAGCCGTTCGTACATTGAAGGATTTGAAGACTTTCCTAGAACTTAGACGTCAAGAATGTCCCGAAGTTATAAAATGCCTGAATACTATGGTGGATTTTAGAATAAAAAAAAGAGATGAATATTATAACAATTTATTATTGCTAAACGATGAGGATTAAGTTTAATAAGAAGGATTTTTTAAACGCAATAAAGACAGGTGGTAGTTTCTCTTCCAAAAGAACGCCATTGCCAATTTTGCAATCTGTTAAAGTTCAAATAGTCGATAATACGTGTTGGTTGTTATCTTACAATGACAAGAATGCGATAAAGACCCATTTCAAGTTGGAAGAGTCTTATAAGAATATCGAGTTTTGCATAGACAATGACGATATTGAGAACTATGTTTCTCTTCTAATGGAGGATTACTTTGATATGGATGTAGATAATGAGAAACTGAATGCTATTGTCTCCACACCAAACAGTAAGATGAACTTTCCTTTACATGATGTAAGGGAATATCCTATATTGGCACAGGAGGTTAATTGCGATACATTTACATTGGATGCTAATTTGCTTGGCTATTGGATTCAGAAAGGTATGCCATTATTGGAATATGATGAATTTCAGCCTAATAACCAGCATCTTCATTTGTTTATAAAAAACAATAAGGTTGATGTATTTGCTTTCAATTTTGATAAGATGTACCATGATAGCTCATATATTGACTACGAGGGAGAACTAAAAGTATCTATAGACATGTCGGCTTTCGCAGCTCTTCGTAAGGCGTTAGCAAACGAACAAAAGGTCACTATAAAAAATGGAGAAAAGAATATCATTGTGATAGGGGAAAATTCAATGTTGCTTATCCGCAAATATGATTTCAAACCATTGGATTTTTATATGTTGCTCAAATATAAGCCATTGTTTGAAGTGGAAATAGACAAAAATATATTTCATTCCATTGTATCAAGAGCAATATATGTACAAGATGATACCAAGACGGGAACAATGACCATTAATTTTGATGGAACTGGAATCACCTTTGTATCGGAGAAAATGGAGTTAAATAAAAAATTAGAGGAAAGAGTTGAAGTTGTAGGAGGAAAAGAATTTAAGCAGACGTTTATCCTGAAAAAGTTACTGTTGGTGTTAAACTCTATATCTTCTGACAAAGTAGTCCTTCGCCCATGCGGACAGAATGCGCTATTTGAGATAGGTAATACTGAATATACAACTGAAAGTGGATATATATCCCCTTGTAGAGATTAAAGATATTGATTCAGAAAGTGAAATGGAAACTAAAATGTTAATTGCAGCTCTTGTCGCAATGAAAATACACAAAAGGTTGGAGGATTAAAAATAAAACTTTATATTTGTAATCCTATCCCTCACTTGGGATTATTACAATCATGAGTAATTGAGTAAGCCGGAAGCCGCCTATTATTCCGGCTTATTTTTCACCTCGTGTTGTTGCAGGTAAAACATATAACATTATAAATAAATTGGATATGAAAAAGAAATTAGTAAAAGTATCAAATTACGCTCATGCAACAGGATTGTCTGCTGTTCATGTATATCGTCTCATTAAACAAGGTAAGATCAAATCAGAAAATATTGATGGAGTTATATTTGTTGTAAAGGAGGATTAGTTATGGCATTGAGGAATAATCCGTATTTACCTCTATATATACAGGATTTTATGACAGATGAAAAACTAGCAGAATGTAGTCCTCATGCAACAGGGGTATATATTCGTATAATGTGTCTACTTCATAAATGCGAAATATATGGAAAGTTTTTGCTTAACCAAAACTACAAGCAAAGTTCTAACCAAATTTTTAATTTTGCTTGTAACTTTGCTAGACATTTGCCGTATACAACAGAAGAAATTGAAAGAGGCTTAATAGAACTTATTAATAATCATGTGTTGTATATTGAAGGTGATTATCTATGTCAAAAAAGAATGGTAAAAGACGGAGAAATAAGTCTAAAAAGGGTTTTGGCAGGTTCTAAGGGTGGAAATCCCAATCTTAAAAAGAGTAAAGTTTGCTTAACCAAATCTCCAAGCAAAAGCTCAAGCAAAAATGAAGCAAAGCTTCAAGCAAACTCTGATAATGAAATTGATAATGATATTAATATTAATGATAATATAGAGAATAAGAAAGAGGGTTTAAGGGAGGAAGAAAAGGAGAAGAAGAAGAAACTAACTTTTTCAGAAGATGTCGAATATCTGTATTCTCTCTATCCATCAAAATGTCCGAAGAGGAATATGGGGACTGGCAAAAGCTCTAATGACAAGAAGAAAATCGAATCCCTACTAAAGACAATGTCAAAAGAGGAATTGGAGTTTACTATAAAATCCTACGTAGAAGAATGTGTAAGAAATGACGTTTTTTTGAAGAATTTTTCTACGCTGCTCAATAACTTGCCGGATATGGGATATTTGAAAGAACAGCCAATCATTAAAGCTCAAACGAGCAAATATAGATAACGTTGATATAATATTAGGATTAATATGGAAAACGAGATATGGAAAGATGTAGTCGGGTATGAGGGTCTATATCAAGTATCTAATTTGGGAAGAGTAAAATCTCTTCCTAAGTTAAAAAAAACTCCTACTACAACATTTATGACTAAAGAGAAGATAAAAACCCCTCATTTATGTAGAGGATACTTTAGAGTTAATTTAATGGGTAAGCTTCACTTTGTTCATGTATTAGTTGCAGAAGCTTTTATAGGAGAAAGAGGCGGAATGACAGTAAACCATAAGGATGAATGTAAAACAAATAATGAGTTAGCAAATTTGGAATATATGTCATTGTCTGATAATATTAGATATGGCACAGGCATTAAAAGAAGTGCTAAGAGCAGGACGGATAATCCTCTTATATGTACACCAGTTAATCAATATACATTAGATGGCATTTTTGTAAAGAGATATATTTCTATTAAAGAAGCTATTCGTGATAATAAATTTAAAAATGAAAACATTTCGATGTGTTGTTTGCATAAACGCAAACAGTCTAATGGCTATATATGGCGTTATGATGGTGATAATGATATTGAATATAAAAAGAAAAATAGCAAGAATAAAACACCTGTTGTTCAACTTGATAAGAATGGAAATTTTATATCCGAATATGAATCCATTAGTGAAGCTTCTAAAAAAATAGGTATATCATCATCCAAAATATGTATGTGTTGTAAAGGGAAAAGAGAATATACTAAAGGGTATAAATTCAAATACAAGAAGGATTATGAATGAACAAGCTATAAGACAATGGTATGGTATTATGAAAGAACCAAACCAGTTAGTTGAAATACGTATTTTGGATGGGAAAAAAACTTATTCCGGGTATTTTAAAGACGTAGAGTCTATTATATCTGCCATTCGCCCATACGAGCATTGTGGAATTTATGCGGTTCTGAATTCAATAGATGAAGCTTGTTATAGTAGAGCGCAAAGAGATAGGTTAGTACTTAATCCCAAATCAACAACAAATGATAATAATATTATCGGGCGTGATATTATTATGATTGATTTTGATCCTAAAAGAGCATCAGATACTAATTCAAGTGACGAAGAGAAGGAGTATGCCAAGCAGGTTGTGAATAAGGTGTACAAGTTTTTAAGGGACATGGGATTTTCTTCACCCATCATCGCTGACAGTTGTAACGGATGGCACGCATATTATCGTATTGCCATGAAAAATTCAGAAGAGAACACTCAGATGATTAAGGATTTTCTGAATGTTCTTAATATGATGTTTGGAGATGATAAGGTTGATATAGACTGTTCTACATATAATGCCAGTAGAATAGCTAAACTGATAGGGACTTCATCTTCCAAAGGAAGTGACACAGCTGAAAGACCTAGACGGGAAAGTATGTTCATTAGAATTCCTGATGAATTCAAAATAACAGAGAATGAGTATATCCAAAAGGTAGCGGATATGCTTCCTAAACCGGAAATACCTAACAGGGCAAACAATTTCTCGTCTGAAAATTTTGATATTGATGAATTTATTGAAAAGCATCATATCAAAGTTCACTCTAAAAATAAAATTAACGGAGTTACAAAATATGTATTGGAGGAATGTGTTTTTGACTCTAACCATAAGCATCCAGATGCCGCAATATTTGTATTAGACAATGGAGCGATAGGTTATAAATGTTTGCACAATTCATGCCAAAAATATACATTTAGAGATTTTAGGCTATTGTTTGAACCTAACGCATACAATAAGTCGTACAACTCAAATCTGTATAGGGATTTCAGGAATCCTCCAATAAGAGAATTTGTCCCCCTTGTAGAGACAAAAGAAAAAGGAGAGAAATGGATAAAAATGTCGCAAGTTGAGAAGTACAAAATTGATCCTAAAAACTTCATACCTAGTGGCATTGAACAACTGGATAAACTTATAATAGGATTCAAGCGAAAACATGTATCTGTATGGTCTGGTTATCGTGGGTCGGCAAAATCAACATTGCTAAACGAATTAATATTAAACTCTGCTAATAGAGGATATAAAACAGCGTTATGGACAGGTGAACTTGATAATACAGAGGTGAAAACATGGCTTTATTTGCAAGCTGCCGGAAAACAGTTTAACAAACCAAGCCAGTTTAATAATTTCTTTTATACACCTGACAATATATCGAAAAAAATAGACGGTTGGATCGACAAGTATTTCAGCTTGTTCAATAATGAATATGGAGATAATTTTAAGCAGATAGAATACGAGGTAAAGAAACTTAAAGAGAATTCTGATATAGATGTGCTTATATTAGATAACCTAATGTGTCTTGACATAGATGATATAGACGGTGATAAGTATGACAAACAAAAGCAACTTATGAAAAAACTTACTAAGTTAGCTAAAGAGTTAGATATACATATTCATTTAGTCGCACATCCCAATAAATCAGGCACTTTTTTAAGACCTAATAATATTAGTGGCTCAGGGCATATCCCAGATTTAGCTCAAAATGTATTCATTATACATCGTATAGGGCAAGATTTTGCTAATGATTCAAAAGAATTTTTATCACCTATAACAAGAAGTGATATAATAAATTCAGGCTGTACTAATATTATAGAAATATGCAAATGCAGGGAAAAGGGCGCAGCTGTAGACCATTTCATAAAACTTTGGTTTGAAAAGGAAAGTAATAGATTAAAAGATAGTATTGCAGAACATATAGTGTACGGTTGGGAAGATCCTCCTAAGACTGTACCTATTTTTGAAGAAAGTCATGAACACATATATAATGGCTATCAACGAGAATATTCCAACAATGATTTACCATTTGAAGAACCTACAGAGGAATTACCATTTTAAAGAATAATATTATTATGAATGAAAAAGCAAAAAAGTATATCGAGGATAATACTTTAGATTTGAATAAAAATGAGAGGATGGACACAACAGGATATGTATCTTTAGCGGTGTCTATTGGCAAAGCGTATGGAGCATTAGCTATAGTGGAAGATGATCTTATAGCAAAGGTCGCAGATGCATGGAATTATATGTCAGAAATGACTAGATTTGATATACCGACAGATGTTATGATTAAGGCAAAAGATTTATTTATTTCTAAATTGTTAGAAGATGAAAAATAAACGTGATGTTGAAAAAGCTATAAAAATTTTGAATAGTTGAAACTAAGTTATATATTTGCAAACATAAAGGGATAGTGCAGGAGAGCTACTGCATGATAAGGTCTTCTTAACGTCGTTCAGCCTTCCCTTTATTTATATTGAACGACAGTATTTATTGATTTTAAAATAAAAAACTATGAACAGCGTTAAAGTTTTAACAAAAGCGGAAGTATTAACGAAAGAGTTTATTCTTTACGGAACAGTAGAAGAACCATTATTTTTGGCAAAGGATGTGGCTGAATGGATTGAATATGATTTATCATCCATTAATAAATTAGTTCAGAATGTAGATGATGAGGAAAAGGTTCGGAGTATTATTCCGACCCTTGGAGGAGAGCAGGAAATGTGGATGTTGACCGAAGATGGCGTATATGAGGTATTAATGCAATCAAGAAAACCTAAAGCAAAACTATTTAAGAAAGAAGTAAAATCTATTTTAAAAAGTATTCGACTAAATGGTGGTTATATTGCCAATCAGGAACAACTTACTCCTGAACAGATTGTAGCTAATGCCTTAATTGTAGCTCAAAATATTATTAATAATCAGAATAGGCAGATTGAAGAGATGTCAGTTAAGATGTCTGAACTTGAAAAGAAGTCTGATTATCTTGATTTGATTCTTGAAAGCAAGGAGACTGTTACCGTAACCCAAATTGCCCAAGATTATGGAATGAGCGCAAAGGCATTTAACAAAATACTGATGAAATTAGGTATTCAACATAAAGTGAACGGACAATGGATTCTTTATGCCAAGTATCTAGGTGAAGGATATGTACACAGTAAAACTGTATCTATTACCCGAAGTAATGGTATGAAAGATACCGTTATGAATACTGAATGGAAACAGAAAGGACGTATTTTCTTATATAATCTTTTAAAGGATAATGGTTATATTCCATTGATAGAACAATGATAGATTTAAAGCAATTTAAAAATAATGCAATCGCAAAAGGTTTGTGTGACAATTACACAAATCTATGGAATGATAATAAAAGCAAAAAGCAATTATTTGAGCTTGCTTGCGATGTAAACTCTATAAAGTATATGGCTAAGTCTCTTTCCGAAGGATGGGGGCTTAGTCCTGTTTTTATTAGTGACAAATTCAAAGCTTACATAAATGGTAAATATATATGTGAGTATGATAATAAAAAAAGAGGTTGCTATACAAGTACAATGCTTTGTAATTATGACAAAGATGAGTTTTATGTAAACACAACATTGCTTTGTATCTTAGAATCTAAAACAACCTTAGATATTAAACCTAATCATATATGCGAGATATACGTTGCTGGAAATACCTATTTAGACATTAAAGTAGGCGAAAACAGCAAGGTATATCTTTTTGTTTATGGGGGAGAACCATTCATAACAGGTGATATAGATAAAGACAAAGTGATAATTAAAAGATATATAGACGAAAAGGAGGTAACCAATGTCTGATTATAAATGCTATATGCGTAGAGTCGATATTCTCGGTGAGCCGGAAAAAGATTTGGAAGTAGATTTCCCCGGTTTGATTTACAAAGAATTTTCTGGTCTTGATTCTTATGGAAAAATAAAATCTGTATATACCGAAGAATTTGCAGAGACAGATGAACTTCAAGTATATCAGAACTCTACTCCTATTAGAGAAAATACTGATTTGACTTTTACATGCATATTTATAGGGAACGATAGAAGAAAGACATATCACTCATTTGTTGATTTTCTAAGCAAAGGAAAAATACAGTATTGGGACAACATTAGAAAACGTAAAGTCACATTTATTTTAATTGAAGCTATTGAACCGTCAGATGACAAATTGTATGGTGGAACTCCATACATTATGGCTTCTTTCAAATTGAAAAATATCAAAGGTCAAACAGATGCATTAGAAATTTAAAAAAAATAATTATGAGAACATTAGAAGAAGTAAAAAAACATGTTTATGAAATCGGCTACACAAATGAAGCTCAATTAAGAATTGCAGGATTTCTTGTAGGTGTCGGTGTTAAAAGTGAATATGAAATTATAAGATTTAAAAATGGAGTAAATGAGTTTTCAACTTTCCTACATTGGTTCAATGATTCGCCTAGTGATTATTTTCGAAGGAAAGACGTTTTTGAAGATGAGTTTAAAAATGAGAAGCCCAAATTAAAAGCCAAAGCTTATAAAAATGGAGAATGGGAAGAAGTCAATTTTGATGAAATGATAAAGAGTCTAAAGGATTTCAAGCCTGTAATTTGCGAAAAAGTTCTTTCAGATAGTATGCTTGATGTGATAATGAAAGAATTAGGCATTGGAGATAATGATAACTCGAAAAAATCTAATAAATATAAAAAAAGAGAATTGTCTATTTTGGACTCTATGGGATTAGATAAAATAAATCCTTTGGCTCTATCAACCGAAGCATTGAAGGCTGTAAACAAGCTTTTACAGAGAAGGAATGATTTAGCACTAGAAATTGATGAGGCAGTGGATTAAAACATATAGTCCATATATTATAATCGGTATCTGTTTAGTATGGATTGTTACCTCTTTTTTAGCTAATAGGAAACCTCATATTGAAACAGTTCATACAACAGATACCTTTTATATTACTAAATGGGACACATTGACAGTAGAAAAACCGATATATAAATATAAAAAAGTAATAGATACTTTGATTGTTTATGTCAATGACTCAACCAATGTGAATCTTCCTATTGAGGAGAAATATTATTCCGAGACAGGGAAATATGAAGCTTGGATTTCCGGTGTTAATCCAAGTTTGGATAAAATAAATGTATTCAATAAAACAGAATATAAAACCGTAACGAATACTACAACTAACACCGTTTATAAAGATGCTTGGAAAGGATATATCGGAGCTGATTTTACAACATTTGATGGGAATGTAATCCCAAGCGTTAATCTCCTGTTTGTTACTCCTAAAAATATAGCTTTTGGAGGAGGCGTAGGAATTTATAAAAATAGTGCTGTATATAAAATAAATTTCAACTATTTAATATTTAAAAAATAATGAGAACTAAAAGCAGAACAGAAGAATCATTGTTGGAGATGCTAATGTATAGTGGCGTTTCATCTCTTCCTGAACCCAACGATAAAGAACAGGTATGGGCTAGGGCGATTGTTAAGATTTTAAGAAAAAATGGACACATGGACTATGCTCTTGCATATCATGATTTTTTCGCATGGAATGAGGTAAATGTAACAAAAACATTGCCGGGATTAGGTATAGCACATGAACTTGTGGAGATATATCCCTATGAATATTTGAAAGATGAATTTATCCCTGCCGTGGAAAATAAAAAGGATATTATAGATTTCATCTCTTCCAGAACATCTGATGATGAAGAATACCTTAATGGCATGACGAATGATGATCTTAAAAAATATTTCTTCAATGTTTGCATTAAGGAACAAATTAGCAGAAATGAATTTAAGAACAACATGAAAAATTATAAGCGTCAGCCTATAACCTTTGAAGAAGATTTAAAAGAAGAAACAAATAAAGAGGAGGAAAATGGACATGAAGAAATTGGAAATGATGGAGAATCAGAAAGAAGAAGTAGTCAAGAAAACAGACAAACAAATAATAGAGGAAGAAAAAGCAAAGCTGAAAAGTAAGCTTGACGAAAAGATAGCATTACTTAAATCCCAATGCAAGGATGCGCATTTCTTCGACTCTATAATGGACGAAATCATATCTTTAAAAGGACAATATGATGTAGTTCCAACTAGAATCTTTGTACGTGAGGAGGATTTACTCGAAGAGTATGATTATGGGTCATTTAATATTTCAAGATTTACAACAGGAATTCTTTTTCAAATGACTGGTTATTATATGTTTGTAAAACCGATATGTAGGACTCTATATGGACATTTAGATTTTCTTCTTGAATATAAATCTAAATATGATTCTTTAAGAAAAGAGCAGAAAGATATTTACGATACATTCTTTAATGCAACTATGGATATTCTGTTTACTCCTCCACTTTGCTTTATTGATGATCCTTATTATCTTGATATTGCTACATTTATTTGTAAAAGAAGAAACCAATTATTTGAGGAATTAGGAGATACAAAATTACTTCCTGAAACCGAAGAAGATGATAAATTTATGGAAGAGGTTCAAAGAATGGAAAAACTTAAAGATTCAGTAGATAAATATGTCGAAGAGCATGAAGATGGAAGATGATGCAAGACCACATGGGTTAGAAGCTATTCCGATTGAAATAAATAAGGCAATTAGCGCATTAAATACCCAAGAGGGAGGTTCGCATTACAAAAAACTAGCAATAGAACCTGTTGAGTTTATATATGCAAATGATATACCTTTTATGGAGGGTAATTGCATAAAGTATCTATGTCGGCATAAGAACAAGAATGGGGCAGAAGATATAAAGAAAGTTATTCATTATTGTCAACTAATACTTGAATTAGAATATGGCGAAGAAGGCGATTCGTGTCAAAACAAACACGAAGGTTGTACGTGCGCAAAAGGGAAATGCACCGGTAAAGATAAAGAGTAGTTCCGGGAAAGGTGGATTTCTAACAGAAAGAATAGCATTAACTGTACAATCTAAGAAGAAATGAACAAATTTATAGTTAGGTTTACTATATTATTCTGTGCAGCATATTTCTTGTATGTTATGTATTATGCATGGAACGGAATTTCAGTATTCAATGATTCATATAAAGTGCTTCTTGAATATTGTTTGTATGTCCAAGCTAATTCTGATAAGAAATATAATTGTAGATATATGCGTTTCCTTGCTTTATCTCTTTTTATTTCTGAACTTATTAGTGTTCTTGATATGCAATATGATTTCATGCCACAAGGATATTTCTCTTTGGTTGTATTGGCAGCGATATGGACAATCGGAATTATTACAACTATTGTATTGGGTATTCGCCATTTTAGAAAAGTACGTAGAATTAAAAAACAAAAGAAAAACTATGAAGAATTATAAAGATATTAATAAGTTCAAGGCGAGTGTTCTTGATTCAGTTAAAGAGGAATTATCAAAACTTAGTCCTATCAAACGTTGGTTATTTGAAACCTTGTTTGATAAAATATGGGCGATATTTAGTGATGAATGTAGTGAAACAGAGATTTCATCAGCTATTAATTCTCTTGAAAAGGTTAATAGTGAATATGTACGACCAACTGATGTTTTGAATTATGATGAAAGTATGCGTATCCTTAATTTCTCTAACAATAGAGTTGGATTTAAACGTCTCATGGATGCTAAAGGAATTGAGCAAGTTATTTTTAAGAATCGCAAGATTGGTTATCGCAAGTCCGAAATCCTAGCCTTAAAATCAGAGCTAGAAGCGGAACAAAAAGCTAAGAAAGCAAAGGAAAAACCTTATAAGCAAAATAAGGCAGTGAACAAGAAACCAAGACTCTCCAATATGGAGAAGATGTACTAAATAAAAGGGAGCAATTAAGCTCCCTTTATTGTCATCCTAACCATTTTAATTCAAAAGCAAAATCACCATCATTAGCAGTTGCATCATCTGATAGCCATACATCAAATCCATTTGTTACCCATTGTTTAAATGTTGCTTTTATTGGAGAGTTACTTCCTCCATCTATAATAGAAAAACCTATTCCCGTCAACATAACGTATGCATTTGTAGCGCTTATATTAAGACTTCTCCATGAAGTAGGAAAGTTAATTCTATAAACACCTTCTCCTATTCGAGTAGCAGCAGGAAAGGAACTTCCATCAAAAGTTTTTATAGCTTTATAAGTAGGGGTATTTCCACCCCACACAACGCCATAGGCAATTAATGAAGGTAAAAGTCCCCAATGACCTTTTATTTTAGAGTAAGACCCCGATGTATCTATTTTTAATCCTGAAAAATCATTCATAACTCCAAAAAATAGATTTTTAATATTAAGCAATGGATTAGGTTGTTTATTTATTGCATAAAAAAGATTGTTTGTAGAAGAACCTAATACAATACCATTAGCAAATAAACTAGCTAAATAAGAATCAATAACAAATTCAACATTTAAAGAACTGATTGAAAAACTAGTGACAGATCTATCTTTTAATATAAGGAATCTAAGAGTATGATAACCTTTTTCTATAGTAGTAGTATTTCTTACAACAAAAGTTCCTGTTCCCGTAACATCTACATTAAATGATGCTATAACACTGCTATTCTGATAGTTGCTATAAGAAGAATCTGAAAAATTATCAAGATATAGAGTTCCTGAAATGTCACCCGAAGCTGAACTTTCTGAATATTGTGAATAATTATAATTAAATTCTACGGAAAGATTCATCAATGTACTAGTATAAAATCCTTCTGTAACAGTCATTTCCGCTCTTGTAACTGTTGCTGCAATAGAAAATGGGATATTCTTGATAGTTATAGTTGGAGGAGTACCACCAAAAAAATCGCTTATATCATTTCTATTAGAACCTTCGATAGAAAGGACATTATTATTACTATCATCAAAAACTTTAATATCTTGACTAACAGGGCTTATTACTATTCTTTTCCCATCTTTGTTCCCAATAATATTTTCGCCAGCTTCGGTAACTTCCCAAACATTATTATTATCTATCTGCAACAAAATAGTCCCTGAAAATTTAGGAGAACCATCTTTAGTCCATGAGAATTTTCCTCTAGCGAAATATCCTGAACCATCAGGATTAATCTCATATACTATATCATTGTTTTCATCAACAGATATTATTTTCCCATTTACACTGTAAAATCCTCTATCACCGTCAGTACCGGGTAAATTTCCTCCTATACGAACTTTTATAGCATTAGACCAATCTTTAGAATACATATTGGTCATAAGATCTATAGCAGGTTCATCCTCATCTACATGGAGATAAAGGGCAGAATGTCTGTTTTTATATTTATCTTGGTGTGATGCATTCCCAAATTGAACAATTTCATCTCCTGCTTGTGGAGCATTTAATACTTCTTTCAATACTATATTAATACTTCACCTGTTTCTGCATCTGAATCAAACTCGGTTATAGGAATATTAATATAGTATTGAAAGACACTTCCAACTTGAACCAAATATTGTCTATTGCCTTTTAAACACTGTACAAAATCATATTCTACAATAGAATTTGATTCATCGTCTATTTCCAAGCGATAACATTGCTCTTGGGTGATAGTTTCCTCTCCATCATTCTCCCTATATACGTCTGCTTCAATTGTCGTTACAGCCTTTATTTTAGCGTGACCTTGACTTATTGTTTGCCCTCCCCTAATGGAAGTTATTTGTGATATGATATGTTCAAAGGTCGTGAATGATTTGCGAACAAGAAGCTCATCTATTTCAAGTCTCCAAAGATTACTTTTCTTCCACAATTTCCATCCGTATCCATTGAATCCGGAAAGAAAATCTTCAACCATAACGGCTGCACCGTCTTTTAGTTTTTTACCTGTGTCCCTTATGGAACACAGGAATCCTGAAAATTTACCATTTGATAGAATTGCCATATTACTTTCTAGTTTTGATTATAAACTTCGTCCATGCATAATAATGGCTGTTTTCAAGATAATTATTATCTTTTTCAGCCAATCGAGCTTCTTGTTCAAATGACACCTCACGATATGCAGTATGTTGTTTGTTGTCACCCGAAGCAAATAATCCCATAATTCTTCTTATGCAATATTCTAAACCATACCATAAATAGAATACAATCGGAGAAATAGCAAGATACCATGCAGAATAATCAAATACTAGCATTCCAAGCCATATAAATAATCCTCCTGCTACAGTAAGTTCAATCCACTGTCTGGCATGAGTACATTCATGGTTTATCGTTTCTTGTGTCAACTTCTTGTATATAGTCAATACCCAAGCAAATATTGTTATTGTTGAATAACCATCAAATAAAATAGCTTTAGCTATTTTTGAATCATAAAATACTTTCTTCATTATAATCAAATTTTAATTTAGTTGGATAATTCTTTTCGTAATCGTAATCGTCAGCCTCATCTATATCGGTTATAGCATTTACATTAGCAATATGCCTTTGTGTAACACTATTACAAGTATCTGCGTATATCTCAATATCATCAAGCATATTTAAGATAAAATCAACAGGGAGAACATACTCTTTCTGATTATACCAAATACTTGATGTTTTAATGTTTCTGCTCTTTTTAATCGCAACAGCATTCATTATGGAAGTTCGTAAATCTTTGCTTAACCAAATACTATCTCCATTGAGCAAGAAACTATTTACATATTCAGATTTATCGTACCTCTGAATATTGTATAATGTATGCTCTTTTACTTCTTCTAAAGTAAATATGTGTTCTTGAAGGATAGGACGACCATTTACATCTTCTACTATCTCCTTTCCATCGCTTTGCCCATCAAGTAATGATTGCCAATATTCGTCTGTTATTTCTACCGAACCCTCTATTGGTTCATCGTAAAATCCTTGCTTCCAGTATTTCATGTCTTTTTTTTTGTAAATTTAATAATTAATTTTCAAATCTATCTCAAAACGGTTATCAAAAGTTATAATGAAATTTGTAAAATCAGCGTGGTGTAACTTTAGTGATTACTGCCTTTATTATAAAATCTATACAGTATGGGACTATTGCCGGAGAAGCTTATAATTGGATTGCAATAGGTAGATGGAAATAGTTACTTCCAACGTCCTATAGCTAACCATGTAAAATTCCAGCTAGTCCAAACAATAGCCGGAGTTGAATTTATTCCACGGGTGAGAACTCTACAATATGATGTATATTTACCATTAAGGTCATACCCCGGAGCATATATAAAAGATTCACTTGTATGATTTACTGCTCCAGTGAAATAAATGTTATAATCAGTATTATAGAAAGTGGTAGGAAAATATAGATTAATTGCTCCCCCCGTTGCTCCAACTCTTGTTCCCCACTGAATCATCAGCCCATTACTAAACTTTTGATAACCGTTTTTAGATAGATTTGAGCCTGAATTCCAATCAATTACTTCACCAACTCCAAGTCCAGCATTAACAAACGTATTACTACTGTTAAGCTTGTAAATTTTATCCCCTTTTACATTTACTAGCATTCCTTCTTTTCTTCTTGCAGCAGGAATAGCATTCATCTCGCTTACACTATCTACTGTTCTATATCCTCCTACACCATATTTTTCGTCATGAGTAGCATATTCGTCTGAATCAGTATAGGGAACTATTTTAGATGCAACATTTGTACCTTTAATTTCTGCCATAAGATTATATTTTGGAGAGAGAGTAAAATTACCCCCCCCCCATTTGTAAATATTATTTAAATTGGATAGAAAGAATACCTGTTTGGATATTTGTTAGTCTCATAATTTGATATGTAGTAGTTCCTCCTGATGCATTGGTTACAGTAGCACTTGTAGTAACGACATCTGTATTTTTTAGTCCTCCTACCCAAAATTCGGGAGTTCCTAATGAAGATGGTATTACATAATAGACATACTTTCCGCCTGTACAGTCAAAAGTAGTTGCGCCCATAGTCCTGCTGTCAGCCCAAGTGCTTCCTCCCAATGCAAGGATATCTGAATTTGTCAGGGTGGATTTTGAAGAAGTACCCCAATACTTCTTGTATTTGAATCTATAATATATTTCTGCCGTTTTTGAACGACCTTCATATTGAGCGGCAACAGATATTCTAGTCTCGGCAGTTATAGGAGAGCTAGGAGTCCAGCTTTTTTTGTTGGGACTTAATTTTCCCGGATGATTACCTCCTGCAATAACTTTGATTGTAGCGTTAGGAGTGACATCTTGACCTCCCTTTACTGCTGTGATATTTACAGGAACAGATGTTGAAGAACCCACCTCAAATGTACCTGCTCCACCCAATGTAAGGGTTAACGGGAATGTCGCCTTTTCTAGTTCTTGTAAGAGATTAAACATATCTGCTGTCATAACACCTGCTTTTGTAGTTGTAGCGGCAGGTATATCATATCCATCGCCAGTATTAACCTCTCCAATCAAATATACTATATCATTTTGTAATCTAACAAAATTGGCTTCCGGTTGAACAACCAAATTCTTTAATATGCTTGTGTTCTCTAATGAATTAAACAACGACATATTATGGAAAAAATCACGTGCAGCTCGTGTTCCTGTTAGATTAGTACCACTACCAAAATTTGTGTAAAGCGTATTACCATAATCACCTCTGAAAGCTGTAGAAGAGGTAGTGCCAAGAGCTACGCCTGAACCGTCTCCTACAGCAACCATTGTGGCTCCCGTCCAACGATAGGATTTATTCTCTGTGATATTAATATATATTTTATCACCGCCTTCTACCGCAGTTTCGACACCAGTTGTTGCACTTGTTGCAGTAAAAATTTTCTTAGTTGTCGTATTGTAAAACTTTTGTCCGATTTGCATATTGGAACTCGGATTTGTTGTTACAAAAGACTGCAACATATCAACATTGTCATATCCTGCCGGAAGTTGAGATGCTGGAATTTTACCACCAGAATCAAGACTTGCAACGCCATTTGCCGCACCCTTAGTACCTATTGTATCTTTCCAAGATTCGATTGTATTAAGCCTTCCAGTAACAGTATTCAAACTAATGTCTATTGCCGATCTTTGCGTTTTAACATAATCAACGATAGCCTTACTTCCTGGAACACTGTTATTTGATGTTTCAGTACCGTCAATACTAGAGTCAATCCACGATTTAGGTATAGCTGCATTGGCAACTGAACCAGCAGAGTTAGCGGCTGTCATAGCTGAATCTGCCGTTGATTTTGCGGTATACGCTACAGCAGATACAGTACCTAATAATTTAGTCGATGGAACTCTTGTAGCCACCGGATTTTCAGGCATCGTATCATCAATATAAGACTTAGGTATAGCCGCTTCTGCTTTAGCATTAGCGGAGTTAGCTGTAGCTCTTATAGGAGATATTGTACTATCAATGGCTTTTGATGAAGCCGGATTGTTACTTGTTGCGTTCCAAACTGTATCAACAGTAATAATAGGAATGTTATGAGTATATTCTGAAAGGAGTGCTATACTATTTTCTATAGTATGCACCCTAGTTGTTATCGCCTTATTTTGTACTGGATTAGTACTGGTTGCATTAAGAGCTGTATCTATTACAATATTCCCTTTAGGTAACCATTCAACCCAAGCATTATTTTTCCACTCATAGTTCAAACCATTCGCTGTCACACGAACAATCATACCCTCCGTTTTTCGCTCAACCGGAATTGCGTCACGATCCTCGATTGTCGATACACTTCTAAAACCACCTTTCCCATACTCCGCATCATGTGTTGCGTATTTATCAGCATCGGTGAATGGAACTACTATCGCAGCGACCTGCGTTCCTTTTAATTCTGCCATTTTTCTTATTATTTAAATTCAACTTCTAGAATCCCAGTTTGAATGTTATTTAGACGCATTACTTTGTATGTTTCAGTTACGTTTTTACCATTTGTTATTTCCATATCATAGACAATAACATCGGTATTCTTGAAACCGTTTATCCAAAAACTAACGCCTTCTCCATAAATATCAAACGGTATAATGTAATAAATATATTTTCCACCTGTACAATCAAAAGTCGTTTTCCCCATAGTACGACTAGCCCATCCGTTATTCATTAACATCACATCACCATTGGTCAATTCAGTTACAGAAGATGCGCCCCAATACTTTTTCAAAGAAAAAATATAGTTTGCTGTTTTTTCAATAGATTGGCTTCCGTAAGTACAAATCACTTTATAATTTTTATCTGTAGTAATTGTAGTAGGAGACGAATATTTGGATTTCTCCTCATTAACTCCTTCCGTGCTCCCATTTACGGTTGCAGTTGTTGGCACAACTTCTTCATCTTTATATAAAATAGACCAAAAAATATACGGAGTAACAACTGATCCCTTTTCAAAAGTTCCTCCGCCAACAAAAGTATCGAACGAAATTTTAAATACCTCGTCCATTAATTCATTTATATTCATAGTTACAACTTTATTTTGCACTGCATTTGTTGAATTTAAATCCAAGTGGTCGTCTATTGTTATGCTACCACCGCCACCTGTCGGTATGTTAACTGTAATTGGTGCAGAACCATCATATATAGCTTGTATTGCACCTGTAAAAGAAAGAGCATTAGGATTAGGAAGTTTTGTCGGAGTGTCAGGAACTTTAATCCACTCTTTGTTTTTACGACCATATAAGATGTTATTGCTTGGGGCATCAGTTATGCCTTCTGTCATACTCTTTCTTTCCTGCGTCCATTCCGTAGAACCAACTTTTTTTACAAGTACGACATCTTCTGTAGCAATCTCATCTACAATAGGATTGACATTATATAAACTACCAAGAGTTTGAGGAATTTCTACAGCTTTGATAATCCCGGAATCTTCCTGTATGAAATCTCCGTTACCCTCTTGAATATTATCTATGCCACCTTCACGCAGGAAATCGGTAGCTCCTTCCTCGCTATTCCCAGTAACATAAATCCCGTCTTTAAATATTATATGTCCGTTAGCTGTATCATCAACATCTTTTCTAATAAAGTATTTCAGTCCCATCTTTAAAAAGTCGATAGAACCGATAGACGACATAATATCCTGTTTTACAGCATCAATAGATTTTTGGACATTACCTTTACGTATCGTTATGGTATCGGATAATTCTACCGTAATTTCAGGAAGAGGGTCTGTCTCATTTACCTTATAAGTGTATTGACTGATATACAGTTCATGCAGCTTGTTGTTATACTCTATCTGCAATCGTGCATTAGCATCAATCTGTGAAAGCATTTCAGGATATTCAGCAAAGAATATACGCTTAAAGTTAATAGAGAAGTTGAATTTTTCACTATTATTGGCAGCCATATACTTAATGATAGCTTCTTTAAGCTCATTCTCTGCATTAAGGATATATTGTTTAGGCAAATCAATATGTAACAGAACAAACGAATCTCCTGATTTAGGCTTATAGTTGCGGTTGTTAGATGGCATTACAACTCCGAATGTATCATCATCTTTGCTTACCCTAATCCATACCTCATTTGTGGTTGTATCTTGTTGTTGAGGCTGAATATTTGCCTCATTCCATTTATCATCCTCACTACCTGTTACAATATTGCCATTAGAATCCACTTGTACAGGATTCTTGAATATTGTGATATTATTGTCTTTATCTTCTACTTCTAATACGGATATGACAAAATTACAAGCAGCACAATTACCACTCGTCATTGAGATGGTCATATCACTACCTACGATAGCTTGGTCAAAGAGATTAAAGCCATAATCCCCATCAAATTTTCTTAGCTTTATGTAGAAATATTTATGTTCGTATTCATTTGTGTTAGGGTCTATTTCATCGTTATCATCATCATCAAAAGCTACATCTAATATTTCTCCTATTTTATATCCTGCTGCATTTTCAATACCTTTAATAGTTGGCTTGATATAGTCAAAGGAAACAATCATTTCCTTAGGATTACCTTCCGTATAAGGGTTCTCGAAGTCGTAGTAGCTTCCTGTATCAGGATTTATATAGGTTTGGTTTTTTGCGTCATAGAATCGTTCTGCACCAAACGTATCTCTGTATATAGATGGCAATAGATTAGGAGAAGTAATCATATAATCCTTCTCAATCTTAATTTGCTTGAATTTATCTCCTACAGTTGGTTGTTTAGTGATAGATATACCTATTCTGTCCAATGGTATAACTTCTCCTCTATGATTCCAATTTTTGCCAAAATATCTCCAATGAGTATCATAAAAAATAAAATATACATTTGTGTAATCAATGTATTCTTTTCTTCTATAATGGAATTGGAAAGTCAATAGATATTCTTTAACTTCAAGTTCGCCTAAATCTAATTCGTATGTTCCTCTGTATGAAAAAGGAATAGAACTACCGCCTTTTTCATTAAAGGTAATAATAACATCGGTTGGTCGCCAAGTATAAGGTTTTTCTGCATCAGGATTCTTATGTTCTCTAGTCTGTAAACAGCTATAAGAAAACCAATATTTACCAGCCTTTTTTACGCTTAGGGATAAATACATATATCCATCCCAATAACGCTCACCTGCACTATCTGTTTTTGTAACAGAAAGATATACTCTATTTTTTTCAGTATATGGATTAATGTAGCCTTGATCCATGAAAAGACCAAAGGTAAAAGCATTGTAAGCTAAAGCTGCTGCATCAGTATAATCGACTTCGTTATATGAAATTTCTTCATTGATAGAAACGTTCTTTTTGAACTTATCTTCATTAACAATGGTAATATCAGCTTGCTTAATAGAAACGTTATTTGGGTCAGCTTCTACTCCAACTTCCGTCTTTCTTGTATCATTGGGATAGTAATAAGGAATATTTTCAGTACTACCGATACCTGTACAGCGATTAACTATTTTATAGTTTGCGTTTGTTTTGGTTATTGTCAGTAGTTCCCTATCATAACCGTATTTAAATGTATGAGTAATAGCATTATTAGTAAATCCGATATGGATTACCTTACCGACAAAATAATAAGGTAGTTCATAAACATTAAATACTTCTTGTAGAACTTCACTAAAATACTTGTCCTCAAACGACATTAGTTTAGCTTCGGAGGATATACCTTCGTCAATTACAACAGAATAACCTACTCCACTGTATTGTAAAGAGTAATTCAATCTTGTTGCAAACTCTGCAATATCTCCAAAGAAGGTGAACTTTGTACTATTGCTGACAAATTGGTCTACATCACCTGCATCAGGAGATACTACATCAAAGAAATAAGTATTATCTAGTTTAGTTCTATCGGATTTAAATACAAGCTCATGTTTATATCTTAAATCTGTATTTGACTTAGATGAAGTAGGTGTATCTAAAATCCAATATCTTTCTCCCCTAAATTCCACAAATTCCCTCTGTGTCCATTCATCATCCAAGCACTTAGAATACATGAGACTGCTACTTATATTTACGCTACCCATTCTTCCCTCGGTGAATGTATAACTACTAAGGGCAGCTTGCGTCCCATCTTTAGGGAAAGATATAACGCCTAATTCCTCATCATCAGTATATATAAGTAACTTTTCTACCATTTTATTTGCTTCTTTGAAAATAATAGCTATTTTTGCAATATGTTTAAAATGCTTTTGATTTTTTAGGTTAGTATTCTCCCCACTGTGTTCTCGACATTGCACAGTGGGGTTCTTTATTCTTTATTATTTTCTTTCATGGATTGGTGCAACGCTTCTACCTTTTTTAGTTATTAGCTCTTCGGCTCGGTCTACGAAATCAGATACGGGGCACACTGCATCTTTTGGCAAATGGGAACATTTAACCCATTGTTGAATAGCTTTCTGTAATACAGAATTGGTTATTTCTATTTCACCTAATCTTCGTTCCAATTTTTGCCTTTCTTGTGCAGCCTCTAGTTTGTCCTCTTCTCTCTCTTTCTTTATAGTTTCTATTATTTCACGAAGAGTTTTTACCTCGTAGGATATTTTTTCAGGACGTGCTTTATAGAAAGCTATCAATACTGTCAATATTCCCCCACTTCCCCCTATAGCTAATGCTAATTGTATAATATTTGACCAATCCATTATTTCTATATTTCTTTGTTAATATTTATACAAAGATAATAATATTTTTTATAACACGGTATTTTTTGTACTCTTTCTTGTTTTAGAAGAAGTAGTTTTCACCGTTGGAGATTCAAGAATAGATTCGCCTAAAACAGAATTATCTTGACTAGTCCATTCGCTACTTTGCAATAAAGTATTTAGGTCATCTCCTTCATAAGTAGGATATGGATATATTGGTTCAACAGGAGTATCTTCTCCTAGTTCAGGAAGAGTTACAGCAAGAGGGAAAAGTAATTCGTAATTTGCGACTTTCATTAATACAGATTCCCCATCTGTGCTTACTCTAGGTACTAAATGCAACTCATTTAACGTCTCTTGTGGAACTTCGTCTAAAACGGATTTTGGTAATACAATATATTTCATCTTATTTTATTCTGCCTGCTGCACATCTTCATTTTCTGTATCAGTAGACTTTCCTTTAATCTTATCCTTTAATGCAAATGCTCCGGCAAGTAATGTACCTGAAATTGAATGCCATGTACATGATACTGCACAGATAATAGCTGATTCAGGTGTTGAAGCAAACTGGGCTGTAGTAGTTGCAAGATTAGTTGCAAGTCCTGCATTCTGCATACCAACTTCAATAGATATTGTTCTCTTCTTTGCCGTATTCATTCCTACAAGCTTTCCGGCACCATAACCAAGCAGATATCCAAGTCCGTTATGTAAAAGAACAGCTACAAATATTACCGCTCCTGACTCAAAGAATTTAGCCCCCTGTGATGATACAACGCCGCCAACAACACATGCAAGTCCAAGAACAGCTATACCCGGCATGATTTTCTGTATTTCTGCAAATATTTTTTTCTTTCCAAATAAATAATTAAATAAAAATCCAACGGCAACCGGAAGTATTACTGTTTCAACAATAGAAACAAACATCGGAAGTGCCTTAATTGAAATATGTGTTCCACTTGCAAGAAGTGATACAAGAAGTGGTGTCATAAATGGTGAAAGTATTGTTGATACCGTAGTCATTCCAACTGAAAATGCTACATCACCACCACAAAGGTATGACATGATATTTGATGAAACACCTCCAGGACAGCAGCCTACAAGTATAAGTCCAAGACCTATTGCATCTGAAAGTCCAAGAACCTTTGTTATAGCAAATGCTAAAAATGGCATTATAAGATATTGTGCTATTGCACCAACACATATATCAAATGGTCTCTTTGCCAATATTTTAAAGTCCTGTGTTGTAAGCGTAAGCCCCATGCTAAACATAATAATGCCTATAATTATTGACTGGCTTGTGAATTTGTTTGATGCAAAATCGACAAACAACTTGTGATTTACCCATGACATCATACCCGGTACAAAAAATGTCACAACTGCAATTGCGATAACCACTATTGAAGTGTAATCTGATAAAAATTTACTAACTTTTTGTAATGCTTTCATTACGTCCTCCTTGTTTTCCGAAGGAAAATGTGAGCTTCTTCTGTGAGCAGAGGGCTTACACTCCCCTTGTTTTTTGTCCACTAAAAAAGTCCCTTTTCCAGCCATTAAGACTAAAAAAGGGACGAATATAATCCGCGTTACCACCCTGATTCTGCAGTATCACTACAGCACTTTACATACCAGCATATGCTATCCATATAACGGTGGAGCCCGGCGAGGTTTACCAGCACAGCATATAAAGCTCTGCTTTCAGCCCGCTTCTTAGAGAGGATATCCTGATATGACTATTACCTGTTTACACCAGCCACAGGCTCTCTGAAAATAAATCAATAACAGACATTGTTCTCTTCAACGAATTTTGGTGAACATATTTTATTTTTCAATAAGTATTATAGTCCTCATTTTCTATATGTCAAGCACTAAATTATAAAAATATGGACTGTATAAAAATACGGACTGCACACCATATTGATGTACAGTCCGTATTCATGTTGGAAAAAAGGTATTTATTACACTAATCCCAATATCCTAGGTAAGAACATAGATATTGCAGGGAAGTATGTAACCAGTAATAAAGCTACAAATATAATTGCGAAGTACGGTAACATGTACTTAATAACACTTTCAATAGTCACACCGCCAACACGGCATCCTGTAAAAAGAATTGTTCCAACAGGTGGTGTAATTGTACCAATTGATAAGTTAAAGCAGAGAAGGATACCAAAATGTATCGGGCTCATGCCAAATGCTGTACAGATTGGAAGTAAGATTGGTGTAAATATAAGTATTGCCGGTGTTACATCCATAAATGTACCAACTACAAGTAACAAAACATTTATTAAAAGAAGAATTAAATATTTGTTAGTTGTAAGTCCGAGAATTGCTGTAGCAATCATATCAGGAATTTCTGTAAATGCCATTGCCCATGACATAATAGATGAAAGACCAATCATGAATGTTATAATACCTGTAGTCTTTGCTGACTCAAGAATAATTCTTGGAATATCCTTTATTTTAAATGACTTGTAAATAAGTGATAAAACTGTTGCATATACTACTGCAATTGCTGAACCTTCAGTTGCTGTGAATATACCGCCAAGTATTCCACCAATTACAATTACGATAAGTAAAAGGCTTGGGATTGCCTCCCAGTAATATGAAAACGATTTTCATTTTATCACATTATATAGATTTGCCAACATAAATTGAAAATGATTTTCATATTCTCTTTTTATATTTTAGAAAAATAAGGTAAACAACATTTAATAAAATTCCGAATATTGTCGCTGCCGGTGCTGCAAATCCAATCTTTGTAAGACTTGCGTCAGGCTGAATACTCATATAATAAGCAAGCGGAAGACGCACAAGAAGTGTCTGTATAAGTCCCTGTGCCATAACCCATATAGTCTTATCATGTCCGTTAAAATATCCAATCATGCTGAAAAGAATGGCTGTCACTATTGTTTCCAATGCAAATCCTTTAAGATAATCATATCCCTTTTGTACAACAGCTGCATCCGTCGTAAATATTCCTGTGAGTATGTCACCTTTAAATATTATTAATAAAAATGCAATACACCCTATAACAAGTCCTACACCAATGCCTGTAAACATCGCCTTTTTGGCTCTTTTCTCATTACCAGCACCGACATTCTGTGACACAAATGATGCCATTGACTGCATAAGTGAACTTGGAATCAACATTGCAAAGTTTACAATTTTACAGGCAACGCCATATCCCGATGAAGCTTCAAGTCCAAGTCTGTTGATAAATGCACATAATGCCAGAAATGAAACCTGAGTAAGAAACTCCTGTAATGCAAGAGGAATCCCGATTTTTAATGCTCTTTTACAGTGCATATTTATCTTGAAATCACTTTTTCTTATCGTAAATATCTTATTCCTTTTTACAAGCATAAATAATGCCAGCATAACACTTACCGCCTGTGCAAATACTGTTGCTATTGCTGCACCTGCCGCATCCATTTTAAGACCGGCAACAAGCAAAAGGTCACCCACAATATTTATAACACAGGCAACTGCAACAAATATAAGCGGAGATTTACTATCGCCAAGTCCTCTGAAAATTGCAGATAAAAGATTATATGCCACAATAAAAAATATTCCACCGCCACAAATCTTCACATATACCGATGTAAGCCCTATAGCTTCTGAAGGTGCTTGCATGACAATGGCAATGCGGCGTGAAAAACATATCATCACAAAAAATAATACTGCTGAAATTATCGCAAATATTATAATTGAACCACCTATAACCTGCCCTATCAGCTCCTGCTTCTTTTCACCTATATATCTTGCAATAAGCACCGTTATGCCCATTGCAAACTGTGTAATTACAAATGTCACAAGATTAAGTACCTGGCTTCCTGTTGAAACGGCTGACAATCCGGAAGTTGTACCGAATCGTCCAACAACAAGCAGATCAACTGCACCATACGCAGCCTGCAGTATCAGTGCACCGAGTATAGGCATCATAAACGGAATTAACTTGCCAAGTATGCTTCCCTGTGTAAAATCCGATTTTGAATTATTCAATGTCAACTCTCCTTTCACTCATTACTTTATAAAACTTTTCTATTGTATTAATCATGCAATCAGCCTCTTCCTCTGAAATACCATCAAGATATCTGCATAAGCGGCTGTAATAATTTTTATCATATTTTTCAGACAGTTCTTCACCTTTAACTGTAATCTCAATATATGTTATACGTGCATCCTCATCAGACGAAATCTTCTTCAAATAACACCTTTCTTCCATCTCTTTGACCGTCCTTGTAACACCCGGACGTGGTATTGCAAGGGAATCGCTTATGTCAGAAATCTTGACCCTCTGCACTCCATTTCCCTGCAATTTGTGAATTGTATCCATATACTGTATATATGCCGGCTTTACTCCATCTGGCAGCTCCGGGAGAAAATCACGGATTCTTTTTGCCAGAAAGCACGCATCTAACATTCTTTTTATTTTTTCTTCTGTCATAAATACTCCTTTCATTTTATCCGCATATAGTTATCTTTGGTAATTACCTTTGATAATTATATATTTAAAAAATATAGAAGTCAATAACAATCTATGCACATTTTATTGACTTCTAATAAAATTATTCTTTTCAGCATGCGGCCTTTATAAATCTTGCCTTTAATATCTCATCAGTTTTTTTGTACACAGCATCCGCAAATATCTTATGTGCCTGTGCGTCAAGATGTTCCTGATCCGTCTCACTGCATGAAACAAAATCCTGTGCCCTAAGAAAATGTATATTATTTTTTAATGCTATTTTTTCATAAACTGCCTCAAGATTTTTTGATACCTGTATAGATTCTTTTGAAAATTCAACATCAAAGCCTTCTTTATACACATTTTCACCAAGATATATCGGAGAAATCAACAAAATATCGCTGTCAGGACTGTACTTTTTTACCTGTTCAAGAAGTGTCTCCACTCCTTTTCCGATTATGCCCGCAGTTGCTCCGTAAACGGTCTTGCAGTCATTAGTTCCAAGCATGATTATAATAAGGTCAAGCGGTGTGTGACTTTCGAGAATTGCAGGAAAACTCTCACTTCCGTTGCGTCCAGCACGGAATACATCGTCAAATATTGTTGTCCTTCCGCACAATCCCTCTTCTATAACATTGACATCTCTTCCAAACTTTTCTGCCAGAATACTGGTCCAGCGTACACCCCACGAAAATCTTCCGCTCTTATCAGGTTTATATCCATATGTATTAGAATCTCCAAAGCACAATATCTGTTTCATAAAACCCTGCCTTTCCACAGCCTGCCGCTGTCTCCCAATAAATTTTGACAATTACGTATGTATAATATATTCCGCTTTCAGCGTTTCAATTCATACTTATTTGGTAGGGTTAGTATAAATTAAATTTTATATATTGTCAATACTGAATTTAAGAATATTGCAATTCTTATAAAAACAATCTGCCTCGTTAATATATGCAACTAACTCAAAATACAGGCAGACAAAATAATGTACCAGCAGAAAAAAGAACATTATTCGTCAAAAACAGATTTTGTATAAATTTATAAATAATGCTGTCGCATATTGGAAAGCTTAATCATTTCTATGCGACAGCATTATCTTTTTATTTTGCAAGATATGCAACAGCTGAAAGAGCCGCAACATTTCCTTCCCCCGCAGCTTTCACATACTGGTATGGTGCTCCTGTTATATCTCCACACGCAAAAAGTCCTTTGATATTAGTTGACATGTCACGCTGTACCAATACCTTGTTTTCTTCTGTTTTAAGTCCCGGAACAAGTGTCTTAGGAGCTACATGTTCCCTCATCACAAATATTCCATCAAATTCATAGCTGCCGCCTGCCTGCGTTTCAAGAATAACTTTCATTCCGTTCTTTTTTATTCCAACAGGTTTTACAGCAGACAATACCTCAATATTTTTGATTCCAGCAAATGTACCCTCAACACCATTTGAATCTTTATACATCTTTATATATGTCACTTTTTCAGCAATCTCAGCAAGAAACTTTGCCTCTGCCTCTTCTTTATCCGAAAATGCAATTACTGCAGCACTTTTTCCACGATAAAATGCAGCATCACATGTCACACAGTAGCTTACTCCCTGTCCGAGATATTCTTCTTCGCCCGGATATGCATTTACATTAGAAAGCCCTGCTGCCAGAATCACACTATCTGCCTCATAACTGCCATTTTGCCCCTGTAAAGCAAAATAATTTCCAAGCGAATAAACTGCATTAATTTTATCCTCAGTTATTTCAATCCCCATGCTGTCAATATGTTTTAAAAATGATTCTTTTAGCTGCTCACCGCTCACAGCCGGAATTCCCGGATAATTATTAATAAGTGACGCTTTTTCTATTTTAGTGCTAAGTTCACGGCTTCCTATAAGAATAATATTTTTATTTCTCACTCTTGCTGTTATCGCCGCTGATATTCCAGCCGGTCCTGTACCTATAATTGCTATATCATATCTATCCATATTATCTCCAATCACCTTTTATAAGAATCTGTTTTTTCATATATTTTTATAATAAAACATAAATTTATAAAGAAATCAATATTTTATTAATCATAACAGGAGGCTCCGTTTGAATCAACAATTAAAACATACCTTAAAAACTTACGGCAGGGAACTGATATATGCCCTTATAATACCACTTGCTGCCGGTGCTTTTTCATCTGTCCTTACTCCCGACAGCTCAGAAATTTTTAACATGCTTAACAAACCACCGCTATCACCTCCCGGCTGGCTTTTTCCTGTTGTATGGACTGTCCTTTATATATTTATGGGGCTTGCTTCTTTTCTTGTATACACATCCGATAAATACACAAAACCCGCACTCACATTATATTGTACCCAGCTTTTCCTTAATTTTATGTGGTCAATTATATTTTTTAATCTGCAAATGTATCTCGCAGCATTTTTCTGGTTATTTTTGATGTGGTTTCTTATAATAATCACAATTGTTCTTTTTTATGAAATCTGTAAACCCGCCGCATATCTTATGATTCCATATCTTGTATGGGTAACATATGCCGGATATCTTAATCTTGCAATATATATGCTAAACTAAAAAAATACAAAACCGGTCTTAGCTGTAAGACTATTTCCTACATTACTAAGACCGGCTCTGTTGCTTTTATATTCATTAAAATTAATTATTTAAAAATAGTTTTAATGAACTCTCTAAGCTCTTAATCCTCTTTTTTTGTTCTTGTCATGAGAACATATGCAGCTCCGATAAGAGCAATTCCCATAACTGTTACAAGTGGCATGATTGTTCTCATTGCCATATCACCTGTTGAAGGTGATGAAGGTGTTGTATTTGCATCACCTGTTGTACTTCCTGAATTGTTACCATTATCAGCTGATGGTGTATCAGGTGTTGATGGTGTACCAGGTGTTGATGGTGTACCAGGTGTTGATGGTGTGCCTGGTGTCTTATCAGCATCTGTGTAAACAATAGCATATGTTGAGAATTCACTTGTACTGAATGTAATTGTTCCATTCTCTACTGTTATCGGAGTCACTTCTTTTGCTTCTCCATTATGAATTCTTACGATTGCATATGTTCTTTCCTTTGTCGCATCTGTATTAACAAGTGACTCCGGAATTGCTACTGTAAACTGGATAGCATTTTTTGTTTCTTTTACTTCTGTTGATACACCGTCTACTGTCTTTTCAATTGTAATATCGAAGAGCTTGCCGATTGTGCTGCCTTTAATAACTGCTGCAATCTTTTCTTTTACTGCTTCTTCTGTTGTTTCATCAGCGTTTGCAACTTTTACCTTAACAGAAATATCTTTTCCATCTGCTAATGCAGCCTTATCTTCTTCTGTAAGAACTGCATCTGCAACCTTTTCTTTATCTACATCTGTCTTTGGTGCATCTTCAGCCTGGTCAACATCAGGTTTAACTTCACCTTTCTTGAAGGCCTCAATCTCATTTGTTGTGAGACCTTTATTTGTCCAGTTGAAACCAGCCATCTTATCGAATGTTCCCATTGTTGTTTCAGCTTTCCACCATGTATCACCGGCCTGAATTGTAATTGTGTGAGCCTTTGTCATGTCGAAGCCTTCAGGAAGTTCTGACTTCTTAATTGTGTAAGTTGTCTCTGTTGTTGTCTTAGCACCGTTTACAGGGTTGAAGTATTTATCTGAACCGTAAGCTGTGCCGTCTACATATACACGGTATCCACCAACTGCTGTATCATCTGTTGCTGCATCCCATGTAATCTCAAGGTCACCGTCTTTTGTTTCCTTAGCTGTAACCTTAGCATCTCTGCCCCATACAGGAGCTTTGTAATCATAGTTTTTTAATGTTGTTGCTGATGTTGTCATCTCATATTCAACACCTGCATCTGTAAATGCTACAATCTTAATAGCATTTTCAACGCCTGGTGTAAGACGTCCAATCTGTTCTTTAACAGTTGTTGTTGCAGCGTCTTTATAAGACTTTATCTCATAGTTATATACTGTTGTCTTTAATTCGCCATTAGCATAAATCTTATAACCACGAACTCTTGAATCTGTTAAAGCTATATTGCTCCATGCACCCTGTGCATGTGTATAATATGCACTTCCGGCAGTTATCGCTGCTGCTGCACCCTCAGGAGCTGTAATAGGTGTTGTATCTTTTTCACCTGTTGTTGTAACTTTTGCTTCACCTACATATGTCTTATTATTACCTGATTTTTTAAGCTTACTCTGTGTATCGCCTTCTTCGCTCACATATACTTTAAATGTATATTCAACACCCGGTGATAATCTATCAATAGTTGCTGTTGTTGCTGAGATACCATCTTTGATATCTACCTTTGTATCTCCGATATATGTATCTACGCCATAGAATACCTTTGTGTCATTTTCTACTGCATTCCATGTAATATCTGCTGACTTTCCGTCTGCTGCACTTACTGCTGTCACTGCATTATTCTTAACAGTTACAGGTGACATTAATGCTTTCATCTGTTCTGTGCGGGCATTAAGTGAATCCAATGTTGTCCCTTGGAATACTATATTCTTGCAATACTGAAGATTGTTCCATGCCTTATTTGTTTTCTTTGATATCGCATTTTTATTATATGACTTT
>OGMB01000183.1_pt1 | contig 37582 bp, 38 predicted proteins | sample 1573001 | NCBI WGS metagenome assembly OGMB01 (sample SAMEA2581921, study PRJEB24529) | metagenome | biome: Human gut stool | place: China | collected 2011
TATCCATGTAAAATCAGGGAATCGTATTCAGCAAATTCAAAAAAGCTTCCTGCTGATCAGGGCGAAGTATTGACCACTTCTCAATGACCTGCATCTGCTGGGACGTAAGTGCTACCGGGGCAGATTCACTTCCCTCTGCCTTAGCAAAAAACTCAGAAAGTGTGATCTGAAAGGCATCGCAGATCTTTACAAGCGAAGGAATGGTCGGAATCGCATTGTCATTATACCATGTAGAAATGGTGGACGGTTTCAGCTCGGCGTGAGCCGCTAAATCGTATAGCGACCATTTGCGTTCTTTACGGTAGGCGGTTATGGTATTAAGAATGTTATCCACCGCCACTCCTCACTTTCGTACAATAAACTTTTCGCTCATTATACCGTACTACGCACAAAATTATAATCCTTTTTTCCGTATAAAAAGTACGGAGTTCGAGAACTGCGGATACATTGCGGTGGGGGCTATTTCTTACGATTTGTACACTAAAAACAAAAGCCGCCCGAAGGCGGCATGGGAATTTTATTGGACGGAAAACAGAGTGCGGTACTGAAATATTTTGTATAGCATATACTGCCAGTTTAACGAGAGATCGGATCAGCGGCATCGTAGAGTGCCTGTGCCATGCGGCTGGTATCCTCCGGGGTCATCAGGTCCTGCACCACGTTGCGGATGGCAGTGCCCACCGCAAATTCGTATTTTGGGATGGAGAACTGCTCCGGGGTCCGGCTTTTTACGCCCCGCTGTCCCAGACCAAAGCCCCCCTTGGAGCTGTTCACAATGCCACCATCCAGCAGGGGCTTGCGTGGTATTGTGATTATCAGTTGATAAACCGACTCTCCTGGCTCCTTAAGCAGCTGTTTTAATATTACGCTATTCCAGAGCGCTGACCGGTGGTTACGGTATATGCCATTCCTAGACGATTACCTAAATTTACAATCAGGTACAGAAGTTTCTCTTTTGAAAAACTGTAGTTGTTCCACCCATGCCGAGCGTGGTTTTGATGCCGATTCCACCATACGGTGCAAAAGAGAGCAATGTATTCCACAATTCCAGAAGTGGCGGTGCAAGGTGAGCTTCAACCGTTACATTTCCGAGAAAGGACGGGATTCGCGTTTCTTTTAGCGGGTAACGTGTCGTACGGAGATTGTAATCCACAATGTGAAGTCCATGCTGTAAAGCTTGCAGTGCATCAGAATCGATAAGGGCATATTCTGGAAAGGCAGCGTTCCAATGCGCAATCAGACTTTGCAAAAGCAGAGTTTCCTGAGGGAAAATAGTATAGCGGCCGGACTGCTTGAAGGCGCAAGGCGACAGAAAAGCAATTTTGGCACGGGTTTCGCTGCGGGAGCGCCCAGAACGGATCAGTTCTTCAGCGGAGATTGCCGGAAAGGCGCGGACCTCTGAAACTGGGAGTGTTAATTCATGCAGAGAGATTTCCTTTGCAGATTCCAAAACGGGAGAAACTACCTGTCGAGCAGCGTCATTCAGCAGGTTGACCGTCCAGATTAAAGAATGCTTTTCCAGCGAAAAACATAGAAAATGCGCAATGGGATGTTCCCCTTGCAGATGCATCTGCTCTCCAAATTCAGAAGAAATCTGTGACATCAGCCAGCCATACAGACGATAGGACCACGACTGGGGAATCCGCACATCATTGGGGGAAGATAAAACCAGTTGAATCTGCTGGATCATAAGATACTCACCCCGCAATATCCATAGGGATAAAGCCGACCACGAAAGCGAGCATATTTCATGGTGTGCGGGGAAATACCTTTTTCGGCATCACGCTCATGCTTATGTTTACGGAACATCTGCGCCATTTGCTCTGCTGTCCAGCGCAAACCTTCTTTTTCGCCCAGATAGGGATATGCCAGCGACTTGGCAAAGAACCCGGAGCCGCCGCCCAGGATTAGATAGGGCTGCTGCGGCAGGTTGACGGCACCGCGCGGCAGGGTAAAATGCCGCGCGTAGGTCTGCTGATAGGATGCATCGAACTGTTGAATGGCTTCCAGCAGAGAGTCTTTTGTAATGCGGCCCTTCAGCACAGACTGATCCAGGGTCAGCTTGAACCGGATGGCTGTGCCCGGTGCGGCGCATTCCCGGCAGAGGTTGATGCTGTGGGTTCCGCCATCCGTAGCAGAGTCCGTTTTTCCGGCCAGCATCATGCAGTTGTCCGGGATTGAGAGACTGTCGGAAACCTGAATGCCGCGGAAAATGCTGTTAACAGCGTCCGAAGCGATGCTTTCATCTTTCAGAGTGCGCAGACGCAGCTGATTGACATATTTCTCTTCCGGAAAGGTGGCCCGGCGGTTTGGTGCAAGGCTGTGTCCGGTACTGCGGTCAGCCAATACCGCACTCAGCAGCCATGCGGTACGCAGCGCACCCTTGATGCTGCTGCCGGGGATGTAGGCGTGCCCTTGTGCATTACGCTGGAAAGCATGGATTTCTTTCAATGAATGCTTGGCATCCAGCGCATCACCTGCCACAATCTGATAACGAGTCAGTGCTTTCAGTTCCACATCGGAAATGCCGCAGTCTTTGGTTAGAAAGGCCCAGAGATTGGACTGGTCACTAAGCATAAACTGCTCGTACTTGTCCACCAGATCGCGCTCGACTAGAAAACTGAAAAATTTTTGCTCGTCCAGAAAGGAGACTTTGCCATTGCGGGTGTTGTACATGTACTCTTTTTTGGTATAGCTGCTGCCGTTGCCAACAAACAGAGGTGCCCATACATTTAGAGTAAGGTCAAAGATCTGCAGATGATCCTGCTGAATCATAATGTCACCCCCATAAAGATTGGTTTGGAATAGCGGTATACCGGATGCACATCCGACAAGCCAACATCATACAAAGCCCCTTGATAACGATTTTGCAGGACAGATCCTGCCGAAAGGGCATACTGCGTTTTTTTCTTCAGTGGCGTTTCCACACGATCAGATGCCATGAAGCCGCTGCGGCGCACCAGCTGGAAAGAGGCGTCTTTCAGCGCGCTGTCCAGTTCATCTGTCTGCGGCAGGCTGGTGCTCAGCAGCAGATAAGGTGCATGATCGGCAGAAAGAGCGTGATACATCCACTCTGTCTGTTCGTCAAAAGGTTCGTTCAGATAAATCTTGGCCACGACATGGAACTTTCCATAACCAGAGCTGACTTTGCCGCCGATGCCGGTAGCGCCCAGCTGATTCAGCAAATACTCCAGATCTTCATCCTGACCATCTTCGGTAAATCCGCAGATGAAATACAGGCCGCAGTCCGGCGCAAAACGGAACAGTCCAACCTGATATGGCATGGTATCTCCCTGCATGGGAACGGCTGCTTTGGTCTGCTCATAGTGGGTGCCAAAGCTTTCCGGTTGCTCGTCAGGGGTAAAATGACCTTCATGCAGGCTTCTGGCGTAGCGGTCAAATTCCAACACAGGAATCCAGGCTAGCTTTTTCACCTTTTTACGCAGGGTGGTTTCCACTTCCTCAGTGGATTCTGACGCAGCAATGGGTTTGGGCAGGTAAAATGTTTCGCCATACCAGGGCATTGTATCGCTGAGCAGGAATTTTCCCTGCCGGACCTGCGCACAAAGCTGTTCCAAGGCTTCTTCTCCGTGCTGGACGAGGGTCTCGTGGCAAAGGGCAGAAAACAGGGTATCTGCCCGCAGGGTCTCTTCGGAGGTATAAAGTGACAATGCAGAGTCGGCTCCTCCGAAATGAACAGCTGTGTCAAACTGCAGCTTAAACAGAAAATAGTTCATAACTATCCACCTCATTAAAGAGGGATTTCAGGTGGCTGAGATCCACCTGCGCACCATAGCCTTCCAGCGCAAAGTTTTTCAGGCTGACACGGCCGCTGCCGCGGGAACCATGGCCGCCCAGATAATCCATCTGCAGCAGCTTCATGCCTTTGGCCAGAAGAGAAAGATCTTCCTCGACCTGTGCCGGGTCGGTTACATCGTAAACGATGCTGACACCGAACTTTGCACCGGCGATCACACGTTCGATCTGGCGGGGATTGGCCACAGAGTTGGCACGGGAAATTGCATTTTCGGTCTTGACCTCGGTCACACCCACATTGGAAAGCTCTTTTGCATTGGACAAAAAGGCATCCGCAAACTGCAGGCGGGAACGGCGCACCGGCTCCGAGGAACCGAACAGGCGTAGAATGCGCTCGTCGTCCTTGTCAAAAACAGGCATGTGTTCGATATCCTGACAGATGCTGCGGGCCAGCAGGGTACGCAGTTTGCCTTTCAGACTGCTGCCGGGTACGATGGGATAACCGGTATAGGGGTCACGCACCACCGGGCTGTCCACAGCACCAATGGCAGAAAAGGCAGAGGAACCGCCGATGTGCATACCGGTGCGCACTTCCAGATCGCACCGGATCAGAATTTTTCCATACATATAATTACCCCTCCTTGCCGCCAAAGTAGCGGTGGAAAGCGACTAGCGCTTCCATGTAGTGTGCAAAGCGGATCAGATCCGCACGGTCGGTGGAAATGCCCTTGAGGTATTCCAGCAGGTTCGTCTGCGCCACAAAGTTTTTTACGGTATCATCGCGCCCGCACTCATAAGCCACACGCACCCGCATCAGGTTGAGCTTTACGATGCTTTCGGGCAGAAGCTTTTCATTGGTGCGGATGTTTTCCGTATTAAAGATATCAGTCACAAGGCTCAACAGGTTGCGGATCTTGCTGGTGGTCACGGTCTTGCCACCGCTCATGAGGCTGCGCATAATACGCTCGGCTTCGTCTACATAATCTTCCGGCACCTTTTTCGGCGTGATCTCCGGCGGCAGCTCTTTCTGCTGTCCATAGCTGCTACGGCTGTTATAGCTGCCGGAACCGCTGCGGTTTCCGTTGTAGCTGTTGCTATATCCGCTTCGGCTGTTGTTATAGCCACCGCCGCCATAGCTGCGGCCATTATCATTCCATCCTGCCATCTGTGTCGCCACCCTTTCTGTTCTGATAGACATAAATATAAATTGCGGTGATGAGCTGGTGACGCTGTACGGCATCCAATGCCCAATCCATCATGTTGTGAGAGAATTGCTCGTAAAGTTTATAATCCGGTGCATTCTTTTTTGGGGAAAGCCGCGCCAGCAGGTAAGCGTACCGTGCGAGGTTGATGCGGTCGTTTTCGGCTTCCCGCAGCAGTGCCAGCAGGTTGTAGAGCATGGCGTTTCCATGCTCGGCGTTATCCTTGCCGAAGAAGCTTTGCAGGCAGCCGACCTTTTCGGTCAAGACCTTTGTGCGGAATACATCCCACGCATAGATATGTCCCTGCTCCGGCTGCACCAGCAGACTGCCCTTTGCATCCCGGACTGCTTTGCGCTCCGGCGTGAACAGTGCCACTGCATTTTTGCCGGGCAGATGCTTGGCGGCTTCTTCCAGCGCGGCGGTTTCCTCGGCGGAAAGCCGGATGGGGTAATGGTCATCAAAGATGCCGATGCCTGCGCTGAGGGTCAGTGCACCGCAGGAAAATGCAGTGAAATTGCTCTGGATGCGCTGCGCTGCTTCCAGCACATCGTTCCATGCGCCCACAAGGAACACATCATCGCCGCCGGCGTAGACGATGCTCACTTGCAGCCCTTCGAGAATGCCGTTGATGTAGCACTTGAAAAACAGCGACATCTGCCGGGAGAACGCGGAGGTGCGGGACAGGGTAACATAGTGCATCCGTTTGACCGGGTCTTTCTCGTTTTCCTGCTCGAAACCGGAGATAAATGCGTGTCCGAGGTTGTCCACATCCATACGGCAGACTGCAATGCGGCGCACGCCCTCGGACTGCTCTGCCAGTTCTTCCATGCTGTTGCTGGCGGCGTAATCGCCAACATACAGGTTGGTACTATATGTAAGACCAGTGAACGGTGCATTTTTGGTGTATACACGTGCGATCGGTTCGCCGGAAGCCAGCCGTTTGCGGGCAGAGAGCTGATCCGTCAGGGACAGATATTCGCTGCCGCCATCCAGCGCAGGCAGGGGGCAGTCGTCCGCATCGGAAGCCCGGCGGCTGACCACGAATGCGGTTTTGTTCTGGATCTTATAGGAAAGATCCACGAATAGTCTGCACCATGGGCACAGGTCATCCTTCAGGTTGGCACTGGTGCCGCACACCTTGCATTCCCGGCCATCCGGGTAAGCGGCGGTACTGTTCAGCTGCCGCAGATCCTCTGCGGTATAGCGGTGGAATTTGTGCTGTTCCAGCAGCCGGTTCACCCGGCGGAACAGCTCTTTGTAGGGGCTTTTTTCAGTGGGGGTATTGGTCAGGTCGCTGCCGGAGCAGGGTGTCCATGCGTTGGCCAGAAACAGCTGGGTGCCGAACTGCTGCTGCAGCCAGCGGTTGAACTGCCGGTTCCACCGGGGCAGGGTATCGGCCACAGCGGCAGTGTTGGGCAGCAGCACATAGCAGTGTCCGCCGCCGCTGTAGATCAGGTTGGCGCGGGACACGCCGCACCCGGCCAGAAGCTCGTCCAGATAGTGCTCCATGAGCAGCTCCAGAAAGAACGACCGGCTGCGCAGGGAGCGCAGGGCTTTTTCGGTATGGACAGTATAAAGGAACTTCTGGATACGGGAAAAATCTGCCGTGTAGAGCAGGAATGCATCTTTCTGCCGGAAATCCGTCTCCTGCTCAAACAGCGCCTTGTGCAGATCGGTGATGCCGTTGGCCTGCACATATTCGCTGATGCAGGCGGCCATAGCGGCTGTGGTCTTGGCGTGGTCAAACAGAGAAACATCCGGACTTTCGCCGGTAAAGGTGCTGGAAGGGAAGCAGCTGAACTGCGTTTCCAGCAGACCCAGCAGCGAGTTGATCCACTCCGGCTGCGGCTGCAGATCGGGCAGGCACTCACTCAGCTTGCGCACGGCATCTGCATAGACGGAAGCGGAAAGCGGCTGCTGCTGCCGTGGCAGCTTCAGGCTGCCGTCCTGCGGCTGCGCAGGCATCATCCAGCCGGGGTGGAAACCGTTCAGGTGGGTGAACACCGAGTCCAGCGGAAGATCCCGCCGGAAGAAACTGCTTTCACCTTCGATCTCCCGGCAGTCTGCCGTGGCGGAAAGGGTGTCGGCCAGATAAACGATGTAGGCAGGGGAGTCCTTGGGTAGTGTGTTCTGCACGCTTTCCAGCTCGGATGCATGGTGATAGCGTACACAATCCAGAATGGATTTCCAGTCTGCGCCGGTCAGCATCTCGCACAGGAATTGATAGCCCTGTGCGCTGTGGCTGCCACGCTGCCCGCCCGCACGGTACACGGCTTTACCGGTGTCGTGCAGCAGCCCGCCAAAGGTGGACTGCAGGGTAAGAAGATCCAAAATATCATCTCCTTTACGAACGACGAAACAACTGCACAATAATTTGCAAATAAAATCGGCAATTTTGTTTCAAACGTCACTATTTTGCTTTATTATAGCACATCCTGCCAGAACGCAAAAGATGCGAGAGAAAATATTTGAGCGGTTCCAGATGTTCCGCTCAATTCTATACAGGCCGCCGCACAGGCAAAGTTAAGGCTGAACAAAAGAAAAATTCCGCATCGGAAAAGATGCGGAATTTTTTGTCCCCTTACGGGGAGAAGAGTACCATAGAAAAAGGAGTGTTAAAACGAATGGTAGTTATCGCCCCCTTACGGAGATAAGTTGTAATGCAACTCGGGCTAATATCAAGTGTAAAGTTCAAAAGTTTTCGTCCCTTGACGGGGAGCATACACTCGTAAAGTATAATGGTGGAACTAAGTCTTATTAGTTTCCGCCCCCTGACGGGGATAATATGTGAAACGGCATATCATGAGGTCGGACATTTATTTTCGCCCCCTGACGGGGATATCATCAATCACGTTAGCGAACTTCCTAAGTGGAGCATGTTATCGCCCCCTTACGGGGATAAGCTGTAACAGTATGGCGAGTTCACGGAGGTAAAATGTTTGAAGTTTCCGTCCCCTCGCGGGGATAAGTTGCAATAATCATCTCAAAGACATCGTCACAAAGAGTTTTAGGGAGCTTTCGTCCCCTCACGGGAATAAACTGTAATTCTAAAAACAATATAGCACGTTAGCTGCAAAAATAAAAGATTCTTCCGAATAAAAAGTTAAAAATTGACGGTGCGAACCCTGTACCTGACCGTGGAAAAACAGGCGGCAGAAAAGAAGATTCACACCTTGAACCGCGGCCTTCAGGACGGCGAACCATACCGTCGGAACCGGGTAAACACGAAAACGCTCTGCTTCAGAGTGCTGCCGTCCGGGGAGATGGTCTCCTGACTCTTACGGAAAGAGCAGGCAGCAAATACCGGGATGCCTTCTCTCTCCAGCCGCAGGACGACCCGGTAGACAAAGGTGAACTCGCCCTGACAGAGCACAGCGTCCGGGTTCATGTGCAGGATGCGGGTGGCATACGCAGATGCCAGCGAGTCCAGTGCCGCCTCATCCGCAGCAGGGTCGATGGCAGGAAAGGCAAGGTCGATCACTTCGCCGTAAGCCTGCGCTGCTGCCTTCTGTTCGGCGCTCCACTGGGCAGACGGATGGTTGGTAAAGTTAATGAACATAATACACCCCCCTTGTTGCTGCAAAGAGAAAAGCCCACAAATTGCAGATAGTTATGCAAGAAGTTCTAAATTATTTCTTTCTGAAAATGATGTTCATTACATCCGGCGCAACGAGACACATAAAAAGCGTGTACATGGAATGACCGCATCTTTCTTTTTGGTGCTGCTTGGTGTTGCCCCCTTGCGGGGATCATACGCTAAATATAGCACAAAATATCGAAAGAATAAAGGTCTGAAAAAACTTTATTTTATCTTGCATGCAGAACGGCTTCATGATATGATGCAGATAAAAGAAACCGCCCAGGATAAAACTGTAGCAGAATTTCCCGGTGCGAACAAAGTGACCGTATCACAGCGGCATAAGACCTGGCAGCAGAAGCTGCTGCGGATACGGTCAGAACAGGAGGATGTGTAAGGTGGAACGCAATGTATTGCTTTTGTATATGAGTCCGTTCGGCAGAAATCCGAATATCCATACCCAAACCAACGAAGCGGCCGTTCAGGAACTAAGAAAGCACAAAGAAGGCCCGGACTACATTCTGGCACTGTGCAGTGAGTTGGTGTGCACCAAACCTACCGTGCATCTGCCGGACGGAAAAACCTGCACCACTGTAGAGTATTTCCGGGATGTGTTCCTGCCTTCCGTGGACATTCCGGCAGAGCGGCTTGTGGTGATCCCGGTGCCGGACAGCATGGATGATCAAGCGCAGTTCCGGGCGATCTCTTTGCTGCTGGGTAAAATCGAAGCAGAAGATACCCTTTCCATCGACCTTTCTGGTGGTATGCGGGACACTGCCATGCTGCTGGTGACAGCTGCCCGGTGTATGCGGGACCTGCGAGGCGTGGAGACCCGCAGAGTGATCTATTCTGAGTTGTGCCCGAATGGGACTTCCCGCATCCACGATAGCAGTATGCTGTACAATTTATTCGACCTGATCACAGCAATGGACGAATTCTTTTCTACCGGAACAGCACAAAAGCTGAAAAATTACTTGCAGAGCGAAGGCGAAAACGACCCGGCTCTGCACATGCTGCTGACCTGCATCAATCGATTCTCGGATGATCTGGCTTTGTGCCGGGTGCAGGCACTGAACGAAGATCTGCGTCAGATCGCACAGGCATTACAGACACCGCCTAAAGAGAGCAAGACCCTGATCAGCCTGTTTTTTCATCTGCTGAATGATCGTTTCCGTAAGGAATTCGAAGGGCTGCTGGCTCTGCAGGAAAATGACCGGAGGGCTTTGGATAAGCTGCCGGAACTGGTGAGCTGGTGTGCAAAGCATGGGTTATATCAGCAGGCGCTGACATTGTTGTGTGAGCAGATGCCGAAGTATATTTGCAGTCATATTTTTTTACAGCCTACGGAAAGCGGGTTCAAATATTTGGAAACACGGAAAGAGAACAAAGGGAAACCATGGGTGTATCCATTGTTTCATTTCCATTTCTGCCGGATGGCTCTGCTGCAGCTAAAACTCCCCTATACGGTAGATTTGCGCTTGAACAGAAACAGAGGAAATGAGGACGGTAATATATTGTTTGGCGTGGCAAGTGCAGAAGAGGTCCACGACTATGTGAAGGAGGCAATTGATTTTGGGCAATTGGTCATAGACCATAAGGTACAGCGACAGGTCGAAGGAGCGGCAATGCTTTATCAAAGGGTGATACATTACCGCAATCAGGTCAACCATGCAAACGATACCTCTTTTGGCTTGCAGAGCGACCGCATTCTCCCGCTGGACATTGCTCACATCGAGCAGCTCCTGCAGGATGTGACGGACTACCTACAGGAGCTCCGTCCCATGAGGCCAAATGTTCCTCAGGGTGTCAAAGCGCTGCCTGTTACAACGACCATTTCCGCAGGCACGACACCTGCCCTGTAACCTGTAAATAGAATAAGGATAACACAAAGCACCTCCGCTGCTGGCAAAACGCCAGTGGCGGAGGTGCTTTGTTGTCCCCTCGCGGGGATAAGTTGTAATCGGTATGTATATCACGATCGCCGACAAGAAGATGGGGTTTCCGTCCCCTAGCGGGGATAAGTCGTAAGCCCAATAAATCTCTAGACCGCCTTGCGGCTTTTGCTTTCGTCCCCTTGCGAGGTAAGCTGTAATCTCAGAGCGTTATTGAAAGGCATGATAAGCTGAATTTGCTTTCGTCCCCTTACGGGGGTAAGTTGTAATGTTGGGGGAAAGGGTCATCAGTAAGAATTCATGGGTTTCCGTCCCCTTGCGGGGATAAGTTGTAACGGCAACCTTCTCAAAATTCTGTCGATTCTGAGCAAATACACACTACAATTATATTATACATTGAATTGCATGAAAAGAAAAGCGTTTTTGGGGCAAAATACTGTTTTTCTTTGGTGCGAACCGGAGGTTTTCAGGATGGCAGAGGCTTGTGCCGCGAGGAGGTTCGCACTGCCCTATGAAAGGAAAAGCACAAAGGCAACGTTTCAAGAACGCAACACTCTCATATTTCCCAGTACAGAGCCTCCAGAAAAAATCAACAGTTCTGTTCTGCGTTTGCTGTTGTAACATCAGGTCTGTGCCATATAGGCCGCAATGCGGTGGTAGTATTCCTGCACACCGGCAGCGGCATAAGCGCGGCTGTCCGTTTCCAGTGCCTGCGTGGCATAGGCGTTGTAGTCTTCTTCCGGGTCCACCGGCTGCGCCACCTCGCCAGCATAATCGGCTGCATCGCGGAAAAGCCGCAGCCGCTGCAGTTCCGGGTCTGCGGAGGTGTACACCTCTGCAAGGCGGTGTTCGTAACAGTGGTAGATCTCGTGCAGCAGGGTGTCCAGCACTTCTTCCACCGGGTCATTTTCCAGATGTTCGATGCTGATGCTGACGGCCCGGCTGCTGTCATCGTAACTGCCCAGCGTGTTTTCCGGAAGGTTCGCACCGCTCACCGTGACCGCACAGGGCAGGCCCAGATAATACACCTCGATGTTGCAGATCGTCTGCATCGTGTCGATGCGCTGGGCCGTGGTAAGGTCCTTCCAGACCTCGGGCTGCAGCTTCAGCACCTCACTGATATTCGAGGCAATGGTCTGTGCCTGCGCTTCATCCACGGCCGATGCCTGTGCTTTTACTGCGGCGGGAAACAGCTCCCCTTCCAGAAACGCATGCCACCCTACACTGCCGATTAGGCAGACACTGGCCGAGACCGCCGTGCACACCATCAGGTACTTCCAACGGGAAACTCTTGCCCGGAAACGGCGGCGTGAGAGCCGCCTGCCCCAGAACATCACGGCGGTAAGGCCCATTGCCAGCACAACCGTCAGCACCAGGATCAGCAGGATGCGTGTGCGGAAGGTCTTTGCGTAAGCCAGCACCGTGTACAGCCCAAACGGCAGGAAGACGCATGCTGAAGAGATCCACCCATTTTTTCTGCGGCGAAAGCCAAGGCTGAGCGCAAGCACCGCAGCCGCCGTCAGCCACAAAAGAATGTGCAGCGATGCTTTGCGTTCAAGCCCCGCCAGCGGGCGAAACAGCAGGCTGCGGTACCATACATAGCCCACCACGAATTTCCAGAAAACGCTGTACAGGTATTCAGCCAGCGTCATCGTCGAACGATCCTGCATTGCTCCACATCCTCTTCTTTCCTTTTTCAGTCCTCTTCCCCCGGGCCAAAAAGCTCGTCGAATTTTTTTTCTAGCATCTGACCAAGGTCATCTTTCCGGGCGGTGCCCGGCTTACAGCCTGCGGCACTGCGGGTCTCGTACCGTTCCACCGGGGCACGCAGTTCCAGCACGAACTTTTTGTGTGCGGACATTCTCATAGCTCATCACCTCCAAAGCGTCTGCGGCCGGTGCGGTCATTGCTGCAGATGAGATACTCCTGGTATTCCCGGCTGTTCAGGGTGTCGTAGCGGGGCAGGCATGCCGGCCGACACCCTGACCTCATTACGAACACCTTACCCATCGGTGCATAGAGCACCTCGTCGTATGGCAGATCCATCCGTTTGGAGACGATCTCACAGGAGCGGTTATCGAACCCGCCGGGGAAGTAAGCGTATACTGCACAGTTCTGCCGAATGACGGCAGCTTCTTCTTTGTACATAGCTTCCAGCTGTTGCTCCGACTGCAACAGCAGAATGGCCGAAAGCCCTGCCGAGCGGAACAGGCTGATGTCGCTGGCAAAGCCCTGAATAGGGGCCGTGCAGGCGAAATCATCAAAGATGTATCGCACCTCCCGGGGCAGCTCGCCGCCGGGACAGCTGGCCGCATATCGGAGCAGTTGCTGCTCCGTGCTGCGGTAGAACAGGTTCGCATAGTATTGCTGTGCGGTGTCTGCCGCCGAGGTGATCACCAGCAGTGCTTCCTTGCGGCTTGCAAAACGCACAGGGTCGAACTGCGTTTTTTCTCGCATCATGCGACGGATGGACTCCGGGAATACGGTGCTCAAGGCACCCGCCAGAGTATCCCGCACGCAGGATGCCGTGCGTTCTGGCAAGCTGCGCCAGCTGTTGAACTCCCGCACCGCAAAGCACCCCGGCGAGGCCTTTTCCAGCCGCTGGAACATCCCATACAGCTCCGGCTCAACACCATAGGCATTTTCGCAAGGAATGGTCTTGTCGAACAGTGCCAGTACATCGGCCATGCCGGGCATACGGCTGCCTTTGGAGGTCATGAAGCAGCCAGCGATTAGGCCCGAGAGCAGCTGCTTTGCCTTGACCTGCCAGTAATCATCCACGCTCTTGCGGATGGACATATCCACGATGGCTGCCGACAGTGCCTCGATGTCCGCGTAACTCTCGATGGAAGCAATGGGGTCGTAGCTGAGGGTGCTCTTCTTGGGGTGTGCCGCATTCAGGATGTGCACCATGTAGTTTTTGCGCTTGAGGTACTCTGCCATAAGGTAGGCGTCCCGCTCTTTTGCATAGCTCAGGATCGGGTTGCTGAAGTGCATCCGGGCCACTGTGGGCAGGATCACGCTAGTACTTTTGCCGCAGCCGGTGGTGCCCACGATCAGCGCATTTGCGTTGGGGCGAGTGCGGCCCACCTCGTCACCGGGCAGCACACAGCCTTCCGCCACAACAAGAGAATCTCGTTTCATCGTACTCTCCTTTACACTCGATCCACAACACGGTCGCAGATTCCAAAGGCCACAGCCTCGTCCGCTTTCATGAAGTTGTCGTAACCAATGGCCGCTTCGATCTCTTCCACCCGGTGGTCGGTGTCCCGTGCCAGCAGGCCGGTCAGTTCTCGCTTGGTGGTTAAAATGGATTCTGCCGTTTTCTGGATGGAAGATGCACTGCCGCATACCCCGCCCGAAGCGGAAGCAATCTGCGGTTCATGGATCATGACCATGCTGTGCCGCAGGATAAAGCGGTGGCCACGTCTGCCACCGGCCAAAATCACCGCCGCCATGCTGGCCGCCAACTCCACACAGTACAGGTCGATGGGCACAGTCATGCCCTTCAGCTGGTCGTAAAGGGCAAGGCCCGCCTGCACGGTGCCACCGGGCGAGGTGATGATAAGCTTGATGGGGGCTGTGGCATCTGCGCTTTCCAGAAACAGAAGCTGCTGGATGATGGCGTTGACCGTGCTGGTGGTGATCTCACCGGTCAGGAACACCGTCCGCTGCGCCAAAAGCATGGCATCCAGCGGAAAGCTCTGGGTGCCGCTGCTGCTTTTTTGAATCACTTGCATAGTAATTTACTCCTATTTGTTTTTTCTGAACCCAGTATACCGACTCTGCTGTGCAATGTGTATCACCCAGCAGTTTACAGCCCCGGGTGCTGCATTTTCGGCGTGCTGATCAGCTCTGCATACCCATGCAGCAATTTCAGAATTTTCTTCTCCGGGTCTGGCTCTTCCGGATCGATGTGCTGCTCGGCATAGATGCGGAGCGTACCTTCCCCTGTGGGTTCCACCCCCACAGCGGGCCCGTTCCGAGAAGGGCCACGGCATTCCATGCGGCGGTCTTTCTCCCACCCGGAGCCATCTACCAGCCGCCAGCACTGCAGCGTGCCGTCTAAACCGGCGTACAGATCAAATCTCAGCCCGCTGGGCAGGGTGCAGAAATACAGGGTGCCCTGTGCCTGGCGCAGTTGCCGCAGGGTGATCTGCAGCTGCCGGGCAGCTTCTTCCACGGCCCACGCCGGGAACTCTGGTGCCCCGGCCATCAGACGGAACTCCCTGCGATGCGGGCCTGCTCTTCGGTGGGCACATAGCGTTCCCCCAGCCCTGCACGGTACAGTTCGGCCAGCGCTTCGCGCAGCAGGACAGCACGCTCCGGTTTGAGCACGCCACCTGCGTGGGCTTGCTCGATTCGCAGCTGCACCACAAGGCTGATCGCCTTCCGGTGCAGAAAATAGGCTTTCAGGTCCGCAGGGTCGATGATATCCAGCCCCCTGTGCAGGTAATCACGGTAATATTCGTCGTTTTTTTCTTCCGGGATGCCGCTGCACTGCAGATACTCCCGGATGCCCGCCTCGGCGGTCTTCATCTCCTCCTGGCTATAAAAGACAACGCCTTTTGCTGCCATATAATCAAATACCAGATCGATCATCATTTTTTGCTCCTCTCTGCCATCCGGGCCAGGATCTCCTGTGCCTCCCGAGTGGCGGCCACACGTTCGGTATAGTCATCGGAAATGGCACGGTCCAGGCAGTTGCGTAGGCTGTCGAACACTTTATCCCCTGCCAGTTCGTTCACCTTGTCTTCCAGCGCCTTCATGTTGCCGCCAAAGAATGCTTCCTTCATGGGTGCTTCGCCCACCTGCCCTTCCAGTGCTGTGCACAGGTCTGTGGCATGGCCGTAGATCTGCTGGCGCTGGGCGGCAAGGGCACGTTCCTGGCTAACCTTGGCCAGCTCCCGGTTTGTGTACATGGTCGTGATACCCTCGTTCATTCCTCTGCCTTTCTCTGCATAGTTGGAGATCTCGCCATTCTTATCCGACTTGAACCAGGATGCCTGACGGGTGCCCACGGTATTGTAGACCGTATAGCCGCCCTTTGACGGCTCGGGCACGATGATCTCCCGGTTGAAGCTGCTGCAGTGCACCGTCTCATGGATGGCGGAGCGTTCCAGCTGGTTTTTGCTGGTGGCAAGCAGCTGGATCGAGCTTTTCCCTTCACTGTAGCGGTAGCCGCCGGTCACCCCCTCGCCAAGGTCCTGCACCACCCGGATGCTGTCTGCGCCCTGGCTGACCCGGGCCGCATCCTTGGGCGAAAAGTAGGCCCCGTTCTCCTGTAGGATACTGGCGATGGTATTCTGGTGGATGACCTCGGCCTGCTGCTGCGGGCTGAGCTCCTGCACCTCTGTTGCCGGGGCAGGGGTGATTTCGGCTGCTGGGGCGGCGGGCGGTACTTCGCTGCCCTCGCCCAGCTGGACGCTCTCCAGGTTCCCGCCCGCAAGACCTTCGGTGCCCCCGGAGCCGGTCTGGCCTGTCTCGCCGCCTGTTTCGGGAGTGTTCATCTCATCGTTCTCGGCGCTGCCGCCGCTGATCTCGCTCATACAGTTCCTCCTTTCAGGTGGTTATGGTATGCGGTCACGATCTGTCGGCTCTCGCCCAGCGGCACCCCGGCTCCGGCCAGCATTTCGCCCAGCAGGCAGAGCTTTGTAGGTGCTGCCGCCGTGATGTGCAGCTGCTGCAGCATCTGTTCGATGTTCTCCGCAAGCACAGGGATGTTGTAGGGGTCGGCACGGATGCGGGCCAGATGGTACTGCATCTGCCCGGCATCCAGCGGGGCCAGCAGGCCCTGCACGGCACTTTTCCTGCAGCGGAACCGACTGCCGCACACAAGGCAGGCCGCCGTAAAGCTCCCGGATGTGCCGGGCTTTTCCGTCTGCAGGTGGAACACCCCGGGGGTGCCCCGCACCGACATCAGGCATTCGCCGGGCCGGAAGGCGTGCAGAGCACGGCGCTGCAGCACCGAAAGGTCCATGACGCTGCCCATGCAGCCTCGGTCCTCGCCGGAATCCATGCCCAGACACAGCTTGACGGCGGTGTTCGCCATGACCGAGTCAGGCATCAGGGAGGGCCGCTGGTCGCTGAGGACAAGGCCGGTGCCGCTGGCGCGGATCTCGGCAAACATCTTGTCGAAAGCCAGGTTGGAGCGGGCCAGAGCGCTGTCCTCGGCGTCCGTTTTGCGGAACACGTTGTGGGCCTCCTCCAGCACGATGAGCCGCTGCAGCACCGGGGACTCCGGCAGCCGCTGCAGGTAAGACTGGAAGCGGAACATCAGGATGTTCATGAGGAAGGCCGTGGCCTCCTCTGAAAAATCCGCCAGTTCCAGCACCGTAGGCACCGTGAGCAGCTGCTTTGCCGTCATGCCAAAGGGGTCGGCGAACACGCGGCCCAGCGCACCGCTGGTCATGGTCTCAGCGCGCAGTTCCAGCGCACCGGTCAGGTTCTGGCGCACCTCAGGCCCATAGCGGGCGTGGTGGGCGACATAGTCCTCCACCCCGGCCAGCACATCGGCAAAGGTCGGGAAGGGCTTTGCCGGGTCAGTGTAGGCCGCCATGCCGTACTCCCAGCCAAAGCGGTGGTAGGTCTGCTGCAGCAGGCCGCTGAACGCCTCCGGGATGGGGTGCTCTGCACCGGTGGAAGCCGTCATCGCCAGCGTAACGGCGGCGGCGTGGTTCTCTATGAGCGTACCGTCTTCCGGGCGCAGCGGATTGATGCGCAGCAATGGGCCATCGGCACCGGAGGTATAGACCATAAGCGAAGGAATCTGCCCCAGCAGAGCGTTGTACTCCTTCTTGGCCGCTTCCAACACCACGAAGGGGGTCTGCTGCCGGGCCCACAGGTCCACCAGCAGGTTCTTCACCAGCGTGGTCTTGCCGGTGCAGCAGGCCCCGAACACCGCCGTGTGGCACAGCAACGCCGAGAACGGTATCGCTGCCGGTGCGCCGCTGCCCAGCATGCGGCCCGCCGTGACGCCTGCCGCCGTGATGGGGCACACCACCGGGAACAGTTCCCGGCAGCTTTCGTCCTGCACGGGGTTCTTTACATAGAACCCCGTGCAGGCACAGGTGGGCGGCACGCAGAAGGATGCCGCCGCTTCGGCGCTCTGCAGGCTTGCCACATAGACTGCAGCGGCAGTGCCATCGGGCAGGCGTACCGCTGCGCGGGGGATGGCAAGGCAGGTCTCCGGGTAACGGAAATCCCCCTGCAGGTCAAAGCAGCGGATAGGCTCAAAGCCCGGCTGCTCTTCCCGCCCGGCAAGGCATGCGCGGATGATGCCGGCAAGCTGCAGATAGTCGGCGCGACTGTCCGCACCAAAGCGGATCACCGCCTGCACAAGGCCGGTGCTGCGGGCCTTTTCCAGCAGCGTGATCTCCTCCTGCACGGCGTCCAGCGCCGCAGCCACATTCTGCACCGGCACCTCCACCGTGCGGCGGGAAGCGCTGCCGCACACCCGGTGGAACGCCTTGCAGGGTTCAAGCTGCCGGGCAAGACGGCGGTCATCTTCCAGCAGGGCCTGAATGTCGGTATCCGCTGCGGGCAGGGCAATAAAGGCTGCGTAGCAGTGGTCCAGCCCTGACGAAGCCAGTGCTTCGGCCACGCCATCAGCGGTAAAGTTGCCCAGGAACAGCCCCGAACAGCGGTAGCCGCCGCTGAACCAGGACGCCTGCGGTCTGGTCTCGCACTCTGGCAAAAGCGACTGGAACAATGCTGCATTGTCGATGCTGCTGCCGTAGAAGGCGGCTGCACTGCCGTTATCCGTGCGGAACACGAACGCCGAAGCGGCACCGCTCTGGTGGGCGGCACGCAGCCACCGCGCCGCAGCCTTTTGCAGCAGGGCCTTACCTGCTTCGGGCGGGCCGCTCATGCGGAAGCCGCACAGCCGCGTCCAGCGGGAGATGGTGGGGAAAAATGCGCCTGCGTCCACCTGCATGGCATCGGCCTCGGACAGGCTGCGGTTCTGCTTGAGGGCAAGGATCTGGTCGGCCAGCGTCATGGCACGGCGCAGTTCAGTGCTGTAGGGGTTCATGAATTACCTCCTTCTTTTGCGATTGGGGAAGACGCTCCGGAATAAGATCCAGAAGCCGATCAGCATGATGAACAGGGGCATGCAGGCTGTGAGTAGTGCCAGCAGGAATGCTGCCACCGCTCCGGAGCGGAACAGGTAGACCACCGTGCAGGCAAGGGCCGCAAACAGCGCTGCCAGCAGTCCCAGCACCAGCCAGATGGCCGCGGCGCTGAGCTGCAGCCCGGGCTTCACCGCTGAGCCGGTGGTAAGGTTGTAGATGGACTTTACCACCCGGCGGCCGCCCTGCTCCTTCGCCCGGATACGCACTTCGTCGCCGATCTGGATGCGCCCCAGGCAGTTGCCGTACAGGCAGAAGTCCGTCACCTCGCTGGGCACCCCATCGGTAATGGGCTCGACTCGGACGGTGTATTCCAGGGTCTGGTGGGCGAACTGATACGGTTCCCCGCGCACCAGTGCGTTGAACAGCTTGTGCGCCCGACTGTAAAACACAGCCTGATGGTCCAGTTCCAAAACGCGGCCGGTGCAGGTGATGCCGCCCCGGCCGTGCTGCATGAACACTGGCTCTGCCTGTGCCTGCGGCGGGCTGACAAGGGGCGAAAGCGGCAGGCTCACCCGGGGAGAGGCGGCAGGTGCCGTATCCTGCACCAGAACGCTGTGGCAAAAGGGGCAGTGGGTCTTGGCATCGCCGAAGAAGAACTCCGAACGGCAGTCCGGGTTTGGACATCGTTTCATCGTGCCTTCTCCTTTCAGCCAAACAGCTTGCCGGTGGCAATGTACTCCTGCACACTGTCCGCCCACAGCCGGGACACCGACTGCATCTTGGTCAGGCTTGTGACGGGCGAATCCCAGCAGACCCAGTGGTTGCCGTTCGCATCGCTCCAGCGGTGGGTGCTGTGGCCGTCGCTGGGGCGACCACACAGGCTGGGCATTCGCAGGATGTACGCGCGCCAGGTGTATGCGTGAAGGGTGCCATCGTAGACCCACTTGTAGTTGAACTGATATTCACGGTCCGTTCGGCCATGTGCATCGTTGGCAAAGTAGATCATGGGGCCAGTCTCGCCGTGGGGGTCACGCCGGGTAGTTGCCGCCGAAGCCGCTGCCTGCTCCGGGTGCCGGTTGTTTTGATAGATCAGGTACCCCACTCTGCCCGCAGCCACCACAAAGATTGCCAAAAGCACCCAGCCAATAAGTTCTTCCATAAACGCTTCCTCCCAAAATAACTTCAATAAAGATAGGTCAGGCTCCGCAGAAATACCTTCATGTCGGTATAATCCAGAAACTTCAGTGTTCCAGCCTTCAGCCAGCTTTTCAGCAACCGGGAGGCTACCGGGCAGCTGCAGGTGAGCCCTTTGTCGATGAAAAGTGCATAGCCCACCTGCTCCTTCTCGAAGCCGATCCGTCCACAGGGGCGGCTGAACGAGGAAGGAAAGGTGCACTTCTCATAGACATGGCACCGATCATCGTTCAGGGACTGCTTGAGCATCTCGTACTGCGCATCGGTTCCCAAAACAAACTCCTTCACAGGCATTTCTCCTTTCTGGCTGCACATTTGCTGTGCTTTGGTCCCAGTATAAAATTTATCCCGGCTGCTTTGAACTAACCGCTGGTTTACACCGCACAAAAAAGAAAAACGGCCCGCAGACAGGTTGGCCACCCCGTCTGCGGGCCGCTGTGCTCAAAGCCGCCATAAGGCGCTTTGCGATCATCCCCTTTCGTTATTATCTGTCAGACGAACGACGAAGCGAGTTCTGATATCAGATGCCCATCATGGATTCGCATACTGAACAGCATTCCATTCTCGAGACGTTGGATGGCCATCTGATCCTGTTCGATCAGAACATCGGCCCTTTCCCCATTCTCCAGAAGCAGAGTCACCTTCTGCCAGCCTTCTGACGGGTCATTCTGCTGTTCATCCCGGTGGAAGCCGCCGCCGGGCAGACTCGTCTGCTGCTCGCCGCCATGGAAGCCACCGCCGGGCAGGCTCGTCTGCTGCTCGCCGCCGTGGAAGCCGCCGCCCGGGAGAGTCGTCTGCTGCTCGCCGCCGTGGAAGCCGCCGCCGGGCAGGCTCGTCTGCTGCTCGCCTCCGGAGAAGCCTCCGCCGGGCAGCTGGTTACGGACGTTCATCGCTTCGTTCTTCATCTTCGTTTCCTCCTTGGTGTTGTAGGTGTGGATGCGGACCATTTCTGCGTTTGCCATAAGGCAAAGTCCTCCGTTTTGTGTGACCGCTGGGCTTGGCACCCCGGGTTGGGTGCCGGACCGGCGGAAGTGTATCTTTCAGCATAAGACTTGTGAAGCCTTATGTTGTTTGTATTATAAGCCTCCTGCGCCGGGAAAGGAATCAACCGCTGGTTTACAGGGCTTTTTTCCAGCCACCGGTTTGCGGCACAAAAAGCTCTCAGGTGTCGAAGCGGATGGTGCGGGTGTCCAGCCCTGCCCAGTCCACCTGCAGGTGGCGCAGGTCGCCGGTGCCGCCGCACATCTTGCAGGGCTTTGCACCGAACTCGGGCTGATCCGGGTGCTGGGGCACCCAGAGCGTCTCGTCCATGTAGGCAAAGCGCCCGGCGTCCCCGCCCAGCACCTGATCGAACAGCTGGATGCCCAGCTGTTCCTTGAGGTCCGGGGCAAGACGGATCCACACGAAGTTGCGGTCTTTCACCGCGTCCAGCATCGTGTTGAAGGGGCTGCCGGGAGCCTCGTGGTACAGCAGGAGCATCAGAGCCAGATACCCCTTTGTGGCGTTCATCCGCTCGGTGGCGAAGATGGGGCAGGCCGAGGAGTCCACATCGTTCTGGTAGCCGTGTTCGTATTGCTCAAACCGGCTGCGCAGCAAACAGCGCGGGCAGCTGGCCGTCACACCGGGGTAGAGGAAGATCAGCTCCGCAGCCGCACCATGTGCGTACATCATGGCTGCCAGATACGGCATGCCGTACTTCAGCGCCAGCATGGAAGAGCGTTTCTGGGCTGCGAAGTTATCAGTGCAGCCAAGGATCAGGTAATCGGTAACTTTGCGACCGGGGAAGCGGTCGAGGTATGCCTTGAACGCTTCATCACTCATGGCATCGTCCAGCGCACGCGGGATGCAGAGCACCTGTGCGTCCGGGTTGATATCGCGGATGCGGTCGCGGATTACCTCGACCTTTTTGCGGCCCATCTCGGAGATGAACACGGCCTGCGTCGCTACGTTGGAGGGGCTGACGATGTCCGGGTCCATGAGGATGAAGTTGCGCAAGCCTGAGCGGGCGCAGTTTTCCAAGAAACTGCGTGCCCCGCCCACGCCAATGCAGACCACCACTTTCTGCTCCAGCACCTTCTGGGGGTAGAGCGAACGCACCTTGCCGAAGTAATCCGGGGTCTCGGCAGGCTGTGCAGGGTCCTTGGCTACAGGGTCTTCGGCAGGCGTTTCAGGCTGCTCCTGTGCTTCCAGCGAAGCGCGGTATGCGTCCATCTCCGCCACAGAGTATTCCCTGTGCCACGGGGCAAACGTGCACAGCGCATAGCGGCTGCCGCTTTCCGCCCGCAGCACATGATCCAGATTCACGGTCAGAGCATCGCCCTTGAGGTGCACGATGTAGAAATACAGCGTGAACAGCCCCTTGCGGGCAGGCCGAAGGATGGGCAGGTAGAAGAAGTCCTGCTCAAAGAAGCGCAGATGGATCAGCGCCGTAGAGATATCGTGGTAGGAGGGGCGGATGCAACCGCGGGGGTGGCTGTGGTAGATGCCGGTAACGCGGTAGCCTTTCTCGGCCCAGTCGTGGAACACCTTTGTCATGGAATCCACATCGTAGTAGAAGGTGCCCGGCGTGTTGCGGGAGAGGGTATCGAAGTGGCACAGGTCCACCAGCGCCATATCCCCGGTGCTGCCCATCATGCCGCCGGTCTCGGGGGCGTAGCGGCCCACATTGCTTCGGAAGTCCGCCAGCACCTGGCGGGAAAAGCGGACCGTAGGCTCCGCCGGTTTTTCCGGACAGGGCAGCTGGTTCTGGCTCTCCCGCACGGGGTCGCTTGCCAGCTGGCGGGTCAGACGGTCGGCAGAGCTGCACGCAAGGCTGCGCACCGCGGCAGCACCGGCTTCAATGTTTGCAAAGAACTCGTTACGCATGGTATTTTCCTCTCTTTTAAGCAAGATCAAACTTGATCTCGCGCAGTGAACCGCTGAGGGCCGCCGACTTCCCAGCCAGAACCTCCTGCGGGTGGCTCAGCTGCAGGTGCAGCAGCTGCCGGCCCACCGTTGCCCGAACGTTCCCGGCGCGGGTGCGGGCACCGTAAGCCGTATCGAAGTCCAGGAACTCGTTGAGCAGTGCCGGGTCGATAGAGCGCAGCTTGATGTCGTAATTCGCCAGCTCCTGACGAATAAACTTGATCACGATGCGCGCATTGGCCTCGGGGCTAAGCTCCTGGTAGACGATGTAGTTGGCGATCTTGCCGCTGATCTCGGGCCGGTGGCAGTATTTGGTGAAGGCATCGCGGCAGATCTCTGTGCGCTCGAAGTCACCGGCTGCCCGGTACTTGTCCATGGGGATGGGGAGATTCGAGGTGAAGATCAGGATGCAGCGGCTGAGGTCGATGGCGGGGGAATTGTCCGCCATGCCCAGCTTGCCGGTGTCAATGGCTTCCATCAGCCCTTCCACCACCTTCGAGTCGCTCTTCTCGATCTCGTCGATGACGATGATCTGGTACGGGTTCTGCCGCACGGGGTCCAGCACAGTGGGCTGGCCGTGGCCGACGTAGCCCGGAGGCGCGCCGAAAAAGCGGTTCACGGTGTGGGAGCTTGCAAACTCGCTGCCCGCGACCTCGATGCAGCCGTACTCGGTGCCGTAGATCTCGGTCAGTATCTTCGCAAGCGATTTTGCGGTCTCTGATTTGCCTGTTGCTGTGGGGCCAAGCAGCATCACGGTGAGGATCTTCTCCTTCTTCTGCATCTTGTGCACCGCCACCAGCTCCGCGATGTCGTTCAGGGCATCATCCTGTCCAAAGACATGCTTCTTGAGCGGACCGCTGATCTTTTCCGGATCCACAAGTTGGGGCTGCTCCCGCTTTTCCCGCTGCTCCAGCACCGCTGCCATGTCCACCACATCGTCCTCCGAAGGCGTTTCCTCTGCCACAGGGGGCGCTGCCGGCGCTCTGTCAGGCTCCGCACCAGCGGAAGGGGCCGCTGCACCAAACAGGGGCTGCAGCGCATACAGGAACTCGACCATATCCTGCATGCAGACAAAGCGTACCTCGCCCTGCTCCAGCAGGCTGCAGAACTTCGCATCCTGCACCGTGGTCTTGATGCCGTAGTCGATGTAGAGGATATAGACGCTGCTGTTCTTTTCAAAGCCCAGCCGCGCCGTGCCCGGCGTACAGCCGGGCGGCAGCACGCAGTGCTCAAACACATGGCAGCGGCCATCGGCCAGCAGTGCTTCCAGCCAGTCGAACTGTGCAGCCGTGCCAAAGACAAATTCTTTCATTGCTAAGCTCCTTTCAGCCGAAGAAGGCACCGATCAGTGCCAGAACGATTGCAATGGCGACCACCCAGCACACCACGGTGGCCACCGAGTAAGCCACCGGGAGGATGAAGAACCCTCCGATCAGGAATGCGCAGGACACGCCAATGCTGCCCGAGATGGTGCGGCAGGTGCAGATCTTCCATGCGGCCACGCCGATGTAGACCAGTACCAGCGCAATGGTGGTGAACTCAATGAAGCTGCTCATAAAGCATCCTCCTTTCAGGCTGCGTCGCGCTCGCCGTCAAAGCGGCGGGCAGGCACTGCTTCCAGCAGCTCGTCGGCGGCTTTTGCTGCACCCAGCTCATACCGGCACACATACTCGATCTGTGCAGGCAGACGCTGGAACAGTTTGTTCAGCAAAAAGTTGCTGTGGTCCGCACGGGAAGTGTAGAGCTGGCCGAGGGTGATGCTGTGGGTCATGCAGGTGTCTTCATCGCAGACCAGACGGCCGTTCGCTTCAAAGAAGTGGTAGACCGTGGCTGCGTATTTCTTCATGCTGAGCAGGTAGGCGGTCTCCTTGCTGCCAGCAGGCTGGTAGTAGAAGTTGTGTGCGCCAACATACCGCACCGGTCTGCCGGGTCTCTTTGCCAGCGGTGCACGCACGGTGACACAGAGGATGCGGTCTTTATCATTCTTGCAATTGATGTTTTTCATGGTGTTCCTCCTTGCGTTTCCAGCTTGTATGCGGCTTTGTTTCGGCTGTCTTGCGACCCCGCCGTGATCATGGTCAAAGTATACTGCCGATGCCAAAAAACCACTATATACCAGCGGTTAACCCCGTGCAAAGCACTCTGCAATGCAAAAAACGCCGCAGGCATACATCCTGCGGCGTTCAATAGAAGATCATAATAAAAAACGACGGGCTGATCCCCGTCTGCGGCCTCCCTTGCGGACTGCCGGTAAGTACAGATCAGCTCGTCGAGCGTGCAGCCGTACAGCTCCCGCAGGAACACCAGGTGCGACAGAGTTGGCAGTTTTTTGCCGCTCTCCCACATGCTGATGCTCACCCGGGAAGCCGGGTCGCCTCCATCCGTCAGAATGCCCGAGAGCCCTTCCTGCGTCAGGTGGTTGGCGTTGCGGTGCTGCTTCAGCCTTGCGCCAGTTGCAACAGGATCCACCCCCATAAGCCATGCGGTTGCATAATTCACGGTAAGTTTGTTTTCCATGATCTTTCCTCCTGATCGTTTTTGACGTGTGAGCCTTGCGGCTCCGAGAAAAAATTCACGCTGCGATCAATGGAAGGATCAACCCTGTTCAACTACCTATAGTCTAGCAGATACAAGATGCCCTTGTCAAGAAAAAACAGACCCTGTAAACTAGTGGTTTACAGAGCCTGCTTCTGGTTCTTGGAACATTCAATCAGAAAAATCTCGAAAGCAGTTTGAACGACACTGAAGATATCATTTCCATAAGATAAGAAAAGAACTTATAAAATAAGAGGACACAGCTATAGCAAGAACCAAAGGCAGTAAGAACGGAACACATTCAACGAAATCAAAGGACAATTATTCAGAACGGATTGCAACAAAAAGGGCAAAGAAAGAGCAGGTTGCTGATATGTACTCCCAATACTGGGTGTCCAGTATTGGGGGTACATATCAAAACGCTGCCACTCTTTTTTTACTTACAGTCCTCCCAGAATTTTCAAAAACTCATCAAACCGATAAGCACCTTCAAGATGGAGGTCTTTATTCTGAAACACCATGTAATAGCGATACTGGCTCCCGGCTGCATTCTGCCATGCACGACCCAGTTTGATCTTCTCACGGGACGCGGCATTTTCCAACTGGTCGCCCTTGGTTTCCACCAGCAGTACCTTTCCACTGTTTGTCATTACGATAAAGTCCGGGTAGTGGTTGCGGAAAGCATTCAGGCAGAACGCATTCCGTCCGCTGGTGGGATTGCGGTGTCACCAGCGGACACTATCAATACCAGTCAACGCCATTGCCATGTCGTACTCGAAATTATCGTCCAGCTCACATTCCTGCTTGTACAGGCTCTTGGTCAGGGAGGAAGCCTTGCCGGACAGGGTGATAAGCGGTGTCAGCTTGAACCGGGGTTCGGTGACGATCTTGCCTACCTCAAGCCAGTTATCTATATTTGGTACACCTTGTAAAACCTGCTGTATTAAAACAATACAAGAGAGCCGATCTGATACACTACAAAAGTAAGAAAACTTCTGAATGGGTAAACAGTGCTGAAAAAAAGGTTCTGACATTGAAGCACAGCTCCATGTCAGAACCCTTTTATTTCACAAATTATTTTTTGGGGTTGCGTCGCCCGCTGTTTTCCGAGCCACGCACTTCCTCATGGTAAAAGTAATCCACAATGACCGGGTGCCCAGGCTCTGCCCGGCCGTAGGGCAGCTCGTTGTCCACGAAGGGACAGTTGTTTTCTTTCGCCAGCCGTTCCGCTTGATCCTCCAAACCACAGAAGTAGCTTCTGTCTCCCTTGTTGTAGATAGCGTCGTACAGCGGAACCAAGTCAGGATATTTTTTACGTATATAGTCAAGGATGTCTTTTTTGAATCCGCCTCGCAGATTTAGATTCTCTAACCATATCAGGTCGCATTGATTTCTGACCTGATGGAAGATAGCCTCAAAATCCGAGATACCGGGAAAAACCGGAGCGATAAAGCACACGGTGCGGATACCTGCGTCATAAACCTGCTTCATGGCATCCAGCCGCCGCTTGATGCTGACGGCATTGTCCATATCGTTTTTGAAATCCTCGTCCAGCGTATTGATCGACCAGGAAACCGTGACCTTTCCCAGTTCTTTCAGAAGGTCAATGTCACGGATTACCAAGTCTGACTTGGTGCAGATAAGAATTTCCGCCTCGCTGCCCCGAAGCTGCTCAAGAAGCTTTCGGGTGTTCTGAAACTGAGCCTCCTGGGGCAGATAGCCATCGGTCACAGAACCGATGACTACGCGCTGCCCTTTGTACTTTTGCGGATTTTTGATTGCCGGCCAATGCTTTACATCCAGGAATGTACCCCACGGTTCGGTGTGCCCGGTAAATCGCTTCATAAACGAGGCGTAGCAGTATTTGCAGCTATGGGTACAGCCCACATAAGGATTGACGGAATAGCCGCCCACCGGCAGGGTGGATTTTGTCATAATATTTTTGGTTTCTACATCCTGAATCAGAATGCTGCTATCTTTCACTTCCGCCATGTATTCTGTTCCTCCAATACCCGGTAAAAAGCCGTGGGAAATTCTTGTACCATATGTGTTTCTCCCATGATAGGAAGTAGATCTTCCTTCATGAATACAGGGATTCCAAGCGCATGGGCCTGATGTGTCAGGTTCCACACCCATTCCGGTTTTGATACGGATTTGCCCTTCCTATGTCCGGTCTCAGTCCCAATGACGATCCACTCAATTCCGGTAAGGTCCACCATACCAACATCATCAAACATAGGTTCAAAGGTCACATGATAGTGTCCGCCATGGATATGCTCCCGCAAAGTCCGGATACGTTTTTTCTCTTTGCTGGAGGTAACAGTTACACCAAACCAAGCATTCTCTAGGGTAGTGGAAAACACAATATCCTCCGGTCGCTTGGTCAAAAACAGATATTGGTGCTGCGGATTTTCAGTCATCTTGGCAAATATCTGTTCCCGCCACTCTGTCTTCCAGTGGGAAAAATCGCTCATGCCGGTGAGCAGAAAATTCTGTGGGCGCTTTTTCTCCATCAGCCGCAGCTTATTGGGAAAAAACTCCGGCTTTTCAAAGTCATCAATCATGTGAAACCGGCGGACATTGTTTCTGGCATAGCAGTAGCTGCAACCAATAGTACAGCCGATCACCAGATTCATGTTCTGAATACAGTCTTTAATACAAACAGCCACCGCTAACGTCTCCTTTCCGTTTTAAGATTTAGCCTTCTACCGCAGGCGCAACTTTCCCGAAGCCGTTCCAGGCATACAGGCCCTTCTTGTCCTCATCGCCCAGGAACTTGTCCACCTGACAGATGTGCAGGATATGGTCGCCAACTTCCACCGACTGCTGCAGGGTGGCCACCATCGCCAGACGAGTATCCACCGGAATCTGGATGTCACTGCCCTCCACAGCCATCATCTCGATGTTGTTGGCGGCCACCTTGTCGGTCTTGGCACCGGTAGACGCTCCGCAGGCCATCACAGTCTGGGCAAGACTCTCGCCAGGAACGGTGACAATCACCTTGTCGGTCTCCCGTACCTGCTTACCGGTGTGGGACTGTTTGCTAGTGGCGAAGCCCACCATGGGCGGGTTGAAGGAGAGGTAAGACACAAAGCAAATGGGAGCCAGGTTCGTAGAACCGTCCTCCTTTTTAGAGCAGATCAGTGTCAGCGGATTGGGGGAGGTCAGAACAGTAGCCTCCATAATGTTCAGTTCTTTCATGTCATTCAGACCTTTCTAAGAAATTTCAGTCGTTGACTGCACGGCTAACTAGTGATATATTTATTATACCTGCTAGCAATTTTTGTTCAAGTACGCAAATTGTTTGTACCTGGTATCAAAAAATATACTGCAAAAGACGAGGAAAGATCCAATCATGACTTATGAAGAATTCAAAGAAAAGGTTAGCAGTGTCATTCTAACCGATGATGGAAACTGCCCGGTCACACCGGTGGTTCAAATGCTGCAGGGCAAATGGAAACTCCAAATTCTCTATGAACTATGCATCAAGTGTCCCATGCGGTTTGGGGAACTGAAAAAAGTTCTCAAGCCCATCACCAATACAGCCCTGACCAACGCCCTGAAGGAGCTGGAAGCGGATGAATTGATCCAGCGCATCCAATATAATGAAATGCCCCTACGAGTGGAATACTCCCTCACCGAGAAAGGACGGGATCTGTTGCCGGTCTTTTACGCCATTTCCCAATGGGGAATGAAATATATACCATGATTCTAACTATACTAATCCGCAAGATAATAGCCGGGAGGCATTGACGATTTGAGTCAACTTCCCGGCGTTTTATTTTCTGCATTTTCTACTGCTGCAAAGGATTCAGGAAGCAACCTGATTCATGAGAGTTGATAACTCCCACCGCCTGCAAATAGGCATAGATGATTACGGTCCCCACAAACTTCATGCCTCGCTTTTTCAAGTCTTTTGAGATGGCATCAGATAATGGTGAGCTGACCTTGTCTACTTCTTGGATGATTTTTTCATCTGTCCAATGCCATAAGTATCGGTCAAAACTGCCCCACTCTTGCTGTATCTTTTGAAACGCTTGTGCGTTGACCACTGCAGCTCGTATTTTCAGCCGGTTACGGATGATTCCAGAGTCAGCTTGCAGAGCCGTCAATTTTTCTTCGTTATAAGATGCCACCTTCCGTAAATCAAACCCGTCAAAAGCACGGCGAAATGCTTCTCGTTTATTTAAGACACATTCCCAGGTGAGGCCTGCCTGAAAATTCTCCAAAATCAACATTTCAAACAGCAACTGGTCATCGTGGACCGGTCTGCCCCATTCCTCGTCATGGTATCGCAGATAAGTGGTATTAGCCGGGTTCACCCAATGGCATCGGATCTTTCCATCTGTCCACTGCATTCGTATAGTCATTTTGAACTTGCTCCGAAATCGTTATGCCTCGCACGCCTCCCGGAGAGCAGGCAGCAGCTCATCCAGCCGCCCGTCCAGACCGAAGGACTTTTCTTTGATATTGTCCGTAATGTAGATCTCACCAAGATTGAGGGTCACATAAGTGGCGTTTGGCTCACTGGCCACCAGGCGCATCATCGGAGCCTTGATCAGCTGATTGCGCCAGCCAATGCCCAGCTCCAAAACCACCAGTTTCTTCCCGTGGTAGGTTTTCAGAAAGTTTTGGAACCGTGCCTGGGCAGCGGTATCCGGAATCATTCTCTGACCCGCACCCATGTGGATATCCATGGGACCGCCGCACTTGGGACAGCGCGGCACCAACTCTGTAGGCACATGGCCGCCCTGTTCAACAGCCGATAATTTTTCGGCCACCTCTAAACTTGAATAGAGGGTGTCGTGGCAGGGGCGGGCACACTGCATAGTAAACCAGTTGCCCTCAATCTCATAGATTTTCGTCGGATCGAAACCACACAGTTCAAAGTGACCTTCTCCGTTTGATGTGACGACAAAGTAATCTTTCTCTCCCACAATGGCCTTCAAATCGTTCATCACCGGCGTAGGCTGGTACTGCCCGCAGTAATGATGGATGAGCCGAGCCCAGAAGGCCCACTTTTCCTCCTCGCTGGGCCATCCGGTCATCATGCCCTGCAAAATACAACGTAAGCCGTATTTTTGTTTGAAATCCCCAAACAGTCTTTCAAAAGCCGCATTGTCCGCAAACAAATGCAATCCTTCGGTGATGGACAGGCCGTTACTGGCCCCGATCAGGATAGCGTCCGCTTCTCTGAATTTTTCCGCAATAGGGTTCCAATCAATCATATTCGTTCGCCCCTTTCTATTTTATGGTTACTGCGATGGAGCGCTCCTGCCGGAGGGCAGCTAGAGTTTCCGCCAAATCTCCTTGCAGATACAGGCTGCGTCCCCGCAGATGCTCTGGCCTATGAGATGACTCTCGATTAAGACATGCATAAAAGACGTTTTCGTTTTTGGCAGTAAGTTCCCAGAAGGGCAGTTTGATGATACTGGGCGTCATCTCGCCCACGCCAAGTTCCAACAGCAGGACTTTTTTGTCGGACTGATCCATTATCCAATGTCGCAGGAAGCTATGGTAGCGGTGCAGGTTATCCTGCCAGAAGGTTCCCTCCAGAAAGGTATCATCTCGTACCCAAGGCACCAGCACCCGCCCGCAATCCGGGCAACGAGGAACAGCTTCCTCCGGCAGGCGCACACCCACCAAGCGACCGGTCAGTTCCTTTACCAGTTCGCGGTTTTCCCAAATATCATCCCGACAGGGCTGGCTGCACTGGCAGTAGCTAAAGTCTCCCTGAAAGGCGCAAATTTGTTCCTGGGGAAATACCCGAAAAAACTGCTGATCGACATTGGTGGTCAGCACAAAAGCAGGTTTATCCGCAACAAGCGCCTGTAGGTCCAAATAGGGCTGCCCGGTAGGGGCTTCCCACAGGAAGCGCATATATTGGCTGTAATACCCCCACTGTTCCCCATAGTTGGAAAAGCAATGGTAGAATCCAGCCAGCGGGGAGGTGAAGCCATACTGTTCGCGAAAGGGAGCCAATGCCTCCGAAAGTGCCGGAGACCAATGGTAGTGGTCGTATCCGGCCGCGCTGGACAGGCCGGAGCCGCCTCCGATCACAACGGCATCTGCTTGATTAATACGCTCGGCAAGTTCCTGAAGCGCCGCTTGGTTTCCAATCCTCATTGATCGTTATCTCCGTTTTCCATGGTGTCCCGTGCATCCCGTAGTACTTGAGCAATGTCGGCCACAATGGTCATGCCCTTGTCCTCCAACTGCTTGGGAAGGAAGTCATACTTGTTGTTGATCGCAATATATCGAGCATGGGGAAAGCTGAGGGTCAGGTTCCAGAAAGGCTCCTGAATGAACATGGGAGTCATTCGGCCAACGCCCAGCTCCAGAAACAGGATTTTACTGTCTTTATGTTCCAGCACATAGCGAGAAATTTTTTCGTACTGTTCTTCGTATTTCTTTCCTTGCAGGAAATTCCCATATCCTCGCACCCATGGGAATGCCTCGCCGCCGCAGTGAGGGCACCGGGGAATAAGATCTGTGGGGATCTTCGTGCCATCCCCCATAGCGGCCACCATATCAGCCACCGGCTTTACCGCATCCCAGGTGTCATCGGTACAGCAGGCGGCGCACTGGAAGAACCGGTGATCTCCTTGTATCTCCGCCACCTTCGCCTCCGGGTAAAGTTTGACAAACTGGGTATCCTGGTTGGTGGTGAGGATGAAGAAGTCCTTGCCCTTCAGCAAAGCGTCCAGATTCAGATAGGGATGACGCACAGGTGCGGTCTGGGTGGTGTGAAGGAAGGTGGCGAGATACCCCCAATACTCTTCCCGGGTCTTCCAGTGGTGACCCATCCCTGCAAAAGCACCTTTGAAGTGGTACTTCTCAGCAAAAGGCCGGAAGTATTTGCGGTAGGAGTCGTTGTCCTCGTAGTAAAAATCTCCGCCGCCGGCAGCGGACAGACCGGAGGCTCCGCCCACTACCACACAGTCGGCTTCCTTTATCTCCTGTACCAACCGATCAATCTGTTCGCTGTACGGCAGCGGCTTTTTGTCAGTCAGCTGATAAGGCGTACTGCCGGAAGCATAGATAGGATAGTACTTGGAATAATTCATCTGGGTCTGCATGACCAAATCATCATAGAAGTTCATTGTCGTCATTCCTTTCAAGTGGGTGTTATTTTTATTCTTACTTCAAATGATTTTAGCATCCTCTTGCGTCGCTGTCAATATGCTGTTATAATAAAAATAACATCAAAGTAAAAAAGGAGATCAGGCTATGAAATATCCCACCCGCCTTAGCGATGCTGTTCATATTCTGGCTTTTATCGCTCTGTACCCAGACTGCGACCTGACCAGCAACAAGCTGGCAGAGAGCATTCAGACGAATCCTGCCTATGTGCGCCAGCTCATGTCCGCCTTGCGGAAGGGAGGGCTGCTGGTCAGCGTGAAGGGACATCCCCGCCCCGCTCTGGCTCGTGAGCCGGAGAAGATCACTCTGCTGGATGCCTATCGGGCAGTAGAGGGCGACAAGCCCCTGCTCCATCAGGACATCCACACCAATCCTGCCTGTGGTGTGGGCGTAAATATTCAACTGGTGCTGCGGGATTTTTACTTGGACATTCAAAAAACAGCGGAACAAAGAATGCAAGAGATCACGCTGAAAGATGTGCTGGAACAGTACAAAGCCAGGATACCTCTATGATGAGAGCTACCAAAGCCAGCAAGGTATCGGCTGGCGGACCTATCTCTACATCGCTGACGCAGCAGCAGCGATCGTCCTTATCGGACTGGAGATCATGGTGCTGCGGGGCTACCAAAAACGCAAAGCAAGCGCTGCTTCCGGAAAGCGCAGCGAATCATAGTCAAAACCACCGGAAAACGCTGATGGCCTATGGGCGGCGGTGCAGGAGCATCGCCGCCCATTTTATATGAGGAGACGCTATGAAACACCCTGAAATTTTCGCAAAGCTTTCCCTTGAACAAAATGTGCCCTGCTCTCGGGTAGAGATCAACTCGATATAAGGAACAAGCCCACAGGTCTGCCGTATTTTATATGCGGTCTATCCTGTGGGCTTGTTTGCTATTATCGACTCATGATTGAATTTGAAATTTCAAGCACGACCGTATCATATTTGTAGGTGGCAACAATCATCGGCAGGCTTTCCAGCCTTCAAAACCTATGCACACGTCTGATTTTCGTACCGTTTGAGCCAGAGAAAAAAGCTGATGTTTAATAAGATGCCCACTGCGGTGGAGGTGGGTGCGGACAGACCAATCATCGTCAGGCTGGCGTTGGGCTGGATACTCATAATATACGCCATGGGGAGACGCACCAGCAGAGTCTGCACCAGCCCCTGTACCATGACCCAGAGCGTTTTGTCGTTGCCATTGAAGTAGCCTACCATGCTGAACAGGATGGCAGTGGCGATGGTCTCGGGCGCAAAGCCCATGAGGTAGGCGTAGCTGTTGGCAATAACAGCGGCATCTGCCGTAAACAGACCGGAGAGAACGTCACCCTTGCGCCACACCAGTGCAAATACGGCGCAACCGAACACTAGACCGATGCCAATGCCGGTGAACATGGACTGCTCGGCGCGTTTTTTATTGCCAGCACCCACGTTCTGGGACACAAAGGATGCCATGGACTGCATCAGAGAACTGGGGATCAGCATGGCAAAATTAACGATCTTGCACGCCACACCGTAGCCGGAAGATGCCTCCAGCCCCAACCGGTTGACGAAAGCGCAGAGCGCCAGAAAGGAAAGCTGGGTCAAAAACTCCTGCAAAGCCAGCGGCAGACCGATGCCCAGAAATTTTTTGCACTGGGGGTTCAGCTTGAAATCAGAGCGATGGATTTTGAAGGGCAGCTCCTTCTTCAGCAGCATTGCGATTGCACAGATTACGCTGACGGCTTGTGCTGCTACCGTAGCAATGGCGGCACCGGCAGCATCCAGATGAAAACCAGCCACCAGCACCAGATCGCCAATAACATTCACAATGCACGCCACCAGTACAAAGATCAGCGGAGAGCGGCTGTCGCCCAGACCGCGGAAAAGAGCCGAGAGCATATTATAGGCTACAATAAAGAAGATGCCGCTGCCGCAAATGCGCACATAGCTGGCGGTCAGGTCTAGGGCTTCGGCAGGAGCCTGCATCAGACTGGAAATAAGCCGTGCAAAAAACACCAGCACCACGAACAGTGCAGCTGCCAGAAGGGTGAACACAATAGCTGCCCCGCCAATGACTTGCCCGATGTACTGCGGTCGTTTTTCGCCCAGATAGCGGGCAATGAGCACTGTGACGCCCATGGCAAGCTGGGTGACAACAAAGGTGACGAGATTGAGTACCTGGCTACCAGTAGAAACCGCAGACAAGCCTGAAGTGGAGCCAAAACGCCCCACTACCAGAAGGTCTACTGCGCCGTAAGCGGCCTGCAGCACCAGCGCACCCAGAATGGGCAGCATGAAAAAAGCGAGCTTTGGCAAAATGCGGCCTTGGGTAAAATCGGTCTTATCGTTTTTCAAGAGAATCTTTCCTTTCGCACATAATAGCATAGAATTTTTCCAGCGTTTGGATGGTGCACGCTGCATCCTCCTCGGAAATGCTGTCCAGATACGGGAGCAGTTGCGAGAAGTAGTCCGTATTGTACTTCTGGGAAAGCGCTTGCCCGCTCTCGGTGAGGAACAGATAGGTCACGCGGCCATCTTCAGCGGATACCTGTTTTCTCAGATACCCTTTGTGCTCCATCTCTTTTACGGTACGGGTCACACCGGGGCGGGGCAGGTTCAGTGTATCGCTGAGATCAGAGATTTTCGGCTGGATGCCACGGGTCTGCAATTTCTGAATAACATCCAGACACTGGATATAAGAGGATGTCACACCCTCCGGCAGGGCAGGCAGCATCTCCCGTGCCCGCTTTGCCAGATAGCAGGCATCCAGCAGCTGCTTGATCAGTTCGATGGTCATAATGAAATTCCTCTCCAAACGATTATCAAAGATAATTAACATTGATAATTATACAGAACTGCCCGGGAATGTCAAGTCTTTTTGAAAAATCGGAGATGTCGGCAGCTTTGAGGCAGCTGCTTCCGGCATACCATTCTTGAGAGTGTTTGAGCGAATACAGTCTGAACCATGGATTAGAAGATCAAATACAAAACAAAAACAGGGTGCGCCCCGAAAGACGCACCCTGCCAAAATCCACATGCGATAGCGATATGTACAACAGGGCGTTCCCCATCGGGAACGCTCTGTTTTTCTTTGCCGGAGATGTGAGCCTGTTCCGCCTGCCACGCGGCAAGCTCGCGTTTGCGCAGCGCAGCGGAGCAATGAAAGCCCCAGTGGGGCTTTTAAGCGACCGAACGGTCTTGCGCAAGCAAGATGGAGGGGCCTCGCCCCGACAAGTGACCGCTGGCCTTCCTCGCTGTTCCAGCAGGCAAGGATGGCCGGGTAGAATGCCCGTGCCAGACGGTCGATGACTTCATCGGGATAAGGGGAAGTGTTTGTGGACTTTTTCTTTTTGTTCAAACGCACGCTCCTTTGATCGTCCCACCGTGGCAAAGTCGGGCGAGAAAATCAAAGTTCCAATTTTTATCAGGCGCAAGGGCGCGGATGCTTTCCGCCCTGCACTTGCGGCTGGTGGCTCGTTGATGGCTTACAAGTGCCTGTCGTTATGCGATTTCTTTATCGTTCAGCATTTCTTCAAACTGTGCCATATACGCTTTGTGCTGCTTGAGGATTTTTAGCGTTTCAGTTTTGGCGTAGGAATCGTCCGGTAGCTTAGGCAAGTATCTCATCAAAAAATCAAAGTCCTGCTGAATCCGCCGGACAGCGACTTCCAGCGCGGAGTAGTTGATTCCAGAGTAGTGTGAGTAGCTCGACTGCGGAGCGGGACGGTCTTCCGGGTGCAGAATCTCGTGCACGATCTGCTTGCGGTTCGGAAAATCAGCTCTAGCGAGGCGGTGCATATCGGCATCACGGACTTTGAATTGCCCGGACAGGATTTTCTCCTGCATACCGGGCACCATCTGTTCCATGATCTCTACGCCCCGCATGAACTTTTCAGAACGGGCAACGTAGGATTCGCTGACATTGTTCCGCTCTGCGATCTGCTTACGAACGCTTGCTTCTGAGGCAGTGGGAGGAATTGTGTCATTTTGACACAATTCCTCCTGAACAGGTTCTTCGGTAGTAACCGTATACTGGTTGTTGCCGTTTCCACCGGGCTTTCGATGCTCCACACTGTACTGCTTTCCAATGAGGAACTTCTTCTGCTCCGGCGTGAGGTTGCGCCGCCCCAACTGGTTCTTGCAGATCCAAGCGAGAACTTCTTCCCGGCTTTCAAACGGGAGCGGCATGGTGGAGAAAGAGATTTCGGGATGCTTCTGAACGATCTCATAACGATTGTGGCCATCAACAAGGGTATTACCCCAGACAATCAAAGGAGAGAGCAGCTTGCCCTCTTTCAGGATATTTTCTTCAAGCTGCTTGAATTCATCATCGGTCAGTGGAGGAATCTGGGACTGGAACTCCGGGTCGATTTTCAGATTGATCATACGCACTATCTTAGAATGGGGTTTTGTTGCAAGTGTAGCTATATTTACTTGTCTGCTTTTCAAGTTTTTCTACCTCATCATCTACAATAGATTTGACATAGCAGTCATTTAAATATAGTACTATATGATTAACAGTTCCATTATATTTTCTATTGTTGCAAAATTCATATTTTCCCCAGATACTGTTACTTTCTCTCAAAGCCTCTGTCAATGCACGCATTTGATTTATATTTAGATTGTTATAACCGTGTTCCTGAAAGTCAAATGCTGGCACACAGAAAACCACGCTATGGTCTCGAATATAAGAAGAGTATATTTCAATTCCATATGAACAATAGGTTGGCTTGAAACGACTTTCCGGTTTGTTCTTTTCATGACGTAATTTATCGTAACGATCGTAGTTGTATCTTGTATACTCTCTAATTCCACTTTCGCAATGAACAAGAAAGTCATTCGATAGATAATTCTGAACCTCGCTAAAGAAGTCGGAATTTTTGCATCGGCTCACTGCATTTGATTCAGCTTGTCTTGTTTTTGAATTTGATATAAAAATCAAAATAATTCCCCCGATAATAACGAGTACCCAGAGCATGTAGACAGACCTTCTTTCATTGAAAACAAACTTGTATTGATAATATAACACAAGTCCAATTGGTAGACAATATCGTAAAATCAATATTTCTTAGTTATCGGTTGATAGATAAATCATATAGCTACGCTAAACAGCGTGGTTTGTACAGCCCGGCATTCTCTCTCGCGCCAGTCGCGGGGCTTCTGCATATAGGGCTTGCGTTCCACCTCGCGCATTCGGATGCTGCCGATCACGATGTGGACGTGGATGTTTCCCGAACGGTTATGCCCATCCGGGTGAGTGCAGACGATGGCGGGATGACCGGGGAAGTTTTCTTCGCAGAATTTCAGGCCAAGTGCCTGTGCCTTTT